>ERZ773038.1116-NODE-1116-length-15822-cov-7.396144_pt1 | contig 15822 bp, 16 predicted proteins | sample MGYA00511665_ERZ773038 | MGnify/ENA primary metagenome ERZ773038 (study PRJEB29015, sample SAMEA2737966) | human oral metagenome | biome: human oral; feature: human-associated habitat; material: dental | place: China | collected 2028 ... | reverse complement strand
CGCGAGCAGACGATGTCGCTGTTGCGGTCAGCCCAGTCGCGAGTGTCGACCGACCACAAGATTGACGACATGCCGCGTAGGCGAAGTTGTTCCAAGACAACGCCGTTGACTGCGCCGTAGGGCGGGCGCATAACAGTTGGTTTGACGCCGGTGGCCTGCTTGATGGCGTCATTAGTACGGTCGATTTCGCCAGTAACTTGGTCAACCGGCAATTTAGGCAGTTCTGGATGCGACCACGAATGATTGCCCAGTTGGTGGCCGCGCGAGTGCATACGCCGCAGCACGTCAGCTTGCGCGGAAACCTTGCTGCCGATCAGGAAGAAGGTGGCCTTAGCGCCATGCTGGTCCAAAATATCCAGCAGCTGCGCGGTGTACGGTCCCGGTCCGTCGTCAAATGTTAAGGCAATCACTTTATTGCCAGAATTCGCGGCTGTCGGTGCGGCTGGCGCTGGCTTTGGTTTTGGCTCGGGCGGCTTGGGGATATTAGCCAGTTTCCGGGCTGTCGGATTTTGCAGATATTTGGCCACGGCGTCGATCGGCACTTTGATCGTCATTTCGCCGTAGGCTGATGGCAAGAGCGACGCCTGCCCGATTGGCCAAGCTAAACTATTGCCGCCATCGGTAATAACGAAATTCGATAGCGTTTCCTGAGTGATAGTTTCACTAAGATCCAGCTCTGCTTGCTGACGTTGCTTGATAGTTTCCTTAATATTATTTCGGGCAGCTGCCACGATTTCCTCAGCCGCTTTCTCTGATTGCTCGGTCAAATCGCTCAAGCTAATCACCTCGCCAGATTTTTTATCAAACGTCCAAAAATGGGTCAACGACACCGGATGCGCGCCGTGCATATCTTGCTTTATGTTAACAATAATTGATAAAGCAGCTGAATTATTGTGTGTAATCTGATAACTAATTGTTTCAGTCATAGGTTGATTGAAACTTAATACATTAGTAGCGATATAGCGAAAATCCCTATCATCACGGGTAATTACTTGAGCTATAGTTTTGTTGATTTTGTTATTTTTAGTTATAGGATATTCAATTGAAACTTTTTCACGACTAGTTTGGCGTATTACGAATTTTGATCGGATTTCAGAATAGCGTGAATCTGTAAAATAATATTTTTCATCTGACAGAGGGGTTGGCTGACGCATTAGCTGCTGATTAAATTGTAAATGAATAAAAATTAGTAGCCCAGCCGTAATTACAACAAAAAATAATATAATAAAGCGAACAACTATTCGTTTTTTACTTATACACACTTCTGGTTTAGACTGTTTTTTTCTAATTAATTTTGTCCGCGATCCTCTTGCAGGCATACTTTTAGTATAGCACTAATATGAAATAAGGCTATGACCTATTATATGATCAAGTTGTTATAATCGTAATTTGCCGTTTTGTAGGTTTTCGACTGTTAACAGAATGTGTGGCTAGGTGAATTATTTGTTAATACTTATTGGATACGTGCTGGTATAGTCGTTACTAGTGTGACTTTACTTTGCTTTTTGGCGCGGAAAATTCCAGCTGGTGAGAGTATGGATAGGATATAAGTGATATTCGCCCACTTGAAGGTGTAACTGTACCAACGTATATTGGCTTATTTGTAATAACTTTAGATTTGAGTAGTCTACCAGAAGAGCGAGCTTTTGTAACTTTATTTCTATTATTTATTTATGGTGGCAATTAGAAAATATTTTATTTTAATCCATTCTAGTTACTTTTTGGATATAGATTTTATGAAGCAAGAACAAAACGCGGTAATACTATGACTTTAATTAATAAACATATAAATTGTAAGATTCCATCGCAAAGAAAAATTTGGTTCGTATCAATGATTATACATTTTTAGAGTTAGGTGATGGAAGAATTTAGCGCGTCTGTAAGTTTAGGCGCAAAATTGTTTATAAAAACTAAGAGTAAACGTGGTAAATTCGCGTTGGTATTTAGTGATCCTAATAATATAAAAAATATAGTAACAATTTATCAAAAACCAAATATCAAATATACAATACCTTTTCTCCTGAATTAAAAACTAAATCAGACGAGTGGTTTTATATTAAGATTGATGAAAATCAGAAGAGATAAATGTTTGGTAAGTTTCAGGAAGTAGCAGTCTCAAGTTTGGATTATAATTTAATTACGCCTGAAGATTATCAATCTGCTGAAGTATTATTTGTAGTACTGGACAAAGGTGAAATATTGATAAGTAAACTAACCGCTCGCCGCCGTATTGCTAATCGTAGTTTTTTGCGACTTGGTAATCATCCAGAAATTACCAATAGTGAGCAATCTATTGAACTACCAACAGTTCCTGATTTATATTATGACGGCAAAGAAATATATATCTTAAAAACTATTCAACCATACATAGTTTATTGCCATATTTAGAGTATTTCTTTCGCACTGCAACATAATAATAAAAGAGACGATTTCTAGAAAGTCCGCTGTTTAAAGTTTCTAATATTGAAGCTTTTTCTCAAACGTATCAGTCTCTATATTCATATGCGAAAAAATATCAACAATCTGTATGATTGTTTACTTAAGATGGGTGTTTAAGTATTAAAAACTCTAGAGATATAGATAAGTTATTTAGTTATTAAGAAGTCGATATCATACTTCAGATTTAACAGGTTAGAGGATGGAGGCTATTGAGGGCCGCAGTCTTGGAACGTCTAAGTGATAGTGTGATGACCCAAATAAAACAGGTTGAAAAAAGTTAATACTTATGACTATAAGGCTGACTTTACAATTTATAGGGTTGATGTGAGATAGCCTAACTAAATAGGTTTGCAGTTGTATTATTTAGCAAGAATATTTTTTACTCAAGTTGCTATAATCAACAAATTATTTACTATAAAGAAATGGCCACTACTCTGGTGTTATTATCTGTTTATCAATAATGAACGTCAGCTACGAGCGTTGAATCTATCGTTTTCAAATGTAAATACAGGCAAATAGTAAATTGAGATTCCGATGACCCAAGAAATATTTATTGAAGACGAATCATGGGGATATTTTGGAAAAGCTAGATGGATAAATGGCAATGTGGTCGATGTTGATAATACTGATGGCGGCAAAGGTGGTGAGTTGTTTGCGAATAGTCATGTTGGTAAGTATAGTGGGTGGGGTTGTAAAAGAGCTTAAATAACAAATTAAGACGTATAAATTGATCTAAAACAGTATATTTGTGAAATAATCTCAAATTATTGCATTTTAGTGTATATTTTGGTATAATTCAGACAAGGAGAAATTTATGCTCATAGAATTTAGAACTGCAAACTTCCTATCATTTAAAGATATGGTTGAGTTTAGCATGCTTGCTTCAAATGATAAGACACATGAAGACGATAACACCTTTCCAATCAACAATAGGAATAGGCGCATTCTTAAGAGCGCGGCTGTTTATGGTGCCAATGGTAGCGGCAAGACAAATTTTGTTCGAGCAATTGGTTTTATGCGAGATCTTGTATTAGGGGAATCTCCAATACGCAATTGTGCTTATAAGCTTGATAGAACTGTGGAAGATGAGCCAAGCTTCTTTGAAATAATTTTTATAAAGGATAACATAAGGTATAGATATGGCTTTGAGATTGACAGAAAGAGTGTCTTGTCAGAATGGTTGTTTTATGTTCCGACGACCAGAGAAGCATCCCTTTTTACGCGAGAAAAGCAAAATATAACCATTAGTCGATCATTTAGAGAGGGTAAGGTATTAAGCGATAGCATCAAAAAGGATAAACTATTTTTATCATTTGTAGCTCAGCTTAATGGTGCAAGCATTACTCAATCTATCATGGAGTGGTTTGAGGATATGTCTGTTATGAGCGGGTTAGACTCTGATTTGAGTAATACTACTGATATGCTCTTAGAAGAAGGCAAGAGCGGTAAAAAGAGAAAGAAACAGGTTCTTGATATCCTTCATAGATTTGATGTTCAAATTGAAGATATCGCTATCGAGGAGCGAGATTTCGTGCCCATTGCGATACCTGCTGATTTGGAGATATCTGACCAAGTGAGGGCTTTTATTGAGAGTGTAAATGCACTCCTTGAAAAAGAAGGTGGGGGAAAAGCACCACCCCGAATTATCACTTATCGTAAGACTTACGAAAACGGTAAAGAGTCGGGTATTGAAGAGTTTGATCTTCGGCGGCAAGAGTCTGATGGTACTAAAAAATTATTTGCCTTAGCAGGAAGTTTGGCTCAGTCGCTTGAAACTGGCAAAACAATCGTTGTAGATGAACTTGAGTCAAAACTTCATCCACTCGTAACGAAAGAGATTGTAAAACTTTTCAATTCAAATATTAGTAATAAAAAGAACGCACAGTTAATATTTACAACCCACGATACCAACCTTCTGCAAGGAAACCATTTTAGAAGAGATCAGATCTGGTTCACAGAAAAGGATAAATATGGTTCTTCTCATCTATATTCATTGTTGGAGTATAAGCCCCGAAAAGATGCTTCATTTCAGAAAGATTATATAAATGGTAGATATGGCGCAATACCATATATAGGGGATTTTAATAGTTTATAGATTAACATAATGAGTAGGAGGGTAAAAGCATGGGAGCGCTCTAGGGGTAGGAGCCGACTCTCTAGAAAATCAGCAAACCGTGAGGTTAAACCGCGGATTCTTATTGTTTGTGAAGGAAAAAGAACGGAGCCAAACTATTTTAAGGGATTTAAGGTTAGAACCATGAATGTAGTTATAGAGCCAGCAGGGGCGGTACATACTAGCGTAGTCGATAGGGCACTAGCCTTGATGGAAGAAGATGGCGATTACGAAGAGGTTTGGTGTGTATTTGACAGGGATAAGAATAGAGCAAACCCTAGTGACGTTGCTTTATTCAACTCCGCAATTGAAAAAGCAAAAACTAATGGAGTGCAGGTTGCATATTCTAATGATGCATTTGAACTTTGGTATTTGTTACATTTTAATTACTGTGACACTCAAATATTGCGTTCTGATTACATCGTTAAGTTGAGGAAGATTATGGGCACCTATAAAAAGAACGATCAGTCAATGTATGACAAACTTGAAGATAAGATAGATGTTGCGATCCGAAATGCGAAGAAGCTATATAGACTGAGTAATAAGAACGACCCTGCCAATGCCGATCCCTCTACTACTGTTTTTATGCTTGTAGAGAGGTTGCTTAAACTAAAGTAAAAATAATGGAAAGAAAGATTAATCAACTGTATGGTAGTTAACAAAAAACAGTTTATTTTTTCATTAGATGCAGAATGGGGACCTAATGATCCAAACGTAGAGAGCATTTGGTTTCTATTTACAGAAGCCGTAGAAAAAATAGAGGATGACAAGATTAGAGACGAGGCTGATTTTCGTGCGAATCGTATCTATGAAAAGCTTCAGGAAGCAGGGAATCACTACAAGGTGGTGGCGGACAGTGGTTTTAATTCGCGACCCAGCTCTGAAATAGCTGCAGTTTATAACTCACTCTATAATTGCCTATGGAGCGCCTATAAGGATAGGCTCGTAAATTTTACTAGATCATTTGGATATGATATAGGATGTATATTTGCGGGTAAGGACTATGAACAGCAAATGAGTGGCTTTATTAGGCGACACCCTGAGGTGAGCGACTTGAAGTTATTTATTGATATTCAGAAGCGGAACTGGCAGGATTATCTGCGCGACAATCGTAATGAAAATGAACATGATGGGGATTTTAGAAATAAGAAGAGTGCTCCAGATTTCAATAACCAAGAAAATGCAAAACAGATATTTATAGTAGTATCAAGAACAATTGAGATGTTGGGTATAACTCTATTGTCGTATAAGTTACCAGAACACATAAACGTAATACTTGTAAATAATAAGGCTACTGTGTTTGATCGCACTCATAGATATGAGATTCGCCACGCCCTCCAGGGGACTGATCCAAAACCACTATTCAATAGTCCATATTACTAAATCCTACTGTAGGTGTAAGAAGAGCTGGACTAATATACTCTTAAAGCAAAATTACAGACCCCTCGTCTATAGTTGCTTGCATGAATATGAAAGCAGCAACTATACCCCAACCACTGGCTCGGCCGCGACACCTCGCCACTACCGAGAGCCAGCCGGCGTTTCGGGCGATTACCCGTCCATTCATTGACATTGTCGTGCCGGTGCTCAATGAAGAAAAGATTCTCCAAAAAAGTATCACGACGCTTGATGAGTATATAGCGAAACACCTGCCGTATCGTTATCAAATCACCATTGCGGACAATGGCAGTCAGGACAAGACGCTGGAAATTGCCAAGAACTTAGCGGAAAAGCACCAATCAGTTCAGGTCGTTAGCCTAGCGGAGCGTGGTCGCGGACGAGCGCTCAAACAGGTTTGGCAGAATAGTCCAGCCGACATCTTGACTTATATGGATGTTGATCTGTCGACTAGCTTGGATGATTTTCTGCCGATGATTCAGCCGTTGGTGGCGGGCGAAGCTGGCGTGGCGATCGGTTCGCGACTGGCCAAGGGCGCCAAAACAACGCGCGGGCTGAAGCGGGAGTTTATCTCGCGTTGCTATAACAGAATTATCAAGTGGACGTCAGGTACCAAGTTTAGCGACGCGCAGTGCGGCTTCAAGGCAATCCGCCGGGATGTTGCCGCAAAGTTTTTGCCGAAAATCAAAGACAATGAGTGGTTTTTTGACACTGAGCTGTTGATCAAAACCGAGCGGGCGGGTGTGCTGATTCATGAACAGCCGGTGACTTGGATTGAAGACACGGACAGTCGCGTGAAAATTGTGAAAACAGCCATCGATGATCTGAAGGGGTTGTATCGCGTCAACAAGGAATTAGACAAACGGTCGTGGTTTGAGAAGTGGACGCTACCGGTGCTGTTGGTGCTGACTAGTGCGTTGTATTTGTTTGGCGCGCTGCATAATGGCATGGCGAACAGCTACTATGCGGCGGCGGTACAGGCGGCCAGCCAGGATTGGACGGCGTGGCTGTTTGGCGGTTTGGACGCGGCCAATTATATATCTGTCGATAAGCCACCACTGGCGACAATGCTGATGGGGTTGAGTGCTCGGTTGTTTGGTTTTTCAAGCTTTTCAATGTTACTACCGAGTGTGCTGGCGGGAGTTGGTTCGGTGTGGTTGGTGTACGGGGCGGTAAAACGGCAGTTCGGTTTCGCGAGCGCTGTGATTGCTGGAGCGACGCTGATGCTGACGCCGGTGGCGGCGCTAATGTTTGGTTTCAATAACCCCGATGCGATTTTGACATTGATGCTGACGGCTAGTGGCTATGCGTTTTTACGCTCGCTGGAAGGGAAACTACCGCTGTTGTGGTTGGGATTAGCTGGGCTATTCACGGGGCTGGCGTTTAATACCAAGATGCTCCAGGGGCTGATGGTGCTACCAGCGATGGTGTTAGTCTATCTGGTGTTTGCCAAGCCGCCGATGGTAACGCGATTTTTACATGTAATGTTTGCCGGCGTCATCACCACGATGTCGACGCTGTGGTGGAGTGTGCTGGTCTGGTTGACGCCAGCTGGTAGCCGGCCGTGGGTGGGTAGCACCAATGATAACAACATCTGGAGTTTGATTTTTGGCTATAACGGCTTTGGTCGACTGCTTGGCGGACGCGGTGGCGGTGGTGGCCCAGGCGGCACAGGTTTTGGCGGGCAAACAGGAATTTTCAGGATCTTTAACAATGATTTTGGGCCGAATATTGCTTGGTTGCTGGTCTTGGCGCTGGTAGGTGGTGGATTATTGCTATGGATTTTACGCAAAACGCCACGAACGAATTGTGGGCGGGCGGCAGTAATTTTCTGGATGCTGTGGCTACTGATTCACATCGTGATTTTCAGCATGACCAGCGGTGTGATTCACCCGTACTACGTGGTGGTGATGGCGCCGGCGGTGGCGGCACTCGTCGGTATCAGCCTGCCGTTCCTGTGGGGTGCGTATACCAGACGCAAACTATATGCGTGGCTACTGCCGGTGCTGGTTGGCGTGACGGCAGTGATAGCGGTGATTATCCTCGGTTATGCTGGGACGATGGCGTGGCTGATGTGGATAGTGGGTTTGTTGGGTCTGACGGGAATGATTGGATTATTAGTCAATCTTTATGCACCGCGGCGGTGGCTGCAAAACTTGGCAATCATCACCGCCATAGCCGCCTGCACACTCGCCCCGACGGTGTATACACTAGCGACAGTCAACGTCGCGCACACCGGTAGCATTCCGACAGCCGGGCCAAGCTCGACGGCGATGCAGGGTAGTAATAATGAAAAATCTCAGGCGGACAGCCAGTTAGTGCAATATCTCTTGGAGCATCAATATGGCGCAACCTGGCTGGTGGCAGTAGCCAGCGCCAATGAATCAGCGGCGATTCAGCTGACCAGTGGCCAGCCGGTGATGGCGGTTGGTGGATTTAACGGTAGCGATACACCGCTGACGCTGGATCAATTTAAGCAATTAGTGAAGGCCGGCAAACTTAGATATTACGCCATCAGCTCACATGGCCGCGGTGGCGGTGGGCCAGGCGGCGGTAATAATGAAATCGCGGCGTGGGTCAAGCAGACTGGCACCGTCATTAACTATGGAGGTAGCGATGTAACACTGTACGAATTATCGAGAGAGTAACGTAACGAAAGGAGAAATTATGGCAATTTCACAAACCAAGCAAACACAACTCACCACGCCAGAAGCAGTCTACGATCAGCCGCCCGCGCCGCGTCTAAACGGCACAAACTCTGGCAAGAACGGCTTAAGCGCTGGAGCAATCGCTGGTATAGCGGTCAGCGGTGTGGTGGCCTGCGCGCTCAGCTTCGTCGTCGGTATGCAGGTCGGCGGTTCGCAAAATAACAACATAAACAATCAGGCTGGTGGTCCGCCAAGTATGAGTCGAACCCAGAACGGCCAGCCAGGCGGTCCGGGTGGACAAACTGGCGGCGCACCGGGTGCTAACCAAAATCAGACTGGTCAAAACTCACAAACACCATCAACACAGAACAATAATAGTGCCAACCAGAACAACCAAACTGCTCCGTCGAGTCAAACCGACTCAGCACAGCCGCCAACCACTAACACCGCGCCGCAGACCAATTAGCTGGCGGCGAATAGTCATAAAGCAGCGCCTTCCTCCTCGGGCGCTGCTTTTATGCTGAACTGATAAACCAGAATACTATACAGGGGCGATCTGTCATCTAAAGCTTTTCCTCATTCTGCCGCCAAATATCGTCAAGCCTGCCGCAATTGTCAAGCCATGCCCGACAGTAGGAAGTTGTTCATGGGTAATGTTCGCGATTCTACTGCCAATTAGTCGTTTTACAGAATGGATATTATCCAAGTGGCTGTCATTTGGTGGTATGACTTGGTCGTATACGCCGTAGAATGACGTAATGCGTGTGGATTTTGATTGGATTTGAAGCAGCGCGGTAGCTAGCTCGGCAATCGCCTGTTCAAGAAAATTGTTTTGCAATTTCTGTCGATAAATATACGGCGTGGCAATTGTCGCGACGCCCTTGATTTTGCCATTATCACCCGCCAAAGCGTGCAGCGCCGCCATCCCGCCCGCACTGGCGCCAATGATATAAACATCACCATCCAAACTACGAACGTAATCATTTAAGCGAGTTTGTTTTTCTTGGTAATTGCTCGCTGTATCTTCCCAGCCAAACGCAAAAACATGCGTCCGAAATCCGCGCAGCCGCCACACTGGACAAACCAAACGGTACAGCCATTTCCGATCACCTAAGCCTGGGATGAGAATGAGATGAGACGATGTAATTGTCATTGATATATCTAGTATAGGCAGGCTTTGGAGATTGATCAATAACCTATGGTTGTTGATGCAACAGATGTGCGGTAAAATAAAAATAAGTTGTAAGAATGCGCTACTCACCTTTATACAAAATATCAAAAGATAATGGCTTGCTAGCTCACGTCTACGAGCATTTGCTTGCCCAGTATGTTTTGAAATATCTTCAAGACAGAGGATTTTTTATCTCAAGCGATATTATTTTGACGGCAAAAACATATGGCGACACTTGCTATATGGACGCCGAGCTGCATAATCCGGCAGCGCCGAATGTCTATAACGAAGCCTTACGGGCGTTTGACAAGCATGCTATTCCAGAAAAAGCTGTACGGCGGGCAGTTAGCGAATGCGGCATAGAAATGAATCGGGCAGTGCTGGAGCTGAAACAAGATGAGCTAATGTCTAATTTAAGCAGGATGCAATCCTCTGATTGGCATCAGCAAAGCGAGATGACCTATCGCAAGTCTTATGACAAAAGTTCTGTTGATACGCTTTTTTGCGTTCCATACTTAAAATATGGTAAAAAATCCAAGAAACTGTTTCCTGAATACGTCCTGGAATATTCAATAGATGAGGAATATATAAATTCTCCCATTGATCAAGCTTTGGCGGCAATTGTAATGCAAGCTGTAGCGCTTAATTTTCTGGTTGCTGTTCGTGAAAACTACACCGTATATGACCGCGGCGACCAGTGGTCAGAAGCTTCGTTATCGGTAGGCTATCGGATGTTCCTGGGGCTAGCTAAAGAAGATAAGCAAATAACTAGCCAATTGAAACATGAATTTACGGCATATATACAGTATTTGCTAAAGTCGCCGTTTTGCAGCAATTTACAAAAAGCGCTGCTTAGGTGTTCGCATAATCTTGAACAAGTTTTGCTTGGTAGAAGTACGCTAAATAATATCCTTGGAGGATGTGTAATTGGCGGGCGCGGCTGGCTGGAGATGGCTGATGATGCGCGTATCAAACAAATGATTGCCGCTATTCAGCTGGACGTGTATGATATCTAAGAAATCTGATTTATTATGATTCCGTTTCTTAAACTTCCGGCTACGTCCCGGGCCGACTGCATTACCATAAAAGAAGTGTTTCGTAATGATATATGGCGGCTGTTGTTGTCCACCGCCGTGCTTTTAGGGGTGTTCTATGGTGCTGGTATGCTAATTGCCGATGTCGCAGCCCACAAATATCCTGTTAGTTATTATATCTGGTTGATATTTGGATACACTCCGATAATCAGACTAATCGTACCGCTTGGTTTTTGCGTACTGGTGATGGGAAAAAAGCGCGATGAGCGGTGGTGGTCGTGCTTGATAGTGTCGGAGCTAATATTCGTTATTAACATGAGCAATCAGACGCACCGATTTGACTTTAGCGGTATGCTTTCGCTTGGTTGTGTCGTTCTCCTAATCATCTGCGCCTGGCGTTTGTGGGATTATTATGAGCTGCGGCGGATATACCATTATGATACGCCGTATCTGACCCGACCGGCGTTGGGGTTGTATATTGGACTGGCTGTAGTTTCGTTGATTATGCTGCTGCCATCGGCGTGGATACCGTGGTTTTGGTAGGTTGTTTTATATAAACCAGCGGCGCTTACAGCAAAATTACAGACCGTCTGGTTATCATATACTCACGATAACCATAAGAAAGGATAAGTATGAAGACGATACAATCACAAGAAGCAACCTTAACTACCAACGAGGCGCTGGTATTGCAGCAAGTCTATGAGGATGGTGGTGATGATGCGGCCATATTGGCAGCACAAATGGGCATGCCGCGCCGGACAACTATGCATGTACTGGCGGATTTGCGGCGTAAAGGTTTGATGGCAATCGACCAGGCCTATGGCGACGCCTGGGTGCGACTGACGGCTCGCGGTAAACGACTGGTGCAGCGAATTTGGCCGGAAGCGCAGGCGATGACCACGCTGGTGTAGTAACCGTTCTATAATCTACAATTTCTCATAGCAAGGCTGTTGGTGAGTTTTATTATCTAGCAATTACTAAATCTAAAGTGATATAATGGACTGTAAATGGAATTGATTAAAATACTGAAAAACCTACAGTCATCTCGTGATGGTATTGAAACCTTTCTGCTTTTTGATGGAATTGGGCGCAGCGGTAACTAGTACTCGTGCTGCTCTAGAGGGAAGAGAGGGAGATGAAATTGATGTTATTATTAACTCGGGCGGCGGGTCGCCAAACGATGCCTATAGATTGATTAGATCATTTAGAGAGCGTTATAAGACCGTGAATGTGATTGTACCATTTTGGGCAAAAAGTGCGGCTACACTTTTTACGCTCGGAGCAAGCCGTATTGTCATGCATGAATATGGTGAGCTGGGTCCTATTGATGCTCAGATTCGCAAAGATGATGCAGAAAAGCCTAGGGAAGAATGGGAGTCTGCTCTTAATATCCAAGCAAGCTTACTAAAGATAGAAGAGCTGTCTAATAATAATTTCGTTGAGCTATTTAGTAATTTGCAATCAGATCCTAATATCAGTATTGGACGAAAACAACTCGCAGAAATGCTTCTTGTATATAGCTCAAATCTCTATGCTCCACTCTTGCAGCGTGTTGAAGTTTATGAAATGGGTAGAATGGAAAGATATTTGAGTATTGGAAAAATATATGCTAAGCGAATTATTAAACAGTACGGTGATACTAATTCTGATGAAAGCAAGATTGCTCAATTCCTAGACTTTATTACATATGATTGCCCAGACCACGGATATGTGATTGACCATTCAGTGTTAAAACAATATCTTCCAAATGTTATAAAAAGTACCGAAGAGCCTTTTGGTAAACAGTATGACATGTGGTTAGATAAGCTTTCAAATTTACTTATGGAAGGTCTTGATGGCTGTACTGGGTTTGTGGATACGTTATTAAGGAATGTAGATATCTATAGCGATGAACAAAATAAAACAAAAAAACAAAAGGATGTAACCAATAATAATGAGGAGCAAGCAAGCGATGACACTAGTATCAATAAACCAGTCAACACTGAGGGTAAGCGATCTAGTCGCAAATCCAAGCAGGACAGCGGCACGTCGCAGTCTTAAGGTTGTGAAAAAGAATACTAGGGTGCCTCGAGCCGGTGAAAAAATATCATCGACACCGTCTATAAAAAGGACATACACCTCAAGTCCCTCTCGTATTAATGTGATATTGTCGAATCGTAATGCTACATCTTACGCTTTTGGTCTATGGCGGCGTAAATAATTACTCATACGTTGAATTATACCTAAATAATACCAATATATATTCGTTGTGACAGCTAAGTGACTTTTGAGTGGTGAGCTTTAAGCAATTTTTCAGATGCCTGTGCTAAAGTTGAAAAAGAGGATAATTAGCTAATGAGAATTTTACTAGTAGAAGATGACACGGCGATTGCGCGGTCGCTGAAAGAGGGTTTGGAGGATGAAGCCTATGCGGTCGACGTGGCGCATGATGGTGACGAGGGTTATCGGACGGCGACAGCGGATGAATATGATGTGATTATTCTTGACGTGATGCTGCCGGAAATGAATGGTTATGAGGTGTGTCGGGCGCTACGTCAAGACGGCAATCAGACACCGATTTTGATGTTGACAGCGCGTGATGCCGAGCGGGATATTGTCGAGGGTCTGGACGTGGGCGCTGATGATTATTTAGCAAAGCCGTTTAGTTTTGAGGTGTTGTTGGCGCGTCTTCGTGCCTTGATGCGTCGTCCGAGCGAGAAGTTGGAAGAAGTCTTGCGGGTCGGTGATTTGACACTTGATCCGAGTTTGAAAAAAGTGATGCGGGCGAATCAGGAAATTAACCTGACCGCCAAAGAATACGGCGTCTTGGAATATCTGATGCGTAACGCTGGTAAGGTCTTGTCCAAAGAGCAAATCATCTCGCACGTGTGGGATTTCGACGCCGATGTCTTGCCAAACAATGTTGAACTGTTCATCATGTTTTTGCGGCGAAAAATCGACAAACCATTTGACTCAAAATTGATTCACACCGTCCCGGGATTTGGTTATAAACTGGAGGATAAATCATGAAACAGCAGCGCGTCAGGCGACTAGCGCTGAGCTATCTGGCGGTGATTATGACGCTGTCGCTGGCCTTTAGTGTGATTATTTATGTCATCACTTCTGCGCAATTAAATCGACCGCTGCCGCCGGGCGAGCATAATCAGCAGCCGCCCGCCATGCTTGAGACTCAGTTCAATCGCCGCCTGGAACGGCGCAATAGCGAAACCCGTGGGTCGGTCGTTATGTCATTGATAGTGTTGAACGGGGTGATGTTGTTGGTTGGATATTGGCTGAGTATGTTGTTGGCGCGGCGGACTTTGGCGCCGATTGAGCGGGCAATGCGGGCCCAGGTGCAATTTGTGTCGGATGCTAGTCACGAGCTGCGGACGCCACTGACGGCATTGATGACCACCAACGAAGTGGCGCTACGCAAAAAAACGCTGGATGAGAAAAAGGCGAGGGTAGTTTTCCAGCGCAACATTGACGAGGTTGAAAAATTGCACGAACTAACGGACAATTTATTGCAACTTACCCAGGTCGATAATCAGCAGATTGAAAAACAGGCCGTTGATATGGCGGAACTTATCCGCGATATAGTTGATCGTTACCAGCCAGTAGCTGACAAAAAACAAGTGGCGCTGGATGTGCAAGTACCGTCAGTAAATCATGTGGTCGCGGTCGCGGCGGTGATGCAAATTTTGGGTACGCTAGTTGATAACGCCATCAAATATTCGCCGCCAGGCAGTACGGTGGTCATTCGGCTGGATGGACAGACTCTCTCAGTCGTCGACCAAGGTATTGGCATCGCCAAACAAGACCAGGCGAAAATTTTCGACAGATTTTATCGTAGTGATGAAGCGCGCACGCGTGGGCGCGGTTCGGGTTATGGACTCGGGCTGGCTATCGCTAAGGCGGTGGCTGACAAAAACGGCTATCAATTGAGCGTCAAGAGTGAACTAGGCCAGGGTTCGACTTTTAGTTTGCACTTCTAAGGCTTTGGTTAACTGCTTATAAGTAAAGCGGTTTTAAATTTGATCTGGTGGCGTAAAAACCTGCCATGTTATATACTTAAACCATAGCAAATGATGACTATAAAAGGAGTCGTTATGAGTGATATTTCACCGCTGATATTACACAGGCTGACCAAGCGCTTTGGTCATAAACTGGTAGTCGACAATGTGTCGCTGGAACTGCATGAAGGTGAGGTGTTTGGTTTTCTTGGGCCGAATGGTGCGGGTAAAAGTACAACGATTCGGTTGGTGATGGATTTTTTGAGGCCGACGGACGGCTGGGTAGAGTTGCTGGGTGGACGGAATTCCGCGGAACGAACAGCCCTTCATGATCAGGTTGGGTATCTAGCGGGCGACATCGCGCTGTATGAAACTATGACTGGTCGGAAATTGCTGAAGTTTTTGGCGCGGACGGGTCGGAAGGTTGATTGGCGATATGTTGATGAGTTGGCTGATCGTTTTGAGGCGGCGCTGGATCGACCGATTCGCCAGCTTTCCAAGGGTAATCGTCAGAAAATTGGCCTGATTCAAGCTTTTATGCACCGCCCGAAATTGCTAATTTTGGACGAGCCAACCAGCGGGCTGGATCCGCTGATGAAGCAGGTGTTTTACGATTTGGTGCGCGAAGTTTCTGGGCAAGGCGCCACAGTATTTGTCAGCAGTCACGATCTGGCTGAAGTGCAAAAAATTTGCCACCGTGCCGGTTTTATTCGTGATGGAAAATTGATTGCCATTGAACCTATCGCGACTATGAAACATCTGGCAACGCACCGCTACATTGTGACCTTTGCTAAAAAACCGCTTCTAACGGTAGCCAAAAAACTACCGTCCATCACCGACGTTCAACGTCGCGGCGACGAATATGAATTCACTGTCAAAGGCGACGTGACGGAGTTTGTCTCGTTCATCGCCGAATACAAACCAAAACTATTGCGCGAATCAGAGTTAGAGCTAGAAGAATTATTTATGCGGTATTATGAAGGCGAGGAGGCAAAGCGATGATGTGGCAGACGGTGCGGCAAAATTA
>ERZ773038.1112-NODE-1112-length-15836-cov-6.704962_pt1 | contig 15836 bp, 11 predicted proteins | sample MGYA00511665_ERZ773038 | MGnify/ENA primary metagenome ERZ773038 (study PRJEB29015, sample SAMEA2737966) | human oral metagenome | biome: human oral; feature: human-associated habitat; material: dental | place: China | collected 2028 ... | reverse complement strand
GACGGTGGACGTGGAGGGTAGTAGCTCCGATGTGACGTATGTGTGGACGTTGAAGATTGAGGGGCCGGATCAGCCCGCTCAGCCGTTGGTGCGGCGTTTTAAGGTTTCGAAGTAGTCGCGGCGCGGTGCGCCGAGTAACCCATCACGAGAACAAGGAGAACACAATGGCAGGCGAAGACGGGCAGGGGTACCAAGAGGATCCCCAGCAGCGGGCAGCACAGGAGGTGACGGCGAGCCAGGAGGCAGTCGACACGTCCTCGAAGGCTTCCTACTCCCTCAGCTCGGCCCAGACGTCAAGCGCGTGGGGGAGCGAGGCCGGGCCCGAGGCCCTTGGGCGTAAGGCGAGCGAGATGTTCAACGGCATCTCCGACGTCCTGTCGAAGGAGAACGCGCTGATCGCCGAGTTTGAGGCGAAGATGCGGCAGGCGATGACGGCGATCAAGGAAACGGAGGCCGACAACGAGCGGTCCTTCCAGACCGTGAACGGGACCCTCCAGGACCTTGCGGGTTCCGAGCAGGCGCAAGCCCTCGCGTCGTCCATGGAGAAGGCGGGCTTCAAGCCCAAGGAGCAGCCGCCGGCCAGTTCCTCGCAGGCTCCGGCTGCGTCCGGCTCTGCGGCTACCGGCGGAGGGACCACACCTCCCCCGAACGTGCCGACTCAGGGACAACAATCGCCGATCTAAGTTGAATGACATCTTAAGAAATAAGAAAGGAGTGTTGACGCATGGTTTCGTCACCGAACTACGAGCGCCTGAAGGTGTTCATGGAGGCGGCCCGCACCAACCGCGGGCTCGATGCCTGGGATCCCGACCACAAGAAGACGTTGGAGGGCTTCCAGGAGGCCATCGACCGCCTGAAGGCCTACCGCGACAGTCATGGCTTCTCGGGCAAGACCGGGGACGCGATGAACCAGTGGGTCGATCGCTCGATCAGCCGCATTGAGGCATACCGAGCGAAGTACCAGCGGGGATACACCGCCTACGAGGCCGGCCGGAAGTCCATGGAGATGGCCCTGAAAGAGGCGGAGTTGCTTTCTCCGGACCTTATCGACAAGAAGACGGCGGCGATGCGGGATGATTGGGTCGTGGCTGTTCCTTCCGATCAGCCGGGCGGTGGCATCAATGTCTCCCCCATTAACACACGTTTCACCACAGGCGCGGCCTACGTTGGCGCGGTCGAGGCGCAGGCCAACGCCCAGCGCGAAGACGCGTCCAGGAGGATTCTGGACATGGTGAACGGCAAGACCAAGGGCTATAGTTCTCGCCTCGATTCTCCTGTGGACGCCAACAACCCGGTGTCCGGCACTCAAACAACAGGGAGTTCGACAGACCCTTCTAATGGCTCTGGAGACGATCCGTGGGGCTACTCCCCCGACAACGGCTTCGGGCGCGGCGGCGCCCGCGGCGGATCCTCTAGCACCTATCCGGGTGGGTTTGATCAGCCGTGGTTGAGTGAGGCTGATGCTGCCGCGGCCCGTAACCGCACGATTGCCTCGGGTGCGTTGGAGACGCGGGAGCCTGCGTATGGTGAGGTGGGGTCTCGGACGAACCCGATCACGGATCCTCAGGATTTGATGAACACGGATCTGTTGCATACGCGGGTCAATGGCACGGCGTATCGTAACGGTGTGGTGGGTGGTCACACGCCTGCTCCTCCGGCTGATGCGGATCACCCGCTGTGGCGCCTCAACGGCGGCGGCGCATCGTCTGACTCGTCTGTGGCCGGTCGCCTGGGCGGCGCTGGCGTGTTGGGTGCGGGCGGCCTGGGCCTGCGTGGCGCGGCCCGCATGGGGTCGGGCTCCCTGGGTTCTGCTGGCGGCTTGGGTGCTGCTGGGCTGCGTGGCGTGAGCGGTAGTACGGGCGCCGGTGGCGCGGGTGCTGCTGGTTTGAAGGTGGGCTCGTATTCGGGGTCGGGTTTTGGTTCGTATAAGCCGCCTGCTGGTGTTGCTGGTGCGAATGGTGTGGCTGGTTCTGGTGCTGCTGGGTCTTCTGGTGTGACTGGGACGACGGGTGCTGGCGGTGCGGGTGGTGCCGCGGGTGCTGCTGGTCGTGGTGGCGCTGGTGCTGGTGGCTTCATGGGTGGTGGTGCTGGTGCTGGTGCGGGTGCTGGTAAGCAGGATAAGAAGTCGCGTCGGCGTAAGTATGTGGCGTTTAGGTTTGAGGATGAGGATGAGGATGGTCTGCCTGCGGGTTATGTGAATCCGATGTCTCAGACGTATGGGTCGGATAAGGATATTGCTCCGGCTAAGCGCGCTGATGATGGTTGGGATCCTCGCCAATGGTGAACCCCGCTCTCACTGTCGGCCCCGCCTGGCTCCGCACTCGTGTGGGGTGGGCGGGGCGCGCCGCGCGCGCCCTGACCACGCTTGTGTCCGCGTCCGTGTTGGCTGCTGGTGCCCTGGCCCTGATGCCTGCTCCTGCGCGTGCGGAGGACGTGATTACGACGCAGGAGTACTTCTCCTACTATCACCTGGATCAAGCTCGGGCGAAGGGGTACACGGGTAAGGGCGTAACCATCGCGCTTTTTGACGGACCCGTGGACACCAGCGCTCCCGAACTCAAGGGCGCGAACATCACGGATAAGAGCCGCTGCACTATTGAGGCTTCGGCGGCTACGAGGTCTCATGGGACCAGCATGGCATCGATGTTGGTCTCTCCCACCTTCGGTGTTGCTCCCGACGCGACCCTGCTCACCTACCAGAGTTCGGCAACAGAGGACATCTCGCTGGGTTCGTGTGAGAACATTGGAGGTGTTCGCCATAACTCAATCTCGCACCTCATTAACCAGGCTATTGATGACGGGGTCCAGATCATCTCCCTGTCTCAGGGATCGGAAGCAACCGGGGATGATATCAAGTGGGCAATCGCTCGTGCCATGAGTGAGGGTGTCATCATCGTCAACTCCGCAGGAAATGCTGCATCGGACAGTAATGGTGGCCAGCTCAGCAGATGGTCGGGTGTTGTGGGTGTTGCGGCGATCACTGCGGATGGTCAGCGTGCTGACTATTCCTCGTGGGGTAACGGCGTGACCACGGCGGCCTTCGGCGGTCCGGTTGCCAGTCGTAACTATGAGACGGGCAAGATTGAGGAGACGACCGGTACTTCGAACTCGGCCGCCCTCACCTCTGGGATGTTGGCGTTGGCTCGTCAGAAGTGGCCCGATGCGACCGCCAATCAGATCCTGCAGGTCCTGACCCACACGGGCCTCAATCCGAATCATGAGTGGAATCAGTACACCGGTTATGGGGCGGCTGACCTTGGTGCGTTGGTGAACACTGATCCCTCTCAGTACCCCGACGAGAACCCCCTGGCCCAGAAGCAGGGAGGCTCGGCCCCCACGGTGCAGGAGGTTCAGGACTATGCCGATGGCGTGGTGGAGCCTAACCCCGACACCTTGGATCATTCCTACGTGTACCGCGGTATCGATGAGGCAGCCGCCTTGATGGACGATGTTGGTCCCGTTCATTTGGGGACGAGTCCGCGGTATCACCGCAAGTGATGATGGCGCGGCAGATTTCGGGTGCGTGCGCGTCCCGTTTGCCTCACGTTCGTGTGGGGTGGGCGGGGCGCGCCGCGCGTGCCCTGGCCACGCTCGCCTCCGCGTCCGTGCTGGCGGTGGGTGCTCTTGCCCTGGTGCCCGCCCCCGCGCGGGCCGATGACGTGATCACCACGCAAGAGTACTTCTCGTACTATCACCTGGACACTGCTCGGGCGAAGGGGTACACGGGTAAGGGCGTGACCATCGCCCTCATCGACGGGCCCGTCGAACTCTCTGCCCCCGAGCTGGCGGGTGCGAACATCACGGACAAGAGCCGCTGCACAATTGACGCAGTGATGAAGAGTCGTCACCACGGCAGTGAGATGGCGGCTATTCTTGCCTCTCAGGCGTATGGTGTTGCCCCGGAGGCTACGGTCTATTCTTATCAGAATGCATCGCCCGAGGACACTCCGTCAGGGTCGTGTTTTCAGGGTGCCAAGCAGCTTGATAGTGTTGCTAGTTTGATTAACAGTGCTATCGATGATGGTGCTCAGATCATTTCTGCGTCGTTTGGGAGTAGTGACACCAGTGACGAGCTGAAGTGGGCTGTCGCTCGCGCTATGAGCGAGGGTGTCATCATCGTCAATTCGGCAGGCAATACAGGAGCTGATAACAATAGCAGTCAGCTGAGTCAGTGGTCGGGGGTCGTGGGTGTTTCGGCAATCACGACTTCCGGGGAACGGGCTGACTACTCCTCATGGGGTAACGGTGTGACGACGGCTGCTGTTGGTGGTCCGCTCAAGGTACGGGACTTCGATACTGGAAAGACAGCTGTCACCAGAGGCTCGTCGAATTCGGCGGCGATTGTCTCGGGGATGTTGGCGTTGGCGCGTCAGAAATGGCCTGATGCTTCGGCCAATCAGCTGTTGCAGGTGTTGACGCAGACTGCGCTCAACCCTAATCATGAGTGGAATCCGTACACTGGGTATGGCCCGATTAATGGGGGGGCGTTGGTGAATACTGATCCGTCGCAGTATCCGGATGAGAATCCTTTGGCTCAGAAGGAGGGTGGGTCTTCTCCGACGGTGCAGGAGGTTCAGGACTATGCCGATGGTGTGGTGGAGCCTAACCCCGATACCTTGAGTCAGTCCTACGTGTATCGCGGTCTCGATGAGGTAGCCGCCTCGATGGACGATGTTGGTCCCGTTCATTTGGGCACCAGCCCCAGGTATCACCGCAAGTGACCATGGCCCGCGGCGCCCCGGGGCGCCGCGGGCCATGTCTGGCGGGAGCGCGATCTCACGCAGAGACTTGTAGACGGCCTGCAACGGGTGTAGATTTACTTAAAAAGCACTGGTGATCTATCCCATCAAGGTCTTCGCATGAATGCTCCTCACCGCGGACTGTGGCAGCGCCTCGGCGCCGCCGCCCTGTCCGGACTCATCATTACCGCCCTCGCCCCCAGCGCCCTCGCCGCCCCCGCAGGAGAACGCGCAACCCACGGCGACATGGAACCCAGCGCCGTCGCCGACTCACAACCGGAGAGCGGTACGGGTGCGCAGGAAGAAACCGACAACACGGGCAGCGACAAGTCGGAACCCACAGGAACGGGCGCGCTCCCCGAGGCCTCGCCCGAGACGCAGGACGAACTCAACGCCACCGTCTACGAATTCCCCGGAACGGAAGGCCCCACCCGGATCCACGTCCTCACGATCGGCTCCGCCGATGCCATCATGCTGGAATCGCGCGGCGTCTTCGCCATGGTCGACAGCGCCGAAGGAATCGGTGCCCCCGACGGAAGCGACCCCCGCTACCCCCTGCGCGAAGGAATTGTCCCCGCCTACGTCGGAGACACCAACCGGGTCCTGCGATACATGATCGACCACGGGGTGACCTCCTCGAACCTCGCGTTCTACCTGGGCACCCACGCCCACTCCGACCACATCGACAACGCCGACGACATCATCAGGCGCTTCCGCCCCAAGGTCATCTTCACCCCCGAATACTCCGACCGCTGGATCACCAACCCCAACGGCCTCTGGGACAACCAGTGGGTCTACGACAACATGGTCGAGGCCGCCCACTGGGCCGAAGCAACCTACGGCGCCCAATTCGTCCAGCACGTCGACGGCTACAACACGCACGTCACGCTCGGCGACATGGACGTGCAGCTGATCCCCTTCGACCCCGAAGAAAAGTACAAGGTCAGGGGAACAACCGACGCCAACCTCATGGGATGGGGAGCGAAAGTCACCGCCTTCGGACGCACCGCCTTCCTGGCCGCCGACCTCATGGACACCGAGGCCGACTGGGTCACGCACAACGGCTACGAGGCGCGCGTCGCGCGAGCCGTCGGAAAGGTCGACGTGCTCAAGGCCGGACACCACGGCCTGCGAAGCTCAAACTTCGCCCCCTTCATGGAGGCGCTGGACCCGTCCATGATCATCCAAACCGGCACCGAAGCCTATGCCGCCGACAGCCTCACCACCAGCGTCATCCACGGCCAGGCCACCTGGGCGCCCGCCGCCGAGCTATGGGACAACGGAAAAATCCCCTCCGTGATCGCAACCTTCACCTCCTCCGGGATCTCCTACAACGACCTGACGAAGGCCTCGTGGGGACACGAATACGACGCGGAACACCCGCGAGCCTGGTGGTTCCAGGCGGGGCGCCCCGCGCCGACAACCGGATGGTGGCAAGGACGCAGCGGCAGCTGGTACTACTTCGCGGGCAAACCCTCCGCCGAAGCCTCCACGTGGGTCAGCGACAACGGCCAGTGGTACTGGATGGGCGCCACCGGAGCCATGGCCTCCTCCGAATGGATCTCGGACGGAAATGGCCTCTACTACATCGACTCGGCTGGACACCCCTCCTCCGCGAGCGGATGGACCCAGAACGACGGCGCCTGGTACTACCTGCGTGACGGCCGCGCACACACCGGGTGGCTCAACGACCGGGGAACCTGGTACCTCCTCGACCCCGCGAGCGGCCAAATGGTTACCGGCTGGGGCCAAGTCGACGGCTCCTGGTACCACATGGACTCCTCCGGCCACATGACCACCGGCTGGATCAACGACGGCGGCGCGTGGTACTACCTGCGGGGCAGCGGACAGATGGCCACCGGGTGGCTGGCCAGCGGAGGGTCCTGGTACTACCTGGGTGCGTCGGGCGCGATGCGCACCGGCTGGTTCCAGGACGCCGGCTCCTGGTACTACGCCGACCCTTCCGGTGCGATGGTCACCGGGTGGCTGGCCAGCGGAGGATCCTGGTACTACCTCGGGGCCTCGGGCGCCATGGTCACCGGGTGGCTCCCCAGCGCGGGCTCCTGGTACTACCTGAGCGAGGACGGAAGCATGGTGACCGGACGGGTCCTCATCGCAGGCCGATACTCGGACTTCTCCGCGTCGGGCAGCTGGCTCGGCTACACCCCCTGACGCCTCGGCAACTCCCTCACACAAGCGCCGCCCACCGCGAATCAACGCAGGTGGGCGGCGCCTACGTTGGGTGCTGTTTCGTGGGCCGGTAGGTTGAACGGAGGGCTCTGAGGTCCTGTCATGACGTAGGACACCTAGATTTCATTCCCGAAAAGATGTAGAATTTTTACAACTAAACGGGAAAGTGGGAGAGTGATGCTGCGAGTCCTTCATCTCGACAACTGGAAGTCCTTTTCGGAGCCGGTCGACTTCACGATGATTGCGGGCAAGGAAACTCGCCACGGTGAGACGCTCTACCTGGGTAGCAAGAACCGTGTGCTTCCCGTTGCCGCGATCTACGGCGCGAATGCGGCGGGAAAATCCACTCTCCTTGACGCGCTCGCTCACCTGCAGGCCATGCTGCGCGAGCCGCGCAAGCGCGGGCAGCGCCTGCACTATCACCCACACCTTCTCTTCGGTGCCGACAAGCCGAGCGTCATTGGCGCCGAGATCGTTCTCGACGTCCAGGATGCGACATCGAATCGAAAAGCTATCGTCTACTACGAGGTGGCGTTCAACGCGGAACGCGTTGTCGAAGAGTCCCTGTATCGCCTGCGCTCGGAAGACGAGCAGGCTGTCTTTGAACGCCACGGCCAGGAGATCTCTCTCTACGGCGATCTAGAAGACGACGTGGCGCTCGACGCCGTGTCGAAGACCGTTCAACCAAATCGTCTCTTCCTCGAAACCTGCTTCAACGCGGGACTCATTGACGATGAGCAAAGGCTACTCGGATCCGTGATCGCGTGGTTCCAACGTCTGACGATTGTTGGGCGCGGATCGCGTTATATCCTCATGCCGCAGCAAATCGCGCATGACGAGGATTTTCGTGCCGCAGTTGGGAAGGGCCTCACAGTCGCCGAGACCGGCATTTCTGACATCTGCTTTACCATTGTGCCTCGAGCCAAGGTACCCGCGGAAGATAAGGTCCTTGATGAGGTCGAGAGCCAGCTCACCGACAAGAGGTCCGAGGTGTACCTGAATGCGGAAAACGGAGCCGTCTTCCGCGCCCGGCTGGGCGTGGAGGGAGACGTTGTGTACGAGCGCTTCGTAACCGTACACACGGGCGGAGGCAACGAATTCCGACTTCCTCTCGAGCAGGAATCCGACGGGAGTGTTCGCTACCTGCATCTGCTCCCCATCCTGTATTGGGCGGGAACGAAACAGCGGTCGGGGGTGTACCTGATTGACGAACTTGAGGACTCACTCCATCCCAAGCTCACGGAGGAACTCATCCGGTTGTTCCTGGACGCGTCGGGGCCGGACGAACAACGACAGCTCATTTTTACGACGCACGAGCTTCACCTCCTGCGCGTCGACCTATTGCGGCGCGATGAGATATGGCTGGTCGAGAAGAACGATCATCGGTCTGAGCTTACGAGGCTGACGGACTTCCCTTCGTCCGACATTCGTTCCGGCAGCGACCTGCAGCGGATGTACATGTCGGGCCGCCTCGGCGGCATACCGCGGCTGTAGGGGTTGTGATGGGTAAGAAACGACAAGCTCCAACGAGGAAAACTTTGCGTGGGTCCAGGGGGCGCTCTCATAGCAAACAGGTGAAGCCACTTGTCGTTCTTGCAGTTGAAGGGGCGACAGAGAAGCAATACTTGAATGCGCTGAATCAGCACCTTTATGGTCGCGCCTTTTCCTTTACTTTCTGTAGAAACAACTCGAAATCCTCTCTCAAGAACCTGGTTGAGATAATGGGGGGAAAGGTTAAGGAGCTAGAGCGTGACAGTATCTCTATCTCTGGTGCTTGGATCATCTGTGATGTGGATGTAAATGAGCCGCATAGGGCGATCTTGAAGAGGTGGTTGTCGGAGAAGACGGACTTTCATCATGGTGCAGCACTGTCGAATCCCTGCATCGAGGCGTGGTTTGTCTATCACTGCGCGGACGTCTGTTCGAGCCAGACCGCAAGTGCTGTCGTTGAGGAACTCGTCAGCAAGTGGGAACGGGGAGCTTATGAGAAAGCAATGGAAATTCCTCAGTGGCTTATCGATCACACCGACGAGGCCTGTCTACGGGTGCAACGTCGGCGGGAGAGCTTCGCACGAGGTACCACGGCGTGGGACGATGCGCCCTGGAGTGACATGCCCGAGTTGGTCGCATGGCTCGACCAGTTGAGGCCACGACGTTCCGAATGAATCGGGACGCTGGGTCGGCTACGCCTCCTGATCGAGGAGCCGGCGACCATCCTCACAAAGCGCCGCCCACCGCGAATCAACGCAGGTGGGCGGCGCTTCGCCGTGTATCGTGAGGGCAGGAAACGTCGGCGAAAGGTCCCCTCATGAAGCCCCGGCCCACTCGCGGCTCAGCCGCCCTTGGGCTCGCCGCGACGATTGCCACCGCCACCGCCACCGTCGGCCCGCCCTCCGCCCACGCCGACGACGCCCAGTCGGGGGCCTCGGCCACGCTCATGAACTCCCGCTCCGTCGAAGCCGCCAGCGTCGACCCCTCCGTCCTGACCTTCCCCGCCGCGACCGACGAACAGACCAAGATCTTCATCCTGTCCTCCGACTCCTCGGACGCGATCCTCATCGAGAGCGGAGGCTGGTACGGAATCATTGACGGCGGCGAGGACGCCGACCTGCCCGACGGCTCCGACCCCCGCTACCCCGTGCGCACCGGCACGGCCGCCGCCGCCGGGTCCACGACCGAGTGGCTGATGCAATACCTCGACGACCAGGGAGTCAACGACACCAACGTGGCCTTCTACCTGGGCACCCACGCCCACTCCGACCACATCGCCAACGCCGATGACATCATCTACAAGTACCGCCCGAAGGTCATCCTCAGCCCCGAATACTCCGACGAGTGGATCACCGACGAGAACTCCCTGTGGGACAACCAGTACGTCTACGACCACCTCGTCAACGCTGCGAACTGGGCGGTCGACACCTACGGCGCCACCTTCATCCAGAAACTCGACGGATACAACACGCACATCACCCTGGGCGGCGCGGACCTGCAGATGATCCCCTTCGACGTTGACGAGGTGTACAAAATCGGGGGCACCTCGGACGCAAACCTCATGGGATGGGGAACGAAAGTCCTGGCCAACGGCCACTCGGCCTTCCTGGCCGCCGACCTGATGAGCACGGAATCCGACTGGGAGACCCCCAACGGCTTCGAAGACCGCATCGCCGCCGAGGTCGGCGAGGTCGACATGCTCAAAGCAGGCCACCACGGGGCGGAATCCTCCAACTCCGTCCCATTCATGGCCGCCCTGCACCCCGGCGCGATCATCCAGACGGGTGAAGCATCCCATAGCCCCGACCGCCTGTCCTTCCTGGTCCTCCACGGCGACACCAAGTGGTTTCCCATGGGCAACATCTGGGAATCATTGAACGTCCCGGCGCTCGTGTGCGTCTTCGCCGACGACGAGATCCAATACGACGGCGTCGCCCACGCGCAGTGGGGACACGAGTACGAGTCCGAAACCCCGCGCGCCTGGTGGTTCCAGGCGGGCCGCCCCGCCGCGACGACCGGCTGGTGGGACGGCCCCTCTGGCAACCGCTACTACTTCGACGGCTCCGCGTCAGCCCTGGCCAACCAGTGGGCAGTCATCGACGGGGTCACCTACCACTTCGACGCGACCGGCGCGCTCGACGCCACCGCCTCCACCCTCACGGGTTCCGGCGTCGCCGGCTCCTTCGCCGCCAGCGCGTGGCGGTACGTCCTCCTCGGCGCGGCGCTCACCGCCCTCGCCGGAGCGGGTGTCGCGATCGCGGGGCGCACGGGCGGGAGCTGAGGCTGGCGCGACCTAGCGCGCCTCGTCCAGCTGGTGGAAGATCGCGCCCAACAGGGGAGTGAGGACCTCGAGCGTGTCCAGCGCCCCACCGCGCGACCCCGGCGAGGACACCACGAGAACCCCCGAGGAATCCCGGGCGGTCACCCCCACGACCTCGCGAGACAGGCCCGACAGCGGCGTGTGAGCCAGCCCGTGAGACCGAATCTGCTCCGCGATACCGGGGATCTCCACCTCGATCACCTCGCGGACCACCTCGGGGGCCTCGTTGCCCACCCCGAACCCCGAACCGCCCAGCACCAACACGAAGCGCGCCCCCGCCCCGATCGCCTCGCGGATCTGCGCCTCCAAGGCATCCCGGCTCTCCGGGACCACGGTCGACGACACCGAACCCAAGCCCGCGCGCTCGAGGGCCTGCGCGCATGCCGGAGTCGCCCGATCCTCCTTCGTGCCGGCGTGAATCCGGCTCGAATACACGATGATGCGGGCGTCGATCCGGGAAAGATCGTAGGAGACGGGCTTGGGCATGATGTCCTCCGAGGAGCAGCGGGTGCTTTCACCGCCGATCCTAGTCCCTGAGACGGCGGCGGGCGGAGCCTGAGCCTGCCGACGAGAAACCGACGCATTAAGTGGTTGTGCGGCCGTGAAAAATAGTATTTGGGTGCCGCTCTGCGGGGGCTACTCTGTCGGCGTGCGGCTCGCGCCCGAACCAACAGGCGAAAAGAAAGGGGTGTGGGCACTTTTAATCGTCTCTCATCTTCCTTGACCTATCAAGGAAAAGTAACGAACTGGGCGCTGTTGGCCCGCGGCGTTGCGCCCGGAGAATCCCCTTGTTAGATTAAACGCGTCGCATCCCCACTCAAAAGGAGACTCGCGTGCGTTCCCTGCGCATCCTGCCCGTCCTCGGCGCCGCCGCCCTCGCCCTGGCCGCCTGCACCAGCGGGACGAGCCCCGCGACCGACACCGCCTCGTCCGAGGCCACCGGGGCGCCCGCCAAGGAAACCGTCCTCAACGTCTACGCCGCCGCCTCGCTGACCGAAACTTTCGGCGAACTCGAGAAGACCTTCGAGGCAGCCAACCCCGGCGTCGACGTCCGCTTCAACTTCGCGGGTTCCCAGGACCTCGTCGCCCAGCTCGGTGAGGGAGCCGACGTGGACGTCCTGGCCACCGCCAACGAGACGACCATGAAGAAGGCCGCCGACGCCAACCAGGTCGATACCCAGACCATCTTCGTCACCAACACCCTCACCCTCATCACCACGCCCGGCAACCCGGCGGGCGTGACCGGCCTGGACTCCTCCCTCAACGGCGTCAAGCTGGTCGTGTGCGCCCCCGAGGTCCCCTGCGGCAAGCTCACCAAGACCCTCACCGAGAAGCTCGGCATCACCCTGAACCCCGTCTCCGAGGAACAGGCCGTCACCGACGTGCGCGGCAAGGTCTCCTCCGGCCAGGCCGACGCCGGAATCGTCTACAAGACGGACGCGCTGGCCGAAGGCGACGCCGTCGACACCGTGCCGATCCAGGGCGCCGACGAGGCCGTCAACAAGTACCCGATCGCGCTCGTGTCCGCCTCGGCCAACAAGGAACTCGGGCAGAAGTGGATCGACCTGGTCCTCTCCGCCGAGGGACAGACGCTCCTCCAACGCGCCGGCTTCACGCCCGCCGCGAAGTAGCATCGACGCGTGAGCGCGCGCCGCACCCCCGCCGTGAGCCCCCTGCCCCTGTGGGCGGGGGGCCTCGGCGCGCTCGCCCTCCTCTTCCTGGCCCTGCCCCTCCTCTTCATGCTCGGGCGCGTCAACTGGGGCTCCCTGGGTTCCACGCTCTCCACCGATCAGGCGGCCTCCGCCCTGGCCCTCTCCCTGCGCACCTGCCTCCTTGCCCTCGGGGCCGACCTGATCCTCGGTGTGCCCGCTGCCCTCCTCCTCTCGCGCTCGTGGCGAGGCGTGCGCGCCGCCCGCATCCTCGTCGCACTGCCCCTCTCCCTCCCACCCGTCGTCGCCGGCATCGCGCTGCTCGCCGCCTTCGGTAGGCGCTCCACGCTCGGCGCGCTCCTGAGCGGTGCCGGCCTCGACATCGCCTTCACGACGACCGCCGTCGTCATCGCGCAGGTCTTCGTGTCCCTCCCCTTCCTCATCGTCACCCTCGAATCCGCCCTCCGCGCCCGCGAGCCGGGGCTCGAGGAGATGGCCTCCTCCCTGGGCGCATCCCCCACGCGCGTCTTCTGGCAGATCACCCTCCCCACCGTCCTGCCCGGCCTCGGACGCGGCACCGCGCTGGCGCTGGCCCGATGCCTCGGAGAGTTCGGCGCGACCCTCACCTTCGCGGGGTCCATGCAGGGAGTCACCCGCACGATGCCCCTGCAGATCTACCTCGCCCGAGAATCCGACGCGGACCTCGCCCTCGGACTCGGCGTCGTCCTGCTCGCCGTCGCGGTCCTCGTCGTCGCGCTCACCGAAACCCCCTGGGGACGCGCCGCCTCCCTTCTGCGATTGACGAGGCCGGTGCCTGCCGCTGCCTCCCTTCTGCGCGGCGCCTCCCTTCTGCACGCGGCCACGAGGCGGGCAGAGGACGACGGCGCCGAGGGACCGGACGATCGGGCGCCCTCTCGGGAGGCCCTCGCCCCCGATCGCGCACCGAGTGAGCAGGCACCCGCCTCCGGCGAGGAAGCCTCGGCCGCCGAGGACGCCCCGAGCGAACCCGTGCCCGTGCGCGTCGCCGGAACGATCGCCCAGCGCGGCTGGGAGGCGCAGGTCAGCCTGGAGGCGGGCGTCGTCACCGCCGTGGTCGGCCACAACGGCGCCGGAAAGTCTACCCTCGCCCAGGTCGTGGCCGGAACTCTGCGCCTCGACTCGGGATCCGCGCGGATCGGGGAGCGCGCCGTTGACGACGCCACCACCTTCGTGCCCGCGCGACGACGCGGCGTCGCCATGGTCTCCCAGGCGCCCCGCATCTTCACGCACATGAGCGTGGCTGCCAACGTCGCCTTCCCGCTGCGGGTGCGCGGCGTCGGACGCGCCCAGGCCCGGGCCGCCGCCACCGATCAGCTGCGGGCCGTCGGCATCGCCGACCTCGCTCACAGGCGCGCGTCCGACCTCTCCGGGGGGCAGGCCGCCCGCGTCGCCATCGCCCGAGCCCTCGCCTTCCGGCCCGACGTGCTCATCCTCGACGAACCCACCGCCGCCCTCGACGTGGAGGCCACCGCCCAGGTCTCCGCCGTCCTACGTGAACGCCTGAGCCAATCGGGCATCACCACCCTCCTCGTCTCCCACGACGTCACCGAGGTCCTGGCCCTGGCCTCGCACATGATCGTCATGGGGGACGGCCGCGTCGTCGAGGAAGGGGAACCCGCGCGCATCCTCGCCTCGCCCTCCTCGGTGTTCGCCGCGCGCCTCGCGGGCCTCAACATCGTCACCGGTTCCGTCGTTCAACGTCCGGGACTGGTCGGCGTGCGCGTCGGCGAGGGGATGCTGTGGGCTGCGGACGTTGCGCCCGAAGAAAGGGGAGCCGACGCTGCGGGTATCCCGGGCACCGCGCCCGGCGCGGTTACGAATGGTCGGGAAGGCTCCGGGTCCGCTGGGGGCGTTGGACTGGGTGAGCGCCTCGCCCTGATCTTTCCTCCCGAGGCCGTCGCCCTGGCACGCGAGGAGTCCCACGCCTCGCCCCGCAGCGTCCTGCCCGGTCGCGTCACCCGGATCGACATCGCTGGCTCCCTGGTCGGCGTCGGCATCGCGCTCGCGGAGGGGGTCTGCGTGACCGCCCGGATCACAGCCTCGGCGTGGGCCGAACTGGGCGCGGGCCTCGGCGACCCTCTCTGGGCCAGCGTCAAAGCGACCCAGGTGCGTGCGATCCGCATCGCGGCTCGTAGGTGACTCGGCGCGCCCGTCTGTTTGCTTGGGTTTCGGCGCAGATTGCGAGGCCGATGGTGCAGGCTTGCGGCATCTGGGCCCTCGAGGTGGTGGGGTTAACCCATCAATGCGCAGCTGGGCCCTGCTAGTGGAGCGTGGGCCGCGCCGCCCAGCCGCCACTAGGTGGGTTAACGTGCGCACAGGTGGGCCGAGGCCGCCACCAGGTGGGTTAACGTGCGCCCCCCGGAGCCCCCGGAGCACGCCCCCGGAGCGCGTCGCCGTTTGTTGGGCACCGTCGCAGATTGCGAGGATGCTGGCGTCGGCTTGCGGTGGCTTGTGGCGGTGGGGCCCTCGAGGTGGCAGGGTTAACCCATTGATGCGCAGCTGGGCCCTGCTAGTGGAGCCTGGGTCACCGTGCCCAGCCGCCACTAGGTGGGTTAACGTGCGCGTAGGTGGGCCGAGGCCACCACCAGGTGGGTTAACGTGCGCCCCCCGGAGCACGCCCCCCGGAGCACGCCCACAACGCGGCTCGAAGCATGCCCCGAAGTGCCGCCCACAACGCGCCCCGCTACCACCGGGTTGATTTTCGAAACGCTTCATATGTTGTAATTCCTGCTCGGTGCTCCTCACACCCTTTTTCCCGCCGACATGCGGCCATCGACATATCGGCGGGACAAAGCCCGTTTAACAGCATGTCGCCGAGCCTCCCCGGTGGAGCTTTGACGCGCCACCATCAGGGTTCTATGTTGTGGGTTGATCCCAGGAGGTCCCCATGACAACGCAGCGCCCAGACGCTCCACGTCCCTATCAGCTCGGAATCGACGTCGGCTCCACGACGGTCAAAGCCGTCGTCCTGGACGGAAACCGCCGCATGTTCTCCGACTACCGGCGCCACAACGCCGACGTGCGCGCATCCCTGGGGGCACTCCTCGCTGACATCGAGCGCTCCCTGCCCGGCATCCGCGTCCACGCGGCCATCACCGGATCCGGTGGCCTGACGACGGCACGCGCCATGGGCATCCCCTTCGTCCAGGAGGTTATCGCTGGCACCGAGGCCACCCAGCGCCTCCACCCCGAGGTCGATGTCGTCATCGAGCTGGGCGGCGAGGACGCCAAGCTCACCTACCTGCACCCCACCCCCGAGCAGCGCATGAACGGCACGTGCGCGGGCGGAACCGGCGCCTTCATCGACCAGATGGCCCAGCTCCTCCACACCGACGCCGCCGGCCTGAATGACCTGGCCTCGCGCTACACGACGCTCTACCCCATCGCCTCGCGCTGCGGCGTCTTCGC
>ERZ773038.1110-NODE-1110-length-15846-cov-22.840479_pt1 | contig 15846 bp, 10 predicted proteins | sample MGYA00511665_ERZ773038 | MGnify/ENA primary metagenome ERZ773038 (study PRJEB29015, sample SAMEA2737966) | human oral metagenome | biome: human oral; feature: human-associated habitat; material: dental | place: China | collected 2028 ... | reverse complement strand
TCGGTCATCTTCGATCCTTACTGTCTGCTTCGTTCGTGTCGCGGGGCGCATGCCGTCCGCACCACGGGGTATGTTATCTAGCATACAATCCAACACCAGTTCCGGCTGTTCCCCGCATGTACTCCGGTACAAAAAAGGGCTGCGGTTCGCGGCTAGAATGTAAAACGATGAAAACACGTCTGATTCGCTGTGCCCACCTTCTGCTATGCACCGTGCTGGTTGGCGCGGCCACCGGTGGCGGGGCGATTATTCTGCACTACCTCCTGGATATCATGCAGGAGCTCACGTTCGGGCATACGGAGGCGGAGCATCCGATCGTGACGGATCACAGCGATACCGTTCGACGTGTGCTGGTGTTGATCGCGGTGGGCGTGGCGGTCTCTATCATCTGGTTTTTGCTTCAGCGGCGCACTAAGCTGGTGTCTGTTAAAGCGCAGATTCACGGCGAAACTCCGCAGGAGCGCCGCCCGGGATTTCTACGGCAAACCCTGCACAGCCTCACTCAGATTGTGGCCGTGGGTGCGGGTGCGCCGGTGGGTAAAGAGGTTGCCCCGCGCGAGCTGGGCGCACTGTTTGCTGGGCGTCTGGCGGATCTGATGCGCATCCCGCAGACCGTGCGCCCGGTGCTGGTAGCCTCGGCTGCGGCGGCGGGTTTAGCGGCTGTGTACCAGGTTCCAGTGGGCGGTTTTGTTTTCCTGTTTGAGGCTCTCGGTTTAGCCCTGTCACTGCGCAATATTTTCACGGGTGCGATCCTGATTTTTGTGGCAACCTGCACTGCGAATCTGGTGATTTCTGATGCGCCCACCTACCCCGTCCCGCAGCTGCAGACCACCAGTGAATCGCTGCTGCTCGCGGTTGTTCTTGGTCTGGCTATCACTCCCCTGGCGCTGTGGTTCCGGGCGGCGTCTCAACGCGCAGAGAGCCGCAAAACTACGAATCAGAACGTGCTCTGGCGGCTTCCTCTGGTACTTGCGCTGGTGGCGGTGACCTCGATTTTCCTGCCGGAGATTCTGGGGAACGGCCGCCCGCTGACCCAGCATATTTTCGATGCCGCATCCGGTTTATCTTCGAGCTCCAGCAGGCTTGACGCGACAGCCTTAAGCCAGGCTCTTCTCTATGCCCTCGCGTTGCTGGCAGCCAAAGCGATCCTGGTGGTGGCGAGCCTGCGTAACGGCGCCTATGGAGGCACGCTCACACCGGGGTTAGCCTTGGGTTCCGCCTGCGGTTTCGTGCTTACGGGCGCTCTAATCCTCGTGTTCCCGACGCTGACTCAGTTTCAACCGGGCGCGGGAGCGCTTCATGCATCAGAACTTCTCGGGACCGCCGGGCTGCTGGGCGCGGTCACTTTCCTGAGCCTGTCGATGAACGCCCCGCTGAGCGCCTGCGCCCTGATTCTTGGGTTCGCCGGGCAAGACTGGCGGGCGTATGCGCCTTTCGCGGTAGCGGTCGGCACGGCATGGGGTGTCAAATACCTGTGGATGCGCTTGGGCAATAAAACACAGCACACCCCGCAGACCGTAACGTCTGGCCAGCGTTAAGATCGGCTGGCTGAGCGCCTGTAAGGGAATTTCGCGTGCTTTACGCGTGTCGCACAAGCGGCATGCACAGGTTTCTTGCGTGGATGCGGCTATAATAATTTACTTTACAGTGCATCTATTTTAGGCGTGTTCAGCTTCTTCTACCCGCCGTCGGTTTCATAACTACAGTACTGCGGGCAAAGATTCACCGGGTTTTCCGGGCTATACACACACCCGAAAAAGGGTGCCTGCCGCGCATCCGACTGCAGACTCAAGCTCGACTATACATATGGTGTTGTGCAAGGTAACTTCGTGTTGTACGCTGACTTGGAGATATCTCTCGCTATCCTTAAAGAGCCCAATATTTCCGGGGTGTTTAGGCAACTCGTGCCCGTTTTGGGTACTATTGCAGAGGTTATCCCGCGAAATTCCAGTTCGTAGCCTAGCCGTACCGCTGACTGCGCCTTAGCTGAGCTCTTACCGGTGCCTAGCACCCGCTGGATTTTCTAGGCGGAAAACCACCCCGCCCGCACCGGCTCAACACCTGCCCACAGACTTTAACACCAGCCACAGCATCCGAGGGAGACACGATGAGCGATAAGAATCCTCATACCTCTGAGCGCATACAGGATTCGCACCACCAGGGAGGTGCGCCTTTCAGCAATCCTCGACGCTCTCAGACTTCGACGACTGTGCAGCACGCGCAGGAAGAATCACCTGCCCAAAACTCGCTGCCCCCTCAGGATGCCGGGCCGGATGCGCACACCCAGACCTCGCAGGCAGCGCAGGATCCGCAAGACGCGAAGACTCAAGAGTCCGCTCAGAAATCTGCCGAGGATTCCCCGGCCGAGAGCGCTCACGCTACCCAGTCCACACCGTGGGGCTCACAGACCTCAAGTCCTCAGCCTGCCGAGGCCGAGAGCGCTCAACCCGCCGCCGTTGAGATCGATACGAACACCCCTGCGGAGGCGCTTCCCCAGAGCATTTCACGCCCGGACGCTGACGAGGCTGTGCACCACGAAAATACGCAGACCCGTCAGCTGCCGGTACAGAGCCGACCTGAGCAGGGTCCGCTAAGCTCGTATCTTTCGGAGAAACCACAGGATTCTGAGGCTCCTGAACCCGCCGTCGCACACGCGGAGGTACCGGAGGCCGAACCTGCCGATAACATTCCGCAGTCCATCTCGCGCCCGGATGCTGACGAGGCTGGCGACGCGGAAGACGTGAGGACCCGCCAGCTTCCTGCCCAGGCCCAGGAACAGGGCGCATTCCCGTCCATCGCCGATACGATGTCTGCCGCTCGGGCAGAGCGCGGGTCTAGTACACCTGCCGACTCCGCTGCATCCGAGGCACAGGCTTCCACAGAGAAAACCGGGGCTAAGAAGGTGTATGAAGACACCATGCCCGCATCCGCAATTCCGATCATTACGGCGAACACCCCAGCGGTATCGGTAGGGGCACTGGCAAGCGATCAGATAGCCGCGACCACGGGGGCGGTGCCTGCGGGTGCCGAGAAAACCCCCGAGCAGAAACGTTCGCGCGAGCTCAAGACCATTGTTACGGTGACCGCGATTCGTACCGTTCTGCTTGCTGCATGCCTGGTGATGTATGGCTTCGGCTTTGGTGGCGGCGGAACCTTCAACATGATGCTCGGCTACGGCGGCGCAGTGTATATGCTCGTGCAGATTGCGGCGTGCATTTTCGCGGTGCGCTCGAAGTCTACGAAGGGCATGCGCATCCTGAATGGAATTAGCGCCGGATTGGGTATTATTCTGCTGATCGTCACGGCGATCGTCTATGCTGGCTGGTCGGGTGAAGATTCTTCAGCCGGAGCCTATATCTTCATCATGGCAGATATTATTCTGAGCGTGATTATTGCTTCGGCTCGCTCGATTATCGAGCAGCCGAAGGACGACGTTGAACCCGAGAGGTTAGCACGCGAATAGGCGATCGCTCCCCCTAATCTAAGGTCGGATGCGCCGGGTACGATCCTGGCGCATCCGACCTTTATGTGCGCTCTTGTGAAAAACACCAGGCTCTACGGCGGAAAACTATCGGCTGGCACGGTTTGGGACTAAATGCCTGTGTACCCCGTCAAAAGGCTGCAGACACTTCTAGTCCTAGAAAAACCTGCCTAATCGGCCGATTTGTTACAGACTGTGACGTCATGCCTTATTTACTAGACACTCGTGCTTCTTCCCCGGTATAACGCCTTCAGACCCTCGGTTGAACATGTGTATATCTGAGCTGTATTTAGCTTACGAACATTAAGTTTTGATAAATCATCCCTGAGTATGAGGGTTTTTAATGCCGCAAAGGCATAGTATAGAAACTCAACCTATACACCAGACATGCTTGCGAACCATATTTTGGGGGAATCATGAGCACACGAGCAGCATCTGCGGGAGCGTACACCGCCTTAGGCGGCGTTGAGCGTGCGCACGGCATCCCGCAGCGTGGCTCGGGTGAGGTTACCTTCAGGCATACGTTGGCATCCGTGGGGTACACGGTACGCGTTCTGTTTATGGTACTCCCGTATGTGATGACGTTCTTCGCGCTTCTGGTGAGTGGCGATTTGACTAGCGACTGGAGCCACATACTGTTCCACCCGATGGGGCAGTTCATTCTGGTATACGCGCTGGGGCATATTGTTGCGAACGTGTGCTTCAATTTTCGGATGGGCACCGGGCTGGTGCGGTCCGTCAATGCTTTAGGCGCGGTACTGTGTGTGGCGGTTTCTCCGCTGTGGTTCCGACTGCTCACGAGCGGTAACTTGGCGCTGGATGCGCTGTGGACGCTCACGATCGTGCCCCTTGAGTTTGTGGCGTGCTTGACGTTTTACATGCACGCGGTACGGAGGGATGGGTAGACCCCTCCAGACCCTCGCACAGTGTCAGTGAGAGCACCTCCCTAGTGAGCACCCGACGTTCGTTCTTCCGTCGGGTGCTCACTCTCTGTCCAAAACTTTTCGCAGCGATACCAAAGCGGGAGCGAAAAATTTCATGGGGAACACGGTCTTCGCTTCTGGATTTTAGACACCCAGCATATTCTCGCGCGTAACAGCGCATAAGAGCGGGTACAAGTACCGCCTGTTAAGTGCAGTGTTACCAAAATAACGCCTTGTCACGGAATATTGGAACACTGTTTATGTGGCGTGGGGTGTCTCAGATTCAACTTAAAGGTGTAAAATTCCTGCTGAAGACTAGCTCTACGACAAGTACGGCATTAGACACCCACTCGCCACAAGGAGCCCCGTCATGGACGACCACCGCCTCAATGCAGAGTCACGCATACAAAGCATTACAGAGCCGCCGCTTTTAGAACCTTCTAAGCCGCGGACTGCCAGACCTATCGCCTGGTCAATTCTTATATGTGCGATCCTTTGCGTGATAGCCGCAATTATTATTCCATTCCTCACCAAACAAACCACTCTCTCACTTGTGCTGTATGCGATCGGCGGTGTGCTCACAGTTCTCGCACTCATCATATTCACCCGCCGGAACCGGCCAAGCGTGGCGACGGTCGCCCACAAAAGCGTTGATATTTTTGGCGTTACACGTGCAGAACGCGAGTCTATCTACCAGCAAGCTACCGCTCAGCTTGAGGATCAGAATGCGAAAACGCGGCAGAAAAGTCTCTATACCTTTCTTGCGCTTGTCGATAAATGCCTTGAGGACGAAACTTTAAGCTACGAAGACCGCAATAAGGAGGGGCAGCGCATCGTCAATAAGATCAGCGGGTACATTCAGTCTCCGCCGATTTTTGACCCGCACGCCCTGGAGCTTACGCACGGCGCATTTCACGCGAAGAGCGCCCTTCTGCGCGAAGAAGCTGAGCTGCGTTTCGGCCTGATGCAGCAGATTCGTGACCGTCTGCGAGCCCCCTCGGATGCGGGCGGATACCAGGACGGCCCGTGGACGAACTTCGAATACGATTTTTCGGGAAGCACCTTCTTCTACCCCATCGAGTTCAGCCGAGTCTTCTTCAATAAGACCGCTGATTTCAGCGGGTGCACCTACATGTACGAAGCCGATTTTAGCGGCACGATCTACCGTAACTGGGCGGATTTCCGCGGTTCTACCTATCTGGCGCACGCAAACTTTAGTGGGTCTTCGTACCACGGCGCGGCATCGTTGAACGATTCCGTATACCGCAGCACCGCAGACTTTAGCGGCAACCTGTACCTGGATCAGGCGAACTTTAGCGGGTCTACGTACCATGAGGCGGTAACTTTCGTGAATTCCACGTACCGCAACTGGGCGGTGTTCCGTAACTCAACGTACCTTGGCGCGGTGGATTTCAGCCGCTCTGAGTACCATAATCAGGCGAACTTCCATAACTCCGTCTACACCAGTACCGTGACCTTCAACAACTCCGTTTATCATAATCAGGCGAACTTCCATAACTGCGTGTACACGCGGGTGGCAAGTTTTGGCGACTGCACCTATCATCGGGCGGATTTCAGCGGGTCTGTCTACACGGACGACGTGCATTTCAATAACTGCCGTTACGGTGGCGATGTGTATTTCCGCCGGTCTGTTTATAACGGTTGGGCTGATTTTCAGGGTTCGGTGTACAGCAAGTGGGCGAATTACACGAGCTCGCTGTACTACGGTCTGGCGGGGTTCCAGAACTCGACGTATGCCGACAAGGCGCTCTTTAGGGGTTCCGTATATGGTAATGCGGTGACCTTCCAGGGTTCTGTCTTTACCGGCGCGGTGCCCGCTTTCATGAATGTTGAGGCGTGGGCGCAGTACATTTCGTTCTTCGCACCGACGGAGAATGTCTTCTCTCTGGGGCAGGGCTACGCTATCGATACCGGTGCATCCGGGCTGCCGAGCGAGTGCCCGCCTCTGGCTGTGGAGCATCAGCAGTATTTGGCGTATAAAAACGGCGAGTTGCAGGAGATCACCCAGCATCTTCACGGCGACGATGCGCGCAACACCGATAAGCTGGGCCTTACCAAGGAACTTTCGAGCAGGCTGAAGTCTACCGTTGAGGAACTGCACGCCTGGCGCGAGAAAATCACGACGATCCCGCTGCAGGAGCAAGACCGCCAGCAGGTAGGGGTTTAGGGGCTCTCTCCCCTGTCTCTTGCGCGTCCTGCATAAAAAGGCTCTTTATTCGAATAAAGCGTACTTTTCGCCTCTTTATTCGGATAAAGAGCCTTTTTTAGCGGCTGAAATCTGTAGGCAGCGAGCAAGGATGCGGTAGGGTGAAAAGGCACGCCCCAACCACCATGCAAGGAGCCACCCGCCATGACCACCGGCGACGAGAAAACCCTGACTGCCTCACGGCAGGATCGCTATCTAAAAGCCGTCGAGCTGCTTGACTCCGCGCACTCCTACACACGGCTGGGCGGGGTACATGCTCTCGTGGCGCTGACGGATGAATACCTTGCTGATGAATCCTTATCGGCGGAAGAAAAGCACACGGAGGGCCAGCGCATCGTTGATGTTCTCTGCGCCTATATCCGCGCCCCTTTTGAACTCACTTCACACTACTACGAGTTGAACAGAGAGGAACTAACCGGATTTTACGCTGACTCGCCTAAGAAATTCAGCGCCGACCGTGCGGCTTTCCGGGAGAGGCGCATATTCGGCAGACACTTATCGAGACGATCAGCAACCGTATGCGGTGGTCCTTGGCTGATGGTGTAGCGGAGTTACCTCATGGATACCCAGAGCACGATTGCGTTGTTCCGGGGAGCTGGTCTGGGTTTACATATGATTTTTCGGGTAGTGTGTTCTTTTACCCGGTTGATTTTGTGCGGACTTTCTGGGGTGAGACCGCGAATTTTGCGGGGTGTACGCATTTTTCACGGGTGCAGTTTAGCGGCTCATTCTTCGCGCAGGGTGTCCTGTTTTGTCGCTCTAATTATCATGAGGACACGGCTTTTAACGGCTCGTATTACGCTGGGGATGCCGATTTTTCGGATTCGCTCTATCACGGCGCTAACGATTTTATGGGATGCGCCTACGGTGAAGCGGCGAGCTTCAAGGACTCTGTCTTCGATGGTTGGTCTGGTTTTACCGGTTCTTCGTATAGTGGTTCTGCTGATTTTAGTGCCTCGATGTACCGTGCAGGCTGTGATTTCAGTTCTTCGCATTATAGGCAACAGGCTATTTTTGAGAACTCTTTCTATGGCGGAGCGGCAATATTCCACCAATCTGTTTATCGAGGAAATGCGGATTTCAGTTTTTCCGTGTATGCAGACCAGAGCGATTTTAGCGGGTCTTCATACGACGGTGCGGTTCGTTATCTGGGGTCTGTGTATACGCAGACAGTCGATGCGGGGGCATGTAATTACGCCCAAGAACCGCTCTTCGTTTCGGGCACGAACGAGGATGATGCGGCTTCTATATTTGGCTCTGATCAGAACACTTTTGCCGGTGTAGAAACTGAAGATTTGGGACTTCCGACCGGTTGCTGGTTTATGAGTTCTGCCGAAGTGGAGTATCTTGCCGAGCATGAACAGGAGCTCTCGCAGATTCTAGAAAAGATGCGCCAGACCGGAGATGCAGGTGAACGCAAGGAATTGCGCGGAAGGCTTCGGAGTCTCATCCATGATGTGTTGACATGGCGAGATTCGGCAACTCAGGTTGGTGAAGGGTTAAAGGATCGCCCCATGACTGCACCGGATACTCCATCCTCTGGCGATACAGAGGGTGCTTGGGATGCATGGTTCCGGGAGCATATGGCCCCTGAGGCTCCCTAAGTTTGTTGTTCACGAGACGGCAACGAATGTACTAACCAGCAACTAGAAAATCCTGTGGCGTACCCGAAAGATACGGTAGGGTAGAATGCAGAAAGAAATCACCAAGTCGTTAGGAACTCACCATATTATGGTAGAGAAATATAACTCTACAAGTTCTACCCCTGTAAGGGAAACCCCTACTCCTACCAGCCACAAATCTATAAGATCACATATATTGTTTCTCATAGCTACTATAATGATAATCAGTTTATTATGTATATATATTGCGCCTGAATGGATATACTCAACGTCGAATCTATCTGGTGATATGCTACTCTCTACAGTGCAGGCACAATTATCTCTACGGATTACGATAATCTGCATTACCTTTGCCATAATTTTTGGGTTGCTACTGTTAAATCTAAAGCAACAAAAAAGATACATTAACTCCCAAAAAATTCGCATAAAAATCTTAGAAGAGAATATTCATAAATCTACCGAAGATTCTTTCACTATCCGTCAGGATAATAGGCGTAAAAAGTATATAGATGGCGTAGAAAAACTTTGGGACAAAAACGCACACGTTCGCCTAGGGGGAGTTCATGCTCTTGCCGACCTTATAGACGAGTGGCTTAAAGAAAAATACTTAGATTATCAAAAGCGGCTTGAGGAAGGTCAAGTTATCATAAATGTTCTATGCACCTACATACGCTCTTCATTCACTTTAGAGTCAAAATATAAGGAGCTATCACAAAATGATCCTAATGGAAGTTACCAGGAGGATAAATATCACCAAAATTTTTACGAAGATCAAGAAAGTTTTAAGGCGGAAAAAGCTGTTCGCATAAGTATTATACAAAAAATTCGCGAACATCTACAGAGCTCCCCAGATAGTAACAATGAGAACCTTGGAGGAGCATGGTCAGATTTTAACTACGATCTTTCAAGAATAAATTTCTTTTACCCTGTAGACCTTAGTGGGGCGCACTATAATAAATCAATTAACTTCAATAGCTCTACATATAAAGAAGAAACCAATTTCAGCTACTCTACATATAGAGGAAGCGTTGATTTTAGTGGATCTTCATACTACAAAGAGGTCAATTTTGAAGGTTCTACTTATATGGATTATGCACACTTTATCGAATCCCTATATTACGGTGGAGGAAATTTCAAAAAATCAAATTACGAAAGAAAAGCATCATTTAGAAAATCACTTTATTGTGGTTCTATTGATTTTGGTGAGTCAGTGTATAAAAATAGTGTAGATTTTAATGATTCATACTACCTTGGCTCAGTTAACTTTAAATATTCAACCTACCACGGTAATGCCTACTTCAATTCCTCACTGTATACTGGTTATGCCAATTTCAGGTATTCAAAATATCATAAAGGTTCTGATTTTAGGATGTCCACTTATGCCAAGGAAGCCAGGTTCGGTTCATCAACTTATGATAGTTGGGTGAATTTTTATGGATCAATATTTCATAAATCTGCATATTTTGAATTTTCCACCTACAATGTTGAGCCTCCTCTATTTGCGATAGATCTTGAATATGTACAATATACTACATTATTTAATGCTAAAAACAATACTTTTCACGCCCGCACAGATAGCCCTTATAACATAATTCTAAATTCATCAAAATTACCCACTTCATGCACCCCTGTGACCCGAGAACAGAAAAAGGAAATTAACTATCTATTCCATAAAATATTTGATTCTATAAAAAATCTACCATCATTCCCAAAGATGTCTCTAGAGGACCTGCAATCCATATGTGGGTGGATGGATAGCAGGAAAGATGATCTCACAGCCACATGTCCAGACATCGAGTAAGTCAAGTGTATACAAAAGGACTCTTGGGTTGTATCTCAAGATTTTGAGATTCACCATGAAATAAAGAGGTTGTAGATTAGTGTAGGAGTGTATATATCTAGCCCTCACGAAAAAATTTCTAGTCTCATGAATAATACGTCAACTTTAAAAACCTCACGGCAGGAACGTTACCTAAAAGCCGTCGAGCTGCTCGGCTCCGCGCACTCCTACACACGGCTGGGTGGGGTGCACGCGCTCGTGAGGCTGGCGGATGAGTACCTTACCGACCAAGCGTTACAGGCGGAAGAAAAGCACCTAGAGGGCCAGCGCATCGTAGATGTTCTCTGCGCCTATATCCGCGCTCCTTTTGAGCTTGCGTTTCGGTACGATGAGCTCTCGCAGGATAAACCCAGCCCTCACGGCAGCTATCGAGAGAACCACCAAGAGTTTTCCGTACACAGAGCAGAGCTTTTGGCAGAAGCAAAGGTTCGTCAACAGGCTTTGCAGGAAATTCACCGCCGGTTGCGCCATTTTCCTCAGGGCGACAGAAGGAGTTATGTAGAAGGCTCGTGGTCTGGGTTTGAGTACGATTTCTCGAATAGTGTTTTCTTCTACCCGGTTGATATGAAGGATTCCTGGTACCAGAATTCCGTTGATTTCAGCGGGTGTACGTACTACGACAGCGCCGAGTTCAGCGGTTCCACCTATGAACGAAACGCCTATTTTTGCGATTCTACGTACTACGATTGGGTTTTCTTCAACAACTCAACATATTTTGGTGAAGCCCAGTGGAGCGGATCTACGTACCATGATTCGGCGCGTTTCAGCTGGTCTGTTTACTATGGTGAGGTTTTATTCCACGATTCTGTTTACGGTGGCTCGGTCTTCTTCGATCAGTCTCTCTACTACGATGAGGCTTTATTCTATAGCTCTACTTATCGAGGCGAGGCCGGATTCGACGGCTCTCTGTACCGAGGCTCATTTTTTATGAGTGATTCTGTCTTTGATGGCGAGGTCTCTCTGTACGGGTCTGTTGTCTACGGTGCCCTGAATTTTGGTACCGACTTTTTCGGGGAACCATATCCTTCGCGGTTTGTTCAGAGCGCACCCTGTTTTGTTATTGAGAGGGATGCGCGGGTAACGTTATTTGGCTCGTCCAGCGATAATTTTGTGGTTGAGGATAGTGGCTACTCCATAGCTCTCGGCGCTGAGGGTCTTCCACTGGGGTGCGGTTTCCTGTCCGCAGAACAGACAGACTATCTTGCGACAAAGTTCCGAGAGGTGTACGAGACGCGAACTTATTTTCGTGACTCACAGGTCCCGCAGGAGCGGCGAGAGCTTCAGAAAAAGTTGGAGGGGCTCAACGAAGAGCTACGAACTTGCCAGAAGAACGTTACTACCCTGCCGCTTAGCAGCTAAATTTCCCGCATAGATGGGCTTATCTACGGTAGGGTAGATAAAGGAACACACCACTCACTCAGAGGAATAGATAATCGATGCCTAAAGAACGCGAAGATGTAGAGACTAAATCGTCTGGTAGTCCAGAGGTATATCAGCAAACCAAGTTTATGGCCTGGTTTGAGAAGGCTTTTCCGTGGCTTCTGGTTGGTGTAGCAGCGCTCGGCCTAATTTTCATGATTTTTCTACCGGGCGCTTTCTTCCAAAAGGAAACAGCTGAACAGCTTAAAGCACAAAGTGACCTACGTTTAGCGCTCCTATACACAACCGGTGGTGCGATCGCTGCATTTGGTTTGCTCGAAACCTACCGCAAGAATACTAATGACCGCGCTAAAGCAAATGCAGATATTAATGCAGCTCTCAAAAACCAAGAGCATCAGGCGGAAGTTCTCAAAGAACAAATCCGGCAATTTGATGAGAATGCGTTTAAAGATCGTAAAGCGGAACGCCGAGAACGCTATACCAAAGCTGTAGAACAATTAGGCGATGAGAAAGCGCCCATTCGTATGGGTGGTGTGTATACGCTCGTTGGGCTTGTGGATGAATGGCTTGAAGAAGAAAATTTGTCTGAGCCTGAAAGACTCAAGGAAGGGCAGGTTATTATTAACAACCTCTGCGCCTATATCCGTTCTCCTTTTACTCTTGCTTCTCACTATGATGAGCTATCTAAAGATAATCCTATATCTGAGGGAGTTTATAAAGATAACCAACAGGAATTCTATACAGATAAAGCAGAGTTCAAAGCTGAAACAGATGTTCGCCTCAGTATCATGAAAGAAATTCACGACCGTCTACAAGGCTCTGGCAAAAACACGCCGGGGGCGTGGTCAGACTTTGAATATGATTTCTCGGGAAGTACATTTTTCTACCCTGTAGACCTCACAAAATCCTATTACAAAAAACCTGTTAATTTCAGTGGCTCCACCTACCAAGCCTTGGCTGACTTCACCGACTCCACCTACCAGGCCTTGGCTGACTTCAGCCGCTCCACCTACAAGGGCGGGGCTTACTTCCGCAACTCCACCTACCAAGCCTTGGCTGACTTCACCGACTCCACCTACAAGGGCGGGGCTTACTTCCGCAACTCCACCTACAAGGGCGGGGCTGACTTCCGCAACTCCACCTACAAGGGCTGGGCTGACTTCCGCAACTCCACCTACCAGGCCTTGGCTGACTTCAGCCGCTCCACCTACCAGGCCTTGGCTGACTTCAGCCGCTCCACCTACAAGGGCGAGGTCTACTTCCACAGCTCCACCTACCAGGAAGGGGCTGACTTCAGCAGATCTATTTTTTATAGTGAAAATTATTTTGGTAAAGGCAAATACAGTAACAGCTCTTCTTGTTTTACAAACCGCGCCCCTCAATTTTATGACAAGACAAACCGTAAGAATACGCTTTTTGGGTCACATAATAATGATTTCACAGTAGATATAGAGAAAGGTTATCCTATTAATCTAAATTCCGAAGGCTTACCTCTTGGCTGTAAATTCCTTACTTCAGAGCAGAAGGAATACCTTGCAGATAAGTTCCAAGAAATAGAAAAAATACAGAATAAACTTCTTGAGGTAAAAGATCTCAAAGAGAAGGTAGAACTCTCGAAAAAGCTGCGATCTCTAAACGAAGAGCTCCATGAATGGCGGGAGGAAGCCACCACAGTAAAAATGGAAGACGTAGCAGCAGAAGATACAAAGAGCTAGTCAGCCCGCAAAGCTCCGGGGTGGTTATCAAAACTGTCCCAAAACTCTATGGGTCTAATTCTTATTGAACAAAATACCGGTCGACTGCTTATTCTGTTAGGCCCCCCCGACCAGAGTCTTTTACACGCCTATTTTGAGATGATAGGTAGCTTTGAAGACGCAAAGTACTACATCCCTGCACCCATTAAATATTTGTAAGGTAAACCTTAAGTCAAAATTCAGAAAAATCTGAGACGTGATGTGAAGATGCGGTACTGTGGTAATTACACGCACTCATTGTAAGGAGCCTACTCACCGATGAGCAATAAGAAACAGCACGATGAAGAGCATTCTAAAATATACAAAGTATGGTTATGGGTAAAACGGTGGTGGCTGCCTATTGCTATTCTGCTAATCACTAGTATCGGGCTAGCCTGTGCTCTATCCATTCCGCAGCGAGTTTTTGAAACTCCCAGAGAACCAGCCAACGATAAAAGTGCCCCTGTTTTACTGGCTCAGAGCAACCTTCGGTTAGCGTTCCTCTATATAACCGGTGGAGCTATCGCAGTGATGGGTCTTGTCGAAACATTTCGCAAAAACAATAATGAAAAACTCAAGAACGACCAAGACAAAGAGAAAAATGACAGAGATCATCTACGGCAAGTCAGGGCAGAACGCCGAGAACGGTATACCAAAGCGGTAGAACAGTTAGGCGATGAGAAAGCACCTATTCGTATGGGTGGCGTATATACACTCGTTGGGCTTGTGGACGAATGGCTCGAAGAAGAGTCTATAAGAAAATATGAGGACAGGCTCAAAGAAGGACAGGTTATTATCAATAACCTTTGTGCCTATATTCGTTCTCCATTCACTCTTGCATCTCACTACGATGAGCTTATGCAAGACACCCCAGGCGCTGAAGGTGTCTATCAAGACAAAGTGCAAGAATTTTACGCAGACAAAGCAACATTAGATTCTGAAGCAGACGTTCGTCTAGGAATTATTAAAGAAATTCATGATCGTCTAAGAGGTCCGAAAGAAGAAACTCCGGGCACTTGGTCAGATTTTGAATATGATTTCTCGGGAAGCACCTTCTTCTACCCAATAGACCTTACGAACTCTTACTACGCAAAACCTATTAATTTCAGTGGCTCTACCTACCAGGGCGGGGCTGACTTCACCGGCTCTACCTACCAGGGCGGGGCTGACTTCACCGGCTCCACCTACCAGGGCGGGGCTGACTTCCGCGGCTCCACCTACCAGGGCGGGGCTGACTTCCGCGGCTCCACCTACCAGAGTCGGGCTAACTTCCGCGGCTCCACCTACCAGAGTCGGGCTAACTTCAGCCGCTCCACCTACCAGAGTCGGGCTAACTTCACCGGCTCCACCTACCAGGGCGGGGCTGACTTCAGCCGCTCCACCTACCAGAGTCGGGCTAACTTCACCGGCTCCACCTACTACCAGAGCGGGGCTAACTTCAGCCGCTCCACCTACCAGGGCAGGGCTAACTTCAGCCGCTCCACCTACCAGAGTCGGGCTAACTTCAGCCGCTCCACCTACAAGAGCGGGGCTAACTTCACCGGCTCCACCTACCAGGGCAGGGCTTACTTCACCGGCTCCACCTACCAGGGCAGGGCTAGCTTCACCAGCTCCACCTACAAGAGCGGGGCTAGCTTCACCAGCTCCACCTACAATGATGTAGCTGACTTTAGCGGATCTATCTTCTATCAGAAAGTTTATTTTGGAGCAGACGGAGACAACAGCAGCTTTTCTCGCTTCACAGACTGTGCCCCTCAGTTCTATGATGAGACAAACCATAAAAACACGCTTTTTGGCTCACCTAATAATGATTTCACAGTAGATATCGATAAAGGTTATCCTATTGACCTAGATTCCAAAGGTATACCCCTTAACTGTAAATTCCTTACTTCAGAGCAGAAGGAATACCTTGAAGGTAAACTCCAAGAAATAGACGAAACGAAGAATAAATTTCTTAAGGTGAAAGATCCCAAAGAAAAGGAAGAACTCTTGAAAAAGCTGCAAGCTCTTAACGAAGAGCTCCACAAATGGCGGGAGGAAGCCATCACAGTAAAAGTTGAGAACGGCGCAAATGAAAACACGGAAAGCTAATCAGCTCGCGGAAGGGTTACCCCCTCCCCCGAAAATCGGCTTACGCGCAGCCGTGAATGCTCTACGTAAATCTAGCCCAAAGATTGCGAGAGCACCACCTCAGTTATATACGGTAACTTTCCTTGTCTACGTAGGTTCTCTGTTGTAACGTGGAAAGAAGATACCTTAAGGAAGAGAACACCAATGCCACAAGAACATGAAGCGAAAGATAGTCAATTACTAAATAAAATAGAGAAATTTCAACAAGCCAAGTTTATGGTCTGGTTCGAGAATAATTTTATTAAAATTGTTTTTGGTGTATTAATATTCTATGTTTTTCCTTTGATTTTTCTAAGTGCGTTTTTAAATAAACAATTTCAAAAACAAAGCCCTTCACCCTTATTTTTCTGCTCTATTATTATTAGCAGCATACTCTTATTGCTTATGCTATTCAGAATATTACAATTTTTTCTTTTCATTATTGCCACAATAATTAGATTTACACAACAAAATCATCAATAAAACCATATCGTGGGAATGATTTTAAATCTGCATAAAGTACCCAAGATA
>ERZ773038.1108-NODE-1108-length-15870-cov-8.817578_pt1 | contig 15870 bp, 10 predicted proteins | sample MGYA00511665_ERZ773038 | MGnify/ENA primary metagenome ERZ773038 (study PRJEB29015, sample SAMEA2737966) | human oral metagenome | biome: human oral; feature: human-associated habitat; material: dental | place: China | collected 2028 ... | reverse complement strand
CTTAGTATTCCCTCCAGATGGGATGCTCGGTCGGTGCCCGCGACGGACGACGCCGTGCGAACCGGTCCTATTTCCGGCCCGCCCGGTGCCTCACCGACTGAGAGGTTTTATCACTCTACGGTTGCGAGTGCTAACTAAGATTCTGGCACTCGCGCCCGGAGAGTGCAAGGCAACGCCGTTCACCCAAAGCTGAGTCTTCGCGACTCAAGTCTGGAGGTCTCTTTCGGCGGGGATTCCCGTTTGCACGCGGAAACCTCCGCCCGAGGGAAGCTTAGCCGCCGCCCGAGAGAAGCTTAAGCAGCCGCCCGAGGACGGCCTCCGTTCACACCGGCTTCTGCCGCGTGGAAGAGAAGGCCGCCGCGTTCGCCTGATCGGCTGAGGCAAAGTCCTTCGCCGCCTCCCTGGTGGCCTTTGAATACGCCTCCAGGCGCTTCGCGTAGATGCCCACCGCTTCCTCGAAATACCCTGCGGCCTTCTCTGCCGCGGCGCCCAGGCCGCCGTTGACGACGCCGTCGTTCGACTCGCGGATGGCATCGCCGTTGTCGATGCCTCGAATGACGCCGGCCAGGTCGTCCGACGTCGCCACCATCTTGCGAAGGGCCGCATCGTTTACTCTCAGCTCTCCCATGTTTCCTCCTTTGCGTGACGCCCGGGATGTGCAGCCGGGCTTTTGGGATTCGCCTGTCTCATTCGAGCCTTCTTAGAGGAGCCCGCCATTTGAGTTCCCTGCCGGAGCCCGCTTACCCCTTCGGGCCCTATCACTTTGCCTCAGGGCTTGATCACTTCGCTGTGGCGCCAGATTGCTTCGCTGCGGCGCCCGATTGCTTCGCTGTGGCGCCGGACCGCTTTGCCGCGGGGTTCGGCGGCGGTGTGACGGCGACGTTCGGATCGTAGGGCGCCCATCTCTCCGGCGAAGAAAAGCCGCGTCCGGTGCTGCGCAGACTGTCGGGAACCACTTCCGTTCCGCGAGGCCAGTCGGAAAAACCCTGGGGGCTGTTGTCCTTGCCGCAACCGGTGTCGATCTCAATCAGAAGGAACTCCGGGTGGCTGATGACGGTGAGCTCGGCGCCGGTGCGCGGATTATTGAGGATTCCCGCGTTGCCCTCGGTGTGTATATAAGGTTCGGGCTTGCCAAATCCGTAAGGCTTGGCGAGCTCGTATATCCTCGCCGTCGCAGCCTTCCACTTTTCGGCCGGAATGGGAGCCGCCGTCGCCAACCTATACAGTTCGGAGGAGTATCCGGCCGGGCAGACGACGAACGCACTCACCTTCGTCTGAATCTGCTCCTCTTGGGGCTTCCATTCGCCCACGCCGTATTCTTGGCTCAGCATCCGGTAAAGCGAGATTTCCAGCCCCAGGGTTTCGCGCCGAAGCTCGACGACGGGCCGCTCGACGGGCGAAGCCGTCGCCTCGCCCCCGCCGAGGTACTCGTCGGACATATCGCACCCCGCCGCAAACGCTCCAGCCGCGCACAGGGCGGCGATCGCTTTCTTGCCGACCATCTCACTTCTCCTCCGCAGCCATGCCTTTGCCCGACATGATGCGTCCAATATTGTACGTCGAAGTTTTTCCCTCGGATTTTTTGGACTCGGGCCCCGAAAGGTACTCCGAATGACCATGAGAGGCCTCATAACGCCCTCCTTCGGGACTTGTCCACTTCTCGGTGCTGAAATGCTCGAAGTTCTTGTTGACGTCGGGATTCAGGCCGAACCGCCCGCTCGCCGCGACGGCGTCCCCCTCCGCGGCGCCGACGTAGGCATTTCCAGGAAGGACGTTGAGCTCGTCGTTGGTCGTCGCGTTCACCCCGGCGGATCCCCACACCGCGACTTGATCCTGAACGTCGGTGAGGCCCGCGGCGACAGCCGCGGTGAGCGAACCGTACGAGTGCCCGCTCAACGTAAGATTCGGATCGCCCGCATGCGTTTGCTGCACTCCTTCCATGAAGGAAGACAGGCGTTCTTTCGCCTCGTTGGCCGCATGGGGGTAATAGACGGCATTCTTCTGATACGGCGCTGATTCGCCCCAGCTGGGGGCGTCGTAGTCGAGCCACACGACCCCCGCGCTTCCCCCGGTATGCTGCCGATCGGACACTTGCAGGGCCCTTTCGAGGCCGATCACGGAGCTCCCTCCGCTTCCTGTGCCGACCAAGCCGTCCCGTACATTCGTCGTCATGCCGGGAACGTACACCATGACGTTCTTGGCCTTGTCGACGTCGCCCACTCCTATCGCCGCCCGCACGTGCTCATGGCCTTTCCCCGGATCGAAGACCAGGAGGCTCTGCCGCGCCGATTGCGCGCTGAAAAGCGCCTCCGGCCCGCCCTTCGGCATCGGAAACCGCTTGGCCAGGGCAAGAACGTGATCTCGGTTGTTGTAAACGTAAGCGCGGTACTCGCCCGGCGTCACGCCGTACTTTTTGAACAGGGCGTCGGACTCCCCTTCGGTTTCGACCTTTCCTTTGAGCTCCTCCATCCGGTCGAGGTACTTGTGCAGCAAGACCGTGTTGGCGCGGCTTCGAGCGTCGGCCGGGATGCCGTCGCGGTGCCCGATCCATTCGGGGTGCTTGAGGATGATCTCCTTCTGCTCTTCGGGCGAGAGCGCCGTCCACCAGTCGTTGACGTACTGAGCCCCCAGCGTCGAGCGCGGCGGCCCTTTGGTCCCGAGCTGGACCACATTGCTTCCACTCTCAATGGCATTGCTCCAGGCTTCGATGCCGAAATGCGAGTAGATCTGCTCTACGACCTTGAGGAACTGCTCGGCTTTGCCCACGCACAGGCAGCCTCGCTTAGTAAACCCCTCCTGGAGCGTGTCCTGAAGGTCTTCCTTTGTGACCGGACCCGGATTGCCAAGGCGGAAGCCCATATCGACGCCGCTGACGGCGCCGTCGTCGTCGACCTCCCCGCCTTTCGCGCGCACCTCGGCGTTGAGGTCGGCGGCCTCTTTGGCCAGTTTGTCCGCCGACTCGCCGGCCAAGTCGAATTTCTGGGCAGCGTGCTGGAAGGTGCGCTCGAGATCCTCCGCATCGTCCACCATCGATCGGCGCTTCCTCTGCTCAGCCTCGGAGAACTTGCCTTCGAGCTCGGAAGAGCCTATCCCCGCCATCGCGGAGTGCGTCTCGCCGAATCGCTTCGCCGCAGCGCGCAGCATCACCGCCGCGTCGCGAAACTTGCCGCCGCGCCATAGCATGACATCATGAAAAGAAACCATCGCATCCTCCTTTGTTTCCCAACGAGCCTATCAAATTGATGCCGTGCATGCCAGGTACAACTCGATTCTTCTAGAAAATGAACCACCCTTGCTTTATTGGGAAGCGGTTCGAAGGGGCCCAAAGTCTACGAACCGGTCGGAAAGTGCATCGACGGCGGCGAATACGCGCCTCGGGCACAGAAAGGGCCCCGGAACGACGTCGAAATCGTCCGTCCCGGGGCCCTTCCTTGCGCGGCTGGGCGGGTTTAGCCGCGGCCGGTTCGGGAGGCTTCCGGCTCAGCCGGAGAGGAAGGCGCGGCCGAACCTGTCGAAGCCGTCGGCGAGGGCGTGGCGGCATGCCCGGCTGTGGGCGACGCAGTCGGCGACGCCGTGGGGGCCTGAGAAGCCGAAGGCTCCGGGCTCGGCGTCGCGCCGTCGGAGACGTCGGCCATGAGGGTCAGCTCGGTGTGGTCGCGGACCTCCACCCTGACCTTCCCGCCCGCCGCGGGAGCGTTGTACTCGACGGTCGCCCGGTGGCCCTGGCCGGCGGCCTTTGCCTCGACCCAGTCGGACAGCGGCGTCGTCGTCCCATCGGAGCCGACCGCGACGACCCGCACCTGGTGCGCGCCCTCTGCCACGCCTCCGCGCACATCTGCCGTGACAGCCGACTTCCCCTGGGAAGAGGCGGCGTGCCGGGCAGTCACGCTCATCGGCGTGTACCGCTTGAGCTGCTTGGCCGGATCCATGCCGAAGGCGGACATCTTCTCGGACGCGAGCTTCCAGGCGGATGAGCCCGGCTCGGCCGCCACGTAGAAGACCGCCGAAGCCTTCCATTGCCCGTCGACGGACTCGCTGTCGATGTTGAGCTCCTTCAGCGTGCCCGGCAGAACGAGAACCTTCGGGAACAGGCCCGCAGAGTAGCTGACCTCCGTCATCCCCTCGCCGAAGTATGCGGAGACGGGCTTTGGCCGGGGCACGCCGTTCGTCAAGTTATCGTCGCTTTCGTCGTAGGAGTACACGAACTTTCCGTTCTTGGCTCCGCGCACGACGATCCGCTCGGGGTACCTGCCTTCGAAAGCGCGGTCAATCGAAGTGATCTGGGTTCCGAAATCGGCCTTGTGCAGCGACGGCGTGTTGAAGAATCCGTCCACAACCTCGAGGCTGTCGGGGAAACGCACTTCGTTGAGAGCCGTCGCATTCAAGAATGCGCGATTCCCGATGCTCTTGAGCCCGTCGGGAAGGCGGAGCTTTTGCAGCTTCGCATTGTCGGCGAAGGCGCTCTCGTCGATCGCCGTCACGCCGTCCTTGACGCGGCGCTCGGGGGTGTGGTCGCCCGGGGCGGACCGTATGAGGTGCACGCCATCGCTCCGTTTGGCGTAGAGCATGTTGCCCTCGGCGCTGAAGGTCTGATTGCCTTGGGCCACCGTCATTTCGCGCAGTTGCGGCGTCCCGTAGAAGACGTTCTCCTCCAGCACGGAGAGCCCCGACCCCAGGCGGACCTTGAGAAGCTTTTCATTGCCGGAGAAGGCGCCGGAGCGGATTGCCGTGACCGAGTCGGGAAGCGTCGCCTCGACCAATCCGGATTCGTAGAAGGCAAGCGAACCGATTTCCTTGAGCCTGTTGAGGTCGGTCCGCATGTTGACTGTCTTGAGCGCGGGCGTCTTCTGGAAGGCATAGACGCCGATCGTCGTGGCGCCGCCAAGATCGACCTCGGTCAGGTTGGCTGCCCACGCGAAGGCGCTATCCCCGATTGTCTCAAGGCCTCTCGGCAAAACAATCCTCTTAAGCGCTGAAGAATAGAAAGTTCCGTCTTCGACGCTTCGAAGGCCCGACGGCAGGTTGACCTCTTCATAAGCCGAATTGCTGAAGGCGTAACTGGCGATCGTCGTCACACTTGCCGGAACGTCGTAGGTCTTTGGACCGCTGCTTCCGGAGAGGTCCCGGGGGACGACGACGAGCTTGGTCCGCTGCTTGTTGAACAGCGCCTTTCCGACGACCGCATAGTTTGGATTGCCCTCGCTGACGGAGATCGTTCTGAGGGAATTGTTTCGGGAGAATGAGCCGTCAAGCTGATCGGGACCCACGCCCTTGCCGATGTGGAGTTTGGCGATTTCCCTCGTGCCGCTCACCGCGCCGTCAGCGTGGACGACCGAATCGGGAATCGTCAGTTCGGTTAGATTGGAGAAGGAGAATGCTCCTGGACCGATCGACTTCAGACCCTCCTGAAGGGTCAACTTCTCCAACGCCGAACGGTTGAATGCGGATTCTTCGATTGTTTCCAGTCCGGAGGGAAGCACGGCCTGCCTGATCCCCGAACGCCAGAAAGCCCATCTGCCCAGAACTTTGAGCTTCGAGGGAAATCCCGTCGAGATTTGCCCATCCGCCCCGACCACTTTCAGAGACCTGAGGCTATGGGTTATGGCAAACGCCCGGTAGTCGATCTTCGTCACGTTGTCCGAAACGGTGACGTCCTTCAAGCGACCTGCCTTCATGAACGTCATTTCGGGGATCTCCGTCAACCCGACAGGCAGGGCGGCCTTCTCGATTCCGCTGTCGTAAAATACCTCTTGCCCAAGGTGCGTCACTGAACGCGGAAGGACGATTTCTTTGAGAGCTCCCGTCCTGCTGAAAGCAGACTCGCCGACTTTGGCCAGCTTGCTGGGCTTGGTCTGGGCGTCCTCGAATTCGACGGCAGCCAACTCACGGCAGTAGGCAAAGCCTTGTTCTTCGATTTCGGTCACCGTCGCGGGGACTTTGACCTTGACGACGCCGCTTCTGTAAAACGCCTCCTTGCCGATGACCTTGACCGAGTCGGGAATGACGACGTCCTTGGCAGAGCCTTTATACCGCACTAGCTTGCCCTTGCTGTCTATCTCGAAATCCCCGGTTCGCGGGCTTGGTGTGTCTGCGGGCAAAAGTTGCCTCTTGGCCGATGCGGCCCCTTTATTGGCCGAAACCGCATGGTTGCGGACCAAAGCGGCCTGCGGCGCATTATTGGAAACGGCCGGTTTGCCTGCCGCAGCCGGTTTGCCTGCCGCAGCCGGTTCCGTGATTCCGACCGGTTTCACGGCCGCAGCCGGTGCCGCGGCCGCAGCCGGTGAAACGACCATGAGCACGGCCAGAGCCACAACGGCGACCGTGGCGGCGAGCGACAGCCTCCTAGTAGAAATATTCATGCTTTCTCCTATGGAAATAGCGCAAATGCGCGAAAGTGAGCGTTGAGACATTGCTGCCTTTTCCAGGTGCCACCAACTTTACACAGGATGTACCTAAAAATATATGAGTTTAGGTACCCATGTCGTTTTCTGTTGCATACACCGCGCCGGCAGGGGCGCACGCGCTCTCACTTTATAGGCAATCACACACTTGTCCACAAGGGTTTGCAAACTCCCCACAAGAGCTTGAAGCCCGCTCCTTTCTTTGCAAAGGGAGCGGGCTTCAAGAGGGGATTTAGATTTTGCTTCGCGTCTCACCTCACGTCGGCGCGAAGAACGACGACGATCTGGTCGCCGCCCGTGGCCTTCGGCGCAAGGACGACGTTGCCGGGACGGATGCCGAGGGCCGCGGCGACCTGCTTGGCCGCTTGCGCATCCGAGGCTTTCGCGTAGAAAACGGTTGAAACTGCGGGGCTTCCTCCGCTGTAGTTGTTCGCCGAGACCTTCGTGTAGCCGGCCTTTTCCAGTTTCTGCTTCCCGGTGGCGGCCAATCCGGGCTTCTTCGATCCGTTGAGCACGAGAACGGGACGGCCGGCGCCGGCGTCGGCCGACGTGCTGCTCTCCTGCGCCGACGGAGTGGCAGAAGCGTCCGTCGACGGGTTCCCGCTTGGCTTGCCGGACTCCGACGGCTTGTCCCCGCCGGAGGAACTGGGATCGCCGCCTGAGCCCGCCGTCGGAGAGGCGCCGCTCGGGGCGCCCGAAGGGGCCTCCTTCGCGGAGGCGGTAGGCGCAGGCTTCTCCTCGGAGGAACCGATGTAGTTCGAGATCGCCCATCCCGCGGTCGGAGCAAGGATCACAACGGCGACAAGCGCCAGCCACCATTTGAGGTTCGACTCCTTGCGCCTGTGAGTTCCTCGAATCGTCCGGGCGTCTGCCAGCCGATCGAACTCGTCTGCGGGGTATTCGTTATCTGCCACGTTCATAGCCTAACAATCGCCGTCACTACTTCGCTCGCCAGCGCGCCGGTCCCGCAAACGCAGCAACCGACCCACAAGCTCAGGGCGCTCCATTCGCGCCTGCGGATTGGCAAGAACGCGATTAAGCACGAGGTAGTAACGGGTGGTGGTCATTCCCAGAGTCGCTATGGCCTCAGACTTGGTTCTCCCGCGGGTCCACCACGTTTCCTCCAAGTCCAGAACGGCGTTTTCGACGTCGGACAGCCTTGTGCCCTCCTCCAATGTTCCGCCTTTCTCGGTTTCGCGCCTCCATCGCGAGTGTGCCTCCGGTCGAAAGCGATCCTGCTTCCTCAGGCATCCTACCCCGCCCGGTCCGCGAGGGTCTCTCGGTCAGCGAATCTCACACACAAGAAGGCTAGGCTTGTGCCATGACCCTGGCAGACATCATCGACCCCGGATGGGCGCGCGAATTGGAACCCGTCGAACAGCGCATTCACGCAATGGGCGATTTCCTCCGGTCCGAGAACGCCGCAGGCCGCGGCTACCTCCCCGCGGGCGATCGAGTGCTGCGCGCTTTTTCATACCCGTTCGACGCTGTGCGGGTGCTGATCGTCGGGCAAGACCCCTACCCGACGCCCGGGCACCCCGTGGGACTGAGCTTTTCCGTCGACCCTTCCGTTCGCCCGATCCCCCGTTCCCTCGTCAACATTTACAGGGAGCTTTACGACGATCTGGGCATCTCCCCCGCCGACGACGGCGACCTCACCCCCTGGTGCGAGCAGGGAGTGATGCTTCTCAACAGGGTCCTGACCGTCCAGCCCGGCAAACCCGCATCGCACAGGGGAAAGGGATGGGAAGAGGTGACGGCCCACGCCATCCGCAGACTCGCGGGGCGCGGCGGCCCCCTGGTCGCAATCCTGTGGGGCAGGCCGGCCCAGGAGCTCAAGCCTCTGCTGGGCGACGTGCCGACGATCGAGTCCCCGCATCCTTCGCCGCTTTCGGCGACTCGAGGCTTTTTCGGGTCGCGTCCCTTCTCCCGAGCCAACTCCCTCCTCACCGACCTCGGCGGGCGTCCTGTCGACTGGTCGCTTCGATAGGGCGACTGGCCGCTTTGACGGAGCGTCGCGCCCCGCTTTCGGCAGCGCGACAACGACGGCGTCCGTGAAACTCAGCGTGAATCCCCCGCGCCCCGCTTGCCGCAGCGCGACAAATCGGGCGACAAGGCGAGGGGCCGACGCAGCACACGCCGACGGCGCTAAGCCGGTTCCCCGGAAGCGGGCGAACGTCCGAGCCGCCAGAAAAAACGCCCCGGCGGCTTGCGAACGGCTAAGCGGCAGGGAAAGCCTGCGAGGCAAAGCAGGCCCTTCCGTCGCCGATGACGAAAGGGCCTGCTCGTAAGACCGGCGCAAACCGACACCAATGAAGGCGACTGCCGGGGCCGCGAAGGGTTGCGGGCATCGCAGCCGTCTCCTCCGACGTTTTCTGCACCGGTGTCGGTTTGCCGAGCCGGTGCGTGACTTCCGGCTCGTAATTCAATCTTAAACTAGGAGACCGTGTAAACCCATACTGCGAGAGGCGGATTTCGTCACGATTCCCCCTCCGCCCCCGGCATTGCGAACGAGGCGTACGCGGTTTGAGCCTCCCGCGGCCCTATCCGCGCAGGGACGGATCCGAGAGATTGAGAGGCTGCAACCGCGTATGAGATTGAAAGACAGACTGCAACCGCGTACGAGATTGAAAAGCTGCAGCGGCGTGAACCGCCCGAGGGCGTAAGGTCACAGGCAAGAGGCACAAGAAAGTGTGAGCCACCTAAGGGACTCGAACCCTTGACCGTCCGCTTACAAGGCGGGTGCTCTACCAACTGAGCTAAGGTGGCGCGGACGCTCCCGGAGCGAACGCCCCTCTATCTTGCCAGACGCAGGCAGTTTACCCAAGCCGGAACGCTCCCTTAAGGAGACGTCCGGCCGAAGTGCGCTCACAGCCACGCCGCCGCGCGGGAGCGTGGAAGGCGGGGCGACGTCGAACGTCGCCCCGCCCTATGCATTGGTTAGAAGAGCCGCGGGCCGGCCCTGCCGGAGACTGCTTGTCAGCCCTTCGGCGTCGCCGGTTCGGCGTCGGAGGCCTCGAGCTTGTGGCCGGCGACTTTTTCAACTTCGGTCAGCAGCTTGCCCTCGGTCCAGTCCTCGAGCCTCTTCCCGTTGATCGTGACGGTCGGGGTGCCTTGGTGCCCGGCGTCGGCGAACTTCTTGGCCGCATGCTGGAGGAAAGGACCGTAGCGATTCTTGCTCAGGGTGCTGTCGAGGCCTTTGAGCACGTTGTCGGGCACGCCAACCTTCTTTGCGACGTCGAGCGCGACCTTCTTATGCTCCGACTCCGAGGGAATGCCCTTCTGCCGGGCGAAGATCGGGGCGGAGACGTCGGCGAAGTACTTCGTGTGGAAAGCGGCGTAGTACTGCGGAGCCTTTTCGGCGATGTAATAGTCGGCCTGGCTGGCTACGTCCGAGAACTTTTGCTGGAGGACCGACAGGGGAACGATCTCAAGGGTGATCTCGCCTTTGCCAGCGAGGTTCACAAGCTTGTTGCCGTATTCCTTCTCGAGGTCGTTGCAGTGAGTGCACGCGTAGTCGGAGTAGATGCGAACCCTCGGTTTGCCGGAGTTCTTCGCACCCGCCCGAGTTGTGCCTTCGGAAGAGCCCTTCCCGACGGAGATGACGCCGTCGGCCGAAACGTTCGCGCTTGGACTTTCCTTCGGCTTCGTCTCCTCTCCCTTCTTCGTGCCGCTCCAGATGACAAAGACGACGGCTGCGACGACGAGGATGACAGCAAAGGAGCTGCCCAACGCCACGAACAAGCGTGTGCGCTTGGCGCGTTTCGCCTCCGCCTGCTGGAGAAGGCGGGCTTTCTCGCGGGCCTGCTGCTGCCTCTGCTGCTTCGTCATATAGGGCGAATTCATCATCCCCGGGGTGTTTCGTGAAGCCATGCGCACGATTGTAGGCGAGCATGCTGTGGAGAAACTAGTAAGCTCTTGTGATCGTTCTGTCACCGTTCGTTCGCGGGGGCCGTCGAAGACATCCCCCGTCCCACCGCGCCGCTCCGCCTCTCAATCGCGCTACTCCGTCTTTAGAAAGGAAGGCGTGTCGTCAAACGGCGCCCAATCGGGATACTGCCGAGCGGAGGAGTAGAGGACGCCGAGCGCGGTGAGAGCGACGAGGACCACACCCCAGAAGTACTTGTACGACCTGACCGGGGCGATCGCGGCCATGAGGTTGCGGGCGCCGAGCCTCGCGGGGGCGTTGAGGGCGTTGAACCACGCGACTGTCATCGCTATGACGACGCCGGCAAAAGTGCCGAGCCGGGGCTCCGAGGGAACCGCGAGGCTCAAGCCCCACAGCGCAGCCCCGCCTAGGGCGACGCCGATGCCGACGCTCAACGCCTGCTCGAAGACGGTTTTCAGGAATATGCCGGGCATCCTCAGCGCCACGCCCCATTTCTCGCCCGAGAACTTGCCGCCGCGAGCTCGGCGTCGGGCGTTGAGGCTCCGGCAGGACGACCCGATCATTGCGAGTGCGAACGCCGCAAAGGCATACGCGCCCATTCCCGCTATCGGGAATCGAACGGCGAAGGAAAGAATCGCGAGGGCACCGAGAAACACGATAAGGCGGGCAGTCGGCGCAGGACGCATCCATTCCGGGGTTTCGCCCGGCGCGTCGGGCCCCTGCCCGCCGATGAACTCATTCCACGTCGGCGGATTGAGCGAGCCCGGAGGCTGCGGCTGCGAGGGTTGGAGCCCGGCTTGCGCCTGCCCAAACTCTTGGCCGAGATTTCCGCGGCGCTCTAGCTCTTCGGGAAGCGGCGCGACGGGGACCGACGGCGGCATCTGGGACGGCGGGGCCGCCATCGGGGGCTCAGCCGAGATGACCTCGGTCGGCGTCGCGGCCCGAGAACCGGACCGAGCGTCGTCGCCGACGCCGAAATCCCCAACGGGAAGGATATCAGTTCGGCCGCCCCCGGAGCCGCCCCCTCCGGCGGGAAGAATCTCAGTGCGTCCGCCGCCGTAATCGGCGCCGCCGGAGGGAAGAACCTCGGTTCGCCCCTCACCGTAATCGGCGCCGTCGGCGGCGAGAACCTCGGTTCGGCCGCCGGAGTCAAACCCGCCGGAGGGGAGGATCTCGGTCCGGCCGCCGCTGAGTCCAGACGCTCCGAGGACTTCCGTCGCCGACCCTCCCAGCTGAGCTCTGCGCATCCGGAGGGCGGTTTCCGGGCCTTCATCCCACCCGCGGGCGTCGTCGCTCTGACGGGCGTCGTAGTCTGCGTCGCCGTATCCGTCGGGCCCGTCGTCGTATCCGAGAGCGCCGGAAGCTCGAAGCGTTTCGGCCGCTCCGTCCCCGACTGCAGAGCCGCCGAGAACCTCGGTGGCGCCTGCGTCCGCCGTTCCGCCCAACACTTCGGTGGCGCCCTCGGGCCTTCCCGGGTACTGGCCCAATACCTCGGTGGCGCCGCCTCGCGAGGCGGTTTCGCCGGTGACGAGGGGCTCAAAGGTGTCGCCCTCCCCCGTTGCGGAGTCCGCGGCGGCAAGGCTTCCGACTCCCCCCATCACGCCGGCGATGCCGGCGAAGGCGGCGCGCGGCCCGGAAGAGGCGTCGTCGAACCGGCCGGTCTTGAGCACCGCGACGAGTTCGTCGATCCCAATCCGGTCCTCGATGTCCGGCGCGAGAGCGCGCACGAAGGCGGCAGCCGCCGGGCCCTGAATGCCGACGATGTCCGGCACCCCCTCGAAAACCCTGCGCATGATCGCCTGCGGATTGCCCTTGCCGAAAGGCGCCCGACCCGTAGCGGCAAAGGCGAGGACGGCGGCCAACGCCCACCAGTCCGCGGCTTCATCTGGGTTGGCGCCGTTGATGACGCGCGGATCGCAGTACCCCGGCGTGTGCGCAACCGAGCCGGGCACGGTCAGGCGCGAATCCTCATCGACCTGCGCGATTCCGAAATCTATGAGCACGGGCCCGTCCGGGCCCAGCATGACGTTGGACGGCTTGAGGTCTCGGTGGAGGACCCCCGCCTCGTGGATCGCCTCTACCGCCTGGCGGAGATGCTCGGCAAGTTCGACCAAGTCTTCCCCTTCGAACACCCCCGAATCGACGACGTCTTGCTCCAACGTCGGCCCGTCTATGAGTTCCGTCACGATAAAAGCCTCGTCGGCGTCGGTCTCGGCGTCCAAAACCTCGGCGACGTAGCGGCCGCGCACCTTCTGGAGCATCGCGACTTCTCGGCGAAGGCGCTCCCGCCCCGAGTAGTCCACCACCAAGGCCGGATGCAAAAGCTTGAGGGCGACGCGGACCCCGGCGCCGTCCTCCGCCTCGAAGACGGTGGACATGCCGCCCGCGCCGATTCGCTTGATGAGCCTGTATCCGCCAATGTTCATCTGCCTACGCACACCTCTACGCTATCGAAGGACGCCCCCTGCGCGCTCGTTACGCTCCCTGAGCAGGCTGTGCACGAATCGCCAAAAAGGCAGATTTGCGTTGGGAAGTCGCAATTCCGCGTCCTTCTGCACATGTCTCCCCAAAAAAGTGGCACGCTTAGCGCGTTTCTGTGTAATAATTTTCACGGGTGTTTTAAGCATCCGTGTCAGAGTCGACACTTTGGCACTCTTCACTCGGACCGTCCGGCACGTTCCTGCCGGTGAAGGGACCATTTGAATATGGCAACTGTGACCTTTAACGGGGCTACTCGCCTCTACCCGGGCTCGGAGAAGCCCGCAGTCGATCACCTCTCTCTGGACATCAACGACGGAGAATTCCTCGTTCTGGTCGGGCCTTCGGGCTGCGGCAAGTCCACATCGCTGCGCATGCTCGCAGGTTTGGAGCAAGTGGACGACGGAACCGTCTACATCGGCGACGACGACGTCACCTACGTTCCGCCGAAGGACCGGGACATCGCCATGGTGTTCCAAAACTACGCCCTCTACCCCCACATGACCGTGGCGGACAACATGGGCTTCGCCCTCAAAATCCAAGGCGTGCCGCGCGAAAAGATCCGCCAACGCGTGGTCGACGCCGCCAAGATCCTCGACCTCGAGCCCTATCTCGACCGGAAGCCGAAGGCGCTCTCCGGCGGGCAGCGCCAGCGCGTGGCGATGGGCCGCGCAATCGTGCGCGAACCGCGGGTCTTCCTTATGGACGAACCGCTGTCGAACCTGGACGCGAAGCTCCGCGTCCAAACCCGCACCCAGATCGCCTCGCTCCAAAAGCGGCTGGGAATCACCACCGTGTACGTGACCCACGATCAGACCGAGGCCCTGACGATGGGCGACAGGATCGCCGTGCTCAAGGACGGCCTGCTCCAGCAGGTGGGCATGCCGAATGAGATGTACTCCTCGCCCGCAAACGCCTTCGTCGCCGGATTCATCGGCTCCCCTGCCATGAACTTGGGGCGCTGGCGCGTCGTCGGCAACACCGCCGTCTACGGCGACTCTTCCCTTCCCGTTCCGTCGAGCGTCGCGAACTCCCTCACCCGCGAAGACAACGGGCAAATCGTCGTCGGCTTCCGCCCAGAGGCCCTCTTGTGGAACTCGGACGACACGTACGCGCCGAACCCCGATGAGGGCGCCCCGCTGGGCAAGATGCCGCTCAAGGTGACGCTCGTCGAGGAGCTCGGATCGGACGCTTACGTCTACGGCCACGTGGTCGGCGCCGATCGCGAAGTCGAGGAATTCGGCTCCGGCGACGGTTCGGACCTCGTGACGATTCGCATCGAACCTGATAGAGTTCCAGCTCCCGGGGAAGTGATCCTCGTGGAGCCGAACCCGGATCGGATTCACTTCTTCTCTGCCAGCAGTGGCGAACGGATCAACTGATGGCGTTCGGGGCCGGGGTTTGAAAGAGCATGCCCCGGCCCTCGCCGTTTCCAGGCGGGGCTGCGGAAGGAGAGAAAGACGTCTTCTCGCCCATTGGGCGTAGCCCATATTTAAATAGAGGCACCTCAAAGGACGAGGAGATAAGTAAAATATAACCAATACGCGCAAATATCATGGATAATTCAATTCAACAACTCAAACCAGTTCCAAAGAAGGAACGGGTATCGTCAGAGTCGACGAGACGCTCGAAGGCCTCCAAGAAGGCGAGGCCGGTGAGCTCCTCGCTGCGGATCACCGCGGCCAAGCCCGATGCGGCCCTTCTCGACCTTCCTTGGGACAAGCCGTTGAGCCGATGGCCGGACAGCATTGTGGCTGCGCTTCCTCAGGGCATTTCCCGCCACGTCGTGCGATTCGTCCACCTGGACGGGCGCATTCTGGCCATCAAGGAGATCGGCGATTCCGCGGCCCATCACGAGTACCAGATGCTGCGCACGCTTCAGCGGCTGGACGCGCCCTGCGTCGAACCGATAGCCGTCATCACCGGGAGGACGACCCGTTCGGGCCACGCGCTCAACTCGGTCTTCGTTTCGGAGCATCTGCCGTACTCGCTTCCCTACCGCGCTTTGTTCGGCCAATATCAGCGCCCCGAGACGGTCGACAGGCTCATCCGAGCCCTTTCGGTTCTGCTCGTGCGGCTTCACCTCCTCGGATTCTTCTGGGGCGACGTTTCCCTTTCCAATGCGCTGTTCCGGCGCGACGCCGGGGAATTCGCCGCATACCTCGTCGACGCCGAGACGGGCGAGGTCTACGACGGGATTACCCAGGGCAAGCGGCTGTATGACATCGACGTGGCACGCACGAACATCATCGGCGAGCTCATGGATCTGCAGGCGGCGGGCCACCTTTCCGAGGATTACGACACCATCGACATCGGGAACCGGCTGGTCGCGCAGTACACGACCCTGTGGGACGCGCTCACCGGAGAGACCACGTTCTTCACGGACGAAAAGTGGCGGGTGAACGAGCACGTCAAACGCTTGAACGAGCTGGGCTTCGACGTCGACGAGCTTCAAATCGTCGCCGACGAGGACGGCCGGAGGATTCGGATCCAGCCGAAGGTGGTGGACGCGGGGCACTTCTCGCGCAAGATCATCCGCCTGACGGGCATGGACGTTCAGGAGAACCAGGCGAGACGGCTCATTCAGGACATCGAGCAGTACCGCGTGGCGGCGAACAAGAGCTCCTCGCTTCCGATCGCCGCACACGACTGGATGACGAACGTGTTCGAACCGATGATCAACGCCGTGCCAGGCGAGCTCAAGGGCAAGCTTGAGCCGGCCGAGCTGTTCCACCAGTTCCTCGACCACCGCTGGTACATCTCGGAGCAGGCTGGCCGCGACATCCCCGTGGACGAGGCGATTGCGAGCTTCATCGACAACGTCTTGCGCCATCAACGCGACGAGCGCTCCTACATCGTGGTCAGCGGGGCGACGCCGATCACCAGCGCCAGCCCCATCACCGGCGACAGCCCGATCACCGGCGACAGCCCCATCACGGGAGACAGCGCTCCCTCCGTGGAATCGGGCGACGAAGATGAGTTCGACGACGAATTCGACGAAGACAAGTACGACTCGTAAACCGCGTTGCCCGGCCGAGCGGACGCTCTGGCTGAGCGGTTGAACGCACCGGGGGTGGGACGGCCTTTTTAGGCCGTCCCACC
>ERZ773038.1104-NODE-1104-length-15889-cov-8.282809_pt1 | contig 15889 bp, 21 predicted proteins | sample MGYA00511665_ERZ773038 | MGnify/ENA primary metagenome ERZ773038 (study PRJEB29015, sample SAMEA2737966) | human oral metagenome | biome: human oral; feature: human-associated habitat; material: dental | place: China | collected 2028 ... | reverse complement strand
CTACCTCACCCCACAAGAAGCATTCACCCAACTCATTGCCACCACCCCTTGACACTGCCGTGGTGCCAGATAGGCTACGAGTAGTGGTCGGACCAGCCACGACGTCAACCAGATCGGAGGCCAACATGGCCGACAAGAAGACCGTCTTCATCGCTTTCGCGATTGAGGATGAGCGTCAACGCGATTTCCTCAAGGGCCAGTCTCTCAGCGCCCGCGCACCCTACGAGTTCATCGACATGTCGGTGAAGACCCCCTACGACTCCGAGTGGAAGGATCGAGTCCGGACCCGCATCCGCCGCTCGCACGGTGTAATCGCTATGGTCAGCAAGAATTCACTCGCGTCGAGTGGCCAGGCGTGGGAGATTCAGTGCGCAAAGGAAGAAGGCAAGCCGCTGCTCGGCATCCGGGCCTACCGGGACGATCGCACCACGCTCACGGGTGTGCGCACCGTCGCCTGGACTGATGCCAACATCGCTGGGTTCATCGACTCCCTGTGAGCTCCAACGTGCACAAAGCATTGATCGTCGGGATCGACTATTACGAGCAGATCAGCTCGCTGCGCGGCGCCGTTGACGACGCCTACAGCGTCAAAGCGGCCCTGGAGCGCCATGCAGATGGGACTCTCAACTTCCCCCAGCCCAAGATGCTGGTGGGAACCAGACCAGACGCCTGCGTCACGCGCAGTCAGCTGCGCCAAGCGGTCCAGGAGTTATTCCGTGACGACTCCGACATTGCGCTGCTGTACTTCGCGGGCCATGGCTACATCGACAGTACCGGTGGGTTTCTGTGCGCTAGCGACTGCGCGGAGGGGCACGACGGTCTGGCACTCAGCGAAGTGATGTCCTTCGCCAACCAGTCGCCGGCAAAGAACAAGATCATCATCCTCGACAGCTGCCACAGCGGCATCGCCGGAGCCAGCGAGCATGTCACCCAGCTCGCCGAGATCAAAGAGGGTGTGACCATCCTGACGGCATCCACCGCCGAGCAGTACTCGATGGAAAGTGGCGGCTCGGGGGTGTTCACCACACTCCTCGTCGACGCGTTCAACGGGGCTGCGGCCAACTTGGTCGGGCAGATAACACCGGGCAGCGTGTATGCCCATATCGACCAGTCGCTCGGCGCATGGGCGCAGCGGCCGGTGTTCAAGACTAACGTGAAGACCTTCGTCTCGCTCCGCACCGTCGACGCCCCCGTCGAGCTGTCCGACCTCAAGCGTCTCACCGACCTCTTCTCCCACCCGGATACGGAGTTGGCCCTCGATCCCTCATATGAACCGGAGCGAGCTGGAAATGAGGACGCCTCTGTGCCGCCGCCTGACCCAGTTAAGAACGGTGACTTCGCCGTCCTGCAGAAGCTCGCCACAGTGAACCTTGTGCGCCCAGTCGGAGCGGAACACATGTGGCACGCCGCCATGCAGTCGAAGGCGTGCAAGCTGACGGTGCTCGGCCAGCACTATTGGCGGCTCGTGAACGAGGAACTGATCTGATGCGCGAGGCAGACTGTGCCCGCGAGGCTCTGGAGACCCCCGAGGTGCTTGACCGCCTTGCCGCCGTCGAGCACGAGCGCTGGGCGCACTGGCAGCGCTATCTCCACGACCAATGTGAGACGCGCTCCGACGGTTCCCTCGTGATCCCGGCTGAACTGGTGCGACGTTGGGAAGAACAAATCAGTACTCCCTATGCGGATCTTTCCGACGAAGAGCAGCTCAGCGACCGGGAGCAGGTCTTGAAGTACATCCCAGTGGTCATCGAAGCCCTCGGGGGTGCCCCAGAGAACCGGGCATAGTGAAGACAAGGGGCTGTTCGGTCTTGGATAGTCCCGGGTTTTGTTGGGGGTTGGTTATACAGTGGTGGTGTGGTTGTGATTGTAGCGGTGTTCGGCGGCCGTGGGTGGGAGGTCGTCGTCGTTGGTGAGGTGGGGGCGGGTGCGGTTGTACCAGTCCACCCATCTGGCGGTCGCGGTTTCGAGGTCGGCGCGTCCCTTCCAGGGGCCGTCGCGCCAGACGAGCTCGCGCTTGTAGGACTTGTTGAGGGCCTCGGCGGCGGCGTTGTCGTAGGAGGAGCCCACGGCTCCGGCCGATGCCTCGATGCCCTCGTCGACGAGTCGTCCGGTGTAGGCGATGGACAGGTACTGAGATCCGTGGTCGCTGTGGTGGACCAGGCCCTCGAGGTCGCCGCCGTCGCGGTGCTTGCGCTGCCAGATCGCCTGCTCCAGGGCGCCGAGCACGAAGTCGGTGTCCATGCGGCTGCTGGTGGCCCAGCCGACGATCCGGCGGGAGAACAGGTCCATGACGAAGGCGGTGTAGCAGAACCCCGACCAGGTCGGCACGTAGGTGAAGTCGACCACCCAGCGCCGGTTTGGGCGGGCGGCGGTGAAGTCGCGGCGCAGCAGGTCGTCGGGGACCGGGTTCCCCTTGGCGGGCCCGGTGGTGCGCACCGTCCTGCCCGGCCCGGCGCCGGTCAGTCCCAGCGCCCGCATGCGCCGCTCCACGGTGCACCGGGCCACCCCGGGGCCCTCCTGCCGGGTGTTGAGCAGCCGCCAGGTCTTCCTGGATCCCAGCGTCGCGTTGAACGGCTCGGCCCTCAGGGCGAGGATCCTCTCGTCCAGGGCGGCGTCCGAGATCGACCTCTTGGAGGGCGGGCGGGACCGGGCGGCGTAATAGGTGGACGGGGCGATCCTGCACCCTGACTCGGTCAGGACGGTGCAGATCGGCTCGACCCCGAACTCCTCCTTGCGCTGGTCGATGTACTGGCAGATCAGCGGGACGGGCGGTCGAGCTCCGCCGCGAAGAAAGCCGACGCGCTCCGCAGGATCGCGTTGGCCCGCCTCAGCTCGCGGACCTCCTTCTCCAACTCCTTGATGCGCCGGGCCCCCTCGGTGGTGGTGCCGGGCCGGTCGCCGGCGTCGATCCGGGCCTGGCGCACCCAGCCGCGCAGGGTCTCGGGGTTGACCCCCAGCTCGTCGCCCACGCGCCTGAAACACCCCCTGGACCGGTCCGGGTCGGCCAGGCCGACCAGGGCGGCGGTGTTGTTCAGAGCGCCGGCGGCCAGGACGGCGCGGGCCTGATCCCTGGCATGGGTCACCTCGGCCCGGCCGAGGACGGCATCGGTGCGCCGGCGGGTGGCGCGAGCCACCGCCCGGGAGGAAGGAGCGAAGGACGCCAGGGCGTAGGAGTCGGGCTCGGGGGTCTGGGGGATGAGACCGGTGGACATGATCAGGTTCCTTTCGGTGCTCCGTCCGGCCGCCGGGGAGCCGCCTGGTGCGCTCTCCTGGTGGTTGATAACGGCCGGTTCGGATACAACGAAGGTAAACCGTTGGAATCCCGGGGCAAAGCATAAGCGTGATAACATCGGACAGGCCGTGGGATACCCCGGGTCCAGAGGCTCCCGGGACCCGGCGCTCGGCCTGGGGCGTGCCGTTGAGACCTCCGCGGAAGAGGGGCGTCCTGCCGGAGCTGATGGGAGTGCGGGGAGCGCCTCCGGCCCTCCCCACCCGTCCAGGAGCACGACGGCGAGGCCCGTTCGTGCCGGGAGCAAGTCCCGACCGACAAGTGCCGGGCAGCATGACGGACAGCCGGAGACGAGCGCGAGGAGAGTGAGTGGGATGATCGCGGAGGAGACGACGGGCGACGACGCCGAGGACAGCGGTGCCGGGGCGCGGGCCGCCGACCCGGCGCAGGACGAGCCGGACGCGGGACCGGCCGGCTCTCCCGTACGGCGCTACCCCGACTACCTCATGGACTTCCCACCCGACCTGTCCCCGGAGCAGGCCCGGCGATGGCAGCGGTTCTTCGACCTGCGCGAGGACATCCTGCTGGACTACGGCTACCAGACGGCCCGGGCGTACTGGGGCGACCTGCAGGACATCTTCGAGTGGGCCGTAGAGCGCGACAAGGACGTCCTGGCCCTCACCGACCGCGACCTGCGCCAGTACCGCGCCCTGCTGCGCAGACGCAAGTACAGCGAAGCCACCATCCGACGACGGATGGTGGCCTGGAGGAAGATGGAGGAGAGGATGAAGGAGGAGTGAGGAACGGCACAGGAAGTAAGCAATATTTTCCATGTATACTGAAAGTTTTACAGTATGCTCACGAAAATAAGTGACCTTACTCACTTTTTCTGGTCTTTGACGGGCGCTTTGGTCTATTGTTCCTTCGTGGCACGCGTATTGTTGACCGTCCCCTGTTCTAAGGCAGCTTCCCCGCGACGATGGGACAGTTGTCTGAACCGATCACTGACATTTTCGCTGCGTTATCTGCGCTTCGCGTGTGAATTGTAGCGACGACTCCTCGCCCGCCTGTCACCCCATCATGACCCGCGCTCGTCGTGGGGTGAGCGTGTGCACCAATCGATTGACCAAACCAGATGCACGGTGATGAGTGAAATTTTTTCGGAGATGGTGTATTATGAGATAGTAATGAAAGAACATGATCCATCAATTCGGCACGAAAAGCCAAAGAACCTCTGTCCAACACACATTGAAGGCGTGAGACGAATGGGAAGAACAGTACTGGAATGGGCGATTCGAACATTAGAGAATAGCTACTGGAAACCTGGCGATCCTATTACGCGGTTCAGCGTATCTAAGGAAGAAGGAGGACTTGTATCTCCGTCTGAAGTCGATGATGACGAGGACACCATAAAACCTATCGACGTTAGCGGAGGAACGATGACCCCCTTCTTCCCTCAGGAGGAGAAGGCAATGCTTGAGTGGCTTGAAGAGAATAAAGAGAGACTGCGCGAGGAAGCCTACAGGAAATAAGTTCGCTCTAGATTGAAATTTTATCGTTAGGGGTAACATTGATCAACTTGCAGAGAGTGATTGAGCCTGTCCTGCAATTGCATCTCAAGCGAGGGTCTTGGATTCATCGAGAAATATCTTCTCTCGATCTTAACGTAGATGAGAGTTCCTATGAGCAAAAGTTTACTATTGACATAGACATCTCTCAGATACGGAGAAAATGTAGCAACTATGGTCTCAAGCATGCGTATTTTCCAGTATACTGGCGTCGTAAAGGCCCTATGTATTCCATAAGTTGTCGGGCGGCTGACGGCCGTGCCCTGCAGATTCTCAACAGAGAGTTTAACGAGAAGTTTTCAGAAGATCTTTTCTGGAAGCGTTGCAGTGTGCAGTTTAAAAACAATTTGCCTGAGATTTCAGAGTCTTTGAAGGAGTTTGTTCGAGACGGTGTTTGCTCTACAGTCGAAGAGATAGAGAATTGCAGATACCCTTCGGATGATTCCGACAAGAACGTCTGGGATAAATTGATGAAAAACGTCGCGATTCGTAATCTATGGGCAACGATTTTGGAATGCCATATTGTCGTTGTTCGAGTACCGAAACAAGCAGATGGGTCGATCGTCAAGTTGTCAGAGATAAGAAATTGTGAGGTGAAGTCAGCATCTCAGAGGTTTAGATTCAACCCTTTCAGTCCAGTCGTTAAAGTGTTTTGCAATGTTCCGTCGCCGCAACGAGTAAAACTACTCGTGCCTAAAGATGTTAGAATATTGCGCTGCAGGGCCGCCAAGGACGAGCACCTGATCAAAATGGAAGTGTTCGGTAACGGACGTTGGGCCAGGCGATACTCAAACAAAGCCCCAGGGTCAAGTGATTGGAATATCTACTTGGCACCGAAGAGATCTGATCTGCTCGTACCTGGCTTCGTAATGTCAATTATAGCCTTGATTTCTTGTTACTTCTGGTGGCATCTCGAATCAAAAATGTCCGGAGAGCTCGCTGATAACGTTCTATTTGCATTTATGCTAACGATATTACCGGTTCTCGCCGGAGTTGTGTTATCGCGATCCTCATCCTCATACATCTACCGACGAGCCACTGGCAGTTATGTCTGGCATCTTTTAACGATGTCTGTGCTTTGGTTTGCTTTTACTGCCTTACCAACAACGCCATATTCTCGTGGTCCGTTTCCGCTAATCCCAGCACCAGTCTCTCGAATTATAGTATCAATCATTGATCATTCTCGAGAATTATTTCTTACTTTGATTTGCCTGTGTCTTCTCTTGTTTGCGGCAGCTATTATCGCAAGCACTGAGCGGATCACGTCATTTTTTATCAAAAATCGAAACAAATTGATTCGATTCATGCTTCAATTTCTGCAAAGTCGGTTGACAGAATAGAAATTGACATGACGGACGATTAAGTTATTTTAGTATCGTGTTAGCATCAATTGCTCCACATCTATCCCTAGTCTCTCCGCCATCCTCTCCACGCTCTTCAGCGTCAGGTTGCGCTCTCCTCGCTCCACGCCGCCCATGTAGGTGCGGTGGACTCCCAGCACCTCGGCGAAGGCCTCCTGGCTGAGGCCTCTCTCCATGCGGTAGGCACGAAGGCTCCTGCCCACCGTCTTCTGGAGATCCCCTACAGCCACAAGGCCTAAGCCTTGGGCAGAGGCACTTGCAGGTCTACAGACTTATGAGTAGCATGGGAGGGCTGAGCACAATATGTCAAACAACCTTCCGTGCTGTCGTTGGCGCCTGCTGCAGTGCCGGTCGGGCCTCCGTTAGGGCTGTAGGCGATGCGCGGGAGCCCCCTGAGGCTTGACCTCAGCGACCTAGGGTGGCTGTACGGGTGACACGGACTTGCTTCTCTGCATACTCATGAGTAGCATCAAGGGCAACAAGCCGGGCTACCCAGGAGGTGACTGCTATGCAGGGCGGCGGAGACTGAAGTAGACGAAAGCTTCAATGGCTCAGGCTGCCTCGCGACGACTCTCGTCGCGAGGCAGTTCTGCGTTCAGTGTCCAGGTTGCCGAAAAGCCGCTCTTCGGCAGCAGCCATCCGGGCATGTCCACCGCAACAACCTTGCCCGCTACGGCCGCTGGCGATCTGGTGATCTGCGCTGCGCGGCTGGTGGCTACAGTGTCGCTAATGGTCAGGTGGGCGATATCGGTGTTGGTGTAGTCGATGCTTAGAGACAGTCTGCGGCACGGCTGGGGTAGCTCAAAATACAGACGGTGTCCCCATTTTAGCGTCACGACTCGGAACACCTGCCGAATCCGCACCGGCTCGCCATTGCACGCTGCGGCATCGAGCTGGACGCTGTAGGTTTGTCCGGTCTTGCGGGTGCTGCGACGGATGGCCTGCGGGCGCCCATCGACGGTCAGCTCCAGGAGTTCGTACGACTCGCGGCTGGCAGCATCGACGCCTGGGCGATTCTGCATCAGCCACGGCGACGTGGCTGGGACATCCAAAAGGAGTTCACGGTATTCTTGCCGGTCTGACACGCACGCAAATCGACGCACACTACCGCTCGGAACGGTGGTGTATTACTATTCCACAGTAACGTCGAAGAGAGGAGTACCGAAGGTACTCCTCTCTAGTATACTAGAGAGTCGAACGCGAACCTCAACATCATACCAACGTTCAGCCGCGCGGACGGCTTGGTCTCGGATGTCGGCGTAGATTTCACGAGCGAACTGCTCGTCGCCCAGGCGCAGCGACATGACGTTGGCGGCGATATCGTCCAGCAGATCAGGGTTGGACACTCGTTTCAAATCCTCCGGATGGATGGCGAAGCCCTCAACCACCGCATCGCGCATCGCCGGGGCCTGTTCGTGAATAATTTGACGGAACTGCTCGACGGTGGCCTCCTCCTGTTCCTTGCGGAAGCTGTACTCGAAGAGTGTGGATAGTAGACCGGCGCCGAACAGGGTGCCGCCGAGTTCGCCCAGTGGGACGAAATGCAGCCACTCCCAGTCGCCGAGCTTGAGATGCTCAATCCAGCCGTTCAGCATCATCAGCAGGATGCCGGCGAGTATCAGGGACACCGCGAGCAGAGCGGCTTTGACTTTGCGGAGGCGATGGTTCAGATCTGTAGTCTTTCTTCGCGTCATTGCTGCCTAGTGTTGTAGCAAACGTAAGCGCGATTGAATAGTCGATCCGTTGTCTGTGGCCAGCGACTGAGATTACTTCAGCAGCTATTTACTGATGATGTACGCCATGACGTGCACGTCCACGTATTGCCCGTTGCAGAGATATCGCTTCCTGAGCGTGCCCTCGCGGACGAAACCGAGTTTGCCGAAGAGTTCGAGCGACGCGGCGTTGTCTTCAAGTATCCATGCTTCCAGACGACGCAGCCCCAGGTGGCCAGTCGCCCAGGTGATGGCCCATTCAGCTCCTGTTCTGCCATACCCGTGACGACGATCTTCGGAGCGCCAGATGCAGATGCCGACCTGCGCGTGGAGATTGCGCCAGTCGATGGTGTGTATAGAGGCCTCTCCCACCAGACGATTCTCAGTGGCCAAGACGAAGGTGTAGGCGGTAGCGGGTTGTGGGCCGGCGGTATCGGCGATCTTGCGATGGAGTTCGGCGCTGCTGCGGGGCCGCCAGTAAGGCGGGCCGTACCGGGCCAGCTCCTGCCAATCCGAGCAGGCGTCAAGGACAGCCGGAATGTGGTGCTCGGCGAGAGCCTGAAGGGCGATGGTCACTCGGTACCCCCTTCCGTGCTCCTTTGATCGCCTCCCATGCTACTCATAAGTCTGTAGACCTGCAAGTGCCTCTGCCCAAGGCTTAGGCCTTGTGGCTGTAGGGGATCTCCAGAAGACGGTGGGCAGGAGCCTTCGTGCCTACCGCATGGAGAGAGGCCTCAGCCAGGAGGCCTTCGCCGAGGTGCTGGGAGTCCACCGCACCTACATGGGCGGCGTGGAGCGAGGAGAGCGCAACCTGACGCTGAAGAGCGTGGAGAGGATGGCGGAGAAGCTGGAGATGGAGGCGTTGGAGTTGATGAAACCGCACAAGTAGATCAAATGATCTTATCGTTGCGGTGGATATGTTGGCTTGCCCCAATCGTCGTACCAGGTGGTGTCAAAGCAAGTGATGTCCGTGGGCTTCGACCATCCACTACGATGCCGCGATAGTAGAAATCTCCCGCTTTGCAGCATGAAAGTTACCGGCCGGAGACTCTGGCAACACAACGATGAACTACGTCCTAATTATAGAGATTGGATCGGAAAGGAATTGTCAAGAGTCTTGAGTAACCGATAATCTATGGCAGCCGTACCGCCGCCTGGAGTTGTTCAAGCTGCAAGGGCACGTACTTGCCGTCGACTCTTCCGCCTCCGCCGAGGAGTTCAACAAGGGTAGGGCCTGCGTCCTCATTCAGGCCGTCATTCGTTTCGAGCATCTTATTGATCAGGTCAACGACCGGTTCGGTCGAGATGTCGGTCAGGGCCTTCCTAAACTTTTGAAGCTCCTCCTCTCCGCCTTCAATGTGAGCCTCCTGCAGTATCCGGAACTGTTCTGCGACTACAGCGGCAGCAATTATCATTAAAATGAATCGCCGTTGCGCCTCTTCACTGCTCATGACAGCCCGGGTATCAGCAAGGGCAGCGGCGACCTCTGTCGAGAAGGTTTCGGTCGAGATTCCTTCAAGGTTGATCTCCGGTCGGTCAATGGGCTCAGCCTTCTTCACGCCAACATTTTTTTCCGTCTTTTTCTTCAACAACAAAGAGCTGAGCCTGTATTTCAATGAAGGATAGGCGCTGTCCTGCCACCAGGACTTCACCTTCGGAGCAGCCCAAACAATAATGCCAGTTGCGGCAGCTCCTATAATAGTGGCCACAACTTCAGCAAGGATATCATCAGAACCATTCGACTCGTCCTCGCGTTCATTCCGATCGGCCTCGACGAACTCTGCCTGCCCGCCGATCTGGTTCGTCTCGTCGTTCAGATATGTTCCGCGAAAAGCGCCGTCGGTGTTCCGCGATGACGCCAGATGAGTTCCTTCAGGATATACAGCGCGATACAGTGGCTCGTCGGTACTCATGATGAATCTCCTTCTCAAATGGCGCACTATGATCTGAACATATTTCTGTTGGCAACATCGTTACTGCGTCGCTCGCAGCACCTTGCGCACCGTCCCCTTACTGACTCTCAGTCTCTTGGCGGTGCCCTTGATCGTACCCGCCTCAGCGTACACCTGGCGCACTCGCCGACGGAAGGACTCGTCCGAGACGTCCGTGCGAAGTGTCAGACCGGCTCGCTTGAGGTGCTTGGACACCGTCGTCCGGTGGAAGCCCACCTGCTCGGCGATCTCGTCCACCGTGAGGCCCTCGTGACGGAGCGACACCATCTGCTCCACGACCGCACTGCTCGCGTAACGGTTGAACCGAGGCCGCGGCGGGTCGTCCTCGACAGAGGAGCCTGGGCTAGGAGCAGCCTCCGGCTCGACACCAGCGCCAGACGGGCTGGACCGAACCGGGGGAGTGGCATCATCACTGACCTCGGTCTCGGCCCCGTCGCCACCAAGTTCGGGCTCCAGATCGACGGACGAGACATCGCCAGGCCTCCCGTCCGACCGCACCGAGCCGCCCACCTCCTGCATGACGTACCGCCATACCTCCTCCCAATAGTTTGAGTGCGGCAGCCAGAGGCCGACGGGGAAGTGGTCGCCGTCACAGACGGAGGCCGTTTCTCGTTGGAGTCACGCAGTTCGGCCGGCGCCCGCCACGGCCCCGCGGTTTTCGCGGGCAGTCCCACGTGAGGCACCGGGCGCCCTTCGCGGGCATCCCCGATGAGTCTCGTCGGACTGTGGACACGGGCGGCCCCCGAGGGGCATAATGGTGGGGACCCACCCGGCGGCAACCGGATGGGTCCCCGATGCGGCAGTTCTAGAAGAACCAACCGCGGAGGGCATCCACAAGGACGGCGACGGCCCGGATCAGGCGAGCGATAGCGTTGATGATCTCGCTCACCTTCCGGGCCGTTCCCCTGTCCCTGCGGACCTTGGCGTGACGGCCCTTGGGCTTGGTCACGGCCCTCACCTCCTCCCTGGCTCCTCACCTCCCCGGCAAGGACAGCGGGTGATCCGGGGGGAGGTGCCGGAGAAGGCCCGCCAAGCCTATGGCATGGGCTGCGGGGGCGTCGACACGATCCCGGACGCAGCGGCGGGGGTCATCGGCGTGGGCGCGGATGATGTCGGGAGGGAGGCCGAGGCGGCGGGCGACGTCCGCGACGGAGAGGCAGTGGACGGTCACGAGCGGTGGAGGCGGTCGCGACGGACCCAGCCATGGTGCTGATCAAAGAGTCGACCCAGCAGGCCCAGGCGACTACAGCGAGCCGGAGGTCGACCCGGGGCGTGGCCCAGGTCATGGCGATCGTCAAGGCGCTGCGCGCCGCTGGCTACGACGTGTCCCCAACCAGGCGGGGTCATATCCGCGTCAGCCGCGACGGCCGCGCAGTGACGACATTCTCGGGCACCGCCTCTGACCGGCGGGCCCACAGGAACGCGCTGGCGGCTCTTCGACGAGACGGGTTCCAGTGGCCGCCCGGCCGTTGAGAACCCCCGCCCGGGACCCGCGCACCGCCCCAGGTCCGACCATCATCATCTCGTCACGAGCAGGAGAGGCAACCGATATGGATTACAACGCCACCCTCACCTTCACCCCGGTCGACGGCGTTGACGACGACGAGCTCGTCGACCGCCTGGTCGACTACCACCCCGCCGTCGGGCCCTCGGACCTGGTGCCCGGGGCCCGGGAGGCGGTCATCACCCTTCCCGCCGCGTCCCTGTCGCAGGCCATCACCACCGTCCGCGCCGTCGCCGCGCCCCTGGGCGTCCTTCACGGCCTGGAGATCGTACCCACCGCCGCCTGGGACCACCGCCTGGGGAGAACGACGAATGAGGACGACCTGATCGGCGTCACCGAGGCCGCCGGCGCCCTGGGGGTCACCCCTCAGGCCGTGCGCGAGCGCCTCGCCGCTGGAACTCTGCCCGGCCGCAAGATCGGCCGCAACTGGGTGCTGCCCGCCTCGGCGCCGCACCGGTGAGACGGCCGATGACCGGCGCAGCGCACGACCGCCAGCCCGGGTGCGGGCACGGTTCCTCATCCTTCCGCGGATTCAGAGCCTCCGCCGCATCCGGGACGATCCAACTTCCACTCTGTGGGAGGCGCGGGCAGCGCCTCTGCGCCGCTGTGCTGGAAGGATTGCAGCGCATACGCGGCGAAACGCTTCCACGCCTGCCTCCCGCCCGGCCCGGCGCCTCGGATCAAGCCCGCGTTCGCATGGAGGAGTGCGTAGATGTCGCTGTGGTGGAAGTCCGGGCGGAGCGCGCCTGCGTCCTGGGCGCGCTCGACCAGCAGCAGAGTGGCTGCGAAAGCGCGGTCGATCTCCTGCCTGAACAGCTCGGTGGCCGTGCTGGGGTCGAGGATCACCTGGCTGAACGCGAGGTCGGTGACCTGTTGCTCGAGGATGTACAGCACGTAGTCGCGGAAGGCCGCCCATGGCTGGGTGAGTGCTTGCTCGGCGGCCAGTTCGGAGCGGTCGGCGTAGCGGGTTATCTTCTCGTCGAGCACGACCTGCACAAGAGCGTCGATGGTCGGAAATCGGCGGTAGATCGTACCGATGCCGACTCCTGCGACGTGGGCGATGTGCTCCAGCGTGACCTCGGTGCCCTCCTCGGCGAATACACGGCCCGCGGCACGCACGATTGCCCGACGGTTGCGTTCGGCATCGGCCCGCAAGGGTCGTCGCGCGGAAGAGGCTGGCACGCGGCCATGCTACCAAGGGGGATGTAGCATCCGGTATCTCGATGCCCGCAGTCGGGGCTCGGCGTACCGGACCTCATCACAGGTTCGGCGAACGGATGGTACGAGGCCGTTCGTCACTTGCGTCACTTGACAGCGAGCCGAGCGGGCGGACGCGGCGCACCCGGAGGCGGAGCGATCCGGGGATAGCGTCCACCCGAAGCGGTCTGTCGAGGAGCACCCTCGTCGCCCGAGGCCACCGACCCGGCCGCGCGTGCCGGTGCCGGGTCCCACCCCTTATCAACGACACGGCGCTGGACAAGGATCGCGCCCCCGAGGATGGCCGCGCCGAGAACGGCCAGCAGTACGGCGCCGAGCACCGGCCCGCTCTTCGCCACGTTGCCGATGAGAAGTCCGAACCAGCCGAAGTCGGCGTCCCCGAAGGTTGTGTTGGCGGATCCGAAGTTGCCGAGCACCTGCATGAGCAGCGCGGGAAGGAAGGTGATCAGCAGGCCGTTCACGAAACCCCCGGCGACGGCGCCCCGGCGCCCACCGGTCGCGTTCCCGAACACGCCCGCGGCGCCGCCGGTGAAGAAGTGCGGCACGAGGCCCGGCAGGATGACGGCGAGTCCGAATGCGGGACCGAGCCAGGCGGCGAGCACGAACAACCCGATGAGCCCGGCGGCGAAGGACGAGATGAAGCCGATGAGGACCGCGTTCTGCGCGTACGGGAAGACAATGGGCGCATCCAGCGCGGGGATCGCGCCCGGCACCATCTTCGCGGCGATCCCCTGGAACGCCGGGACGAGTTCGCCGAGAATTGTGCGGACTCCGAACAGGATCACTGCCACCGCGATTCCGAAGCCGAGTCCCTGGGTCACCGACTGCATGAGGTAGTCGCCGATATCGGTAGCACCGCCGAACGCGGTGAAGGCCGTGTCCTGTCCGACCCGGACGAGGTAGACCGCCGCGACGACCAGGTACATCAGGACCATCGACAGCGCCGTGGCGACCATCGAGTCGCGGAGGAACCGGAGTCCCTCGGGCACCTTGATCTCCTCGGTGGACCGGCTCCGTCCCTTCGGGTCGACCATGCGCCCGACGGCGCCGGCGGCGACGTATCCCACTGTGCCGAAGTGGCCGATGGCGATCGTGCTGTCGCCGGTGAGCTTCTTCATCCACGGATGCGCGATCGCGGGCAGGGAGACCATGAGGATTCCGAGTAGGACCGCCCCGAGCCCGACGACGAGCCACGTGCTCATGCCCGCCGAGGCCATGACGATGGTGATCATCGTCGCCATGAACAGGATGTGGTGCCCGGTCAGGAAGACATAGTGCAGAGGCGTGATACGTGCGAGGACGAGGGCCACGATGAAGCCGATGATCATCAGCCACGACACCTGCGCGCCGTACTCCTGTTGTGCGATGCCGGCGATCGCCTCATTCGTCGGCACGACGCCCTGCGCGCCGAGCGCGCCCTGGAGCATTACGCCGAGCGGGTCCAAAGACGCGGTGACGAGCGTCGCGCCCGCGCTGACGAGAAGGAACCCGAGTGTCGCCTTCAGGGCGCCGCCGATCACGGCTCCGATGCTCTTGCGCAGCGAGATGAGGCCGATAGCGGTGATAATGCCGATGAGATACGCCGGGACACTGAGGATCTCGTTGACGAGGAAGCGAGCGATTGCGTAGATGGTGTCCATGTGCTGACTCTCCTGTGGGGTGTCGATCGTCGAGGGGAGGGCTGGGCGGTCTAGACCGCGTACCAGCGTCGGAGGGCCTCGTCGATCTCCTGCTTCGAGGTGAAGTCGCCGATGACGTGGACGGGCGTTCCGAGGTCGCCCAGCGAGTCGGCGATCGCACCCGACGTGAGCACGAGGTCGACGTCCTTCGCCTTGCCCTTGGCGGAGATCGTGTCGGTCGCCTCAACGGAGAAATAGGGCGCCCACCCCCACAAGCCGAGCACCTGCTCGAGGGTGTTCTTGAGGAAGATGCTCGTGCCGACGCCGTTGCCGCACACTGTCAGGATCCGGCCCTTGGAGGGGACGGTATCTTCCGTGACGGGCATCGCTGATGCCTGCTCCGCGGCCGGTGCATCCGAGACCGTCGCGGGCTCCGGCTGCACGGCGGAAGCGCCGACCGGGCTCGAGAGCACGTCGATGATCTCGGCGGGCGTGCCGGCCGTGTCGAGACGGGCGCGCCGGTCGGGATCGGCGAGCACCCCCGCCAGTGCCGCCAGCGCGTCCTGGTGCTGATCGGAGTCGGCGGCCGCGAGAGCCATCACGATCGTCACAGGGTCGTTGTCGCCCGCACCGAACTCGACCGGAGCGGCGAGGCGCGCGAAGGAGAGCCCGGTACGGTGGACGGAATCGTCGGGGCGCGCGTGGGGGAGGGCGAAGCCCGGGGTGAGGACGATGTACGGCCCATGGGTCTCGACGGTCGCGATCATGGCGTCGGTGTACTCCGGGGCGGTGACGCCCGTGTCGACCAGCAGTGCGCCGGCGGCTCGGACCGCCCCGCGCCAGTCGTCGGCCACGACCCCCAGGGACACGGCGTCGATCGAGATCAGCGACTCGAGATCGGTCATGGGACCCTCCTCGGCTCCAAGCACCTCAACGACGTAGCTGGAACTATTGTTCCACTTGGCGTGATCTTCGGTCAAGTCTCCGACGAGGCTCATCGGGGAGTGCCCGACGGCGGGGTCCGTCGCCTCATCTGGAGGGGTCCGCGGGGGTCGCGGGGCCGTGCTCGGACTTCACCGTCTGGGTCGACGGCCTGCGGGAGGCCTGCCGCCGCCGCCCGGCCGTGAGCCAGGGGACACCACCGGGAGATCTCTCACAGCATGGACGATCCGGGTGCTGGGTAGTAGCCTGGCGGGCCACCGGCGTTCGGGCCCCTATACCGATGAGAGCGGTCTTCCCGCCCGCCACCACGGGCGCTGCTATCATCGGACCGCCTGCGGCTCCCGCCGCGGGCCTGCCGGTCCGCCCGATTAATAAGACCGGGAAGTTTCAGGACGCCCCTGTCCCGACCTGATTAGGAGAGTATTTATGACCAGTGCCCTCCCTCCGAGTTATCGGCCCGGCTCCAAAGATGTTTCAACTGACGTCATTCCCGCCGACCCTCGGGCCGCTCAGGGGACTGCGCCCGATCCGACTGGGCCGGGAGCCGGCGCCCCGACGATGAGCGTGCCCGCGGGTGACATGCCCACCTACCCGATGATGCCCGCGGGCGAGATCCACCCCCAGGGGCTCTTGCTCGACGGCGACTACGCGATAATCCTGGAGAAAGTGGTTGGCAAGGTTTATCTCGCCTTCGCGACGCGGGACATGAGCATCAATGGCATCGACGTTCGCAACCAGGAGCCCGTGGTCATCAAGGTCACCGAGCACAATGCGGCGCAGAGCG
>ERZ773038.1103-NODE-1103-length-15900-cov-3.615841_pt1 | contig 15900 bp, 10 predicted proteins | sample MGYA00511665_ERZ773038 | MGnify/ENA primary metagenome ERZ773038 (study PRJEB29015, sample SAMEA2737966) | human oral metagenome | biome: human oral; feature: human-associated habitat; material: dental | place: China | collected 2028 ... | reverse complement strand
AATGATGAGGATACTTTTAAGTATTATCTTGGAAGATTGAATGAGGAATAAAAAAGGTTCTATAATTTTTAGGGTTGATGGAAATTTCCCACCAACCCTATTTCGGTGTATACAAAAAGGCCAACATCCATTATATTAAAAGCGCTGAAACCTAATACAAAAGGATGATGACCATATGAACAATATACTAGAAGCTACGCTACAAATCAAAGATAAAAACATTATTTGGGATCATAAAGTTCAAGAGAAGATATTTAAAAAGAGAAAATCTTTATTTTATTCAGCTACATATACGCATAAACCAGAATTTTGTACCGTCTGTGGATGTGTTAGCCAAAATCATAATATTGTTAAAAATGGGACGAAAACTTCTCGTATCACTCTCTGTTCTGTTTCAGGCCTACCGGCCTACTTAAATCTACGAAAGCAGAGATTTCTCTGTAGAGAATGTGGCTCTTCATTTACCGCAGACACTAGTCGAATTGTAGAAAAACACTGTCATATCTCGAAACGATTAAAAAACGAAATCAAATCAAAAATAAGTGAAACAGTATCTGAAACATATATCGCAAAAGAAACAAATGTTTCAGTTCATACTGTCAGACGTATCATAGATGATACAGCACGATTATTAACGATTAAACCATTACATGATTTACCTGCGCATTTATGCTTTGATGAATTTAAATCCGTTAAATCTTCCGATAGTAATATGAGTTTCATTATTTGTGATAGCACTACACACAAGCTGGTCGATGTTGTACGAGATAGAAAATCTTACAGTTTGAAAAGATATTTTCATCGTTTTGAGCCTAAGACTAGATTAATGGTAAAAACTATCTCAATCGACATGTACCTACCGTACATTCAATTAATAAAAGAAATGTTTCCTAACGCAAAAATTATCATTGATCCTTTTCATATCGTACAAGCCTTAAATAGAGAATTAAATCGTACTCGGGTATGTGTCATGAATAAGCATCGCTATAAAGACCCTAAATTATATCGAAAGTTAAAACACTATTGGAAGTTAATTTTAAAGAATCCTAACGAACTTCAGAACTATAAATATAATCGTTATAAGCTTTTCGAAAGTTTTATAACAAGTAAAGGAATCGTGGATTATATTTTGGAAAGCAATCCATCTCTTAAAAATGATTATGAGGTTGTACATTCACTTCGTGAATGTATTCAAGCTAGAGATTATATAGAATTCAAGGAAATGATTGAAGCAGCTACACAATTAGACCTATCCCCTGATTTAAAAAGAGTATTAAAGACTCTAATTACTTACCTGCCATATATTCAAAATACTTGTGAGCATCCAACTAGAACAAACGGACCTATTGAAGGAATAAACAATAAAATAAAAGTGCTCAAAAGAAATGCCTATGGCTTTAGAAACTATTATCATTTTAGGAACAGGATTATTTTAATAACAAAAATGTTTGGCCCAAAACAAAAAGGAATTAAGCAACAATTAGTTGCTTAATTCCTTCCTAATATTCTTCATCAACACTATTTGACAAAGAGCCAAATCAATCGTCTAACTTTTGAGAGTTAGTACACTTTTTGTGCTATTTACTTTTCTTTTTACTATCATTGTTTTTAGGTTTCCATCTAAGTAAGCCAAAACTTGTCATTGCGCTGATAAGGCCGACTAATGGCATATAGGCATTGTCTGTAACTCCTGTATTTGGGAGAGTTTCTTGACTAGAACTTGGTTGAGAACCGTTAGCTTTTGGCTGTTCCTTAACATTAGTTGGAGTCGGATCTTTAGGAGTTGTTGTCTTAACCGTATTTGAAGTGTAAGTTACTCCATTGACAGTATTGATATAAGTATTTTCAAAAGTGCCAACCGCAATACGGTTCATTTGGATATAGCTTTCAGCTTGAAAGGCTGAATCAATTGAAACAGAACGCAAGAAGTCTTCATTGAACTTAATGGCAATAGCTCCCTTAACCTCATCAACTTCTGAAGTTGTGTATTGAGTCAGTTCGGTACCCGCCTTGATGACTTTTCCGTCTTTAAGAGCAAAATCAACTTTAGCAAAGACCTTATATTGACCAGTGTATTGATCTCCTGTTTGATCATAATCATCATAGAAGTTGTACTCAAAGAGTTCATTTGAGTGGTTGTCTGGAATGAGACCACCAACTAAACGATAATTGAAAATCTTTTTCAACCCAATGGTTTGACCATCCACACTGCTGTTGTCAGTAGAATCCAAAGTAAAAGTGACATCCTTCTTAGGATCTACCTTAGGCACATTATTGACAACCACATTAGACTCATAACCGTTACCAAAATCAATTTGGTAGACTTTATTTTCATATTTTCCACCAATCTTGCCCATCTCATCCTTAACCTTCATTGGGCTAATGATGGTCAAGTCAATGCCCTTAGACACATAAGTATCATAGAAGGATTGTGGATTATCTGCTAAGAATAATTGGAAGGCACCCTTTGGTTTGATACCAGCTTTTTTCAACATATCTTGAATATGAGGATCTAATTCTGAGATATCCTTAACGTTTTTGGCTGTAATCCCAGTGACTTCTCTACCATTGGCATCCTTAATTTTAACCAAATCTAGATTCGCGTCCAGTGCTTCTTCTGGATAATCATCCACATAGAAGAACCCTTTTGCGATAGTTTCAGCGGAAGACTTGTCTCCCTTGTACTGATCTAAATCCCAAGTCAAGTTATAGTAGTTCATTGATCCTGCAAGAACATTCTTATTATCAATCACAACACCATTTTCATTCTTGTTAACCTTGTGTGGTTTAATATAATTGTTGTTTGGATTATCAGGATCATTCGGTTTACCTGGTGTGGTGACACGAACAATATTAGACTTGATACCGTAAGCTTCATTAATAGTCAATGTAAAGTTATTTGTATAGGTTGCTCCATCATTAAGAACCGTCCCTACTACTGTTGGGTAAATCGTGGCCACAGACTTGGTTAAGTCAGCATTGAACTTATCCAAGGTTTCAGCTGTCGCTTTGAAAATTACCGTATGACTGGCTTCAACATAAGTGACATCAAATCCCGGACTGGCATCTTTAGTCGCCTCCATATCAAATTGGTAACCAGATGGTAGCGGATCAACTAAGACAAAGGAAGTTGTCTCATCACGACCAGCTGGTAAATCATTTGTTTTCAATTGAAATTTCACAACAGATTGCTTAGCCACTAAGGTTTTATCGATATCAATATCATCCTTATTTCTGATTTCCTTATTTACTTGGGGTTGAACCGCCAATTTAAAGTAATGGAAATGAACAGTTGGCACAGCTGGTGGCGTTGGAAGATTTTGATAAACAGGGTCAGCTGGTGGCGTTGGAACCTCTTTATAAGTTGGCTCAACTGGTTTTTTAGGCTCCGATTGCGGCGTCGGTGGCGTCGGTGGCGTTGGCTCTGGCTTATTTGGCGTCTTAGTAGGTGGCTTTGGATCAGCCTTATACGTTGGTTCAACCGGAGTTGGTTTCAACGGACTTTCTACTTCATAAGTTGGTTCTACTGGAGCTGTTGGCTCTACTGGTGGTTCTGGTTTTTCCTTGGTAACCCTAGGCACATTGACCGCACGAATCTTACCGTTTAGTGAATACCAAATGTTTGGTCTTTTAGCTTCCGTATTATCTTTTCCAGAAACAACTGGCATTTGATTTACAGGCATTACTAGAGTAGCAGAGATAGCCCCTACTGTTACGCTATTGTTTGGACCAGACATACGGATGGCACCAGCTCCATACCAAGAGTTAGGTGCATCAGAACTGTCCCAACCTGATCCGTCTTCGCCGCCTCGCTTATACATAGTCCAGCGGGCACCACCCTGATCTTTCCTAAAATTGAGGGTATCAGTTGCGTAAATTTTGCCCTCTTTTTCTCCAATAGAAGAACCTGAAATCTTAACGAAGGTTCCAGTATAGTCCTTAGCCATCTCAATGGAGTTATGTTCTCGGTTGAGGGAAGCAACAGATAGAAGAGCATTGTCAAAATCAATCGGATTGCCATCTTCATCATAGAAGGTGAATTCATTTTTAATAAAAATGGATGTGTCCTTTTCAGCTACACCATTATAAGCAGAGGCAAAGACACCTAGAGTTGGATCGGTAAAGATACCTAACCAAGCCTTGTCCACATTTTTGAATTTTGAGTCGGAATCAAGTGTATACTTGAAGACGACCTTAGAAATCTTTTTACCATTATAGTAAGATTTTTCAAGATTTGTATAGGTTGCTGTCACGCTTTGACCGCGTTCCAAGAGGACAGATGCAAATTTTACCTCTGTGCTATTGCCGACAGTAGTTGTCCAGCCAGCCTTATCCCCGAAATTGCCGTAAAGTTCCATGGATGAAGCCACGTCATCGGCTTGTTGAAGGTAACTAACATTAAGATTATCAGGCTGAAGAACTTTTTTAGAATATTGAGCTGTATCATGACTGAAGGCCTCATCAACTGCAGAAGCTTTCAGCATTTTTCCATTAGTTGTCAATGATAACTGGGCATTTGGCTCTGAATCATAAACTAAATTTTGAGCAGACGGCTCTGTCAAGTTACCATCTTCGTTTTTATGATTTTGAAGTTCTGCAAGAGCAGCCTTGATGGCAGCTTGTTCGTCTTTATACTCTTGCAATTTTCTTGGATAATCTGCTAAATCTTTTTGATATTTAGCAAGAGCTGACTGATACTTAAGTAACTTAGCTGCATAGTCAGCCTTAGCTTGTGCGTTGCGCTGTTTGATTGCTTCGTTCTCAGCTTTGATTTCATTATTTTTAGCGGTAATTTCAGCAAGAGCTTTCTCGTAAGCAGCTTTAGCATCTGCATTTTCCTTTTTCACACGTGCCAATTCAGCATTATAAGCATCTAATTTAGCTTGGTAGTCCGCATCATTGTCGGCATTTGCTTTTTGAATAGCCGCTAACTCTTTATCATAGGCTTCTTTTGCAGCCTCATAGGAAGCTTGAGCATCCGTATTCGCTTTTTGGACATCAGCTAAATCTTTTTGATATTGTGCTAATTTTGCATCATAATCCGCTTTGGCAGCTGCATTAGCATTGGTAATACGTTCGACCTCAGCCTTGTGTGCAGCCATATCTTTTTCATACTGATCTTTTGTTGCCTTATTTTCCGCATTGATACGATCAGTCTCTTTTTGATTAGAAGCTACGTCAGCCTTGTATTGTTCAGTTACTTTCTTGATTTCTTCTGCTTGCTTTGCATAATCGTCTTTGATTTCTGTCTCTTTTTGATTAGCTTCTTCAGCCGTTTTTACTGTTCCTTTGTCAACAGTCTCATCTTTTTCAACTTTAACACCAGCATTTTTAGCATTTTCAACAGCTTGATCAACATCTGTTGTTGGTACTTCTACTGGGATTGAACCCGTTGTTTGACCAGCCTGTGCTTGACTTTCAATAGCTTCATTACTAGGATTTGCTTGAGCCTCTGGTAGATTCGTTGCGGGATTTCCCGTCGCAGTAGAAGTATCTACTCCACTCACAGTTGTTGCTTCGTCAGCAAAGACATTTTGTCCTGCTACAGAGATTGTTGCTACTACTCCTAGAACTGCACCACACAGTGATTTACAAATTTTACTTTTACGATAACCGTAAGTTTGTTTCAATTTCATACATCCTCCAAAATGATATAGATTATCAAAATATAATCATAATTTATTCCATAACATTATAATGGTTCTATTTTGATTTATCAAATACTATGCTATATAAACTAATTTTTTTTTGTAAAATAAAATCGTATAGACGATATATAAAAAATAATAATCATTAAAATCGAATTCTAAAGTACCTTTCTAGAATAGTGTTTTTGAATATGATTATAAGAAAAAATACTTCAACTATGGGATGCTTTGAATACGTCTTCGCAATAGAACGATATTAACATTTTGAGGCTAGGGCTCCCGCCCGTCGCACCCATGGCTGTAAGTTGCTAAAGCAACAACACCCATGTGAATTGCGTTCGTCAGTTCTCAACAAAAAAAGCACCCTGTATATACAGAGTGCTTTGAGTTTGTAATAAATACTTGTAAAAAATTAACGTTTTGAGAACTGACTCGCTTTACGAGCTTTCTTAAGACCTGGTTTTTTACGTTCTTTCATACGTGGGTCACGTGTTAATAAGCCAGCAGCTTTTAACACTCCACGGAAGTCAGGGTCAACTGTTAATAATGCACGAGCGATTCCGTGACGGATAGCTCCTGATTGACCTGTGAATCCACCACCGTTAACGTTCACTAAAACGTCGTATGAACCTAATGTTTCAGTTAAGTTTAAAGGTTGTTTGATTACTTCGTGTAAGTAAGCAAATGGGATATATTCTTCGATTGATTTTTTGTTAATTGTAATGTTTCCTGTCCCTGGTACTAAGATAACACGGGCAGTTGAGTTTTTACGGCGTCCAGTGCCGCGGTATTGTGCTTGAGCCAATGCTTTTTCCTCCTTAGATTAGTGATTGGATGTCTACTGCTACTGGTTGTTGTGCAGCATGTGGATGTTCAGCTCCACCGTAAACATGTAATTTAGTAAATTGACGACGACCTAATGAGTTCTTAGGTAACATGCCTTTGATTGATAATTCAACTAATTTACGAGAGTTGTTAGCACGTAATTCACCAGCTGTACGAGCAGTCAATCCACCAGGGTGGTTTGAGTGGTGATAGTAAACTTTATCAGTTGCTTTTTTACCTGTTAAGGCAACTTTGTCAGCGTTGATGATGATTACGAAATCACCTGTATCAACGTTAGGTGTAAATGTTGGTTTGTTTTTTCCACGTAAAATGCTTGCTGCAACAGCTGAAAGACGTCCTAATGGCACATCAGTAGCGTCGATAACAACCCAGTTACGTTCTGTAGTGCTAGCTTTAGCCATGTATGTTGTACGCACGATTGTTTCCTCCAATTTCTTTCTTGGTATTCTTCACATTGAGTTTAACGGGGCTCAAATGTGGATCTATTATCTAGAAAATAAAATTATTTTGCTAATGCTTCTTTAGCTTTGTCTGCTAATACTGTGAATGCAGCTGCATCGTTAACTGCTAAGTCAGCTAACATTTTGCGGTTCATTTCGATACCAGCTAATTTTAAGCCGTGCATTAATTTGCTGTAGCTTAATCCGTTTAAACGAGCTGCCGCATTGATACGTGCGATCCATAATTTACGGAAGTCACGTTTCTTTTGACGACGGTCACGGTAAGCATACATATATGATTTCATGACTGCTTGTTTAGCTGTTTTAAATAATTTTGATTTCGCTCCGTAGTAACCTTTTGCTAATTTTAAAACGCGGTTACGACGACGACGAGTAACTGTTCCACCTTTAACACGTGGCATAATTAATTCCTCCTTGGTCTATCAGTCTCTTGCGACTGGCTTGAAAATGTAATAGTTTGCGTGCTGAATTAACGCATTTGACTTAATTGTTGTTTAATACGTTTGATGTCAGTAGCGTGAACCATTGTTTGTTTACGCAAGTGACGACGTTGTTTTTTAGTTTTGCCATGGAAACGGTGGCTTGTGAAGGCTTGAGAACGTTTTAATCCTCCACCACCTGTACGTTTGAAACGTTTAGCTGAACCACGGTGTGTTTTTTGTTTTGGCATGAGACTTTCCTCCTGTTACTTTTTTACTTATCATTCTTAGGTGCTAACATCAAGAACATGCTTCGTCCGTCCATTTTAGCCTTTTGTTCAACTGTCGCGATTTCAGAAACTTGTTCTGCTAAACGCTCGAGAACTTTTTGGCCAATCTCTTTATGAGTAATGGCACGACCTTTGAAGCGAATGCTTGCTTTGACTTTATCACCTTTTTCAAGGAACTTGATCGCTGCTTTTAACTTCGTATTAAAGTCGTTCTCATCAATTGTAGGGCTTAGACGCACTTCTTTGATATTGATGACTTTTTGGTTTTTGCGAGCTTCTCGTTCTTTTTTCTGCTGTTCAAAACGATATTTACCATAATCCATGATTCTGGCAACTGGCGGTTTTGCGTTTGGCGAAACTAATACTAGATCAAGTCCAGCTTGTTCTGCTAAACGTAAAGCATCATTTTTCGTTTGAACACCAATTTGTTCACCGTTATTGTCAATAACACGTAACTCACGAGCGCGAATTCCATCATTGACCATCATATCTTTTGCTATGATATTCACCTCCAAGAAATTTTGAGAGAAAAAAAGCAAAAAAGCAACGGAAGTAATCGAATACTCCCGCTGCCAATGTCTTTTTAAAACTTGAACATTTCCTATCAGCCCAAGGACCCTTGTCAACTTAGGCGAGAAGCGGGATGCTTCTGCTTGTTTTCTCAACTCCAATAGTCTACCAAATAATAGAGAATCTGTCAATACATATCTCTTTACTGGCAACCTATCGATTAACTTTTAATAATATACCTTTCTAGCTTGCTTTTGTCAATATTTTTAGTCACATTGTTTTCCCTTTTTGTGACTGATATAATAAATATCAATGAAAGGAGTTTTGTTATGTCATTTAAACCACTGCAACTCTATAAAAACTATAAAGAAGCTTGCGAAAAATTTCCTGACTGCTCTATTTTTGTAGATACTAAAACATCTGCTTTTCCAGAATTAGGTACCCAAACAACGTATGAAGCCACTCATGCATCGATTGTCAAGCGCGCCCGTCAATTAGCAACTCTTGGGGTTCGACAAGGCGATAAAGTTCTCCTCTATAAGAGTTCCTCTGTAGATACGTACTGGCTTGCAGTTAGTGTATGCTATCTTAGCGCTATTCCAGTGATGACTTCATTTCATCTTTCTAGTGAAGTTATTGAGATTTTCTCTGAGCGCTTAGAAAAGCCATGGATTCTGTTTGACGACGTTACTGCTGAAAGAATTACCTCTTTACCTGAAGAGGTGAAACAACGTGCGTTCTCAGTTAGTGATGTCCTCCAGGCCGATGAAGCGGATGTTGATTTTAATCCACTACCAGACACCGAGATTAGTTACATGACGCATACTAGTGGAACGACTGGCGTGCCCAAACTCATTGCTCATTCTGCAATTAGTATGGGGTGGCGAATTGCCTTCCAACAAAGCATCATGGAGAAAATGGACCGTGTTGATTTACTGGCTTTCCATATTTCACCCGTTCATTCCCGCTTTAATATTGGTATGTCTTCGCTCATGAATCTTGGCTATCCTTATTTCTATATTGCTGATCCAAGTGTTCAAAATGTAGAGAAGGTTTTACAGCATCACTCTCCTCTTGCGATTGAGACACATCCGAATAATTTTGTCCAGTGGGCTCACCTTGCAAAAGAGAAACCTCATTTATTTGAAAATACGCGTTACTACCACTCTACCTTTGACGCGATTAATAAAGAAACAATGGCTACTTTCTTACGTACCAATAAAGAAGGCAATGGTATTTACTTACAAATCTACGGTCAAAGTGAATGTGGGCCAGCGATTGTGCGGAAACATACCCTTGAAAGTCTTCCTACTACAGATGTTCGAAATATGGGCGTTGGTTATCTTGATTTCACAAAAGCGCGAATTGCAAATGAACAAGGGACTCCTTTACCAGTAAACACTCCGGGAAATATTCATTTGTTTTCTAAAGGGCGTGCTGTGACTTACTATAAAGAGGAAGACCGATTCAATGCGAATGTCTATGGCGACTGGTGGGATACTGGTGACTATGGATATATCAACGAATCGGGAGAACTCATCTTGCAAGACCGTCAAGTCGATTTAGTCGAATCTCTACCAAGTACGCTTGCCATCGAAGACTTCCTACTTGATACTCACGAATGGATTGAAGAAATTGTCATTGTAAAAGATCCAAATGGCTACCCTCAACCAGTTGTGGCGGTAAAAGGTGATGGCGAATTCCAATGGGATGCATGGTGGAAAACACTCGTGAATCTTCCCCACTTAAACGAACCGATTATCCTACCATTTGACGAATTCCCACGAACTGCCACGATGAAAGTCCAACGTCGGGCACTCGAACAACAACTATTTCAATAAAATAAAGAGTCGTATTTCGATATGAAATACGACTCTTTTTCTATTCAATGGTTATTTTGAATACTCCTCAAACCAGTCCGTAATAGCTTTTAGACGTTCTTGACGAAGATTTGGTAATCCTTGACGAGAGAGTCCATGACTAGACTGTGGGAAGAGAATCATTTTTGTAGGCACATTGTTTTTACGCATGGCCATATACATTTGCTCCCCTTGCTCTTGTGGGCAACGTAAGTCACTTTGTCCGTGTAAAACAAGCAATGGAGTTTTTGCGTTTTTGGCATGAGCCACTGGTGACATTTCCCATAAGCGTTTAGGATTATGAATGTCATCAAGCAATTGTTTTTCCACGAAGAATGGTCCAATGTCACTTGTGCCGTAGAAGCTAATCCAGTTGCTGATAGAACGTTGTGTGACGGCTGCACGGAAGCGGTCCGTATGCGTTACAATCCAGTTTGTCATGAATCCACCGTAACTTCCTCCAGCAACGTATAATTGATCCGCATCAACTTCAGGATGTGTTTCTAAGATATAGTCTACCCCCATCATTAAGTCGTCGAAATCGTGGTTACCGTAGTCGCCAAGAATACTCTTCACGAAGTTTTGTCCGTATGTGTTACTTCCGCGAGGGTTAATCATAATCACGCCGTAGCCTTTTGCAGCAAGTGCTTGCATTTCATGGAAGAAACTTTCGCCGTAAGCCACTTGTGGTCCACCGTGAACATAGAGAATTGCCGCGTGCTTATCTTTCTTTTCGACTGGTGGCATATACCATCCGTGGATATCCCAGTTGTCGTACCCTTTATACGTAAAGCGTTCAGGCGTTGTAACGATATGTTCCGCCAAGTATGCTTCATTTGGATTGTAAAGGTTTGTAATTTCTCCAGTGGTTAAATCCAATTTTGCCAATGCACTTGGAATTGTCGTCGTTGAATAAGTGATGACCAGTTCTTTTTCAGAGATGATTTTGGCTCCTGTAATATGAACCTCTTTATCAAAAAGAACTTCATTTCTTCCATCTAAGAAGAGACGGTATAATACGATTTTCCCTTCTACACTCGCACTTACGAGGAAGCTGTCCTTATCCATCCATTGAGGTTCCACTCCAGTAACCGATTGTTGGAAGTCAGCAACCAACCAGTCTCCCCATTCCACATCTAATCCAGACGTTAAATTTAAAATACTTCCTTCTGTACCTGGTTGACCTTCCTTATTGAATACGATGTCTACTTGTGTAACAAATCCGTGTTCCCCTGAATTATAAGCTAAAATAACTCCCTCTTTTGAATCCAATATATAGCGATAAGATTCATCTGTTCCAGCTTCAAGAATTGGATGAATATCCCCAGTGGCCACATCCACATAGCAAGCCTCTGCACTATCTAATGTCCAACGAATATTGGATAAATCACGGTCTACAACAAGGCTTCCTCCATCATGTAACACATCCCTGAACAATATAGAATCTTCAGTTTCAAAAAGTGTCTTCACTTCTTTAGTAGCTACTTCTACCTGTTTAATTTGGGTTGTTTCTTTATTCGGTAAGAAGCTTCCTCCATCGAATCGATACGTTGTTTTTTCAACGATGATCGGTTGAGGGAATTCTTCTTTCTTTTCTTCTTCATCAGCTTTAGTCGTTTGATAATATATAGACTGACTATCCTTTCCCCAAACATATACGGAAACACCTTTTTTCTCCTGTGTCAGAGCGATGGCTTTCCCACCTGTTACAGCTTGAATCTTCAATTGAGGAGTTTTATCTTCTCCTTCATTACTGACAAAACTAATCCACTTCCCATCCGGCGATACTTGAAGCGATGAATTGACCGTTCCATCATCTCCGTAAGGTACTTTTCCTTCGTTAGTGTACTTATAAATAGCTGTTTCATAAGTATTCTTCTTTTCATTCATCTTCGTTTCTGTAAAGAAGATGTCCCCTCCAGCCACAACCGGTTGAGCTACGTTTTTTAATTCAAATAGATCTTTTTGTTCGATTTTCTTCATATTATCACTCCTTTTGCGCGTGTACTCTTTCAGTCTACTCTTATAAAGAAAGTTTTGCAACGGCAAACAAAAAGCGCGAGACTATCTTTTCTAGTCTCACGCTTCATTTGATTGATTGGTTATGCTTCTTGTTCGTCGTCTTTTTTACGAAAAGACGCTACTAATCCAACAGAAGCTAGAATACTTAATGCTGCTGCACTAAACAATCCAAATTCATCACCAGTACCAGTATTTGGTAATTCTGGTTGAGAAGCCTGTGGATGTTGTTCAATTGGCATAACTGGTGCTGGCGTAACCGTTGCAGTGTAATTTGCTTTTACTACTGTTCCATTTACGTCTACACGTTGAATCGTTACGGTTGGAGCTACCCCTGTAAAGCCAGCTTCCGGAACAAAAGTAATCATTCCGTCTGGAGCAACAGTGAAGGTTCCAACTCCAGGAATCACTTTAGTCGTTGTTCCATCTTCAAAGGTTGCTGGAACTGAATCATCTAGAGGGACCTCTGGATCACCTGCTTCAAACTTAGGTTTTGCAGTTTGCGTTTTGCCTTGAACATCCGTTGTCACTTCATCCTTAGAAGAAGGAGTAACAGAAGTCACAGTTGGCGTATATTTCGCAGTTACCGGAGTGCCGTTGGCATCTTTTGCTTGGACAGTGACACCTTCTGGAGTCCCAACAAAGTCTTTATTTGGCGTGAACGTAATTTCTCCTGTTTCTGGATTTAATTTATACGTTCCCACTTGTTTACCATCTTTCATCGCTGGTAATTCTGTCTTATCTGTTGGTTCTCCTGTTTCTGGGTCAATGAATTTCGCTGGTTGGTCTCCATCGATTTTCATTGGAACGTCTGGATCTCCCGCTGTAAATTGCGGTGTTTCTTTTTGTTCTTTCCCTTGTTTTCCAGTTGATGTTTTATCTTCACCGCTTGGCGTTACTTCCGTTACGGTTGGTGTGTACTTCGCTGTCGCTGGAGTGCCGTTGGCATCTTTTGCTTGAACGGAAATTCCTTCTGGTGTTCCAACAAAATCTTTATTTGGCGTAAACTTCACTTTTCCAGTTGTAGGTTCAATTTCGTATGTTCCAACTACTTGTCCATCTTTCATCGCAGGTGCACTATTTCCAATAGGGTTTCCTGTCTTAGGATCTACAATTTGCATTGGATTTTCACTAGAAGGAGTAACTGGACCAGCTGCATTCGTAAATTTCAAGGTTTTATCATGTTCTAACCCTTGCAACTCTTCTGAAGTGGCAGCGTCTGAAAGTGGAATCACCTTAGGAATGTAGCGACCATCCATTGTATTCGCTTGGTCGCTAATCGTTGCAGCGGAATTATCTTTCGTATTCCAGCCTGAATCAACTCCATTATTGTCATGACGACGAATCGTAATTCCTTTACCAACTCCAACAAATCCAGCTTCAGGCACAAATTCAACTACAACATCTTTCCCTGTACCTGTAACTTTATATTTACCTTCACCAGAAACTGCATAATAACCTTCTGAATCAAGCGTCACTTTATTTCTATTTTCATCTACGATATATGGAGCAACGGTTTCATCGATAACAGCATCTTCTGTTTTTGAATATCTTTGTTTTCCTTGGGCAGTGAATTCAACGGTTCCTTTTTGAGTAACCCCTTGAACTCCTTCTGTCTCTGTCTTACTACCTTTTGGTGGGAAAATAACTTGTGTTTCAAAATCTTCAACTTCTCCGGACATAGACATTCCAGTTGGACTTTCAATATCTGGCGCATGTGTTGAAATACGAACACGTACCCCAAGTTTATGCAATTCTAAATCATTTAAAACGGGTCCGTTATTAAACGTTAAAACTGCATTTCCATCTGAAGTAATCGTTGTTTTTTCAGAACGTTCATTTTCATCAAATTTACCATTGCGGTTGAAATCAATCCATCCGTAAAGATAAGCTTCTGGACTTCCACCCGTATGTGCTTGAACAGTTAACGTATAGTTTCCAGGACGAGTACGTTCAATCGAAATCATTTCATTCGTTTTGCCTTTTAATTCTGCTGGCAAGATTTGATTAATGCCTTCGTCTCCAGAACCGTCTTTATCGTCCCCTTTCCAATCAGAACGATCTAGATTTTCATCCATATCCGGACGAGTATCCCCTAAATATGGTTGATTTACTTTTGCTCCAGTAACTCCGTTCACTTGGTTAACAGCGTGTGTCGCAAGACCATATGATTCCGGAGCATCACTTTCATCAAACGGTAAGAATCCAATCATCGCTGCTTGTTTCCCTGCAGCCATGACATAAATCCCAACTTCTGAAGCTCCTCGAGTCATTACAAGAGGTACTGAAAACGGACCTGCAGAATAGTTTGAACCAAACACTCCTGTTCCTAAACCACCGGTCTTCAAATCAGGACTTCCAAAGTACTTCCAGGCAACTGTTTTACCTTTTGACCCTACGCCCTCAGCATTTAAGATTTGACTTGCATTTTGACCAGGTAAATTTACCCCATCCACATTTACAGGCTTTCTGCCATTATAATTTTTAGCTGGATCAAAAGTATCCTTTGTATTTTGTGGGACGTAAGTACGAGTATTTGGAACTCCTTTTTTAGTCCATTCACCAATATGTTGCCACCCTGTTCCGTTTGTAGTAAACATTACTAATTCACCAGGGTTTGCTGATTCTGCATCGGCCATAACGATAGATGGTTTTACTGGTTTACCATTGTATGTCCCAGTAACTTCAAATTGAATACCGAAATTCCCACCATCAAATTCGGAAGTGATAACTGTTTTCTTTTTCCCAGTATCAATCCCTTCTTTACGAATCTCTGTCCACTCATTTTGTGCTTCAGCGATAACTTTTGCTTCTTCACCTGCTTGATAAGCTGCTCTTCCTTTTGGATTTCCAGAAGAACTAATATACCCATTTTTGGCATTTGGATCATAAGTAGCTTTTTCTTCAGGAGTAGCTCCTTGACTCTCCATACGTTTTCTATAGATTTCTGTTGCTTGGAAAGGTCTTAAAGACTTAATTGTTAATTTAACTTTATAACCCGGCATTACCTCTTTCGTATAGCTTGCTCCGACTTGAAGTGCTAATTTACCATCAGCTGTTCTAGTTGTGCCAGTCCAGTTTGCAGTATCCCCAAAATCCAACCAAGAAACTTGTTTTAAAACTTGATCCGCTAAGATTTGTGGAGTTAAACCTGGTTTCTCTACTTTGGGTTCAGACGTAGCATCGACAACGTCATCACCAATTTTATCGCTTGAAGTCGCTGGAGTTTCACGTTTTGAACGCGTACGAGGTTTATTTTCTGGTGCTACTGTTGTTTCTTCTTTTACTTCAGCAGCAGCCGTTGTTTCTTCAGCTTTGTCAGGTAATGCTGCTTCTTTTTCAGAAGTTTCTTTCGTTGTTTTCTCATTTTCCTCTTTTGGTTGAGAAGTTGTTGTTGTCGTCTCAGCAGTCGGTTCTACTTTTTGTGTAGCTTCTTTTACAGCCTTTTCTGCTTCAGTCGAGTCTTTTTTCGGACTTTCTTTAGTAGCTTCTTGTGTCGAAACCGCTGTACTTTCTACAGTATCAGCATGTACTGTTGTTTGACCTTGTACGAACATAAATCCTAAGGCAACAGCAACAGAAGCCGTCCCTACGGATAATTTTTTAATAGCATATCGTGTTACTTTTGAACGTTTCTTGCGTTCATTCATTTGAACATTCTTTGAACTAAACATATCCTTCCTCTTTCTTTTCTCTATCGTTTTTATATTGTGAAATTTATTGATAACATCCCTTTTTTCACCACTACCTAACCACAGATTTTATCATACATTACATCATTTTCCAACTATGAAAACTCATAATTTGTTTGTGAATTATGATCTTTTCTCATTCATTTTTCCTATCTA
>ERZ773038.1097-NODE-1097-length-15984-cov-40.879402_pt1 | contig 15984 bp, 17 predicted proteins | sample MGYA00511665_ERZ773038 | MGnify/ENA primary metagenome ERZ773038 (study PRJEB29015, sample SAMEA2737966) | human oral metagenome | biome: human oral; feature: human-associated habitat; material: dental | place: China | collected 2028 ... | reverse complement strand
ACTCAAAATCCAGTGTCCTCACGGACGTGCCGGTTCGACCCCGGCCGCCGGTATATTAAAAGAATCCCATGATGGGATTCTTTTTTCTTTTCATCGATTTGGTGTTAGGCTTATCAAGCACAGAGCTGATTTATTTTGATCTTTTAGTCCTTATTTGCTGTTGTTTCTTCATTTTTGCTGATTGTTGAGAAATTTTTAAAATATTTTTAAGTATTTTTTTGATAAATTTTCGAATAAGTAGATATAAGGTTCTTTTGGGAGTTTACCTTAAAGTAGTCAAGGCTAATCTATTGCTGTCCAATTTCTTTTATAGTGACATTGATGTCACTACCAAATTTTTCAGAGTCCTATTATAATTTAAGAAAAAATTTAAAGGAGAATTTAGATGGACAAAGAAAAACTCAAGGAAATTTTTAACAAACATTCTGCCTTACCAGAAGAAGTTGAAGAGTTTGATGATGGTATGGTCAAAGAAGTCATTACCGCTGGTTTATTATTTTGTTTGAAAGAGGTATTGGATATGGATGATTCTTCATTTGTAAGTGCATTTAGCCGTGTTGAAAAGACTGTTAGCAAACTAGCTAAAGATTATTATATTAAATTATGGACCTATGATGACTGGAGGCAGGAGGCACGAATTATCCTTTATCAGTTATTGGAGCGATTTCCAGATTTGGCCAATGATGAAGAAAAGTTACGAATCTATTTTAAAACAAAGTTCAGAAGTTATGTCCTTGATAATATTCGCAAGCAGGAAAGTCAAAAACGCGCTTTTGACAGGATGATTTACGAGGAAATTTCTGAATTAGGTCATATGATTCCTAGTCAGCAGATGGACACAGCTGATTATTGTGCCCTTAAGGAAAAGCTAAAGGAACTTAAGCAGAAATTGGCTCCTGAGGATTATGCCAAAATTCTATTGCTGATGCGAGGTGGTGCATTCAAAGGGAGAAGTGCCTTTATCAAGGATATTAAGGTTGAATTCGAAGATTTTGACGAGGACAACTAAGTTCACTTCCTACAAGCCGGCCTTGTTTAGAAGAAAATTAATGGAATGACAGGCTTTAAAGCTTTTACAGAAGATGCATTTTTAGTGATTTCTCGAAGATGAGGTTGGGAAAATTCGGCAAAAAACTTGGTAAATTACAATAAAGTAAAGGAAAACTACTTGACTTGGCTGGTTAGATTTTGGTATGATAATAGCTGGTATTGTTTACCCCATTTCAGAAGCCCCGGAAAGCTTTGGAAATAACTCGTGGACCGGAACATCCACACTGTAAACAAAAACGACTTATAGGAGAAATCATGAATAAAACAACCTACATGGCTAAGCCAGGTGAAGTTGAACGTAAATGGTACGTAGTAGATGCTACTGATGTCCCACTTGGCCGCCTTTCTGCGGTAGTAGCAAGCGTACTTCGTGGTAAAAATAAACCAACCTTTACCCCTCACACTGATACAGGTGACTTTGTTATTGTTATCAATGCTGAAAAAGTTAAATTGACTGGTAAAAAAGCAACTGATAAAATCTACTACACTCACTCAATGTATCCAGGTGGATTGAAGCAAATCTCTGCTGGAGAATTGCGTTCTAAAAATGCCGTTCGCTTGATTGAAAAATCAGTTAAAGGTATGCTTCCACACAATACTCTTGGACGTGCACAAGGTATGAAGTTGAAAGTTTTCGTTGGTAGCGAACATACTCATGCCGCACAACAACCAGAAGTTCTCGATATTTCAGGTCTTATCTAAGAGGAAAGGAGCATAATTAATGGCACAAGCACAATATGCAGGTACTGGCCGTCGTAAAAACGCTGTTGCACGCGTTCGTTTGGTTCCAGGTACTGGTAAAATTACTGTAAACAACAAAGATGTAGAAGAATACATTCCTCACGCAGACCTTCGTCTCGTGATTAACCAACCATTCGCAGTTACTTCAACTGTTGGTTCTTACGACGTTTTCGTTCACGTTAATGGTGGTGGATACGGTGGACAATCAGGTGCAATCCGTCATGGTATTGCCCGTGCGTTGCTCCAAGTTGATCCAGATTTCCGTGATTCACTTAAACGTGCTGGACTTCTTACTCGTGACGCTCGTATGGTTGAACGTAAGAAACCAGGTCTTAAGAAAGCACGTAAAGCTTCACAATTCTCAAAACGTTAATCAATCCGATTATATCAACGTTTTCAAATACTTCATGGCTTCGGTCATGGGGTATTTTTTTGCTTCATTTTTTAGACTTCCTATCAAAATTCCCACGTTTTACCTTTGAGGCCAACTGTTTGGAGAGCAGAAAATCTTTTAATAGTTTAGTAGGGACTTACTTATTCTTTGGTCTTATATCCATGAATTCTATCGAAAATTCCCACGAAAAATTCTGATAAAAATCTTTGATAATCCGTAATTTTGGAGTTGGGCTTTTGTGATATAATAATTACATGACTAGAATTTTGGATGATGAAATGATGGAAAGTGAAGAACAGGTCGAGCGAACGCTACGACCTCAAACTTTCAAAGAATATATTGGTCAGGATAAGGTCAAGGATCAGTTGACTATTTTTATTGAGGCAGCTAAGCTACGTGATGAAGCCTTAGATCATGTCCTCCTCTTTGGCCCCCCAGGCTTGGGGAAAACTACTATGGCTTTTGTCATCGCCAATGAGTTGGGGGTCAACCTCAAACAAACTTCCGGTCCAGCTATTGAGAAGGCTGGGGACTTGGTGGCTATTCTCAATGATTTGGAGCCTGGGGATGTTCTCTTTATCGATGAAATTCATCGGATGCCTATGGCTGTTGAAGAAGTGCTCTACAGTGCCATGGAAGATTTCTACATTGACATCATGATTGGGGCTGGCGAAGCCAGTCGCAGTGTCCACCTAGATTTGCCTCCCTTCACTTTAATAGGGGCGACAACTCGAGCAGGGATGCTGTCTAACCCCTTGCGGGCTCGCTTTGGTATCAATGGTCACGTGGAATACTATGAAGCAGCTGACTTGACTGAGATTGTTGAGCGGACGGCTGAGATTTTTGAGGCTGAAATAACCCACGAAGCTGCGATTGAATTGGCTAAACGTAGTCGGGGGACTCCTCGGATTGCCAATCGCTTGCTCAAGCGGGTCCGGGATTATGCCCAGATTATTGGGGATGGTCTAATTGATGATAAGATTGCAGACCAGGCTTTGACCATGTTGGACGTTGATCAAGAAGGTTTAGACTACATCGACCAGAAGATTCTGAAAACCATGATTGAGATGTACGGCGGTGGTCCAGTCGGCCTTGGAACTTTGTCCATCAATATTGCTGAAGAGCGGGAGACAGTTGAGGATATGTACGAGCCCTACCTGATTCAAAAGGGCTTTATTATGCGGACACGCTCGGGTCGAGTGGCAACTGCTAAAGCTTATGAACACCTAGGAATTAATCCTAAAAATGACTAGGATTTGCCCCTATAGATTTACAATCTCTATGATATAATAGCCTATGAAAAAAGTTTGTTTTGTTTGTCTTGGAAATATCTGTCGCAGCCCTATGGCAGAATTTGTCATGAAATCAATGCTTGACCCTACTGATATTCATGTTGAAAGTCGGGCCACCTCTTCTTGGGAGCATGGGAACCCTATTCATCAAGGGACTCAGGCTATTTTAAAACAATATGGGGTGCCTTATGATCAGACCAAGTCTTCACAACAGATTTCTCAGGCAGAACTGGATAATTTTGATTTTGTCATTGGGATGGACCAAGAAAACGTGGCAGATTTGAGAGCACTATTTCCGCAAGCTTCGGCCTCCAAAATTCAACTCTTTATTGAAGGTGGTGTGCCAGATCCTTGGTTTACGGGCGATTTTGAAGAGACCTATCAATTAGTTAGAGAGGGGTGTCGGTCTTGGCTAGAAAGACTAAGGTAAATAGACATAAAAATAATAAGGATTTATTGAAGAGTTATCTTAGCCAACTGACTAGGGAGCGTTTAGAGATAGCCGCAGTTATTATCCTTCTTTTGTGTGCCCTCTCGGTTTTGAAAATACCCTTTGGTTCCCACAAAACTTTGAAGTTTGATAAGGATAAGATTGTTTATGTTGGTCATGTCAAAAATAATAAGATGAATGGCAAGGGGAAGCTGACTTATAAAAATGGAGACCAGTATGAAGGTAACTTTGTCAATGGTCAGTTTGATGGTCAGGGGACTTTTAAAGCCAAGGGAGGCTGGACCTACAAAGGCCAATTTAGCAAAGGGCAGGCTAATGGTAAGGGGACCCTAACGACCGCTGACGGGAAGAAATACAGTGGAAGGTTTAAGCAAGGAATTTATCAAAAATGAGGATTAAGTGGTTTTCTTTTGTCAGGGTAACAGGACTCTTGTTGGTTCTGGTTTACCACTTTTTTAGGAAAGCATTACCTGGCGGATTTATCGGGGTTGATGTCTTTTTTGCCTTCTCAGGTTTTCTGATTACAGCTCTCTTGATTGATGAGTATCACCGGAAAAGAAGTATTGATTTATTGGGCTTTTTCAAGCGGCGTTTTTATCGGATCGTCCCACCAGTTGTGATTATGGTCTTGGTTACCATGCCTTTTACGCTCTTGGTCAGAAATGATTTTATTGCCAGCATTGGTCGGCAAATTGTTGCAGCTTTTGGTTTTATGACTAACTGGTATGAAATTTTCATCGGCAGCAACTACGAAAATCAATTTAATCCCCACCTCTTTCTCCATACTTGGAGTTTAGCGGTTGAAGTTCACTTCTACATTTTCTGGGGGATTCTGGTTTGGTGGTTGTCCAAACGGAAATTAACTGGTGTCAATTTTCGAGGGGCTATCTTTTTAGCTTCAACTGCCCTCTTTTTTTCTGGCTATTTGATAATGTTTATCAGTAGCTTTCTTGTGGATAACGTTTCCTTTAACTATTTCTCGACCTTTAGTCACAGTTTTCCCTTTTATCTGGGGGCAATCTATGCAACCATGTCAGGGGTTGCCGATACGACGAAGCGCTTCAAGAAAAATGTCGAGCGTTGGTCCCTTCGGCGAATATTAGCCCAATTCGTTGGGAGTTTTGCCCTACTCGTCTTGCTAGGCTTTGTTTTGAGCTATGAAGGGCAGCTGACCTATCTCTTTGGCTTCGCTCTTGCCAGCCTCTTTGCCTGCTTGATGATTTATGCGGCTAGAGCCTTGCACGATAAGATTCCTGCTATTGATGAGCCGGTGGTCATCACCTTTTTCTCAGATATCAGTTATGGGATTTATCTTTTCCATTGGCCTTTTTACATCATCTTTTCACAGTTGATGCCAAATTGGTTGGCCAGCTTGCTCACCTTTGTGCTTTCGACAATTTTTGCAGCTCTCTCCTTCTATGTCATCGAACCGATGATTGCTGGAAAAGAGCCTAAGATGTTAGGAATCAAGCTTCATATTGCTCCCTATAAAAAATGGATTGTCAGCTCGGCTGGTGTTTTAGTGCTTGCTAGCTTAATCATCACTGTCACGGCTCCTAAGTTAGGGGAATTTGAATCTGGGGTCCTGGTAGATTCGCTTACTCAGGCTGATACAGCTATGAATTTGACCAACCAAAGGACGGCTGGTGATGCCAATGCTCAGAATAATGTCCTGATTATTGGAGATTCGGTTGCTCTGCGGTCTCAGGATGCTTTTACTAGCAAGATGCCCAATGCTTTAATTGATGCTTCAGTAAGCCGGAGTTTTGATGCGGCTTATGAAACCTTCAAAACCAATATTGATTCCAACACCTTGCCTGAGACCGTGGTCCTAGCTGTTGGGGTCAATTCACCAGATAATTATCAGAGTGATATTCAGCAGTTCTTAGATGCCCTCCCCGATGGTCATCGTCTAGTTCTGGTAACTCCTTATGATTCTCAGGAAGATACTAAGATGTCAGCCGTGCGTGATTATGAGCTCCAGTTAGCCAAGGACAACGATTATATTACCGTGGCAGATTGGTACCAAACTGCCAAGGACAACCCTGATATTTGGGGTGGTACTGATGGTGTTCACTATTCTCAATCAACCAACGGGGCTGATCTCTATGTGCAGACTATCCAGGATGCTGTTGCCCAAGCCTCCAAGAAATCTGCTAAGGGTCAGTAACAAGAATATTACATTTGAAAAACATTAGGAAAATATCGTTGACAGGGTCCTGCTTAGATGATAAGCTGGCCTTTAGCACAAATAATGCTCTTCGAAAATTAAATTTAGCCAACGGACAAGGCGAGTTCATATCATGTATCTGGACTTACCATAAGGACTGCTATGGCAGTTCTTTATGCCCGAAAAAACTGTAGTAATATCGACAGTTTTTACCCTATGTCGCACCGTTCTTTACTGTATGAAGGTATTGTCTGTAGTTCGTTGCGACGCTGGCTGATTTTACCAGTTTTATGAGGGAGCCAGTAATCTCCATAGTGGGTGCTGTTAGACCACACCTCTAGTGGCTGATATCTCTGCTCCTTCCTATTTTTGATTTGCAACGAGTATAAATAGGAGTTAAGATGTCGGAAGAATTTGAATCAGAACAAACTTATAGTCGTCGATCGGCTTCTCGGTCACAGTCACATGCCAAGCCTAAAAAGAAGAAATCTAAAGGGAAGAGAATCTTTTGGAGCCTCTTATTACTTGTCTTAGTTTTGGGGGGAGCAGGAGCGGCCTACCGTTACTGGTCAGGTGATATTAATGGGAGCTACCGGGCAACGACCTTGGAAGAGGAGTCCGTAAAGCAATTGAAAGAATCTAGTTCAGAGAGTTCGGATAGTAGCCACATTGATGCCAGCCAATACATCACCTTTAGAGTAGATGTCACGGTCAAGGATGATAAGGCTACAGCTAAGGAGACCATAACTTTTGATCGCAAGAAGGCTTATGAGCAGTATCGGAATATGTTAGAAGCCCAAATCAAGGATAAACCAGGAGTCACTTTGGAAGACCTTGAACAATACGGAACGCCAACGACTGAAGAGGCATTTTTACAAAAATTCAACGAGGATACCAAGAAGTTAGCCAAGCAATCAGGTCTGACTTATGATGAAGAGGCTGGTACTGCAAAGGCTACTATTTTCGAAGGTAAGGTTAATCGGTGGACACATGGAATCGATATTACCAAGGTATATGGAAATGGTGGTCTGACGGTTGCTGATAGTAAGGCGACTTCAAATCCTTTGGACATCTTTAAAAAAGGGAATTCTCTGCCGTTTGACAAAACCGATTCGGGCTTGAGTCTTAAGGCAGACAAGACTATTCAACTGCGGAAGAATTAGTACTTTTCTGAAGTAATTTGACAGCCTCAAGGGAGAATGTTAAAATTAGCTTAAATAGTTAAAAGGAGATTAGTATGTCACAAGAATCCAATCAAACTTCAATGCCAGGTGGTGTGGTTCCAGGTCAAGCTCCAATGCAGCCTCAGAAGAAAACAAATGTTAAGCTGATTGTTACCATTGTTGTATCAGTTGTAGTTGCTATTGCTTTAATTGCTGGAGGCGGGACTGCCTGGTGGTATATGTCGGGTAATATTGATGGTCATTATCGAGCAACTTCTTTAGAAAAGCAATTTACTAAAAAATTGGAAAAAGATAACTCTGATAGTGAATACAACAAGTACATGACTTTCAAGGTTGACGTTACTGTTAAAGATGATAAGGCTGTTGCAACGGAAAGCCTTACTGTTGATCGTGATGGTATGTATAAGGCTGCTAAGAAAGAGGCTGACAGCTATGGTATGCAGGTTGAAAGTAAGTCTGAATTCAAAAAAGAATTTGACGAAATGATGCAAGAATCTGTTAAAGACGAAGGTGGTAAATACGATGCAGATACTGGGAAGGCGACTATAACTGTCTTTGAAGGGAATGTTAATCGCTGGTCTCGTACCATTACTATTACTAAGGAATTTGATGGTAGTGATTTAGTTTCGAGTGATAAGTCTGATAAAGTTGATCTCTTCAAAAAAGGTAAAGGTTACGATTACAAGAAAACTTCTGACGGTGTAACCTTAGAGGGTAAAGAAAAGGTTAAACTTGATAAAAAATAGGTCAATGAGAAAGTCAGTTCAATAGAGCTGGCTTTCTTCTTTTGGGTTGGATTTTCTTTCAAAGGTGATTGACAGTTATGGCAAAGCATGGTAGGATTAACTTAAATTAATCTAAATAGGAGCTGCTATGTCAGCAGAAGAATTCAATTCAAATTCGGAGAGCGCCCAATCAGAGTCTCTCAATAGTCAGACGGAGCTTGGCTCAGAAGTAAGCAATGATGCTGAGGGAACAGGTCAAAAACCAATACCAGCAGTTCAGGAGCCTGCTTTTTCAACAGATTCTGCTAATCCTCAGGCTTCGCAAAATTTTTCTCAAGAGACTACTCAAGTTGGTCAGACCGTAACCAATCAGCCTCAATCAGCTGAAGTGGTTAGCCAGGAAGGGCTAGTCGCTCAGAATGTGGCTCCTACTCCAATGGCCCCCAATCAGCCCTTTAACAATGCCCAAGCAGTCAATTCAACTGGGGTAGTCGGTCAAACTAACATTCAACAAACTAATGCCATGTCTGGTCAGGTTTATCAAGATCCCAATCTTGTCAATCCACAAATGGCTGCTAATAGCTTTAACCAAGCGGCCTATGTGCAGACTCCTCAGGCTAAGCCAGGGCGGACTAAGAAGATCATCTGGAGCATCGTCGGTGCTCTAGCTGCGATTTTCTTAATCGTTGGTGGTATTCTTCTTTATCGCCATTTTTCTGGGAATGTTGATGGAACCTATCAGGCTACGACCTTGCAAAGTAGCTTGAAGAAGGACTTGAAGGATAAGGCTTTTGATAAGGGGAAAATTGCTTATTCTAGCTTTACGGATGATGCCAAGGTAGAAACGGTTATCAAGGGCGATGTTGTCAAGGCAACTGTCAGCTACAATGTCAGCTATGATGATTTTTATGATGAAGTGAAGTCTAATTTTTCTTCGACTTACTCTAGCTACAAGAGTAATTTCTCTAACGACGAGTGGAACTATCTGATGAACACCCTCATTAAATCTTCAGACCTTGATGAGAAAGGTTTCACTAAAGCCTTTTCCAGCGAAGTTGAGAATGATGGTTTAAGCTATGATTCTGATAAAAAGCAGGTGTCTGGCACCTTATTTGAAGGCAAGGTCAACCGCGTCAGCGGTAAGATTGAAATTACTAAGGTAAATTCTGACAGCAAGTTGGTTAACTTTGAAAAGGGAGAAAAAATTTCCTATAAGAAGACCTCTGATGGTTTGACCCTCAAGGACAATAATGAACACACCATTAACTTAACAACTGAATAAAGGCTTAGGAATCTCAAGTTAGCTTTGGGATTCTTTTCTGCAGCTCTTAAGGAAGCGAACCAGAATGGTGAAGCTGAATTTAGAGCTATTGATGCAGTTTGAGTATAGCGGATACTACAAACCGAAGAAAGTCCTGAAAGGTTGCCAAATATTCTGACAATTGTGTTATAATGTTCCAAAGACTATCAAGGAGAGGACAAGACCATGACCCTAATTTATCAATCAACCAGAGATGCACAGAATCAGGTAACCGCTAGCCAGGCTATTTTGCAAGGTCTAGCCAGCGATGGAGGCCTCTTTACTCCATTGACCCTGCCTGAGGTCGACCTTGATTTCGACCAGCTCAAGGATGCTTCCTATCAAGAGGTGGCAAAATTGGTGCTGTCTGCCTTTTTGGATGACTTTACAGAAGCTGAACTGGATGCTTGTATTAGCAAGGCTTATGATAGCAAGTTTGATACGCCTAAGATTGCACCTTTAGTTAAGTTGGGGAATCAATATAATTTGGAGCTCTTCCATGGCTCAACCATTGCCTTTAAGGATATGGCCCTGTCCATTCTGCCCCACCTTTTGACGACTTCGGCTAAGAAGCAAGGGGTCGATAATAAGATCGTTGTTTTGACTGCGACATCTGGGGATACCGGTAAGGCGGCTATGGCTGGCTTTGCGGATGTGCCCGGAACTGAAATTATTGTCTTCTATCCTAAGGGCGGTGTCAGCAAGATTCAAGAATTGCAGATGACGACGCAAAAAGGTAGCAACACCCACGTCGTAGCTATCGAAGGTAACTTCGACGATGCCCAAACCGATGTTAAGCGGATGTTCAACGACAAGGAGCTAGGGCAAAAATTGCTGGCCCACAAGATGCAGCTGTCCTCTGCCAACTCCATGAATATTGGTCGTCTGGTTCCTCAGATTGTTTATTATGTTTATGCCTATGCCCAATTAGTTAAGTCTGGCGACATTGAAAATGGTCAAAAGATTAATGTGACGGTCCCAACGGGGAACTTTGGGAACATTTTGGCGGCCTATTATGCTAAGGAAATCGGTCTTCCTATTGCCAAGCTCATCTGTGCTTCCAATGAAAACAAGGTCTTGACGGACTTCTTTGCAACCAAAGTTTATGACAAGAAGCGGGACTTCAAGGTAACCTCTAGTCCATCTATGGATATTTTAGTTTCTTCCAATCTGGAACGCCTGATTTTCCACCTGATGGGAAATGATGCTACTAAAACGAAGGCTCTGATGGAGAACTTGGTTGCGACTGGTGAATACAAGTTAGAGGCTCTTCGTCCAGAGATTTTGGCGAATTTTGTAGCTGGTTTTGCTACTGAAGAAGAAACTTCTGCTGAAATCAAACGGGTTTACCAAGAGGCTAACTACATTGAAGATCCACATACGGCGGTAGCTTCTGCGGTCTATCATGCCTATAGGGAAGAAACTGGTGACCAAAGACCAGTTGTCATTGCCTCAACAGCTAGTCCCTATAAATTCCCGCGAGTGGCGGTATCGGCTGTCAGCGGTCAGGACTCTGGGGATGACTTCAAGGCAGTCGAGGAACTCCATAATTTGTCAGGAGTTGCCATTCCTCAGGCAGTCGCAGGCCTAGAAAAAGCAGAAGTTCGTCATAAAACGGTTGTTGCAACTGCTGATATGCAAAAGGCGGTTGAAGATTATCTAGGAGTATAGAAAAAAGCCCTTGGGCTTTTTTGTTTATAATATAATATGATGACATTTAAAAAGAAGATTATGGCACTTGCCCTCCCAGCTATGATAGAGAATTTTCTGCAGATGCTGATGGGTTTTGTCGACAATTTTTTAGTGGCTCAGGTTGGGATTGTTGCCGTTTCTGGCGTCTCCGTAGCCAATAATATTATGGCTATCTATCAGGCTCTCATGATTGCTTTGGGAAGTGCAGTCGCCAGCCTTATCGCCAAGAAATTAGGGCAAAAAGATGAAAAGGCGATTCAACAGACTAGTTGGGACTCTCTTTTGTTGACGGCTGTCTTAACCCTTTGTCTGGGTCTTTATTCTATCTTTGCAGGCCCTGCAACCTTGTCTCTTTTGGGAACGCAAAAAGATGTTGCCCAGACTGGCGGAAGCTATCTTGCTATCGTTGGTGGTGGTGTTATTTTCCTAGGGTTGATGACAGTTCTCGGTAATATCCTACGGGCTCAGGGGCGGCCAAAAATTTCCATGTATGTTAGTCTTTTTTCCAATTTTTTAAATGCCCTCCTGTCGGCCCTAGCCGTCTTTGTCTGTCACTGGGGAGTCCTAGGTGTTGCCTGGGGAACGGTAATTTCCCGTTTAGTGGGAAGTCTGATTCTTTGGAAGTCCTCTAAACTCCATCTTAAGGACCTCGTCAAGAGTCGCCTAAGAAACAAAGAACTCATCCATCTGGCCCTGCCGGCTTCAGGTGAAAGACTCATGATGCGGGCGGGTGATGTCATCGTTGTCAGTCTGATTGTTGGCTTGGGAACCAAGGCTGTTGCAGGGAATGCTATTGGTGAAACCTTAACTCAATTTGACTATATGCCTGGGATGGGCGTGGCTACAGCGACTGTTATCTTAGTTGCACACAGTCTGGGACAAAAGGACTATCAAGCGCTCAGGCAAATTGTTCGCGAGACCTACTGGGCAGCCAGCTTGCTCATGCTGGCTGTTGGGGGCTTAGTCTTCCTTCTGGGTGAGCAGTTATCAAGTCTTTTTACTAGTAATGCTAGTGTTATTGTCTATAGTGGTATTGTTATATTTTACGCTTTTATCGGTAGTCTAATGACGTCGGGGACCCTGATTTATACAGCAGTCTGGCAGGGACTTGGTCAGGCTAAACTGCCTTTCTATGCAACAAGCCTAGGAATGTGGATTATCAGACTTGGCCTCGGCTACCTACTCGTGGTTATAATGGGTTACGGCCTGGCCGCAGTTTGGATTGCTACCCTTGCTGATAATGCTTTTCGCTTTGCTTTTCTCTACCTTTGTTATAAACGTGTAATTTTTTTGAATGATTAAGTATCTTTGCTCTGCCTCGTCAAAGTTGACAGCGTTTTCTCTTAGCTATAAAATGACTCTTATAGGGGTTGTTAGGCGAGTTTGAAAGTATTTTTGGATACTGGTTTAGCCTGGTAAAAATGAAAGGAGTACCATTATGACAAATGAAAATCGAGTTGCAGTTGTAACAGGTGGCGGTCAAGGAATTGGTAAAGGAATAGTTGAACAACTTTGCCGAGATGGCTATGCGGTTGTTCTTGCTGATTTAAACGAGACTACTGCAAAAGCAACAGCAGATGAATTGGTAGCAAAAGGCTTTAAAGTAAGTTTTGTTGTAGGTGATGTTTCTAAAAAAGAAGCTCATGTTAAGTTTGTTGAAAAGGCAGTTGCTGAGTTTGGACGCTTAGATACCTATATCAATAATGCCGGTATTGCGCAAATTAAAACCTTACAAGAGGAAACACCAGAAGACTTTGAGCAAATCTTTAAAATCAATGTTTTTGGTACACTGTTTGGTATTCAGGCTGCAACTGAACAATTCCGTGAACAAGATGACGGAGAAAAGATTCGGAAAATTATTAACGCCTCAAGTATTGCAGGCCATGTTGCCTTTGATCTTTTAGGTGCCTACTCATCAACCAAATTTGCAGTTCGAGGATTAACTCAGGCAGCCGCAAAAGAATTGGGACACAAACATATTACTGTTAATGCTTATTGCCCAGGAATTGTGGGAACGAGTATGTGGGACTTGATTGATGAAAAAATGGTCGAACTTAAAGGGGGACAAAAAGGTCAATACTTAGAACAATACTCTAAGATGATTACCATGGAACGTGTACAGACCCCGGCTGATGTTGCCGACTATGTCTCTTACTTGGCCTCACCTAAATCTGACTATATGACTGGTCAAGCTGTTCAAATAGATGGAGGAATTCAATTTATTTAGCCAAACTTCGATTAAATAGCTACTAGGGAGCATTTTTAAGAGCTCCTTTTTAGTATAAAAATGAGAGTGACGGTTACTTGTTTTACAAAAAGATCAAATTTCAAGTCCAAGTTAGCCTTTTTGTAAAAACTCTCCAGGAGATTTGTAATCCAGTATTTTCTTTGGATAGTTGTTTATCCAGTTTTCAATGACTGCGACTTCTTGTGGGGTCGCATTTTTGCTTCCCTTGGGTAACCCAGGTGTCCGTGGTGAATCCAATAACAGATAGTTGAGATGGGAACATGGATACCTTTTGCCTTGACGTCCATTTCCGGAGGGTATTTCTGTTTGATGTAGTGGACAATCTTTTCCTTAAGCTCTTTAGTTAGGGAGTATTCCTTAACAGAGCGCTTGCGGCCGGTTTCATAGACTTCTTGCGCAAAGTCAGCTGAATAGACAAGCTCATATTTTCCTTTACGAACTTGTTGTCTAACTTGCCCACGCTTAACCTCATTGTGAATGGTTTGAGGAGCTTTGGCTAATCGCCTAGCCACTTCACGATGGGAGAGCCCTTCTCGTAACCACCGTTCAATCATTCTACGGTCTGCTAGTGTTAACTGTTTCCCTTTTGGTGTATAATAGTCTTGCATCTCAGAGTCCTTCTAATTGTTGTTGTGGTGATTACAATTATATCTCTCTGAGATGTTTTTTATACCCTTGTGCTGGCTAACTTCATTTTAGAACTTTCAAAGCTTTGCAAAAAGAAGAAGTTTTTAATAAAAAGAGCAAAAACCCTTGTCAAGCCTTGGCATTTCTGTTATTATATTATGGTGCTGTAAAATACAGCCTTAGCTATGATACAAGAGGTTGCGACACGCTCGGCTGCATTGCCACGCAGCGACCTGTCGGTTTTCTTGAGGAGCTAGCCTATTATCGTAAATAGACGAGAGGAGAAAAGATGGCAAACAAAAAAATCCGTATTCGCTTGAAAGCGTACGAACATCGCACACTTGATACTGCGGCAGAAAAAATCGTAGAAACTGCAACCCGTACAGGTGCATCAGTTGCTGGTCCAATTCCATTGCCAACTGAACGCAGTCTTTACACTGTTATTCGCGCGACTCACAAATACAAAGATTCTCGCGAACAATTCGAAATGCGTACTCACAAACGTCTGATTGACATCGTGAATCCTACGCAAAAAACCGTTGATGCTTTGATGAAGTTGGATCTTCCAAGTGGCGTTAACGTTGAAATTAAGCTGTAATCAAGGCGAAAGCAGAAGTGGCGAGTGTTCGAGTAAAATTGAACACGGACTAAACTCTGTGTGGAAAAGAGCGAAATCATCTCGGATCTTGAACCGTCGCTGATTTGTCTATTTTCACTTTGAGTTTGACGTCCTTTGTATCTTGATTTGAGCATAAAAAACGCTCGTTAAAAACTTTTTTGAGCACGAAAAACGCTCATAAAAAACTTTTTAAAAATAAAGTAAAGGAAATATTTTCTCATGACAAAAGGAATCTTAGGGAAAAAAGTGGGAATGACTCAAATCTTCACTGAATCTGGTGAATTTATCCCTGTTACTGTCATCGAAGCGGCTCCAAACGTTGTGCTTCAAGTGAAAACTGTTGAAACAGATGGTTATGAAGCAGTTCAAGTTGGTTTTGACGACAAACGTGAAGTGTTGAGCAACAAACCTGCTCAAGGCCATGTGGCGAAAGCCAACACAGCTCCTAAGCGCTTCATTCGTGAATTCAAAAACATTGAAGGCTTGGAAGTTGGTTCAGAATTAACTGTTGAACAATTCGAAGCTGGAGATGTTGTTGATGTAACTGGTACAACGAAAGGTAAAGGTTTCCAAGGTGCTATCAAGCGTCACGGTCAATCTCGTGGCCCTATGGCACACGGTTCTCGTTACCATCGCCGTCCTGGTTCAATGGGTCCTGTTGCCCCTAACCGTGTTTTCAAGAATAAACACTTGGCTGGACGCATGGGTGGTAACCGTGTAACTATTCAAAACCTTGAAATTGCACAAGTAGTTCCAGAGAAGAACGTTATCCTGATTAGGGGTAATGTCCCAGGTGCTAAGAAATCTCTTATCACCATCAAAACAGCAGTTAAAGCTGCTAAATAATAAGAAAGGAGAAAACAGTAATAATGGCAAACGTAAAACTATTTGACCAAACTGGTAAAGAAGTTAGCACAGTTGAATTGAACGACGCTGTCTTCGGTATCGAACCAAACGAATCAGTAGTATTCGACGTCGTAATTAGCCAACGTGCTAGCCTGCGCCAAGGTACTCATGCGGTTAAAAACCGTTCTGCAGTATCTGGTGGTGGTCGTAAGCCATGGCGCCAAAAAGGAACTGGCCGTGCTCGTCAAGGTTCTATTCGTTCCCCACAATGGCGTGGTGGTGGTGTGGTCTTCGGTCCAACTCCACGTTCATACGCTTACAAATTTCCACAAAAAGTTCGTCGCCTTGCTTTGAAATCAGTTCTTTCAGCTAAAGTTGCTGAAGAAAAACTGGTTGCTGTGGACGCTCTTTCATTTGCAGCACCAAAAACTGCTGAATTTGCAAAGGTTCTTAACGCACTTAGCATTGATTCAAAAGTACTTGTTGTTTTGGAAGACGGAAACGAAACTGCTGCTTTGTCAGCTCGTAACCTTCCAAACGTAACTGTTGCGACTGCAACAACTGCAAGTGTTCTTGACATCGTAAATGCAGACAAACTTCTTGTTACTAAAGAAGCTATCTCTACAATCGAGGAGGTTCTTGCAT
>ERZ773038.1095-NODE-1095-length-15991-cov-5.356300_pt1 | contig 15991 bp, 11 predicted proteins | sample MGYA00511665_ERZ773038 | MGnify/ENA primary metagenome ERZ773038 (study PRJEB29015, sample SAMEA2737966) | human oral metagenome | biome: human oral; feature: human-associated habitat; material: dental | place: China | collected 2028 ... | reverse complement strand
AGCGCCACACCGGCGCTCGCCCCCTGGAGCCCATGAGCGGGTTTGATCAGTGCGCGAAGTGGCGCGTGCCCGTCAGGTACATCGTGATGCCCGCAGCGTTCGCCGCGTCGATCGACTCCTGGTCACGCACGGAACCACCGGGCTGAACAACAGCCTTCACGCCCGCATCGATGAGCACCTGCAGGCCATCCGCGAAGGGGAAGAACGCATCCGACGCAGCAACCGCGCCAATGGAACGCTGCTCGGGAGCCTCGGCCACAACCTCGGACGCGCGAGCGCCGCCCGCGCTGTCCACGTTGGACGCCGCCGCGTCACCCGTCGAGCGCGAGCCCAGCGTGTTCGCACGCTCAACCGCCAGCTTGCAGGAGTCCACGCGGTTCACCTGGCCCATACCAACGCCCACCGAGGCGCCGTCCTTGACCAGTAGGATCGCGTTCGAGCGCACCGCGCGCACCGTGCGCCACGCGAACTCCAGGTCCGCCAGCGTCGCCTCGTCGGCGGGAGCACCTGCCGCAAGCGTCCAGTTCTCCGGAGAATCGCCGGGCGCGTCAATATCGTCGCGCTCCTGGACCAGCAAGCCGCCGCTGATCTGCTTGAACTCGTACGAGCCGCGAGCCGGGGGCTCAACCTGCAGAACGCGCAGGTTCTTCTTCGCACTCAGCACCTCGAGCGCGCCCTCCTCGTAATCGGGGGCCAGCACAACCTCGGTGAAGATCGGGACGATCTGGCGGGCCAGCTCCACGCTCACCGGGCGGTTCACAGCGATCACGCCGCCGAATGCCGACACGGGGTCGCAGGCGTGCGCGAGGCGGTGCGCCTCGGCCACGTCGTCAGCCACCGCAATGCCGCAGGGGTTCGCGTGCTTGATGATCGCGACGCAGGGGCGCTCGTGATCGTAGGCGGCGCGCAGAGCGGCGTCGCCGTCCGTGTAGTTGTTGTAGCTCATGGCCTTGCCGTGCAGCTGGCGCGCATTCGCAATGCCCGGGGCCAACGCCTCGTCGTCGGCCTCCTCGTCCTCGAAGGACTCGTCGATCTCACGGTACACGGCCGCACCCTGGTGCGGGTTCTCGCCGTAGCGCAGCGACTCCACGCGCTCGAACGCATCCGCGACGAACACGGGCATGCCCGAGGCCTGCCCCTCCTCCTCGGGCACCTCCACCACGTAGTCTTCCTCGGTCTGGTAGCCCAGCGACTCCAAGAACGCCGCGTCGGAGGCGTCCAGGTGAGTCTCGGCGGCCTCATCGAGGGTCTCGCGCACGTCCTCGAGGTCCAGCTCGTCAGCCAGCCAGCCGGCGATCGCCAGGTCGTAGGTCGCCGTGTGGGCGAAGGCCTCGGCGGCCAGCACGCGGCGCTGCTCGAGGGTGAAGCCCTCCCCCGCCACGGCCTCGGCCACATCGGCGTAACGCTCCGGGGAGGTCACGACCGCAACCGACGGATGGTTCTTCGCGGCGGCTCGCACCATGGAAGGACCACCGATGTCAATCTGCTCGACACACTCGTCGAAGGACGCGCCCGACGCAACCGTGTCCTGGAAGGGGTACAGGTTGCACACGACCAGGTCAAACGCCTGGATACCGAGCTGCGCGATCTGCTCGCGGTGCGCGGCCTTACGCTGATCGGCCAGGATGCCGGAATGGATGAAGGGGTGCAGGGTCTTCACTCGGCCCTCGAGCACCTCGGGGAAACCGGTCACGTCGTCGACCGGGGTCACAGCCACGCCAGCTGCCGCGATGCGGGCAGCCGTGGAGCCGGTGGAGACGATCTCCACGCCGGCCTCGCCAAGGGCGCGAGCAAGGTCCTCCAAGCCCGTCTTGTCATACACGGAGATCAGTGCCCGCTTGATGGGGCGCACGTCGATGGGTTCCAGGTTGTCCAGGGAGACGGACATAGTTCCTCCAGGTTGAGACCAAACCCAGGCGCCCAGGCGGGCGACGCCTCGCGGGAAATGCGGCCGCTCCCCGGTGGTCATCCACCCTCGCCAGTCGCGGCGTCTCCCAGTCTAGTTCAGGCCCTCGCGCCGCGTCGCCTTCGTCTCGGGGTCTTCCGCGTCACCTTCGGCCTCGACCGCTTCGCTGCCCGCGGCGTCATCGGCGGCGGTTTCGCTGGTCTCCTCGGGCTTCTCGTCCACTTCTCCCCCCATCGGCCACCGCTTCGAGATCCTCAGCCCCGGCCTCGTCGGCGCTTGCTTCCGTGTCGCCCACCTCAGCGGGATCGGAAGCCTCAGCCCAGGCCTCGTCCGTCGTCGAGGCAGCGGCTCCCACACGGGATGCACGATCCGCGGCGCGGCGGCGCAGGGCCTCACCCTCGTTGCGCACGCGACCGGCGCCCTCGCCGAGGAGGGCACGGGTCGTCGGGTGGGTCGCCAGGGCGATGATCAGCGCGGGCAGGGCGATCTCGAGCACGAGGGCGAGCGTCGTCCACCCCACGCGCGGGCCCATCGATGCGAGGCGCACGGAGCCCATGCTCATCGTCGCGCTCCACATCCACAGGGCCGTCACCGACGCGGTGATCAACGAGGCCAGGACCCCCTGAGCGGTCTGGTGCAGCAGGTGCTCACGACGGAACGAACGAGCCGCGACGACACCGAGGCCGATACCCAGCGCGATCGGCGCGAGGATCACCCACATGCCGGGAGCGGTCTGCGGGACGGCACCCAGCAGCGGAATCGGCGGGATCGGCCCGGAGCCGGCAACCGTCGGCGAATGCAACGAATCCGTCGCCGTCAAGAAGCCCGCGCCCGACCACCAGGAGGCGGCCCACGCCATGATCGTCGGCGCAAACAGCGCCTGCCCGCCGACGATGAACGACGTATCCGCGGCCGATGACGCACCCAGGAGCTCCAGAATGCCCGCCATACGGCTCCACCCCGCGACGAGCGCAATGACCGAGGCGACGAATGAGGCGGCCGCGAGGACCACCACAGACAGGCCACCCAGCTTCAGGCCACCCGAAATCCAGTGCTGCATCGACGGCGCCTCATGGTCGCGCGAATAGCCCGAGGCGACGAACCACACCGAGCCGATCAGCGGGATCAACACACCGCCGATCGTGCCCGTCCACCAATGCGAATGAATACCGGAAGCCCCCGCCAGGAGCCACGAAGTCAGCAGGAAGCCAGGCACGGCAAACAGCGCGGCACTGCGCGGATAACCCGCCGTCGTCCGCAGCAGAATCCGCACCAACACGATCAGCAGAGCACCCATCAGCGTCGGGATCGCGCGATAGCGCACGTCACCCACGACCGACGTGCCGCCAATGACGGCGGCCCACAGGTCCCCGCCCAGGCCGAGCGCGTCGCGCGGCGTCGTGTCATTCATCCACGAGTTCGATCGCAGCGTCAGATAGGCGATCATCGTGAACACCGTGATCAGACCCCAGCCCGCGAAGGCCGCCTCAACTCCCGCGAGCACACCGCGCGCCCAGCCCTGCGGGACAGCCACACGGATCGTCGCGCGATCCGCCACGTACGTGGTCGTGGTTCGCCGGGGACTGGGTACTTCTCTGATGCGCTCGCTCACAGGCCCATAGTGTCAGAATCGGCCCGGGGCCGCGACGCTGCGCGCCGACCCCGGGCCGATTTGTGCTGTGACGTTAGCGCGAGAGGATCTCGCGCGCGATCTGCGCTGTCTGCGAAGGAGTGCGCCCCACGCGCACGCCCACGGCCTCGAGCGCCTCCGCCTTCGCGGCAGCGGTGCCGGACGAGCCGGACACGATCGCACCGGCGTGCCCCATGGTCTTGCCCTCGGGGGCCGTGAAGCCCGCGATGTAGGCGACGACGGGCTTCGTCATGTTCTCCTGGATCCAGGCGGCCGCGCGCTCCTCGGCGTCACCGCCGATCTCACCAATCATGATGACGAGGTCCGTGTCGGGGTCCGCCTCAAAAGCCGCCAGCGCGTCGATGTGGGTGGTGCCCACGACCGGGTCGCCGCCGATACCCAGGCACGTCGTGAAGCCGAAATCGCGCAGCTCGTACATGAGCTGGTAGGTCAGTGTGCCCGACTTCGAGACAAGGCCGAGGCGTCCCGGTCCCGTGATGTCCGCCGGAGTGATACCCAGGTTCGCCTGCCCGGGCGAGATGATGCCGGGGCAATTCGGGCCGATCAGGCGCACGCCCGCCGCGAGCGCACGCTCAACGACGATCGTGGAATCCTGGACGGGGATGCCCTCGGTGATGAGGACGATCGTTTCGATGCCCGCGTCGATGGCCTCGAGGGCGGCTCCCTTCGCGAAGGCCGGGGGCACGAAGATGACGGAGGCGTTCGCGCCGGTGGCCTCGCGGGCCTCGGCAACCGTGCCGAAGACGGGGACCTCAACCTGGCCGTCGGTCACCTTGTCAGCGCCCGGGCCGTAGCCCTGCACGTCAAAGGTGACGGTCGTGCCGGCCTTGCGCGGGTTCGTGCCGCCCACGATGGCCGTGCCAGCGCTCAGCATGCGCTGGGTGTGCTTGCGCCCCTCGGCGCCAGTCATGCCCTGGACGATGACCCGGGTGTCAGAGTTGACGAAGATAGTCATGGTGTTCTCCTGCGATTCTCGGGTCGTTACTTCGACGAGGCCTGGGCTGCGAGCTCAGCTGCACGCCGGGCCGCGCCGTCCATTGTTTCTTCCATGTGGACGAGCGGGTGCGCAGCCTCGGCGAGAATCGCGCGGCCCTCCTCGACCTTGTTGCCGTCAAGGCGCACGACGAGGGGCTTCGAGGCCGCGTCGCCCAGCGTCTCGAGCGCACCGATGATGCCTCGGGCGACCTGGTCGCAGGCGGTGATGCCACCGAAGACGTTGACGAACACGGAGCGAACCTGCTCGTCGCCGAGGATGATGTCCAGGCCCTTCGCCATGACCTCAGCCGAGGCGCCGCCGCCGATGTCAAGGAAGTTCGCGGGCTTCATGCCACCAAACTCCTCGCCGGCCATCGCAACCACGTCGAGCGTCGACATGACCAGGCCCGCACCGTTACCGATAATGCCGACCTGGCCCTCCAGACGCACGTAGTTGAGCCCGGCTGCCTTCGCGGCGGCCTCGCGCGGATCCTGCGCGGCCACATCCACCAGCTCGGCGTGGCCGGGGTGACGGAATCGGGCGTTGTCGTCGAGGGTGACCTTGCCGTCAACCGCCCACACGGAGCCGTCGGGGCTGGACACCAGCGGGTTGACCTCGACCAGGGTCGCGTCCTCATCGCGGTAGACGGTCCACAGGGTTTCGAGGACGGGGGCGATGGCCTCGGCCGTTTCCTCGTCGAAGCCCGCTTCCTGGGCGATGTGGCGGGCGACCTCGGCGTCGATACCAACGGTGGAATCGAGGGGGACGCGCGCGAGAGCCTCGGGGCGCTCCTTCGCGAGGGTCTCAATGTCCATGCCGCCTTCGCGCGAGCACATCGCCAGGTGGCGGCGGTTCGAGCGGTCCAGCAGGATCGAGAAGTAGTATTCGGCGGCAATGTCCGCGCCGGACGCGATCATGACCTTCTTGACGATGTGGCCCTTGATGTCGAGGCCGAGGATCGCCTCGGCCTTCTCGTAGGCCTCGTCGGCGGTGTGGGCAAGCTTGACACCGCCGGCCTTGCCACGGCCGCCGGTCTTCACCTGCGCCTTGACGACCAGCAGCGACGCACCGTCCGCCAGGAGCTCGCGCGCACCCTCGCGCGCCTCTTCGGGGGTTGACGCCAGGCGATAGTCGAGCACGGGCACGCCGTGCTCCTTGAACATCTGCCGGGCCTGGTACTCGTAGAGATCCACCTTATTCCCTCCGTTGAACGTGGTGTGGTCAGCGCAATAATTCTAACGTGCGACCGGCGTCAACGCGCCATTTCCTCCCATTATCAAGGCTTGTCACAACCTTGACCGGAGAGTCACTTCCCTTTGTCAACGCTTTGCGTTGCGGGGTCAGTTGCTGGGGTCGTGGGGCGGCCGCGTCCAGCTTCCACCCGGTGGGTGTAGCTGCGCATCGAAGGGTTAACACTGCCAGTAGAAGGGCCGGCGGCCAGGACCGCATTGCAACAAACTGGCCCTGTGGGATCCCACGCCTGCCGGTCCGCGAAAAACTCGCCCAGCGCGCCCCCTTCAGCGACATTTCGGCGAAAAAGTTCGCCCAGCACGCCAGAAAACGGCCATTTTGGGCCAATGTGAGCGTGCAGGGCGAACTTTTTCACGCACGAGGCGCGACAACGTGGCGACGTTGAAACCAACAACACCACTGCGCGCCCCTGAACAGCAACCATTGAAACCACCATCACCACTGCTCGCCCCCAACAGGGGAGCCTTGAAACCGGCATCGCCTCTGCACCCGAAAAATGCACCAAAAACACTCATTTCGCACCCGCAAAGGCGATGGCGGTTTCAGTTGAGGCTCGGCCGGCGCCCGCAAAGGCGACGACGGTTTCAGACAACCGGCCCAGCTGGCCTACACGGCCTGGCTGCAGCGCCCGTGGGCGGACGACGTTACAAACGTCGTCAATCTGCGCCCAAAAACCACTATTTTCAGCGAAAACGCCATCGGATTGACGACGTTTGTAACAACACGCAAAAGATCGGCCAGAAATCGCAACGCGCGAGGCCCCTGCGATGCCCACAGGCGGCACCACAGCGGCCAGGCACCGCTGGTGTGGAGGGCACCGGAGGGACCGGAGGGCACGGGCAGGCTTCGAGGCGGGGCCTGGCTGCGGCGCCCGTGGGCGGCGGCGGGGCCTGGCCGGGCTTCGAGACGACGCGCCGAGCCGAAGGCTCGCGGCGCGGACGGCTCGCGAGCAGACCGCCGCCCGCGGGTGCATCAAGCAGCCCGGCCCACGAGACAGGCCACATGGCGCCCGGAACACCCGCGGGGCCACAAGCAAACCGAGCAGTGCTGGGCATTAGCCGGGATACACTACGAAATCTTCTGCATCGGAGCCATGCGCACGAGCAGGCGCTTCTCACCCAGGCCGAAGCGGATGCGGGCCACGGTGCGCGGCCCCTCGCCTTCGATGCCGGTGACGGTGCCGGCCCCCAGGGTTGCGTGCTTGATGCGGTCGCCGACCTTGAGGGAGAGCACCGGCTTATCCTCGGCAGGCTTGGCCGCAGGAGCAACCCCCATGCGCGTCACCTTGCGTACGCCGGCGGGCTGGGCGGAGGCGCCGCCACGGCCGGAGCCAAAGGCGCCCGTATCGGTATCGCCCCACGGGTCGCGTCCCTCGGAGCGACGGGAGCGCCCATAGGAACCCGAGCCGTACGATCCGGACCCGTAGGAACCGCCGTAGGACGCTCGCATCCGCTCCCCCGACGTGGCCGCACGGCGCACGTCGAGGAGCTCGGCGGGGATGTCGTCGAGGAACCGCGAGGGCGGCATCTCCTGCGGAGTCCCCCAGGCACTGCGTACGGCCGCGCGCGTCAGGTACAGGTGTTCGCGCGCACGCGTAATCGCAACGTATGCCAGTCGGCGTTCCTCCTCCAGCTCGCTCTCGTCGCCGAGGCTGCGCTGGTGCGGGAAAGTGCCGTCCTCCATGCCGGTGACGAACACGACCGGGAATTCGAGGCCCTTCGCGGTGTGCACGGTCATGAGGGTGACCTGCCCACCGCGCTCGCCCTCCGCGGGAACCTGGTCCGAGTCGGCCACGAGGGCGACGCGCTCGAGGAAGTCCGCGAGGGTTCCGCCCGGAGCGTCGGCTGCGAAGGCACCCGCGACCGAGTGCAGTTCCGCCAGGTTTTCCACGCGCGAGGCGTCCTGCGGGTCCTCGCTGCGGCGCAGCTCAGCCAGGTAGCCGGTACGATCCAGGACCTCTTCGAGGATGTCGGCCTGCGATGCACCCCGCGCCTCCGCGGCGCGCAGCGTCTCGATGAGTCCCCAGAATGCAGCCGCCGACTTCGCGGCGCGCGGGGTGATTCCGAGGACCTCGGGAGCCGTCTCAGGAGCACTCTCGACAGGGGACGAGGCCGGGGCCGCAGCCGCGCTCTCATCAGCGCCATCGCGAGCACCAGGATTCTCCCCCGCCGCTCCATCCGAGGAAACGGGAGCCGAAGAATCAGCCGAGGCCTCGTCCGGGGACGTGGAACGAGCGAGCGCATCGACGTCGATCCCCTCGCCCTCACCCGCGGGGCAGCCGGCGCACAGCCACAGGTGGCGCAGCGCCGCGCCAAACGAGATGCCGTAGTGGGCGGCGTGCGCGGCGATCGCCTCTTCGGCCTTCGCGCCGATACCGCGCTTGGGGACGTTGAGGACGCGGCGGGCCGCGACAGTGTCGTCGGGGTTGGAGATGACCTGCAGGTACGCCAAGGCGTCCTTGATTTCGCGGCGCTCGTAGAAGCGGGTGCCGCCGACGACGCGGTACGGGATGCCCTGGCGCACGAGGAGTTCCTCCAGCGCGCGGGACTGCGCATTCGTGCGGTAGAAGACCGCGATGTCACCCCATTCGACGCCGGAGTCCGCGAGGCGGTCGATCTCGCCGACGACGAAGCGGGCCTCGTCGTGCTCGGAATCGGCGGCGTCCAACGTAATGAGCGCACCATCGCCCGAGGCCGTCCACAGGTTCTTCGCGCGGCGCCCCGTGTTGCGGGCGATGACCGCGTTCGCGGCCGACAGGATGTTCTGCGTGGAGCGGTAGTTCTGCTCGAGCAGGATCGTGCGCGCGCCCGTAAAGTCGCGCTCAAACTCCTCGATGTTGCGGATCGTGGCGCCACGGAAGGCGTAAATCGACTGGTCGGAGTCACCCACGACCGTCAGCTCGGCGGGCTCCACGCCATCCTTTCCATCCCCCACGAGGGCGCGCACGAGGACGTACTGCGCGTGGTTCGTGTCCTGGTACTCGTCCACGAGGATGTGGCGGAAGCGCCGATGGTAGTGCTCGGCGATCAGCGGGTTCTCGCGCAGCAGGTCGACCGTGCGCATGATGAGGTCGTCGAAGTCCAGCGCGTTCGATGCGCGCATGCGCTTGTCATACTCGACGTAGGCGTCCGCGACGATGCGCGAGACCGGGTCCTTGCCCGCCGTCTCCGCGTAGCGCGCCGGGCCGATCAGCTCGTTCTTCGCGTCCGAAATGCGCGCCGCCACCATCTTTGGGGTGAAGCGCTTGATGTCGACGTCCATGGCCTTGAGGACCATCTGGATGAGGCGCTGGGAGTCCTGGGCGTCGTAGATCGTGAAGGATGAGGACAGCCCCGCCGCCTCGTGTTCGTAGCGCAGCAGGCGCACGCACGCCGAGTGGAAGGTCGACACCCACATGCGGCGCGCATCGTCACCCACGAGGGTGCCCGCGCGCTCGCGCATTTCGGCCGCCGCCTTGTTCGTGAAGGTGATCGCCAGGATCTCCCCAGCCCGCGCGCGGCCCGTGGCCAGCAGGTATGCGATGCGGTGCGTGAGCACGCGCGTCTTACCGGAGCCTGCGCCAGCCAGGATCAGCAGCGGCGAGCCCGCGTGAGTGACGGCCTCGCGCTGACGATCGTTGAGGCCGCGCGTCAGCGACTCGGGGTCCACGCCCGGGCGCGCGGGACGCTCCCAGCCGGACGAAAAAGCACCCGAGGACGCGGGAGGCTCCCACGCCGACGGCGCACCCGATGCCCCGCCCGGCACGGCGATCTCCGGCCACGCGTCGGAACCCAAGGCGTCCTCCACATCAAAGGCGGGCACCTCCGGCGGCACGTAGTCGTCCTGGGAACCCCCGTCGGGGCCGATCAGGAAACCAAGGTCAGGCAAAGAAGTCGAGTCACTCATCGCCTCCAAGGGTAAACCGCCCCACCCTCACCTGCGACCCCCGCCCCGGGTGGCGCCAACCACGAAAGGCGGCACACAACGAGGCCGGGGCCTCCCCGCGCTGATAAGCGATGGAAACCCCGGCCTCGTCGAAGCGATTACTTCTTGCGGTACAGCGACTTCGTCGCGTACACCGGCTCCGTCGTCACCTGGATGCCCAGCGAGCGGAAGATGCCCTCGTCGACGGGCCCCAGGATGACCGACTCGTGCACGTCGCAGCCGCGCAACGAGCTCAGCTTGTCCAGGGCGCGGCGCGCGTTGTCGTCGCCGTTGGCGCTGACCGCGAGCGCGATGAGGACCTCGTCGGTGTGCAGGCGCGGGTTGCGCGAGCCCAGGTCGCGGGTCTTGAGGCGCTGGATCGGCTCGATCGACTGCGGGGCCAGGAGCTGGACCTCGTCCGGCAGGCCGGCGAGCTTCTTGAGGGCGTTGAGGAGCATCGCCGAGGAGCAGCCCAGCAGCGCCGACGTCTTGCCCGTGACGATCTGGCCGTCGGGCAGCTCGATCGCGGCCGCCGGCTCGCCCGTGGCCTCGGCCAGCTCGAGGGCCGGACGCACAACCGGGCGGTCCATGCGGCCCACGCCCACGCGGCTCATCAGCAGGGAGATGCGCGCCGACTGCACGGGCTCGCTCATCTCCTTCTTCTCGGTCACGAGGGCCTTGTAGTAGCGGCGGATGATCTCCTGGCGCGAGGCTTCCTTGCAGGCCTCATCGTCGACGATGCAGTGGCCCGCCATGTTGACGCCCATGTCCGTGGGGCTCTTGTATGGGGAGGATCCGAGGATCTTCTCGAAGAGGCGGTTCAGGACCGGGAAGATTTCGACGTCACGGTTGTAGTTGACCGTCTTGATCCCGTACGCCTCCAGGTGGAAGGGATCAATCATGTTGACGTCGTCGAGGTCGGCGGTGGCCGCCTCGTAGGCGATGTTGACCGGGTGATCCAGCGGAATGTTCCAGATCGGGAAGGTCTCCCACTTCGCGTACCCCGACTCGATCCCGCGCTTGTGGTCGTGGTACAGCTGTGACAGGCAGGTCGCCATCTTGCCGGAGCCCGGTCCAGGCGCCGTCACAACGACGAGGTTGCGGCTGGTCTCCACGTACTCGTTGGCGCCGTAGCCCTCGTCCGAGACAATGCGCTCGACGTCCGAGGGGTAGCCGGGGATCGGGAAGTGACGGTAGACGCGGATGCCGAGCTTCTCGAAGCGTTCCTTCACCTCGGCGGCCGCCTTGTTGTCGTCCGTCCACTGCGTAATGACGACGGAACCGACGTACAGGCCGCGCTCACGGAACTCGTCGATCTGGCGCAGAACCTCGTCGTCGTAGGTTGTTCCCATGTCTGCGCGGACCTTGCGGCGCGCGAAATCCTTGGCATTAACGGCGACGATAATCTCGACTTCGTCGGCCAGTTCGCGCAGCATACGCACCTTGTTATCAGGCGTAAAACCGGGCAGAACACGCGACGCGTGCATGTCGTCGATCAGCTTGCCACCGAACTCCAAATACAGCTTTCCGCCGAATTCGCTTCGTCGCTGCGCAATGTGTCGAGACTGCATCTCGACGTACTGATCACTATCAAAACCGATGCGGTGCATGCATCCTCCGAGGTCGCGGAAATAAAGGGGCCGTCCGTACGGGGCGGTCAGGCGCTGTCACGCTCTCGGGATTCCATTGTAGGCACGCATGGGCCGCGCGCTCCGGATGGGGCGCTCGAAAGGGGTCCGACCTCACACGATGTGTCGCTGCATCGCCCAGCGCGTCAGCTCGTTGCGGTTGGAGAGCTGGAGCTTGCGCAGGACCGAACTCACGTGGGTTTCGACGGTCTTGATGGAGATGAACAGGTCGTGGGCGACTTCCTTGTACGTATAGCCGCGGGCGATGAGGCGCATGACCTCCTGCTCACGCGCGGACAGCAGGTCCAGCTCAGTGTCGGTTGTGGACACCTCGCCGGTCCCAAAGGCGTCGAGTACGAAGCCGGCCAGGCGCGGGCTGAAGGCGGCGTCCCCGGCAGCGACGCGGCCGATGGCCTCAACGAGGTCGGGGGTGGCAATCGACTTCGTGACGTATCCGCGTGCGCCCGCTCGGATGACCTGGACGACGTCCTCGGCAGCGTCCGAGACGGACAGGGCCAGGAAATGCAGTCCCTCAATGTCACGGCAGGTGCTGGCGACCTCAGCGCCACCTCCACCATTTCCGCCGGGCAGGTGCACGTCGAGGAGGGCCACGTCCGGGGTGAGCGCGCGGCAGGCCGCGATGGCGCCCTCGACGTCGGAGGCGTCGCCGACGACCTCCAGGTCGGCCCCGGAGTTTTCGAGCTCGGCGCGCACGCCTGCCCGAACCATTGGGTGGTCGTCGATGACGAGGATGCGGATGGTCACTGGGTCCTCCCGTTGGGCGCTGTTTCTTCCAGGATATCCGAGCGCGGCACGCTCAGAGCAACTTCGGTTCCGCGGGCGAGACGCCTAATCGTGGCGTTTCCCCCGGTCCTGCGCATGCGCCCGACGATGGAGTCGCGCACGCCGTGTCGATCGGCAGCGATCGAGGCGGGGTCAAAGCCCTCGCCGCTGTCTTTGATGAAGGCCTCCACGGCCTCGGGGCGCACTTCGACGTAGACGGAGACGGGCGGGGCGCCGTGGCGCACGGCGTTTTGGCAGGCCTCCGCGAGGGCCGCGACGAGCGCGAGTTCGCCGGGGCCCGGGCGCATGTCGCCGACGACGACCACGCTGATGGGCACGCCGTGGCGGCTCTCGACGCCCACGACTGCCTCGGTGACGGCAGCGTCGAGGGAGTCGGCGGCCTGCGCGTGGCCCGTGTAGAGCCAGGCGCGCAGCTCGCGCTCCTCAGTGAGGGCGATGGCTCGCACGCGGGCGGGGTCCTCGGCAGATGCGCGGATAAGAGTGAGAGCCTGGAGCACGGAGTCATGCAGGTGGGCGGCGATGTCGGCGCGCTCGGATTCGCGCACGCGCTGCGCCTGGGCCTGGGACAGGTCCTTCGTCGTGCGCAGCCACATGGGGACGAGAGCGAAGAGCACGCCCGCGACCAGAGCCGCCCCGATAAGACCGCCGCGCAGCAGAATGATCGGCGGGTTGTCGCGCGACGCCACCATGACGACGCCGAGGCTAAGCAGCACGATACCGCCGAAGACAGCCCCAACGAAGCGCAACGACCGCCAGGAACTCACGTTACGACTCTGACTCCACACGAGCGAGATACCGGAAACGATCGTGATGATCGACCCCATGTCCCGCCAGTCCAGCGTGTTCGTCGCGTTCAGGATGGTGCCTGCGATCGCGGCCACGATCAGGGCGACGCCGACGACGATCAAGCGGTTGCGCGACACCTGGGCGGCACGTTCCTCGCGCAGTCGGACGAGGCCGGGGCTGAGCGTGCCCTCGCCGCTTCGCTCCGGGGAATCCTCGGGGACCGTCACCCACAGCCACAGGTAAACGCCGAAGCCGAGACCCACAAAGGTCATGCAGATCATGATGATGCGCACGAGAGCGACCGACACTCCCAGGTGCACGGCCAATCCGGCGCACACGCCTGCCATCCAGGGGGCCGGCATGTCCGGGCTCGCGACTATCGCACGCACGAGCGGAGGCCTGGCCGGCGGGGCCGGAATGGGCGGCGTCCAGCCCGGGTGCGGGGATTGTTCGGGTCTGCTCACAATCCCATTGTGGCATGTGCCGGGGGCATTCTCCGGGCTACCCCCAGAACAATCAGGGGCGGTTCAGGGGGTCCCCTACTTTCGGGACGACCCGTCATTTTGGTTGAGTAGTGGTATCGATCCACGCCGTGTGGATCCCATCGAGAGGAAGTGCATGATGAGTTGGCCGAACGGTACAACAGACCCCGGTGCCCAGTACCAGCAGCGCCCGCCCCGCAACAGCTTCTTTGACGCGGTCCGAGGCTCGGGCTGGTACCGCGCTCAGAATCGCACGATCGCCGGCGTATGCTCGGGCATCGCTGCTCGCCAGGGCTGGGATCTGTCGCTCGTGCGCGTCCTCATGGTGGTCGCCACGCTCTGTATGCCCGTCGTGGCGATCGCCTACGGTCTTGCCTGGCTTCTCCTCCCCGAGGCCACCGACGGTCGCATTCATGCCGAAGAAACGCTCGAGGGGCGATTCGACGTCGCGGTTATCGGAGGCGTGTTCATGGTTCTCGCCGGTCTGTCGTCGGCACTGTCATCTATCGGAATTGTCAACGGCGTGGGCCTCGGCTGGTTCCAGCTGCTCGCGTCGGCGGCTGCGATGACAGCCATCGTCGTGGTCATCGTGAGCATAGCGCGCTCCGCTTCTCAGGGCGGCCCGCATCGCCACGGCGCGGTACCCCCGTACGGAACGCCGCAGCACGGTGCCCCCCAGTACGGCAACCCGCAGTACGGTACGCGCCAGCAGCAGGCGTCAGCGGCGAGAGCCTCCGACCCTTTTGGGCACAACGCCCCGGGTGCTAAGGACACGGGCTCTACCATGCCGCAGCAGCAGAACACCCAGGCCCCCGAGGGTTTCCCCGCCTACGGCGTCCCCGCAGGCAGCGCAGCTAGCGCGGGCACCCCACGCGCTGATGGCGCCACCTCCGCCGCCCAGGGCACGAACGCCAGGCCGCGCCCGGCCGCCCCTCGCCCCACCCAGCCCCACGCCGGCTGGACGACTCCGCCCAGCGCGCCCAGGCCTCGTCAGTGGACCCCACGCCCAATGCCGACTCATCGCCCGCGCACCGTCTCCAGTCGCGTAAACCAGGCGATCACGGGCCTGCTGATCCTGGTGGCGGCCGCCGTTTTCGCCGGTATTTACATGGTCGATAAGGGACCCGCGATCCCCTTCATCACCGCGGAGACCGCGGATCAGACGGTCGCCCGAATCATCGCGATCGGCGGCGGCGTATGCCTGATCATCGTGGGTCTGTCCCTGGCGATTGCCGCCCTGCGCGATCGTCGCGCCGGCTGGCTCACCGCCCTGTCCATTATCGGCCTCATCTTCGCGGTTCCCACGGCTGCGTTCGGTACTGAGGGCGCACGCCGGGCCAACCTGCACATCAACACGAACGTTGGCGCTATCGGCAACCAGACGACGCTCGACTGGACGGTTGATACCGTCAGCGGCACCGATCCGACGGCCACGACCATTCTCGACCTGACCGGCGCTCCCGTCGGCACAACCAAGACAATCACGGTCGACTGGCGAGCATGGAAGCGACTCACCATTCAGGTATCCGAGGGACAGCCGATACAGATCGTGTGCCAGTCCAGTATCGACACCTTGTCCACCAACATGGACGACGACGGTTGGGCGGCTGACCTGGACAACTGCTCCGGTAAGACCGTGTCGTCCCCTTCCTGGGGCAAGCCCAACCTTGGTGGCCTCACGGTACTCCTCGCCGATACGGCGAGGATGGACACACTGACGATCATTCAAACGCCCGACGCCGCTCGAAAGTGGACGTCCGCGCCGGATGCAACCCCATCGCCCACCCCCTCCGAGACGCCGACCGACACCCCCACCGGCTCTCAGTCCGGTAACTGAGGAAGGAACACGACCATGACGCCCTCGAACGACGATAAGACCACCCAGATGCCCAGCATCGATGAGACGACGGCGCTGCCGACCACTCCAAACCTGGATGCAACGGTCGAGATGCCGACATCCTCTCCCGAGTCCTCCTCGGACCCGCTCGCGATCTTCCGTGAGGCCCCAACGACGCAGATGCCTGCCGACCCCTTTCGGGCAGACGCTGGCGCTGAGAGCCAGGCGGGCGCATCGGGCGCTCAGGGTTCACAGGCGCAGGCGGGCACTCCCGCTGGCTCTGTAGGAACGGGCGGACGCACCGCCTTCGATCCGGCCTCCACGGGTGAGTCGACTCCTCGGGGCGACGAGGCCGGGGCTGCCCCCGGCACTCAGGCGAGGGCGGGCGCTACCCCCGCCCCGGGTACCCAGACGTGGAGCGCTCAGCACAGCCTGGGCACTACCTACCCGCTGCCCGAGGCACCCAGCAGGGGCGTGCGCGTCGGTTCTTTCGTGTGGGCGCTCTTGGTGTGCATGGTGGGCGCTTTCCTCATTGCCGAGGTCTACATCACGAACCTCAATCTGCCGGTCCTCGGCATCAGCGCAGTCGCGCTCCTCGGCATCATTCTGATCTTCACTGCTCTCTTCTCGGGTCGATCCAAGAAGACTCCGAAGCAGGGCGCGGGCACACCGGCCGCCCCCCAACCCGGCCGACGCAATCCGTAGGGACTGACGCGGACGTACAACACGCACACAAACAGGGTGGGCCCGGGAACCAATTGGTTCCC
>ERZ773038.1094-NODE-1094-length-15993-cov-11.770548_pt1 | contig 15993 bp, 16 predicted proteins | sample MGYA00511665_ERZ773038 | MGnify/ENA primary metagenome ERZ773038 (study PRJEB29015, sample SAMEA2737966) | human oral metagenome | biome: human oral; feature: human-associated habitat; material: dental | place: China | collected 2028 ... | reverse complement strand
CTACCAGCTCTTCCCCCCTTTGTCAATAGCTTTTCTCGCTTTTTTTCTGTTTTAATTTTTTATTTTGGGGTGGAGAAAATAAATCCTAACATTAATGCCAGACAAAAATTGCCGAACTATCCTTACATAACTAAATCAAATTAACCCAAGGATAGACTGAAATTAATACAACTATGAAATCAATCAAACACTTGAAGTATAGCAAAACAAGCAAACGTCTACTATTTTGAAGTTCAAATAACTTTACACCATTTGACTTAATTCGCTTTTAAGACTTGCTTTTTCATACATGGCTAAAAACTCTTTAGCAACATCTGTACTTTCTAATCAAAGCAAACTAGCAGTTTCATCATCCTGATAACCTATTGGTGAAAGATTGCCATACCAGATAATGGATTCATCAACAATAACTAAACTTGTTTATGGCTTTTTCATTTAACAGCCTCACTCCTATATTTTCTTTTTTATTCCTTTAAGTCATGAACTTAATTTATGTTTTTGAGGAATTTGTATCCTTATTTTTTTCTCTACAAATCTTTCAAAAAAGATAAATTCTCTGACTATCTATAGAGGCTGCTCAAGGAAAGGCGCTTGAATGCACTTGTTCCAAATCTTCTCTGAAGGCTTTCTCGTAAGATCCATTATCAAATAAAGTCTGCTTTTGGTGACTTTCATTCAGCTGATATGCCATCATCTTGTAAGCAATTTGCCTTTTCTGATAAATTTTTTCAAGATAGGGAACGTAAATATCAAGGTAATCAAAAATCTTTACTTCGAATTTGTCTGGATAAGGACGATGAATACACCTATATACTGAATGAGATTATTTTTCCACGAGAAAGACGCAGCTAATATGAGTGTATCTAATTTAGGTAAGTCAAAGCCTTCTCACACATCTGAGCGCTTAGCGACATGAACATTCATAATGACAAAATCCTCATCATAAACCTTAGCAATGTTGCAGTAAGAACCTACACAAAAGAAAACATAATCAGCCAGATTGCCTGTCAGATATTTTCCCGGTGCTTTAGGAAAATCAACATTTAACAAATGTTTATCAATCTATCTGGCAATAACTTTCTGCATTCCCCTATTCAGTTTATCCATGGCTTTGAAAAAAGTTGAAGCGTAGCAAATTTGGTATTTATCCATAGCGTTTCACCATCTCATCATGAGAATAGGTCACTTGCCCATTATCAAGCTCCTCCTACATAGTCAAATCAGCTTCTTGAATATCATAGACATCTTCCAATTTTTCCGCCAAAACCTGCGCAATAAATTCAGACCTGCTGATGTTGTGAGCATTTGTCCACAAGGTCAGTTTTTCGTTTAACTCATCCGACAGTTGTATGGTAATAGGTTCAATCATAAGAATTCTTCTTTTCCATCACTTATTTTTACTAACCCAACCAATAGCATCTTTGGGTGGATTATCTTCATCAATCCAAATAAATTCAATTCCAATAGCAGAATCATTTTTATATTTTATTAGACGAATAGCATTTATTTGCAATTCAACTAGTTTATCGTTAGTCAATATTTCCCTATCTTGTAATTGAAAAACTTCTTTAAGCAACCACTCTCCCAATACAGATTGCTTTTTATAGGATTGAATTGATTTTCCAGCCTCTTGATTAATATATGCCTTAATCTCATCTCCAGAAGGTAAAAATCGTAAAGTAAACACACGATTTTCTTTAGCCAAAGCTAACTTTTTTGAATTATCTTTAAATGTCCCAATATTTTCACCAAAGAAATTCGGAAATTCATTGTGAAATTCATATGAATCGGGAATAGGTATATAAACTTCTTTCATACCTCGGCTGACTAAATTTTCCACTTCATCTTTTAATTCCAAATTATGAGTACTATCCACCAACTCCAAAAGTTCTAAACGCTTTTTTCTCATAAATTGATGTTCTTTATCCGAACGATATTCTGGAATTAGAAGTAAATTCAAATATTTAATAATTTTATCTAATACTTGTTTTGGTAATATCTCATAAAAACGTTCTTTAAATTTATTTATTCTTTTTTCTCTGACACTGTTCTTTCGACTTAACTTAGAACCTCCATTAAAAGCATTGAAACCTGAACTAACATTGACTAAATAATTTTTATCTGGAATCATCCAAGAAACTGTTTTCTCAATATCATCTTCTATTGAAGCTTGTGAAATTTCATGCAAATGTTCAAAAAGGTAAAATGGATCTTCAACATAAGAAATATCCCAACTATCCACAATAATATCCCTATTGTTAAATGTCATATACAACTGGCTATCGGAAGAAGTGTATTTATAAACATGAAAACCATCTGTAAATCTAAAATTTAATGGTTTTTTATCACTGGTAGATCCTAAAATCTCTAAATTATTAACATCAATTGGCAAATAAGGCGTCTCCCCAACAAAAATTTGAGGAAATTCACCTTTCGATGTCGGCATTAAAACATGATATACTGAATCAACTTCTACATCATTTGATTTAAAACCTTTTATCTGTGCTTTAGAGGATTCAATACGTTGATTACGTAGCCTTGCAATTTCCTTAGCTAATTTTGTATAACGTTCTTTATTTTCTTCATCTGCAGTTTTTTTATCAGGTGAAATTTCGAAATAAAGTTTTATTTCACTCAAAATTTCTGACCAATTTTGAGAATCTTTCTTAAATTGAGCAATTTTTTGATCTCCAGAATTTACACCAAAAGATTTTATTCCCACTAAATATTTATGTTTCTCATCTAATACCAAAGAAGCATCATAAGATGTATTAGCAATATCTTCTACTACAGCATTAAAAGCCTTCTGAAATACTGTCTCTTGAAACTTGGAATTAACAATCGGTGCCACATATTCCTGAGTAGACTCATCACTATTTCCTTCAGCCTTTTGAGAGAACGCTTCACTTAAACTTGCAAAATTAGTAATTAAGGTCTGATAACGCTCTTTATCTGATTGATGTAAATCCTGCCACATATCTTCTGCCTCTCTATTATGGTTAAATCCAGTATACCAGAAAAGAGCGAGTTTTTCACTCGCCCCTCTAATTATTCGTAACTAAACTATAAAAAGCGCCACTGCTTTTCTTTCTAACAAAAGTAAAATAATCATTTCTAGAAAAAATTGGTAGTTTGTATTCTAACTGGTTTACATAATTCTCGGCTTCTGCCTCATCAGCAAAATAATCAACTAAATAAGACTGTCCCTCAGAAGGTCCATTCATCTGCGTATAGATTAATCCAATATTACCAGTTCTATCAAACTGAGATTGTCCTTGAGAACTATTTAAAGCATCTGCTACTTTTTCAGCAATTCTCTTTATAACTGGCACAACAACACTGTTTCCAGCCTGTTTATAAAGTTGTCCGTTTGACAGCTCGCTTGGAATCTTAAAATCTTTAGGATAACCCTGTGCATTAAAAGTCTCTTTTGGTGTTAACTTACGAATTTTGCCATCATCAGTTAAAATCAAAGGAACATTGTGTCCCCCAGTACCCATATTAGCTGTCAATGTAGGGACAACTCCATTTTTGTTTTCACGAACATACTGACGGCGCCACTGATAAACAGTATCTTGACTAACAATTGATGCTTTAAGCTCATTATAAAATTTTTGTTTTCCTTGATGGTAGTAGTATACTTCATCTACTTTTGCATCAAAATTGATGACTTCTCTCAAACCCTTAGTAAGCTTAATTTCATTTGGAAATTCAAAAGCATCATAGGCGTCTTTGTTGTCAAATCCTACAATATAGATACGTTCACGATTTTGAGGAATATTCCCAAAATCTTTTCCGTTCAAGACTTTCCATTTTATGAAATAGTTATTTTCAGTCAAAGCCTCGCGGATAACTTTAAAAGTATTTCCGTAGTCGTGACCAACCATATTTTTAACATTTTCAATAAAAATGGCTTTGGGCTTGCACTTTTCAATCATACGAAGCAATTCAAAAAATAAATCACCTCGATCGTCCTCAAATCCTTTGCGATATCCTGCTATAGAAAAAGCTTGACAGGGGAATCCACCTACAATCACGTCAATATTGTCACCGATTTCATCGGCTGGAACAGCATGGATATCACGTGAATCCAATGGCGTATTAGAGTTATTTAATGTGTACGTCACCCTAGCATACTTATCAAATTCGTTTGCAAACACCACTCTGAACTCGTTGGTTTGTTCAAAACCTAACTCAATTCCACCAACACCAGAAAAGAAAGCTGCAATATTGTACTTTCTATCTGAGGCAGAACTTACAGAATTTGTCATGTAAGCACCTCTTTCATAATTAGTTTAACCCATATAGTATAACATTAATTTAACAAAATTGCAGCTACGCTTAATTTGTTTTCTTTTCCTTTTTAAGAGAGAGTTCAACTAAATCTGCACAAGAAGCAACATCTTTTTTGATATCTCTTTCCCAAAACCTTAGTACCGTCCATCCATCTGCTTCAAGTTCGGCTGTAACTTCTTTAGATCTGGCAATATTCCTTTCAATTTTGGGAATCCAATAATCTTGTCTACTTTTTATTTGCTTTTTTCTATTTTCCCAATCAAATCCATGCCAGAATTCACCGTCACAGAAAACCGCAACTTTCTTTCCTTTAAAAACTATATCCGGTTTTCCCAAAATAGTTTTGACATTTTTTTGATAACGTAATCCACGAGACCAAAGCTCCTTTCTTAATGCAATTTCTATTTTTGAATCTTTGCTTTTTATTGCCTGCATATTTTTTCTGCGCTGTTCAGGTGTATGGTTATCCATTTTTATACCCCACAATATATTTATGACATTAACACATCAAAAAGAGTTAAATAATAGCTAAGTTTATTAATTGCATTATATCAAAAAAGTAAATTTTATGTTAAAATTATAATCAACAAACAGGGTTCAAAAAGGAGAAAAGTTATGCCTAAAGTCGGAGATACTTTTACCATTAGCCTAAAAGAAACACATCTCGGATGGGGTACATACCGTCATACAGATACAAGGTCACCTATTCCTAGAGAATGCTACATTCCAATACCTAGCTGTGACGCCCGTAGAATTGGTATCTATAATTCAAACTATACAAACAACAAAGATATAATAGGAACTAATATTTTTAAAGCCACTTCCTCAGACGGCTACTTTTGTGACAGGGTCAAATCATCGGGTAATAGTAAAGCTGGGGATAAATATGCAAAAAACCTCTCTGGAGACGGAAACTTAAAAGCTTTCTCTGATTGGTTCCAACAAATGAATGTGTGCCCAGGAACTCAGATCCAAATAGAATGGACCAGTCCAATAGATATTTTATTCACAATATTATAATCATAACCACCCGTTAGACGGGTGGTTTGGACGAGGACTATAAGCCCACATCACCAGCCAGCGCCTAAAGACGCTGGCTTTCACTTTGTTCAAGCCTAACTGCTTTTGACTCGTCACTTACCTCTCAAAGGGGCTATGGTATTACTTGCCATTATCCCTAAAGGGATCTTCATATTCTTTCACACTCAATTTATCAAGTGCGATATCATGTTTTTCTTGTTCTTGTATATATTTCTTTATTGTGGCTTCGTTAAGTCCCACTGTACTCACATAATAGTACTCTGCCCAAAAATGGCGATTCCCAAATTTATATTTGAGATTAGCGTGTTTATCAAACATCATAAGAGCACTCTTACCTTTTAAATAGCCCATGAAACTTGAAACACTTATTCTTGGTGGAAGGCTGACCAACAATATGAACATGGTCTGGCATCAGATGGCCTTCGATAATTTCAACATCTTTGTAACTGCATAATCGTTGGAATATCTCGCCTAAACTACTTCGATATTGATTATAGATGATTTTTCGTCTATACTTAGGGGTGAACACAAGGTGATAGAACATATCCACTTTGTATGTGATAAACTATGTGCCTTTTGTGCCATCTTTTGCTCCTTTCGCTTTACAATAGGCTTGAACACCTTTATTGTATCGCGTTTGGAGATTTTTTGTATAACATTCAATGCGCACCCGCATAGCGGGTGGTTTATTTGTCTCGCACCTACGGAGCGAGACAGACTAAAGTCACTAATTATATCAGAAAACACAGTCGAAAGGCTGTGTTTTCTGATATCTAGTGTAGTTAAAATCAGCTTTAGGCAAGACAGCGAGCCACAGGCTGTATCAAGTGATTTTAGACCACTAGGCTAACCTCTCCATCTCTTTAATCCGTTCCACTGTGGCGTCGTATTTGGTTTGGTAGTCGGTTTGTTTGTCGCGTTCTTTTTGGACGATTTCAGGCTTAGCGTTTTGGACGAAACGTTCGTTGCTGAGTTTTTTAGCAACTATGTCTAGTTCTTTTTGCCATTTGGCCAGTTCTTTGTTGAGGCGGGCTAGTTCTTCCTCAACGTTGAGCAAGTCTGCCAGCGGCAGGAAGATTTCTGCACCTGTGATGACGCTTGACATGGTTAGTTCTGGGGCGGCAATGGCAGAGCTGATTTCAAGTGTTTCTGGGTTTGTGAAGCGTTTGATGTAGTTGACATTGGCCTTGAAGAAGTCTTCCAAGTTGCTGTCGCTTGTTTTGACAAGAATAGTGATAGGTTTGCTTGGAGCTACGTTGACTTCTGCACGCGCATTACGTACAGCTCGAATCAGGTCTTTGAGACTTTCCACGCCAGAATGCGCCGTTTGATTTTCAAAAGCAGGATTAACAGTTGGATAAGCTGCTGTCACGATAGAACCATCTGCGTATTGACCGAAGATTTCTTCTGTTACAAATGGCATGATAGGATGGAGAAGACGCAGGATTTTGTCCAAGGTGTAAAGGAGGACCGAACGCGTAATAACTTTTTCAGCCTCATCTTCGCTGTAAAGGACTTCTTTGGTCAACTCCACATACCAGTCGGCAAATTCATCCCAGATGAAATTATAAAGGATGTGACCAGCCACACCGAATTCGAACTTGTCGAAGTTTTCAGTAACTTTGGCAATGGTTTCATTGAGGTTATGAAGAATCCAGCGGTCCGTCACATTACCAGCTTTGCCATTGGTTACTAAAACAACATTTTTGCTAGCTTGATCAAGGCTAAGGCCTTCATTATTCATGAGGATATAGCGGGAAACGTTCCAAATCTTGTTAATGAAATTCCAAGCAGCGTCTATTTTTTCGTAAGAGAAACGCACATCTTGACCCGGTGCAGATCCATTTGACAGGAACCAACGCAAAGCATCAGCACCGTATTTGTCAACAACATCCATAGGGTCAATGCCGTTACCGAGAGATTTAGACATCTTGCGCCCTTGTTCGTCACGGATAAGTCCGTGGATGAGAACATTCTGGAAAGGACGGCGACCAGTGAATTCCAAAGATTGGAAAATCATACGAGACACCCAGAAGAAAATGATGTCATAACCCGTTACCAGCGTTGATGTTGGGAAATAACGTTTGAAATCTTCTGAGTCCGTGTCAGGCCAGCCCATGGTTGAGAATGGCCAAAGAGCAGAGCTGAACCAAGTGTCAAGCACATCTTCATCTTGCTTCCAGCCATCACCCTCTGGAGCCTCTTCACCGACATACATGTCACCATCCGCATTGTACCAAGCAGGGATTTGGTGACCCCACCAGAGCTGACGGGAAATCACCCAGTCATGCACATTTTCCATCCATTGCAGGAAGGTATCATTGAAACGCGGTGGGTAAAAGTCCACTTTGTCATCAGTGTCTTGATTGGCAATGGCATTCTTAGCCAATTGGTCCATCTTAACGAACCACTGGGTAGACAGACGTGGCTCAATTGGTACACCTGTCCGTTCTGAGTGACCAACCGAGTGGGTCATCTTTTCGATTTCCACAAGAGCGCCGATTTCTTCCAGTTTCTTAACAGTTGCCTTGCGGGCTTCAAAGCGATCCATGCCAGCAAATTCGCCAGCCAGTTCGTTCATGGTTCCGTCATCGTTCATAACATTGACTTGTGGCAGATTGTGGCGCTGACCAACGAGGAAGTCGTTAGGGTCATGGGCAGGTGTGATCTTAACAACACCTGTTCCAAACTCAGGGTCAGCATGTTCATCTGCTACGATTGGAATCAGCTTGTTAACAATTGGCAAGATAACATTTTGCCCAATTAAATCTTTGTAACGCTCATCATTTGGATTGACAGCGACAGCCGTATCCCCAAACATGGTCTCTGGACGCGTGGTCGCAACCTCTAAACTGCGCGAGCCATCTTCCAACATATAATTCATATGGTAGAAGGCACCTTCCACATCCTTATGGATGACTTCGATGTCGGACAAAGCTGTGCGGGCCTTAGGGTCCCAGTTGATGATAAATTCGCCGCGATAAATCCAGCCTTTTTTATAGAGTTCTACGAAAACCTTGCGGACCGCTTTAGACAAGCCTTTATCAAGGGTGAAACGTTCCCGCGAATAATCGACGGAAATTCCCATCTTGCCCCACTGCTCTTTGATAGTAGCAACGTATTCGTCCTTCCATTCCCAGACCTTATCCAAGAATTTTTCACGGCCAAGGTCATAGCGGGAAATGCCATCTTCAGCCAAACGGGCTTCTACTTTGGCTTGCGTAGCAATCCCAGCATGATCCATTCCTGGTAGCCAGAGCGTGTCAAAGCCCTGCATGCGCTTCTGACGGATAATAATATCCTGCAAAGTCGTGTCCCAAGCGTGACCAAGGTGCAATTTCCCCGTCACATTCGGCGGTGGAATCACGATAGAGTAAGGGTGTGCTTTTTTGTCCCCTGATGGCTTAAAAACATCCTCATCAAGCCATTTCTGATAGCGCCCAGCTTCTACTTCTGCTGGATTGTATTTTGGTGAAAGTTGTGTCATTTTAGTTCTCCTTAATTTTTATTGTTTTTCCTTTGTAACACTTGATATGTGGCAATAAGTTTTTTCCATTTTGGAAGATTTGTAATTTTGTTAATTTTTTGAGTCTTGGAGTTAGGTATAATACTAACACCAATAGCATATACAATAAGCTCAAAAATAACAATAGCATATAATAGTAATACTCTAACAAACCCAACTGTAAGACCTTTGCCGTATAATTTTTTTAAATTTTCAACTATTGGAAATGCCTCAACTGTTGGTGATATCAGAAATGTGATGTAAAGCATAATAACAAATATATAACTTAGAAAATTATTTCTCTGCCAGATATATTCTATTTTTGCTGGAATTTTGTCCAACTTTTTTCCTTTTCTAATTAATGTTAGAAAATTTTTAGAATTCATATAATTCCATAATACCAGTATTCCAGAAACTAAAGCCCATTGTTTTATACTAAATGTTCCCATAAAAAATATTATAAAACAAGCTAAAGAAAATAGAATTAATAATATTTTCCAAGGGATATTTACCCATATCATAAAGATACTTAGTAAAACACACACGGCTATAATCAAAAACAACCAGACTTCAATTGGGTAAAAATGATCAATAAGTTTCAGTTGGAATCCCATAAGGGATATATATAAAGTGATAATAGATGTACGAGAATAAGACGTTTGTAATTTTGATTTGATAGTTATTTTATTTAGATTTTCTTTTATTGACCAATATTTCCATATATTACATACAGATAGAAGTAGCCAAATAATATTGATAAGCCATTCTAGCCAATCAGGTTGTCGAAACCAAAGTATTACAAGGCATAATATAAATAAAATTATAGGGATAGGGTAAAATATTTTATTAGGTTCTTGAAGTGCTTGTTTAAGCTTGTTTTTCCCCATACAGATCTCCTTCATTAATTTTCTTTAGACGATCTTTTCCTCTCTCTTTTTAGCAAATCTCAACCTGTGCATTTACACTAATTCATCTTCTCTCCTCCCACTCTCTCTTCAGCAAACCATAAACCAAATCCGCACAGCGATTTTCTTGAATATCCTTGCGATCCCGAATCCGCGCTTCTAAGGTAAAACCCAGTTTCTCTGCCACGCGCTGGCTTTGCTTGTTATCGTCATAACAGTGGATTTCGATTTTGTGAAGATTGAGAAGAGTAAAGCCAAGCTCAATCAAAGCAGCTGCTGCTTCTGAAACGATACCTTGGCCCCAGTAGTCTGTATGCAGTGTATAGCCTATTTCCAGTACATCAGCAGCATGGCGGTGATTAAAATCAATTGAACCAATGACTTTATCTTGTCCTTTGCGTGTAATACCATAACCAGAAGGAATTTTATTGTCTGTTAAATTTTGGGGATAAACAGTTTCTAAATAATAACGCTCATCTTCTACCGTTTTAACAGGTGGAAAACCAGCCGGCCAGCAAACTTCCGGCAGACTAGCATAGGCAAAAATATCCTCTGCATCTTCCAAAGTACGCTGACGCAAGATGAGGCGTTCTGTTTCAACTTTTGGCAACTCTTTGCCATTATAAGCTTCTAGAATTTTCATTACAGATCCTCTGAGTTTTAATTTTTTGACTTTCGTCTAAAACGTCCTAACTTATCGCTCCGTTCTTGATCCAAGTAACGATAAATTCGCTCCTTACCATCGCCCATGAAATAAATGGGGTCAAAATTTTGACTCATGAACTGATGATTCACAATTAATTTTTCATCAATCTTACGACCAGCAATATGAGCAAAAATATGGGCAACATTATCTTTTTCAATGATTTCTTCGGCTTGACATTCTAAAACAAGAGGGCAATCTGTTAAGATAGGGGCATCAACAATATCAGAGAGACTATAATCAAGTCCAGTTAGGGAGAACTTGTCACGATGGCTGACAAAACCTGCTTGCTCAATAGCTTGCATTGATTTTTCTGTAGGAATATTGACGGTGAAACGACCAAATTTCTTAATTTTTTGGGCGGCATTGGTTTTCAAGCCAATTCCCACAACAAGCATATTTCCTAGGCTATAAGAGGAAGAGCAAGTTGTGATATTGTAACCGCAGGTTTCATCCCTATAGCCCAAAAGAAAGACAGGAAAGCTATAATAAAGTTTCTCAGTTTCAAAAGGTAGTTTCATATTCTACTCCTTTATAAGAGGAAAAACGATTCGATGATCTTTCATGCTGGTAAAGGTTTGACAGTAAAGTCTCTCATTATCCAAAATAAAATCATGCGGCGTTTCGTTTAGCTCTGCAACCGTCTTTTTCAGTTTCCCCACCTGCTCGGCTGGCAAACCATTAATATGATAATAAGCTAGAGTGACATGCGGCGTCAAAGAATGGGGCAAACTTTTGACATTGTCGACCAATGCGTAAGTTTCCATCAAGCAAAACCTCCCTTCAACAAAAAACCGTCCCTGCCAAATCTGACAGGGACGAATGTCATTTTATGATCTCCGCGGTACCACCCAGTTTCGGGCTAGACCCGCAACTCATTTTATTTCAAAAAATCACATCAGCAACCAGTTTCGACATTTGTGCGGATTTCCCAGTAACGCCGCTTCCTATAACAAATGGAATTCAAAACACCTCTGAATGACCTTATTTTATCAGATTAACCTTTAGAAATCAATAATTTCTCTCACCAAAAAGACCGTCTGGTATATCGTGAAATCCTTTGCCAGCCTTATAATTTTCAAATTTTCCTTGGATAAATTTATAGGCATCCAGTTTGCTTTCATAACAAATATAGGCATCTGCTGCACGCTCATCTTTATCTTCTTCAATGATTTTACGACTAGCATTCATGGCCATTTCGTTAATGGTCACTTGTGAATTGACCCAAGCTTCAAATTCTCGTAAAAATTCCTGTTCGTATGACATCATATCTTCCTTGTAAAAAATTCTGTAACTGTTATTATACCATTTTAAGAGAAAAAGAGATAGCCATTTCGTTTTCTAATTTAAATTAATGAACAAATGACATTAAGTTTCCCTCCTTGCATTCTTCATTATTTTATAGTATGATAGATGAGTCGCCGCTATAGTTAAATGGTATAATAGAGCAATGGTAATGCTCCGTTCCGAGTTCGATTCTCGGTGGTGGCAATAATACTAATTGAAAAAGGAGCTGAAAAATTATCTCAGTTCCTTTTTTCTATTGTTGCTTGTTTGATCTATTTGTTCTTAAATAAAGATATTAGTTAGCTGCGTATAAGGCTAAAATCTTATCACCAACACGTTCAACATCATCGGCCAGACCGCGCAATTCAAAATTATCAAGAACAGGAAAACCGAATTGTTCAGCATACTGCTTAGCCGTCAGACAATATTGATTGTTAAAATTTTTATTGCCTGAACCAACAATGCCATAGCAATAACGATAATTATCTGCAAAAGCTATGAACTCTCGTAAAGGGGTTGTCAAAATTTCAATATCCCCACTGTCAAGACCATTTCCACCTTCAAGATAGGTTGGTAAGAAAGCAACAAAATAATCAGATAGGGCAAAATAATCTGCCTGATCTTTAACTAAATCTTTGACATTGACAGAACGAATTGTTAAGTCCGTTTTTGACTGTAGATAGTTTGTCAAGCGAGCTACAAAACTTTTGGTATTGCCGCTTAAACTAATATAAATTAAAGTGATTGTTTTTGTCATTTTACTTCCTTACTTTTTAGAACAACTATTTTGTTTTCGTTTTACTAATTTAACAACAGCCTCAGTTCTTGCTGTATGAGGGAACATATCGACCGATTGGATATAATTGACTTCATAGACTTTAACCAATTGAACCAAATCTCTGGCAAGAGTTGAAACATTACAAGAGACATAAACCATTTTTTCTGGCTGATAGGTTAGCAGAGTTTTTAAAAGTTTCTCATCAAGTCCTGTTCTAGGTGGATCAACAATAAGCGCCGATGCTTGATAGCCGTCTTTGTACCATTTTGGAATAATATTTTCGGCTTTCCCCATTTCATAATAGGTATTTGTGTATCCCATACGCTCAGCATTTCTTTTAGCATCTGTAATAGCTTCAGGAATGATATCCATCCCTCTAACTGATTTCACTTTATTAGCAAAAGCAAGACCAATACTACCGACACCACAGTAAGCATCAATTAAATGATCTTCTGCAGTCACATCAAGAGCTTGAAGTGCTTGATGATAAAGAACTTGCGTCTGCTGAGGATTAAGTTGATAAAAGGCTCTGGGAGATAAAGAAAAGGAATAATCTAAAACTTCCTCTGAAATGCTATCAATACCCCAGAGAATCTCTGTCTTTTGTCCATAAATATCACTGGATTTGCTGGAATTAAAATTAACGGCAACCGTCTTAATTTCTGGAAAATATCCTGTCAAATCACGAATAATTCCGACGAGATTAACTTCCTTACTGGTTACAAAAATCAACTGAACTTGATTGGTGGCTTGTGACTTTCTGACCATGATAGTTCTGACACCAGCAAAATGACGCCGTTCGTCATAAATAGGGATATTGTAGTCGTCCAAAAGCTGACAGACTCGATTGACGATTTTTTGGGTCAGCTCATCTTGTATCAAGCAATCTTTAATATCTACCAAATGATGACTCTGCTCTTTGAAAAGTCCCGCTCTAACAGAACCGCCAAATTTTCTCGTCTGAAATTGTAACTTGGCGCGATAATGCTGAGGGTGTTCCATTCCAATTGTCGCTCGAACGTCATAGGTCTCATAACCTTGAGGCTTAAATTTTTTCAAAGCTTGCTTTAGCAAATCTTTTTTGAAATCCAATTGTTTATCATAACGTAAATGCATGATTTGACAGCCGCCACATTCCTCATAAATAGGACAAGCAGGCCGCAGCCGAAATTTAGATTTTTTATTGATGGTCAATAGTCTGGCTTGCACGAAATTGTGTTTAACACTGGTTATTTGACAAAAAATCTCTTCACCTTTCAGAGCACCGGGAACAAAAACTAAGGTTCTCTTATAAAAGCCAATTCCTTCACCGTTAATTCCCATTCTCTTGATTTTCAAGGGAATCTTTTGTTTTACTCGTAAATTCATACTACTATTCTATCATTTTCTGCTATAATAAAGGCATGAAAATTACTAAAATTGAAAAGAAAAAAAGACTTTATCTGATTGAAATTGATGAAGCTGAACATTTCTATATCACTGAAGATACCATTGTCCATTTTATGCTCAGCAAGAATAAGGAAATTCTTCCTGAGCAACTAGAAGAAATCAAGACCTTTGCCCAATTTTCTTATGGTAAAAACCTTGCTCTGTATTATCTTTCTTTTAAACAGCGCACGGAAAAAGAAGTCAAAGATTATCTGATAAGACATGATATTAACACTGCTGTTATTCCTCAGATTCTCACCCAATTAAAAGAGGAAAAGTGGCTTGATGACAGTAAATATATCGACAATATATTGCAGCAAAATCTTCATTCTGGTGATAAAGGCGCCTTTGTCCTTAAACAGAAATTACTTCAAAAAGGAATCGAATCTCAATTACTTGAAGACATGTTAAATGATTTTGATTTCAGCAGTATTTGCATTAAAACGGCCCAAAAACTTCTTAAAAAATATCAAAGTAAGCTCCCAAAAAGAGCTCTCGAGGATAAACTCAAGCAAGCCTTAACGACCAAAGGATTTTCCTATCAAGAAGCCCAAATAGCTCTTGAAGATTTAGATATTGAAAACAATTCTGAAAATGAAGAAGAACTTATTTATAAAGAACTAGATAAACAATATCGGAAATATAGTAAAAAATATGAAAATTATGAACTCAGACAACACCTGACACAAAGCTTAGCCAGAAAAGGCTTTGCCCTTGATGCTATTAAAAATGCCTTACGGGAGTATTTGTAACCTTTCTGACAGAAAAAAATGCTTTTTTCTTGAAATTATGTTAAACTGTAAAGGACAAGCTTAATTGTAGAAAGTTGGTAAGGCAATGAAATTACCTAAGGAAGGCGACTTTATTACAATTCAAAGTTATAAGCATGATGGTAGTTTGCACCGAACTTGGCGCGACACTATGGTACTAAAAACAACAGAAAATGCCGTTATTGGTGTTAATGATCATACGCTAGTCACTGAAAGTGATGGGAGACGATGGGTAACCCGCGAACCAGCTATTGTTTACTTTCATAAAAAATTCTGGTTTAATATCATCGCAATGATTCGAGATAATGGCGTTTCTTACTATTGCAACTTAGCTAGTCCTTATATAATGGATCAAGAAGCATTAAAGTATATCGATTATGATTTAGATGTTAAGGTTTTTGCAGATGGTGAAAAAAAACTTCTAGATGTTGATGAATATGAGTTACATAAACAAAAAATGGGATATTCTTCTGATATCGACTACATTTTGAAAGAAAATGTCAAAATTTTAGTAGACTGGATTAATAATGGTAAAGGACCCTTTTCACAATCCTATATCAATATTTGGTACAAACGTTATCTTGAACTTAAGAATCGTTAAAGTTGTCAAAAAGCACTTCAGTGGTGCTTTCTTTTTTATAGAAAGGAGTCTTATATCATGGCCTTTACAAATACAAAGGGACGGTATGCAAGTTTTGGTGTGGTGACAAGTTTACCTCCCGAATTGATTGATGTTTTTTGGGAAATTCTTGATAATAACTTAAAAGACGTTTTCACACTTGACACTCTTTTAACCTTTCAATTAGTGAATAATCAAGGGCAACTGAGTTTTAAGTACTACGATAAATACAGTAAAACCGTTATTGTATCTGACTATGCAACCAAATTTGACCCTTTCTATCCAGAAATCGTTCAAATTATTGATAATAATGGCAGAGAAACTATTATTCTCCCTTATGAATTAGACATAGATTTGTAACTTTTCAAATAATGGTAATTTAAAAGCAATTCACTTGTAAGCACTTCTAAAATTGGATACAAAAGTCCAACTTAGGAGTGTTTTTAGTTATATTAGCTACTAAAAATTTGAACATCATAAAAGAGAGAACCAATCTGATTCTCTCGCACGCTTTATCAATCACCTATTACAGTTGACAAGGAGCCATAAAAAAGAAGGTCAAGGGTAGACTTCTCTCTAGATATGCTATAAGTCAACCTACGTATAGGATTCGAACCCGCGACCCCCACCTTGGCAAGGTGATGTTCTACCACTGAACTAC
>ERZ773038.1090-NODE-1090-length-16021-cov-4.151134_pt1 | contig 16021 bp, 17 predicted proteins | sample MGYA00511665_ERZ773038 | MGnify/ENA primary metagenome ERZ773038 (study PRJEB29015, sample SAMEA2737966) | human oral metagenome | biome: human oral; feature: human-associated habitat; material: dental | place: China | collected 2028 ... | reverse complement strand
CCTCTCGCGATGTTAGCTGACATCAACCCACTACAGTTGACAAAGAGCCAATTTTTATATAATTTTAAAAAAGCACAAAAAACTCCACCTTTTTCGGTGGAGTTCAGGGAGATTATTATGAAAAAGAAAAGTTTTTAGGAGTTCAAGTTAAGTTCTTCTCAACTTGTAATTATAGTATACCGATTCTGACTTAAATTTTTCTTAAAGATTTTACTATTTTTGAGAAATTTTAAAGAAATTCAATTTGAAGATTGTTCCACTTCTTCTGCCAATTCTTTTTGCTCAGTCGTTGTTCATAAAGAGCTTTTCTCGCTGGATCTGTTAAGAAATGCGGAGTCGGCTGAACACGAAAATGGAGGATGTCGTCTAAGCCATAGGGAGCAAAGAATTCCAGCCGTCCATTATCCAACAAACGTAAGCCTACAGCTGTACAACGCTCTGGATATTTACTCATGGCATCTTGTGAGCTAGTATAGGGTTGGGTATTTGGACTGTGGATATGCATATAGACTTGATTCTTGACTTCCCAATGGTAATGTGGAAATTCTCGCTTGAGCCGATTTTCAATGTTGAGTGTTTCCTCATAAGAAACATCTGGATCAAAGAAAATCACATCCACATCCGTCTCTGTATCAAAGCCGGGCTTGTCCGACAGGATATTCCAGATGAAATTTCGCACCGAACCAGCACAAAGCCAGCTGTCTTTCAATTTCAAGTCATAGATAATCTGTAAGATAGTCATCATATCTCGGTCTGATGAAAACGCATGTAAAATCTCTTTTTCGGACAGCATGTTATTTCTCCAAATACTCATAACCCAAATGCTCGTAAGCCTTACGGGTTGCCACGCGCCCTGTTCGTGTCCGCATGACAAAGCCTTTCTGGATCAAATAAGGCTCATACATATCCTCTACCGTTTCCTGCTCTTCTGCTATATTAACAGACAAAGTTCCCAGACCAACTGGCCCGCCGCCATACACTTCAATCATGGTCTTGAGAATCTTCTGATCCACATAATCTAGACCTTCCTGATCCACATCAAGCATCGTCAGAGCTTGATCAGTAATTTGGTCATCAATCAGTCCGTCACCCATAATCTGAGCAAAATCTCGTACACGCTTGAGAAGCCGATTGGCAATACGAGGCGTACCCCGGCTACGCAATGCTAATTCCTCAGCCGCTTCATGAGTGATGTCCATTTCAAATATTTCTGCTGTTCGCTCCACAATCTCGGTCAAGTCTGCTTCTGCATAATATTCCATGTGACCAGTAATCCCGAAACGTGCGCGTAGAGGATTTGACAGCATACCTGCCCGCGTTGTTGCTCCAATCAAAGTAAACGGTGGCAAGTCCAAGTGAACACTACGGCTCGCCTCACCCGTTCCAATCATAATATCAACGTAAAAATCTTCCATAGCGTTATAGAGCACCTCTTCAACAGACATAGGCAAGCGATGAATCTCATCAATAAAGAGAACATCTCCCGGCTCCAAATCGTTCAAGATTGCTACCAAATCGCCCGCTTTCTCAATAACTGGACCCGAAGTTTGCTTGAGATTGACTCCCAGTTCATTGGCAATGACGAAAGCCATAGTGGTCTTTCCCAACCCTGGAGGTCCAAAAAGCAATGTGTGATCTAGCGCCTCATCTCGCAACTTAGCTGCCTCAATGAAAATTTTCAGTTGATTCTTGACCTTGTCTTGACCGATGTATTCTCGTAAATACTGGGGACGCAATGTGCGCTCTACGAGCTCCTCGTCTCCCATCAATTCATTATCCAAAATTCTACTCATAACTACTATTATAACAAAAAATCAGGTTAGTAAGTTAGTTTGAACTTAGGTTTTACAAATAGAAATTGAAGGGAGTGTTATTATGAAAAAGACTAGAAAGTCTTTATTTGATAATGCTGGATATCTCAAATAAAAAAACGACAGACAAATAATCTATCGTTTCAATATATCGTGTTATTTAGTTGTTGCATGATAAATCGTTGTGCTGGTAAAAATCTCACTCGCTTTTAAGATAACATCTGCTTTCAAGTCGCTATGAATCGCATCAGGAAGTGCCTGAGTTTCCAGAGCTAAGCCGTTGTGCTGGATCATGGGATGCCCATTTAAAATGACCGTATCATCTACAAAGTTTGCTGAGTACGTCACTAGGCATGGTGCACTGGTTTTAAACGTTAAAAAGCGACCGGATTCAGGATCGTACAAGGAGCCAGCTTCCTTCTCTCCTTTTTTCAATGCAAATGGATGATCCAAACCGGAAACAATCTGAATCTGCTCATCTTGATTGGCAAAAATATCTTTAAAAGCCACACCTTCCGTTAAATCTTTGACAAAATCTCGCTCTGAATCTGACATTTTAGCAGGCACACCGTCCGGTGCGATTGGAAATACCCCTAAGGTATTTAGCTGCAATACACAATTGTCAATCGGTTGACTGAAATCGCCCGATAAATTGAAATAACTGTGATTGGTTGGATTGACCAAGGTATCCTTGTCCGTCTGGACTTGGTAAGAAACTTCTAATTCGCCTATCTCCGTTAAAGCATAGGAAACCCAGACTTTCAGATTTCCCGGAAAACCACCAGTGCCATCTACACGCTCGGTGTAAAAAGTGACGCCTTCATTCGTGACTTCCTCAACTTGAAAAATAGCACTATCCCAGCCAGTAGAGCCACTATGATTGCAATTTTCTGCATTATTGACTTCTAACTGATAGGTTTCGCCATTCAGCTCAAACTGTGCTTTTGCAATCCGTCCTGCAACTGGTCCGACGCTTGCACCATATTTAGGGCTGTTGCCTACATAGGCATCAAAATGATCAAACCCCACCACGATATTTGCAAATTCAAGATTTTTGTCCGGAGTGACATACTCTAAGACAGTCGCACCATAAGTCATGACTTTCAAACGATAGCCCAAGTCATTTTCAAATGTGTAAGCAACCATATCTTTTCCTTGAAATGTTCCCAAAATAGCTTCTTGATAAGATTTCATACAACTTTCCTTGTTTTTATTACAAATTTATGTTTTCCTCTTTTAAATCTCTAGCTTTTCCGTCCACGAAACGGCTGTTTCACGTAAAACATGATTCAAGTCTTCAATATTTTGACGCCCCGTTTCATCAAGCCAAGCTTTGGCTGCTTCTGCTCCTTGATTAGCAAAGACGGTAACAGCTTCTTTCCAAGTCGCACGACCGCAAAGGACTCCATTGAATTGAGAACCTGCTTCATACGCCACTTTGAGCGTTTCCTGGAAAAGCTCTGCGCTAACTCCAGCACTCAGGAAAATAAAGGGCAGGTGAGTTGCATCAGACTGCTCTTTGAAAAATGTCTTGGCTTCCGCGAGGCTGTAGACAGGTTCAACCCCACCTTTCGTAAACCCTTCGACAAAATTCATATTGACCGGTACTTCCACTTTCAAGACATCAACATTGTAGCGCGGATTTGAAAAGAGCTTCATGGCTTCATTGACCTTGTGCGGTTTTACTTTCGCATAATCTGCATCTACTACATTATCACGCTTTGCATCATACGTCAAGATTTCAAGGAAATAAGGAATGTTTTCTGCCACACATTCACTTCCCACGCGCTCTACCCAGGCTTGCTTGATGTCGTTGATTTCAGGTTTGTCATCTACATCATAGTAAATCAAAACCTTGACTGCATCACCGCCTAGTTCTTTAATGCGTTTGACTGACCAATTTAGTAGCAAGTCTGGCAAGCGACCTTCTGTTGTCGCATCATAACCTGTTTTTTCATAGGCAACGATAAGACCGCATTCTGGCGCACGTAATTTGGTAGCAGGTACACCGAATTCTGGATCCAAAAGGATAGAAGTTGCATACGGAGTCAACTGACTGGAAATCAATTGTTTAAATTCAATGAGCGCTTCATCTCCTGACACAGCATGTGCGCCACTTGCCAGCATTTTTTTCAGCGATCCTCTCTGGTCAATCGCCAAAGCTCCAATAATGCCATTTTCATCTGAAAGATTTTTTAAGTGCGCTAATTTTTCGTGACTAATCCTTAATTTTTCCATGGATTCCTTCCTATTCTTTGTCAAATGGGTGAATGATAACACCCTGCACAATACGGTTGACGGTGCCTGTCGGAGACGGTGTGTCTGGACGATTTTTCACCTTGAGGGCTGTCAACAAGGCAAATAATTGACCATAAACAATATAAGGGAATACGCGATAAACATCATCCACAAGATATTGACTAGAAAGAATGACTTGTTCAACATTTTCCAAATTTTCTTTTTGATCTGTCAATAAAATTACCTTGCGGGCAATCTCATCTCCAGCTACTTCTCGTACTAAGTCAAGATCGTATAATTTAGTATAAGTATCTGTCGAGCTAAATACCACAACGACCGTTTCTTCATTCACTAACGATTTTGGACCGTGGCGAAAACCGATGGGACTTTCATACATCGTTGCCACCTGTCCTGCGGTCAATTCCAAAATTTTCAGCTGGGCTTCATGCGCCAAGCCAAAGAAAGAACCTGCTCCCAGATAAATGACACGATTATAATCTAAGGAAACCATCTTTTGAATGGCTGCTGCTGAGTCTAACATCTCTTGGCTCAAGGCTATCAAAGCAGAAATTTTCTCTTCTTTTGTAACTAAGTCTGTTTTGGCAAAAACGAGCAAGGCTGTCAACATCATAGACGTAAAGCTCGATGTCATGGCAAAGCCAGCATCATTTGACGGCGCAGGTTGGAGCAAGAGCAAATTGCGTTCATCACCATGTGCTTGCTGGGCTAATTTGCCTTCTGCTGCACATGTAATCGTGATTTGGTAAAGTTCCTCAACTATGTCTTTTGCCAAGTCAACTGCCGCAACACTCTCTGGTGAATTGCCACTACGGGCAAAAGAAACCAAAATAGTTGGTACTTCCTTGTGCAGATAAGCAAGCGGATTAGCGACAACATCTGTCGTTGCAATGGCATTAAAGTTCCACTTGCGCTCATCGTAAATCTTTCTGAAATAAGGCAAAAGGGTCTCTCCGACATAGGCTGAAGTTCCAGCCCCTGTCAAAATAACCTTGATATAATCATGCTTTTCACCAATCCCATTTAGAAAAGCTACAATCTTATCAGATTGTGCTTTATAATTTTCAAAAGCCGTCTGCCAAACTTGCGGCTGTTGATAGATTTCCCGTGTGGTGATTTCCGCACCTAATTCAATCAAGTCTTCCTTTGTATAATCTAGCATGGTTCTCCTTTCTGCTTTGCAATGCTAACTAAAAGAAAGGGAGCGGGAAAATGATGATTTCAAAGAAATCCATTTTCTTGCCCCAGCCCCCTTAGTTATACAGATTGCTCATTGGAGCAATTCAAGCAAGGACGTGTTTTTCAGCGACTATTAGCTGGACACTCCTTTATTCATCTTCGTCATCGTTCATTTCTGCTAATACATCATTGACTTTCACGATGTATTTGTTCGCTTTTTCGATATATTTTGCTTCTACGCCAGTCAGGGCAGAATTGATAAATTCAATCACCATTGGCATATTCATCCCTGCATAAAGTTCAATTTGGAGTCCTTCCAAAATCAGACGGCTAACGACATTGCAAGGTGTTCCACCAAGCAGGTCGGCAAAGACGATATAATCATCTAAATCTTTTACAGTCGCTAAAAATTTAGCAGTAAAGTCGTCTATTCCTTCCTCTGGAAGCAGGGGAACTGTATGAATGAAGTCCAGTGGCCCCATAATCATTTCGGTGCTTTTCTTCAATTCTTCGCAAAAGCGACCGTGACTGACCAATACAAGTTGTTTTGTCATTTATAGAGAAGCTCCTTTTAAACACCTAAGATTGGTGTATGAGTAAAGTGTGAAAGTGCAGAAACACCAATTGCAATAATAATCACGATAAAGATTGCTTTTGTTGAATTCATGCCTTTCTTACCAAGCAGCCAATAAACAAAACCTGTAAACAATGCTGGCACCAAACGTGGGAAGATTTTATCCAATGTTTCTTGAAGATTGAAGGTTACACCACCGAAACTTTGTGTATAGGTAAACTTAAAGTTAATCATCGTAGCAATCAAGGCCGCCACCATGAAAACACCAAGAACTGTTGCAGCATCTGTGATGGCAGACAATTTGTCCTGCATGGTTGTAACTAATTTCACCCCTTCTTTGTGGGCAAACTCTAATTGTTTCCAACGGAAGACATTGATTGCAATTGTCACAGCTATCCAAAGGAAAATACCGAGAGGATTTCCTTCAACAGCAAGTCCAGCAGCCAGACCACCCATAATAGCAGGAATGGTAGAACCAAAAATCGCATCGCCAATCGCCGCAAATGGTCCCATTAAACCAGTTTTAATCCCTGTAACAGTATCTTTAGCCGCAACTCCTTCATTTTCTTCAAGTGCTAGGTCAATCCCTGTTACTAAAGTATGAAAGAAGTTAGATGTGTTGAAGAATTGCGTATGTGTCCGCATCATTTCTTTTAATTCTGGCGTACCGTCTCCATATATCTTGCGCAATTGCGGCAAAATCATATAAAGATAACCTGATGCTTGCATACGCTCGTAGTTCCAACCCCATTGGAAAGTAAAGAGACTACGACGGTTGATTTGGTTAAAATCTTCTTTTGTTAATTTATAATTAGAGTTCGTCATCGTCAATTTCCCCACTTTCTGATTGTTCTGCAGCAACAGTCACGACTTGTTTATTAGTTGCATTTTTATAGTTGATTGTTGCCAAGGCAAAGCCAATAATCGCAATTCCAATCATTGGTAGGCCTTCAAATTTTGCACCACCAAGAGCTGTAGCGATTTGTTTGACAGCTCCTGAAGCAGCTGCCAATGTTGAAATATAGTCAAAAACAACTTTCAACATAGCTGTAATAGCAAAACCTAAACCAAGATAATGAAGATTTTTCTTGACTGGAAGGTAACGAAGCAAAATTGCAAAACCGACACCAGGAAGCATTTTACCTGCAAGAATCAATCCATCTGCAATCCATTGTGCATTATTGGCAAGCCAGTCTGAGAAGGCTTTTACAGCGTCTCCACCGAGCCACAAAGCCAGAAATACTGGAAGGGCACGTGAAAGTCCCCACGGAATGGCACCGAGTAAGTAATTGCGTTCAATGCCTTTGTAGTCAAATTTTTCAACCGCTGCATCAATACGATGTGCAAAGTAAGTCGTAGAGAAACGTCCAAGAACGTCTGTATAAACCAGCAAGGCTGCTACCGGAACGGCAATAGCTGAAATAGCGAGTTCTGATTTCATACCTGTTGCCACAGAGAATGCTGTTGCAAGAACCGCACCAGAAGTTGCGTCAATCCGAGAGGCACCACCGAATGTACCAACCCCAAGCACAACGAGTTGGAGACTACCACCAATAAACAAACCAGTCTTCAAATCTCCCATGACCAGACCAGTGATAAAACCTGCAAAAACAGGGGAGCCAGCTGATGAGTTAATCGTCAACTCATCCAAAATTTGATACGCTGAATACAGCGTCAATAAGAGAATTTGCCACCATTGTATCATAACAATGACCTCCTAAATTTATTTCAATAATTTCATAAAGTCTTCAACTGGATCATTTGGAACCATTTGAGCTGTTATTGTCACACCTTTATCATGCAGTTTGTTAAATACTGCCACATCTTCATCTACCACGTTAATTGAGCGTGTGATAGAGCGCGTTTCAGGTGTTTGCGACATATTGCCCACATTGAGCGTTTCAATTGGTACACCTGCTTCTACTAATTTCAAAAAGCGGTCCGGTTTTTTCGCAACAATGAGCAGACGTTGGCTATAATATTTGCCTGCTAAGATATTTTCAGCTGCTCTTGCGACTGGCAAAATACTCAATTTCACACCAGCTGGTGTTGCCAGCTTCAAGCCGCTTTTTTCAATAGCATTTTCTGCTACTTCATCATCCACGACCATAATCCGTGAAATATTGAGCTTAGTAGTCCAAAGATTAGCTACCTGTCCATGAATCAAACGTCCATCGATTCGATTACCTACGATTGTCATAAATTTACCCCCTTTATCGTTTTAAATGTAGGTTTGTGAACTAAATGAATAAATTCGCTGTATTTCCCTTCGGTTTCAAAAATGATAATTCGATTTTGTCCGAGTTTTAACAAACTATGTGGAATATAAAGCGATAAGGTCGGTCCGACGTCCCAGAAGCGCCCAATATTGACACCGTTGACAAAGACAATTCCTTTGCCAAAGTGGGTCAAATCAATATACGTATCTTTAAGCACTTTCAATTCGACATCAAACGCATAGAAAGCCGGCTGGTTTTCATGCCATTCTTTCGTAAAATCAATTTTTTCTGGATTTTTCAACTCTAATACATACTGTTTCCAATGGAGCATAAAGTGCAAATCCTTGCAGACTCCAGTCCGAATACCCTTGTGTTGCGTCTCTGCCAACAGTTTGTGGCCATAATTGACGCGCCCCATATTTTCTATCAAAATATCAATCTGATGCGTGGATTGCTTCTGCCGGGGAACAAAGATATCTTCACCAATTTCTGTCTGATACTGAGTGGTGATGAAGTTCCCGTCTACAAAAAGCTGCATCCGGTCACGCGCATCAATGACACGAATCCGTTCCTCGTCCGCATCCCATTCCGCTTCTGTACGATAGAGCAGATAACCAACATTTTGGCCCAACTCCTCCATTTTCATAGGATACAAGCTCTCGATTGGCTGCGCTACATCTTCTAAAGTCTCAAATAAACTAACTTTCTCACTGAGCGGAATATCCTTTAACTCAAACGATTCTTTTACCAACGGCTCCATTTGTGGATACTCTGGATAATATTTTTTTAACATTCGCTGAATAGCAAAGTATTTAGGTGTTGGATTTCCTTGTTCATCAAGGAGAGCTTCATAATCATAAGATGTCACCTGCGGCAGGTCAATGTTTCCTCGCGCTGAACAGCCATTCATAAAACCAAAATTTGTCCCACCATGAAACATATAAAGATTGATACTGCCTTGTTGCAAGACTTCGTGAACCGCTTCAGCCAACTCTTCTGGATCTCGCGTGACAACTGGCTCCTTCCAACGATTGAACCAACCGTCCCAAAATTCCATACACATGAGTGGCCACTTCTTGCCATGCTCATCAAAGAAAGCTTGCAGATTTGCAAAATTATAAGCAGCTTTAGAGCCGAAATTTCCCGTGACCAGCACATCATCTTCAATCAATGTCCCTGCCCTTAACGCCGCACGCCAGGGTCCGTCTGATGTAAAGAGTGGGCACGTCACACCTCGCTCTAGCATCATATCTCGAACAGCTCTCAAATATTCCTTATCTTCGCCATACGAGCCGTATTCATTTTCGACCTGCATCATGAGAATGTTGCCGCCATTTTCCAAAAGATGCGGGACTAAGCGCGGCATTAATTTATCGTAATAACTAGCAACCGCTGCAAGATAAGCAGGAGCAGAAGAGCGAATCCTCATTTCCTCCTTCAAAAGCCAAGCAGGCAAACCACCGAATTCCCATTCTGCACAAATATAAGGTGACGGACGAAGCAAGGCATACAAGCCTAAATCTTGAGCGATTTGGAGAAATTTTTCTATATCAAGGCTACCTTCAAAATCAAATTGCCCTTTTTCCGGCTCATGCATATTCCAAGGAATATAGGTTTCTACCGTATTAAAGCCCAGAGCTTTCAAATTATAAAGCGAATGATACCAATCCTCTGGCTGAATCCGAAAATAATGAATGGCACCAGACAATATTTTAAAAGGCTGTTGATTCAGATAAAATTCTTCTCTAACCTCAAATCTTGCCAAGTCATTCCCTTCTTTCATACAACAAATCTTTGATTTTGCAATCGTTTACATTGGTTAATATAATATATTTTGTATGAAATGTCAATAGTTTTTGAAAAATTTAACCATTTTGAGAAAAATTATGGTAAAATTTTTTATGAGAGGGAAGCGAAAGAGAGGTGAATAACATGGCAATCCCTAAATACCAATACATTAAAGACGAACTCAAAAGCAAGATTATCTCAGGTCAATTTGAGAATGGAGATAAATTTTATACAGAAGCTGAGCTAATCACAATGTACGATGTGAGTTCTATTACTGTTGTCAGAGCTTTAAACGAGCTAGCAAAAGACGGATATATCATTCGCCAGCAAGGAAAAGGAACATTTGTGTCGCGCGCGCGTAAGCACAAACTCGTTGAATTTTCTGACGTTGAGATATTTCCCACCCAAAATGATCAAGTGACCGTTTTATCGATCGAGCGCGGAAACGACTTGAAATTTCTTGATAAGTTAGATTTGAAGGGACACCAATTTTACTATAAAATTGAGCGACTTCGTAAAGCAAAAGATATCCCTTACATCTATCATCAATCCTATATCCCAGAGCAATATATCAATGCAAATTATCCAGATCTTGAATATTACAGCTCTATCTACAATCGCTTCAAACAAGACTATCATATTCACATGAATGACGAGCACTTTGAAGAAACCAATGAAATTATCTTCCCGACGCCAGAAGCTGTTGCAACATTACTGGACATTGACACAAACTTCCCGACCGTCTTCCAAGTAAAAACAACACAGTTAGAAAGTACAGGACAAATTTTAGAGTATAGCGAAGCCTACAAACGTGGCGATTTCTTTAAAATCAAGTTCGTGTCACGCAGTGGAAATCACTAATTATTTTTTACGTAAAGAACATCTGAATGCCAGTTGTTCTTTTTTATATCTTGACCTCATTATAACCTATCTAGACCAATTTTGAAACAAAAAAGTACTATTTCGAAAAAAATATATACTAAACACGAGACAAACTACTGTTCATCTCGCGTTTGTTTTATTTTAGGGAACTATATCGCAGTTTACACCAATCACAATATGTAGTATTTTGAAACAAGATTTTTGTAAATTTGACAATCATACTTTGTGGTTGTGTACAAGTATATAATTCCTTTATTTTAAATATCTTGCCTTTGATATTCTTACATCATGCTTAAAACAAGATTATAAAACAAGGCCCCTACGACACCGCCGACAATTGGACCTAGGACTGGAATCCAAGCATAGGACCAGTCAGAATCCCCTTTATTTGCGATTGGTAAAAGAGCATGTATGATACGCGGGCCCAAATCCCGTGCAGGATTGATTGCATAGCCTGTCGTTGGTCCAAGTGAGAAACCGACTGCAAAAATAACCGTTCCTACGATGATTGGACCCAAACCAGCAGCAACTTTATTTGGACCAATTGCCATAATCGTGATGACAAGAATGGCCGTTCCCAGTGCTTCTCCCAAAAAGTTAGAAGCTGTGTGGCGAATGGCTGGACCCGTTGAAAAGCTGGCTAAAATCAAGCCTGAATCTTTCGTTTCAGCCCAATGAGGGTAATAGTGAAGCCATAGAACAAAAGCCGCAGCCATGGCACCCAGCATTTGTGCAAGAATGAACGGAAAGACTTGTCCCCAACTAATCGCTCCAATAGAAGCCATTGCAAATGTAACCGCTGGATTCAAGTGAGCTGGGCTGAAAAATCCAGATACATAAACCGCCACTGTACAAGCAATCCCCCAGCCTAAAACGATAGCAACCCAGCCAGTTCCTTCCTCTTTTGTCTTGCTCAAAACATTCCCAGCAACAACCCCATCACCAAGCAATACTAGGATAAAGGTTCCTAAAAATTCACCGAGATACTGAATCATAATCCGCCTCCTTTATTTCTTAATTTCTAACTCTTTCAATTGTTCTTGTATGGTCGCCAAATCTGCACCAGCTTGCAAAAGAGCAGCCGCTGTATAAGCCCCTTCAACAATGGGAACATTGTTGATGATGATGTCTTTATCTGAAAAATCTGCCACCAGCTCCAGATTCATGCGAGCTGATCCAAGATCAAAGAAAGCTAAAATCTTCTCTGCTTCATTGGCTTCTACAATCGTTTGGACTTGTTCAAAACTTGTACCAATGCCGCCATCTTCTGTACCACCTACATAGGTCAGCAAGACATCTTTGGCAACTTCTGAAATTAAATCTACAAGGCCTTGAGCGATCCATTTTGAATGAGAAACGATGACAATCCCAACTTCTGTCATGCTTTTTCCTCCACTTCTAGCAAGGATTCAAAAAGCAAGCCTGACGAATACGAACCGGGGTCAATATGTCCGATAGAACGCTCTCCGACATAAGAAGCCCGACCCTTCGTTGCTTTCATATCTTTCGTCGCTTCAACTAAAGTATGAATGGTTTCTTTGGTCAATTCTCCTTTTTGAAGAGCCGTCACCACACCAGACCAGACATCCACCATGGTTTTTTCACCCGGAACAGCTTTTCCTCGCTTTTGAATCATATCAAGCCCTGCTTGAACAGCATCCGCCAAGCTAGTATCCTCTTTTTCAGCCTTCATTATTCCCATAAAGGCTGAGCCGTAAAGAGGACCAGAAGCCCCGCCAACCTTGCTAAGCAATTGCATGGAGACAACTTGAAAGACTTCTGCTGAATTGGCAAAATCCTTTCCTTCCAGATTTTCAACGACAGCTGCCATACCACGCGCCATATTGCCACCGTGGTCTCCGTCACCAATAGGTGTATCTAACTCTGACAGATAGTCTTTGTTGGCTTGAATTTTTTCGTTAAAGAGAAGCATCCATTTCTTTGCTAATGCTGCATCCATATCATACCTCCTACCAAGCAATCGTTGCAACTGGACTGTTCAAAGCTTCCAGCCAGTCTTCACATTCCAATTTGATAAAGGTCAGAGAAATGCCTGCCATGTCAATAGATGTCATGTAGTTTCCTAATTTCTTGTAAACAACTTCCAAACCTGCTGCTGCGAGAATTCTAGCCACATCGTTGGCAAAGACGTATTGTTCCATGAGCGGTGTTGCACCCATGCCATTGATAAGGATTCCGATTTTATCTCCCGCTTTGAGTTCAAAAGAGCCTTTCAATTTTGCTACCAATTCTTGTGCCAAGTCTTTAGACGGCTGCATTTTTTCTTTGCGATAGCCGGGCTCTCCATGAATGCCGATTCCAAATTCAATTTCATCATCAGCAAGTACAAAGCCAGGTTTCCCAACTTCAGGAACGGTTGCTCCACTGAGAGCTAGCCCAACCGTATGAATCTGAGGAACCAATTCATCAGCCAAGGCCTTGATTTCACTCAGTGATTTTCCAGCACGCGCAGCATTTCCCAAAATCTTATGAACAAAAATGGTACCAGCAACTCCACGGCGGCCTTGCGTGTAAAGGCTGTCCTCAACAGCAATATCGTCATCGACAACAACACTTGCCACCTCGATGCCTTCCATTTCTGCCATATCCTGCGCCATTTCAAAGTTCATGATGTCGCCAGAATAATTCTTGATAACCATGAATACACCTGCGCCCTCGTCTGCTTCTTTGATTGCCTGCAAGACTTGGTCAGGAGTTGGGGAAGTAAAGACCGCTCCGCAAATCGCAGCTGACAACATACCGTCGCCCACAAAGCCAGCATGAGCAGGCTCATGACCGCTCCCGCCACCTGAGATAATCGCTACCTTGCCAGATTTTTCGCTATTTCGAGCAATGATATCAAAGCCTTCTACACGATGCACCAAATCACCATGGATATAAGCCAGACCGTCTAGCATTTCGTCCACAACAGCCGTTGGTTGATTGATAATTTTTTTCATGAGTTTCTCCTTTGCTTTATTTTTCTTATTTTTATTGTAAAATTCTTTGCTCCATTTTGGAACGGACAAAAGCAAAAATATGTCCCACTTTTTTAGTTTTCCTATTGCATCATTCATGATAAACTAAGAATAGAACTAAAAAGACTGAGGAGGGAAGATGGCAACATCCTTAATCACGAAAAAAAGGATTGCCAAATCCTTTAAAAAATTACTGACCGAACAAGCTTTTGAAAAAATCTCTGTTCGGCAAATTATGGAAGACGCCGGTATTCGCAGGCAAACTTTTTACAATCATTTTCTGGATAAGTATGAATTATTAGAATGGATTTTTCAGACGGAGTTACGAGAGCAAGTCACAGATAATCTGGAATATATCTCTGGCTATCAGCTGCTGCAAGAATTGCTGCACTATTTTAGCGTCAATAAGAGTTTTTATGCACAATTATTTGACATCGTTGACCAAAATGACTTTTCTTCTTATTTTCAAACCTACTGTCAACAGCTTGTAGCCAAACTCGTCAGAGAATATCATTCCCGTCCTTTCCATTCTGAAATGGAGTATCATTTTTTCATTCATTATCACAGTCAAGCGCTCGCAAATGCTATCAAACATCTGCTGGATTTATCTGAGCAAGATTACCAGCAACAGGCGCAGCTCTTAACACAACTAATCAAAACAGCTATAGAAAATTAAGGCAAGTATATGGTTCACATTATCAATTCAATTCATTCAAGCATTCAGCAAAACATCAATGCAATTACCCGCATGTATCCTCACCTTTCACAGCTGAAACAACTGCCCGTCATTTATCATAATCAGCACGATTCTTCTGTCGTGCCCATTATTTCGGGTGGCGGCAGCGGTCATGAACCAGCTCATTTTGGCTATGTGGGCGATGGTATGTTAACCGCTGCTATTAGTGGCCCCATTTTTGTGCCACCTTGTGCGGAGCATATTCTAGAAACCATTCGTTTTCTGCATCAAGGCAAGGGCGTTTTTGTCATTATTAAAAACTTCGATGCTGATATTAAAGAATTTTCCCAAGCCATTTATCAAGCACGCAAGGAAGGAATTCCAGTCAAATACATCATTTCCCATGATGATATTTCAGTCGAAAAAAGCAACTTCCAAATCCGTCACCGTGGAGTTGCAGGAACAATTCTTTTACATAAAATTCTCGGGCAAGCTGCCAAAGAAGGAGCCAGTCTGGATGAGTTGGAAAAACTCGCTCTTTCTCTGTCCACCTCCATTGCGACGCTAGGAGTCGCAACAAAATCTGCCACCTTACCAAGCAAGCAGCTGCCTATCTTTGATTTGCCCCAAGGTCAAATTTCCTACGGAATTGGAATCCATGGAGAGCCCGGTTATCGGATGGTTCCGTTTGAATCTTCCGAGTTGCTCGCTGTTGAGCTCATCAACAAAATCAAAATGAAATTCAAGTGGCAAGAAGGACAAGAATTTATTCTCCTCATCAATAACTTAGGCGGCACTTCAAAATTGGAAGAACTCGTTTTCACAGATGACATTCTTCAACTGTTGGATATAGAAGGCTTGAAACTGCCCTTTGTCAAAACAGGTCACCTCATCACAAGCCTAGATATGGCCGGACTTTCTGTTACCCTCTGTCGTGTTTCCGACAGTTTCTGGCTGAGAGCCTTAGAAACCCCAACCAATGCTTTTGCTTGGTGAGAGAGCAAAAATCCAGTGAAATCAGGCTTGATTTCACTGGATTTTTTAGTTTGTTTTAATCCAAACCTATACGGTGGAAAATATCATCCACACGCTTAGTGTAGTAAACTGGATTAAAAATGTCGTCAATTTCCTCTGGTGTTAAACGAGAAGTCACAGCTTCATCAGCTTCTAGTAGCGGACGAAAATCTGTTTGATTGTCCCAAGAATAAGCCGTCTTTGGCTGTACCAAGTCATAAGCCTCTTCACGTGTCATGCCTTTTTCAATCAGACTCAGCATAACGCGCTGGCTGTAAATAAGACCAAAAGTTGAATTCATATTGCGGCGCATATTTTCAGGGAAAACAGTCAGATTCTTAACGATATTGCCGAAGCGATTGAGCATGTAATCAATCAGAATAGTCGTATCAGGTGTGATGATACGCTCCGCTGAAGAATGCGAAATATCACGTTCATGCCAGAGAGACACATTTTCATAAGCCGTCACCATGTGACCGCGGATCACACGAGCCAGACCGGTCATATTTTCAGAACCAATCGGGTTGCGTTTGTGAGGCATAGCAGAGCTACCTTTTTGTCCCTTGGCAAAGAATTCTTCTACTTCACGTTGCTCAGATTTTTGCAGACCGCGGATTTCCGTCGCCATGCGCTCGATTGATGTG
>ERZ773038.1083-NODE-1083-length-16127-cov-72.399017_pt1 | contig 16127 bp, 10 predicted proteins | sample MGYA00511665_ERZ773038 | MGnify/ENA primary metagenome ERZ773038 (study PRJEB29015, sample SAMEA2737966) | human oral metagenome | biome: human oral; feature: human-associated habitat; material: dental | place: China | collected 2028 ... | reverse complement strand
AGAAGTTCTCCTCCTCCCACGGCATCGTCATCTACGTGCGCGACTTCCTGGAGCGCTACCAGGCCGACGCCCTGCGCTACTTCATCTGCGCCGCCGGCCCCGAGACCGCCGATGCGGACTTCACCTGGGCCGAGTTCGTGCGCCGCACCAACGGTGAGCTCGTGGCGGGGTGGGGCAATCTCGTCAACCGCACCGCCACCATGATTCACAAGCGCTTCGGGCAGATCCCAGAGCCCGGTCCGCTCGAGGCGATCGACTCCGCGCTGCTGGACTCGATCGAGGCAGGCTTCGCCGACGTGGGCGGCCTCATCGCCCGACACCGGCAGAAGGCCGCGCTGGCCGAGGCCATGCGGCTGGTGGGGGAGGCCAACAAGTACATCGCCGACACCGAGCCCTTCAAGCTCAAAGCCCCCGAGCAGCAGGAGCGCTTGGCGACGGTCCTGCACACTCTCGCCCAGGCGGTGGCCGACTTGAATCTCATGCTCTCGCCCTTCCTGCCGCACGCCGCCAACGACGTGGACCGGGCCATGGGCGGTCAGGGCGCCATCGCCCCGATGCCCGAGATCCGCGAGGCCGCCGAACTCGATCCGGAGGTTCTGCCCGAGGCCTTCGCCGGACGCACCGGCTACCCGATCATCGCCGGGGACTACACCAGCGCCCCTACCTGGGGCCGTCACGAGGTCGTCATCGGCACGCCGGTGGCCAAGCCCCGGCCCGTCTTCATCAAGCTCGACGAGGCGATCGTGGACCAGGAGCTCGCGCGCTATGCGGATCGCCTTCCCGACGACGTCACCGGCGCCTGAGCCGCTCGCTCCGCCCGTCCGAGCCGATGGGCGGAGCGTCATGTCGTGTGTGAGTTGTGAGTTGAGGAGACGCGCATGAGCCGTAAGCGCCGCGATCGTTCCTGGCCGCCCGTCGATGCCGTTGTGCCGCTGGCCGCGCCGGTCATTGACAATCACACCCATCTTCCCGTGCCCGGGCTGCCTGTCGAGGGCCCTGGATCCGAGGCGCCGCTCGACAGCGCCGAGCTGGTCGCCCGGGCCGCCGCAGCAGGGATCTGCGGTGTCATCACCTCCGCGTGCGAGACCCCGGGCTGGGAGGGCAGCATCGAGCTGGCTCGCTCACTGCCCGGGGTGCGCGTGGCCCTGGCGGTCCATCCCAACGAGGCCGTCCTGCACGCCGGGGTGCGCGAGGTCGGTCCGGACGGACTCGACCCTGACATCCGCCCGCACCACGCCGAGCCCCTTGATGAGGCCATGGCCCGGCTCGAGCACCTGGTGCGCGCCAATCGTGATGTCGTCGTCGCCGTGGGGGAGACCGGACTCGACTTCTTCCGCACCGGGCCGCGCGGCGCCGCCGCCCAGCGGGAGGCATTCCGCGCCCACATCGCACTGGCCAAGGAGGCGGGGCTGCCGCTGCAGATCCATGACCGCGACGCGCATGAAGACTGCGTGCGGACGCTGCTCGCCGACGGCGCCCCCGAGCGCACCGTCTTCCACTGCTTCAGCGGCGGTCCCGAGCTCGCTCGGGCCTGCGTTGAGCGGGGCTGGTACGCCTCGGTCGCCGGGCCTGTGACGTATCCCTCCAGCGGGATGCTCCGGGAGGCCCTGTCCCTCGTGCCCGATGAGCTGCTGCTGGTGGAGACCGATGCCCCCTACCTGCCGCCCAGGACCTGGCGCGGTCGCCCCAATGCCTCCTACCTCATGGGAGAAACGGTGCGTTTCCTCGCGGACCAGCGGGGGCTGGATGAGGCGGCGATGTGTGCGGTCCTGACTCATAACATCCGCGAGGCGTATGGCATGTTCGACGAGCCGGGTGTAATAGGGATGTGATCTTCCCGTGTTGCCGGGACCGGTGATCGTCGGCTAGCGTTCTGGACAGTCATCAACCTTTTAGGAGTTCAACCGTGGGTCGACACTCGCAGACCAGTTCGTGGAGCACGACGCTCGTCGAGCTCGGAGCTCTGGCCTCCAAGAGCCTGCCCGGCTCCAACAGCACCGGTACGCGCGGCCGTCGTCGCGCTCAGGGCGCGGCCAAGACTTCCGTGGCCCCGATGATGTACCGGGCCGGTGGCGTTGCCGCCGCTCTGTCCATCGCGGTCTCTGGTGGCGCGTACGCCGCCACTCAGGTCAACGACGGGGGCGGCAAGTCCCTCAATGAGACCGAGGTCCGCCTGGCCGCCATCGGCAGCCCCAATGGCTCGGTGAACAGCCAGACATCGGGGCTGACGATCGAGGGCCAGTCCGATTCGGTCTACACCGTCACCGAGGAGAGCACCGAGGAGCACGGTCGGGTCGAGAAGGAGACCGACTCCCTGCCCGAGGGCGAGACCAAGGTCGAGACCGAGGGCGTTGACGGCCTGGTGCGCACCACCTACGAGGTCACCTCGAAGGACGGCACCGAGGTCTCGCGGACCCCTCTGTCCAGCTCTGTGGTCACCGAGAAGGTTGACGAGGTCGTTCTCGTCGGCACCGGCTCGGGCGCGCAGAAGCCCGCCGGGGAGGCCGGAGGCGGAGGTGGCGGTGGCGGCGGCGAGGCTGCTCCGGCCCCGGCTCCCAGCCCCGCAGGCGATGGCACCACGCCCGATGGCGCTCAGGCCATTGCCCGCTCGATGATGGGATCCTACGGCTGGGGGGACGGCGAGTTCTCCTGCCTCCAGAGCCTGTGGAACCGCGAGTCCGGCTGGAACTACCAGGCCGAGAACGCCTCTTCTGGCGCCTATGGCATTCCCCAGGCGCTGCCCGGCTCCAAGATGAGCTCGGTGGCGGGCGACTGGGCCACCAACCCCAGCACGCAGATCACCTGGGGCATGCAGTACATCCAGGGACGCTACGGCACGCCGTGCAGCGCCTGGGCGCACTCCGAGTCCGTCGGCTGGTACTGACAATCGGCACCGCGCCTCGTTGGTCCTGGATGATGAGGGCCAACGGGTGCGGATGCGCAGAATCCTCGCGATTCTTGCCATCCTCGCGCGGAATGCGCACTTGATCTAGGCTCCCGCGCGCTTTGGAGCGCTGCCCATTATCCTGGACCTCATGTCTCAAACCTCTGGCGCCGTCCGCGACGCTACGACCGTGAACGGTCTGGGGGATTCTGTTTCGCCCTTCCCGGGCGGTTCGTCTGGTGCCGCTGCCGGTGCCGGCCTGCTCGGCCCTGTTGACATACAGGATTTGGCCGGGGTGCTCGGCATTCGCCCGACCAAAACTCTCGGGCAGAACTTCGTTCACGACGCCGGTACTCTGCGTCGCATTGTGCGCCGGGCCGGCGTGCTCCCCGGTGAGACTGTTCTGGAGATCGGTCCCGGTCTCGGCTCCCTGACTCTGGCGCTGCTGGAAGCGGGCGCTCGTGTGATCGCCGTCGAGATCGATCCGCAGTTGGCGCGTGCCTTGCCCGTCACCGTGGCCCGGCGCATGCCCGAGGCCGCCGATGGTCTGCGCGTCGTATGCGCCGACGCCTTGAGCAATGACGGTCCAGGCGCGCTGGGCCTGACGCCCGCCGATGCCGCTCCCGTCCGACTGGTCGCCAATCTCCCCTACAACGTCGCCGTGCCGGTGCTCCTGACCCTGCTCGCCGCTGTGCCGAGCCTGGAGGCGGCCACCGTGATGGTTCAGGCCGAGGTCGCCGACCGCCTCGCAGCACCCCCCGGTTCGCGGACGTATGGCGTCCCCAGCGTCAAGGTCGCCTGGTACGCGGCCGCTCGTCGCACCATCACCGTCGGTCGCACTGTTTTCTGGCCCGTGCCCAACGTCGACTCCGCCCTGGTGGAGCTCGTCCGTCGTGAGCCCCCTGCTGCCTCGGTGAGTCGCAGTCAGGTTTTCGCCGTCGTCGATGCCGCCTTCGCTCAGCGCCGCAAGACCCTGCGTCGGGCGCTCGCGGCCCTGGCCGGTGGACCGGACAGAGCCGAGGCTGCCATCCTCGCTGCCGGAATCGACCCGTCCGAGCGCGGCGAGAAGCTCGACGTCGCGGCTTTCGCATCCCTGGCCGAGGCCCTTGCTGCGGTCGACTCTCCGACGACCCCTGACGCTCAGGAGATCCGATGAACCATCTGCGAGCCGTCCCGGGCGCCGATGACACGGCGTCGTGCCCCACGCGCGCCTATGGCTCGGCAACCACCGTTCGTGTCGAGGCTCCGGGGAAGATCAACCTCTTCCTGTCCGCCGGCGCCCCCGGCGCGGACGGCTACCACCCCCTGACCACGGTCTTCCAGGCCGTGCGGCTCATCGAAACCGTCACCGCCCGGAGCCAGTCCCACGCGGCCCACGGCAGCATCACGCTGAGTCTGGAGAAGAACGCCGACGGCGTCCCCGCCGACTCCTCCAATCTCGCTGTGCGCGCTGCGCGCCTCCTGGCCGATGCGACCGGCGTCACCGATGGCGTCGATTTGACGATCCGCAAGCGCATCCCCGTAGCCGGGGGCATGGCCGGAGGCTCTGCGGATGCCGCGGCGACGTTGACGGCCTGCAATGTCTTGTGGGGCACTGAACTGAGTCCTGACGAGTTGCGGGATCTGGCGGCCCAGCTCGGTGCCGACGTCCCCTTCCCCCTCATGGGGGCCACCGCGGTCGGCCATGGGCGCGGCGACCAGCTCACCCCGTTGATGACCCGCGGCAGGTATCTGTGGGTCCTGGCCTTCGCCGCCCATGGGGGATTGTCCACGCCGACCGTTTTCCGGCGCTTCGACGAGCTTGTTGAGACTCGCGCCAGTCTGGCCGGTGCCGCACCCGCGGAGGTCCCCGAGCGGATGACCTCCGCGCTGCGGACCAGGGATGCCCGCGGACTGGCCGCGACCCTGCACAACGACCTCCAGGAGGCCGCCGTGTCTCTGCGCCCGGAGCTCGCCAAGGTGATGGCGATTGCCGAGAGTGCCGGGGCGCTGCGCGCCATCGTCTCCGGTTCCGGTCCGACCGTGGCGGCCCTCGTGCCCGATGCGAGAGTCGCTACCCATGTGGCCCGGGCATTGGCCGCATCCGGTCTGGTGCGCGACACGGCGAGAGTCGATGGCCCTGTGGCCGGGGTCCGGATGGTGGGGTGATGGCGCACCTGCTCGGAGCGGAGTCGATCCGCATGTCAGTGGGTTCCCGCCTTCTGCTCGACGACGTCACTCTCGGTATCGCGGATGGGGATCGTGTGGGGGTCCTGGGCCCCAACGGTGCGGGCAAGTCGACTCTCCTGGCGGCCCTCGCGGGCTCGCGCGAGGTCGACGGCGGTCGAGTCACCCGTTCGGGAGACACTCGTGTGGCCATGCTCGTCCAGTCCGATGACTTCGCACCCGGCGACACTGTGCGCACCGCCGTGCACGGGCGCACTCCCGAATACGAATGGGCCTCACGCGCCTCGGTGAGGGATATCCACGCCGGACTGCTGGCCGACCTGGACCTTGACGCTCGCGTCGCGGCGCTGTCAGGCGGCCAGCGCCGACGGGTGGCCTTGGCCGCGGCCCTGACCGCGCAAGCCGATATCGTGATCCTTGACGAGCCCACCAACCATCTCGACGTCGAGGGCGTGGACTGGCTCGCCCGTCACTTGAACGCGCGCTTCGCAGGCCGGCGCGCCGCCTCTGGAGCCCTGATCACCGTCACTCACGATCGATGGTTCCTCGACGCCATCTGCACCAATGTGTGGGAGGTCGTCCCCGGCGTGGATCCGGGCGGCGGACGGCCGCAGATCGCCGGGAGGGTCGAGACCTACGACGGCGGGTACGCCGCCTACGTGCTGGCCCGCGCCGAGCGGGCCAGACAGGCGGCGGTCGCCGCCGCCAAGCGCGAGAATCTGCTGCGCAAGGAACTCGCCTGGTTGCGGCGCGGGGCGCCTGCGCGCACCTCCAAGCCGCGTTTCCGCACTGACGCCGCAGAGGCTCTCATCGCCGACGTGCCCCCGCCGCGCGACACCGTTGAACTCGTGGCCATGGCGACGGCGCGCTTGGGCAAGAGGGTCATCGATCTGGAGGATGTCACGGTCGGTTATCCCGGTCCCGACGGCGGGCGGAACACCGAGGTGCTCCGTCGCGTGACCTGGCGTCTGGCGCCGGGCGAGCGCGTCGGCGTCGTCGGCGTCAACGGTGCCGGCAAGACCACCCTGCTGCGGCTGCTCGAGGGCGTGCTCGTCCCCGCTCAGGGGCGCGTTGCGCGAGGCAAGACCGTGGTCGTGGCCGCTCTGTCCCAGTCCACCCACGAGCTGGACGCCATCGCGGACAAGCGTGTGGTCGAGGCGGTGTCCATGGTGGGTGAGCGCGTGAACGTGGGCGGCAAGGATCTCACCGCGGCTCAGCTCGTGGAGCGCCTGGGCTTCACCCGTCAGCGCGCCTGGACGCGGGTGGGGGAGATCAGCGGAGGGGAGCGTCGCCGCCTTCAACTGCTGCGCCTGCTCATGACTGAGCCCAATGTGCTGCTTCTGGATGAGCCCACGAACGATCTGGACACGGACACCCTGGCTGCCGTTGAGGACATTCTCGACTCCTTCCCCGGGACCTTGGTCGTTGTCTCCCATGACCGTTATCTGTTGGAACGGGTCACTGACCATCAGGTTGCTCTCCTGGGTGACGGGGCTGTGCGCGATCTGCCGGGCGGTGTGGAGGAGTATCTGCGGCTGCGGCGCGAGGCTGTTGCCGGACGGGGCGCGGCGTCGGGCTCGAGCGGGTCGGCGGCGGGCAAGGCCGATGCTGGGACCGACGGCGGTGAAGAAGGGCTGAGCGGGGCCGAACGCCGGGCCGTGCAGAAGGAGGTCGCCGCGATCGAGCGGCGCCTGGAGAAGATCGGCGACCAGATGGCCGCTCTGCAGGAGCGCATGGCGGCTCATGACCAGAGCGACTATGAGGGCCTACGGGAGCTCAGCGACACGGCTCGGGTGCTGCAGTCCGACTCCGACTCGCTCGAGGAGCGCTGGCTGGAGCTCTCTGATCGGCTCGAGTAGCGCTCCTGCCGGCCCCTGCGTCGAGGTCGACTTTTTCGCACGAGACCGACGGCGGCACCGTCGGTCTCGTGCGAAAAAGTCGACCTCGACGCGGTGGGGTGGGTGGGCGCATCCGGGCGGGACCAATTCCCGGATTCCCGACTTTAGGCCTGGAACCCTGAAACTGAAGCACTGCAACATTGCAACACTGCACGCCCTATCTCAGCGCAGCGACGAAGAATGCAGTGCGAACTCCGGGGGGGGGTGCGGGCCGGAATGTCCAAAACGGAGGGGATCAACGCTCCAGCCGATCCGGCATCCCACAGGAAATGGCGCGATGACCTGCATCGTCAGAATCGGCGCAGCCGCTCCGGGGATAGATCTCCTCCGTTTTGGACACTTCGTCGCTTCAGGCCCCACTCAACCAACCCGCCTTGACCTGCAGGAACGCGAACACCAAGCACCACCATGAATAAACCTCTGATCTGAGGTACTTTTATGCTCAGGTGGTTGCGCGTGCAGACGGTTGAGGAGGGCGACACTGAGTTCTGAAGGTCGCTGGGATGCTAGCGAGAGCGGTGTGGTGGAGTTCCCGTCGGGTGCGCGTGTTCGCGGACATCCTTTGCGGAACTTCAAGGAAATGGAGATCTTTCCTGATCTTGCGGTGGTTATGTCGGGGTCGCCGCCGCGTCTCGATATTCCTTCGGATGTTCGTTGGATACAGTGGCCGGATTTTTGGCTTCCTATCCATAAGGATGAAGCGTGGTCCGTCCTGCGGGAGGCCCGCAGTAAGGCCTTGTTCTCGCGGGTCGATGTGTCGTGCAGTGGAGGTGTTGGGCGCACCGGGACGGCTTTGGCCTGTATCGCGGTACTGGAAGGAGTTCCATCTTCGGATGCCGTCCAGTTTGTTCGCGACCGGTTTAATCGCCGCGCTGTCGAGACCGCTTGGCAGCGACGGTACGTCAGGCGTTTTCCCAAATCATAAGGTGTCGTATTTTCCTCGACACCATGATCTGGGTAGAGATGATGTGAACTGCTCTCACTCGCGAGCCTGTCACGATCGAGGTAGACATTCTCGAACGAAGGCGACGGTGTCACCGTCGGTCTCGTGCGAAAAAGTCGACCTCGACGCGGTGGGGCGGGTGCGGGCTTCGAGCGCTCAGCCGTCCGTCTCCATCTCGCCCTGCTCGGTGCGCAGCGTCGGCTCGGGCTCCATGGCCCGCAGGCCGTTCCAGGCGAGATTGACCATATGAGCCGCCACCTTCTCCTTGCTCATGGTCCGATTCTCCAGCCACCACTGCGAGGGCATGGCCACGATCCCCACCAGCATCTGGGCGTACAGCGGTGCGAGGCGCGGGTCGATGCCGTGGTCGGAGAACTGGGCGGCCAGAAGGCCCGAGACCTGGATGGCGACGTCGGCCAGAAGCGTGGAGTAGGTGCCCGAGGCCCGGTCGTTGCCGCTGGACAGGATGCGGAAGCCGTCGGGGGAGTCCTCGATGTAGGTCAGCAGCGCCAGCGCTGTGCGCGCCACGGTGATCGACGCGGAGGACGACGAGCCCAGCTCCCGTGTGATCGTCGTCGAGATGGTGGTGAGTTCGCGGTCCACGATGACGGCGTACAAGCCCTCCTTGCCGCCGAAGTGCTCGTACACCACGGGCTTGGACACCTTCGCCCGGGAGGCGATCTCCTCAATGCTCGTCCCGTCGAAGCCCTTGGTGGCGAACAGGCCGCGTGACACCTCGATGAGCTGCTCGCGCCGCTCGCCCGCGCTCATGCGGGTGCGTTTGCTCCCCTTACTGGCCATAGGAGAATCATGCCGCGATTCAGCGCTCTCAGTGGTCTCATCGCGATGCGCTGCGCCCGCGTGAGGAGACCCACTGACCGGCGGTGTCGGGGTGCTGTGAGGCTCTGGGGTCAAGAGGCGGGGCCGCCGTCGGCGAGTTCTCGCGGACGGCGCAACCATGAGACACTTGCGCCCGTCCGCGGGGCGGTGCGCCCTGCCGCGGCGGTCCGCCCTGGTGTAGTGGCAGCACGCAGGCCTTTGGAGCCTTGAGGCCCGGGTTCGAATCCTGGGGGCGGAACCGGAAGGAATGACGGCGCCACGACGACACGCGCCATCATCTCCTGCCGCGGGCGACGTAGGATGGCGCCGTGCGCTCGTCGTATCGCGTCGAATGCACTCCGCGATCACCAGCGAGAAGAGGATTCGTGGCTTCCACCGCACCCGCCGCCGTCATCGTCATGGCCGCCGGCAAGGGCACCCGCATGCGCTCGGCCATTCCCAAAGTGCTTCACACCATCGGGGGCCGCAGTCTTCTGAATCATGCCGTCACCGCTGCCCGCGGCCTGCACCCCGATCATCTCGTGGTCGTCGTGCGCCACGAGCGCGACGCCGTTGTCGCACACCTGGCCGAGGTCGCGCCCGACGCCGTTCCCGCGGACCAGGACGAGGTCCCGGGTACCGGCCGCGCCGTCGCCTGCGGCCTGGCCTCTCTGCCGGAGGATCTTTCCGGCCCGGTCGTGGTGACCAGTGGGGATGTGCCGCTGCTGGACACCGGCACTCTGGAGGCTCTGCTCGCCCAGCACGTCCGGCGCGGGGACGCCGTTACCCTGCTGACCACCGTCCTGGACGACCCCACCGGGTACGGCCGCATCGTGCGGGAGGGCAACGGCGCTGACGGCGCCGTGTCGGCCATTGTCGAGCAGCGCGATGCGACTCCCGAGCAGCGCGCCATCACGGAGATCAATGCCGGCGTCTACGTCTTCGACGCCGCCCACCTGCGTCGGGCTCTGACCACACTGGGCACGGACAACGACCAGGGTGAGGTCTATCTCACCGATGTTGTGGCCCGCGCCTACGCCGAGGGCCTGTCCACCTCTGCCCTGGTGGCTACCGATCACTGGCTCGTCGAGGGCTGCAATGACCGCTCTCAGCTCGCCGAGCTCGGCGCAGAGCTGAACCGCCGCACGCTGGCGCGCTGGATGGAGGCCGGGGTCGGCGTGGTCGATCCGGCCGGCACCTGGGTGGACGTGTCCGTTGAGCTCGCTCGGGACGTGACCCTCGAGCCCGGTGTCCTCCTGCGCGGCGCCACCCGCATCGGCGAGGGCTCCCGCGTGGGTGCCTACGCCATCCTGACGGACGTCGAGATCCCTGACGGCGCGGTCGTCGCGCCCTTCAGTCAGCTCGACGGCGATGCTCCCGCAGGCCCCTGAGAACCCTGACAGCCCCAACAGAGCACGGCGACCACCGCGCGCGCACCACCGACGGCCCTACCGGCCGGCAGAGAGGAACCATGTCATGACGGGCATTATCACCAGTGGTGAGAAGCGACTGATCATTGTCTCGGGCAGGGCCCACCCCCAGCTCGCCCAGGACGTCGCCACCGAGCTCGGCACTCAGGTGCTCTCATCGACCGCCTACGACTTCTCCAACGGGGAGACCTACGTCCGCTTCAACGAGTCGGTGCGCGGCTGCGACGTCTTCGTCGTGCAGTCCCACGGCGATCGCGTCAACGACTGGCTCATGGAGCAGTTCATCATGGTCGATGCTCTCAAGCGGGCCTCCGCCAAGCGCATCACCGTGGTCGCGCCCTTCTACCCCTACGCCCGCCAGGACAAGAAGCACCTGGGGCGCGAGCCCATCTCCGCCCGACTCGTGGCCGACCTGTACAAGACGTCGGGTGCGGATCGCATCATGAGCATCGACCTGCACTCCTCCCAGGAGCAGGGCTTCTTCGACGGCCCCTGGGACCACCTGTGGGCCCAGCCGGTGCTGGTGGACTACATCCGACGTCGCATCGACACCTCCAATGCGGCCGTCGTCTCCCCGGACGCCGGCCGCATTCGCGTCGCCGAGCGCTGGGCCAACGCCCTGGGCGGCACGCCGCTCGCCTTCGTCCACAAGACGCGTGACATCACCCGTCCCAACGAGTCGGTGGCCAACCGCGTCGTCGGTGCCGTTGAGGGGCGCTCCTGCGTGCTGGTCGATGACATGATCGACACCGGAGGCACGATCGCCAAGGCCGTGCAGGTGGTGCTGGATGCGGGCGCGAAGGACGTGATCGTCGCCGCCACTCACGGCGTGCTCTCGGGTCCGGCCGTGGACCGCCTGTCGACCTGCGGGGCCCGCGAGGTCGTCGTCACCGACACCCTTCCGATCCCCGAATCCAAGCGCTTCGAGAACCTGACCGTGCTGCCGATCGCGCCACTGCTGGCCCGCGCCATCAAGGCGGTCTTCGACGACGGCTCGGTGACCCGGCTGTTCGACTCCGAAGGAGTCTGAACCCCTCGGGGCCCCTGGGTCTCCTCGGTCCTCTCGCCCCATCGGCCCCATCGGTCTGTGAGTTCTGTGCGAGCCCGTGCATTCCGCGCAGGCTCGCCGGCTGTGCGCTGCTCGGTTTCCGGGGGCAATCGTTGGCCCTTGGCGTCGGTCCAAGCGGCATGCGATGTTTCTCCGCGCCCGGCCCTGCGGCGACCTTGTGTCTTTCATCGTCTTTCTGTTTTCCGCAGAGCGGTCTTGCGGCGCTTAATGGTGTTCGACGCCACATGCTTTTTCTGAGGTTCTCCGGCGCGGGATAACCATTCTGTGTTGCATTTCGGTTACGTATTGCAGTTTGGTTACATGGGATTGCAGTTCAATTACGCATCACGGTAGCGTGGAGACACCCCAATTCATCTCCCTTACAAGCAGAAGGGCATCCCATGCACTCTGTTGCTGACCGCTTGGAGGTGTCATTCAGCCGACGCCTGCTCGTGGCTGCCTGCCTCGGCCTCGCCCTGGTTCTATCTGCGGTGGTCCCCTCCACCGCTGCCAGGGCCGCCGACGGCGGCGACAGCGCTGATAAATCCGCCGGCCGGCCGTCCGCGATCTCCGACGTCGCGCTGGTCAAGTCCAGCCGCACCGGTGAGGACTCCGGCGGCGCGCTGACGGTTCAGGACATCGCCAAGCTCACCTACTCCTGGGATGCCGGCAGTGAGGCGCACGCCGGCAGCGCGACCACGATCGACCTCGGCGCCGACTTCACGAACCTGGAGTTCCCAGCATCCTCGCCCATGTCCGCAATCCATGACGGCAAGGTCGAAGAGGTCGGAACTTGCGTCCTGGCGGAGAAGACCATCACCTGCACCTTCAATGAGAAGCTCGACGAGCTGCGCAATGCCGGCTTCAGCGACGTCAAGGGCAGGGGAGAGGCCCTGCTCCTCGCCGCGCACCAGACGGCCGAGGCGACCACCACCATGGGGGTCAACGAAGCCGCCATCACCGTGAACCTGCCGGGCGAGGGAGGCATCAAGGGCGCCGGAGAATCCGCTTACACTCCCTGGCAGTTCTCCAAGGACGGCAGTGAGATCGGCTCCTCCTCGACGGACATCGCCTGGAAGCTCGACTTCGGGTCGGACTATGTCAAGGAGCGTCTGGCCGGCGGAGATGCGGCGATCGCCGCGGACGGCAGCACTCGAGACACCCTCACCTTCACCGATACCCTCGGCGACGGCATGAGCTTCGACTCCGACCCGTCCCAGTGGAGCCTCTACGCCCGCAACTCGGCGGCCGATCCCGCCTCCGAGGGCGCCGCTATCGCCACCGGATCATCGGCCTCGGGCGCAGAGCAGACGGGCTCGAGCTCCAGCTCCACGGGCTCGAGCGACACCGCTGCGGACCCGAGCAGCAGTGCCAGTGGCTTCGATCTCACCGTGAGCACTCGCGGTCAGGTCGCCACCGTCAAGGTCACCGGCCCCTTCGCTCCGAGCACCAACTACGAGATCGTCTACAGGACGGGATTCACCTCCCAGACCGGCAAGGCGATCATGGGGGCCCGGTACGCCAACAAGGCCTCTCTCAACGGTTCCGGCAAAGAAGTCGCCAGCGAGCGCAGCTATGTCGAGCCCTTCAAGGTCACCATCGGAATGGCCCCCGGCTACGGCGGTTTCGAGGTCGTCAAGTCCCTGGCCGGTTCGGCCCTCGGCGCCGTTCCCGCCGGCACCTCCTTCGACGTCAGGGTCGGGTACAAGCTCCCCGCCGCTGCCAGCACCTATTCCGGCTGGACGGCTCCCGGAATTGTCAATGATGATGGTGTGAGCGGGTCGGCCGTCATGCGGGCGGAGATCGGCAAGAAGAGTATCTTCCCCGGCATCTTCCCCAAAGGCACGGTCATCACGCTCAGCGAGGATCTGACCAGCGCCTCCCCGGCTCCCGAGAACTACAGCTGGAGCTCCCCGACCTACTCCGTGGGCGGCGCTGAGACCTCGAGTCTGACCATCGGCTCCCAGGCCATCACATCTGTGTCCCTGACGAACCGTGCGTCCACGGTGCCCCTGGGCACCTTCCAGGTCACACAGACGGCCTCGGGCGCGGATGTCGCGGCCAACAAGGAGTTCGGCTTCATCTACGACTGCTCCGACGGCCAGTTCGGCGCCGTGACCGTCAAGGGGGACGATGTCTCCGCCGCCCCCGACAAGACCTTCGAGGAGGGCACGACCTGCGCGGTGAGCGAGGATGAGGAGATGGCCGCCATCGACGGCTACGACCTGGTGACTCCGGAGCCGCAGTCGGTGACGATCTCGACCGGGACGACCGCAACGGTTGCATTCGTCAACACCTATGTGGCGGCGGGGACGCTTCCGAAGTCGGAGCCGTCGGACTCGGCTGCTACATCGCAGGAGAGTGCGGAGCCCCCCGCGCAGGCCGCCCCGGCTCCGGATGATCCGGGAGCGATTCAGCCGACTTCGGACGGGGCCGCCCCGAAGAGCTCGTTGGCCAGCACTGGTGCCACAGTGCTCGTTCCCATGATCGTGGTGATCGTGGCACTGGTCGCCGGAGCGGTCCTGCTGATGCGCCGCCGAGGCCTCAAGGACGACGATGTGGACGGCGTCGATGATGCGGACGGCGGGACCGGAGACTGAATCCTCCCCTGTCCAAACAGACATTTTCGGATGAGACCGACGGTGCCACCGTCGATCTCATCCGAAAATGTCTACCTCGACGCGGGGGCGGGCACGGCTCATCATCAGGCGTCGCCCCTCTAGACTGCTCGCCGTGCGCCTGACCGCTCTTCTGCCCCCACTGCTCGCCGACCCGACGATCGACGACCTCGTCGAAGCGGCCGGCAGCCGCTCCCGCACCGACCGCACTGTTGTCGTCGCACCGGGTGCCCGCCCCGCCGTTCTGGCAGCCATGTCATTGGGGGCGTCCGGTATCGCCCGCGCCACGGGTGCCGCCGTCCCTCATTCCTCCGATCCCGTGGACAGCGCCCCCACAAGCAGGGGCGAGGGCACTCCACTGCTCGTCGTCACCGCCACCGGCAGGGAGGCGGAGCAGGCCGCCGCCGCCCTGTCCTGCTACCTCCCAGCCACCGACGTCGCCGTGTTCCCCGCCTGGGAGACCCTGCCGCACGAACGCCTCTCCCCGCGTGCCGACACCGTCGCCACGCGCCTGGCGGTCCTGCGCCGGCTGGCCCACCCCGAGGACGGCTGGGACGCCGGCGACCGCCCCACTGGAGCTGTGCCTTCCGGGGCGCCGGACGCTGTGCCTTCCGGGGCGACGAACCCTCAACGGGGTCCCATCCGTGTGCTCGTCGTCCCCGTGCGCGCCCTCCTGGCGCCCGTTGTGGACGGGCTCGGCGAGCTCGAGCCCGTCCACCTCGCCAAAGGCCTGGAGGTCGGCCTCGAAGCCACCGCCGAGCGTCTGGCCGCAGCCGCCTACACGCGCGTCGATATGGTCGAGAACCGTGGCGAATTCGCGGTCCGCGGCGGCATCCTCGACGTCTTCCCGCCCACCCTCACCCGCCCCGTGCGCGTCGATTTCTTCGGCGACGAGATCGAATCCGTCTCCACCTTCGCCGTCGCCGACCAGCGCACCATCGAGGAGATCGACGCCGTCACCGCCGCCGCCTGCCGCGAGATCGTTCTGACCGACGCCGTGCGCGAGCGCGCCCGCAAACTCGTCGACGTCATCCCCGGCGCTGCGGACATGCTGGGCAAGATCGCCGAGGGCATCAACTGCGAGGGCATGGAGTCCCTGGCCCCAGTGCTGGTCGAGCGCATGGTCCCGCTGCTCGACCTGGTCGGAGACCGCCTCGTCGTGGGCCTGGAGCCCGAGCGCCTGCGCAAGCGCGCCGAAGACCTGGTGGCCACCACCGCCGAGTTCCTCGCCGCCGCCTGGACCTCTGCCGCCTCCGGCGGCACCGCCCCCATCGACCTGTCCGCCGCCGCCTTCGCCCACCTAGCCGAGGCCCGCGCCCTGGCACTGTCGACGAACCGGGGCTGGTGGTCCCTGTCCTCCCTCGCCTCCTCGCCCGACATCGTCGAGTTGCCGCTGCGCGATCCCAAGGGCTACCGCGGCCGCCTGGAGGAGGCCGTCAAGGACCTGGGCGCCCTGGCGCGCGAGGACTGGAGCGTCGTCGTGGCCACCGACGGCCCCGGCCCCGGGCGCCGCATGGCCCAGCTGCTCGCCGACGGCGGCGTCCCCGCGCGCATCGTCACTCAGCTCGACGAACCCGCCGACCTGGGCCGAATCGCTTCAGACGGGGCCGTCAGCGGCGACGGCGTCGTCCGAGTCACTCAGGCCAGTGCGGGGCACGGCTTCATCGCCGAGGGACTGCGCCTGGCACTCATCGCCGAATCCGACCTGACCGGTCGGGCCGGAGCGGGGCCGCGGGAGCGCAAGGCCGTCCCAGCCCGCCGCTCCCGCAAGAGCGTCGATCCGCTCTCCCTGCACCCCGGCGATCTTGTCGTTCACGCCCAGCACGGGGTCGGGCGCTTCGTCGAGCTCATGCGCCGCGGAGTCGGATCGGCCAAGAGCGCGGCCAACTCAGCAACCCGTGAATACGTCGTCATCGAGTACGCCCCCTCCAAGCGGGGCCAGCCCGGAGACCGACTCCTGGTGCCCACCGACTCCCTGGACCAGGTCTCCAAGTACGTCGGCGGAGACGCCCCCGCCCTGAACAAGATGGGCGGAGCCGACTGGGCGCGGACCAAGTCCAAGGCCCGCAAGGCCGTGCGCGAGATCGCCGGTGAGCTCGTGCGCCTCTACGCCGCCCGCTCGGCCACCACCGGGCACGCCTTCGGACCCGACACCCCCTGGCAGGCCGAGCTCGAGGAAGCCTTTCCCTACACCGAGACCCCCGACCAACTGGCCACCATCGACGACGTCAAGCACGACATGGAGGTCGCCCAGCCCATGGACCGCCTCATCTGCGGCGACGTCGGCTACGGCAAGACCGAGATCGCCGTGCGCGCCGCCT
>ERZ773038.1081-NODE-1081-length-16135-cov-7.811629_pt1 | contig 16135 bp, 13 predicted proteins | sample MGYA00511665_ERZ773038 | MGnify/ENA primary metagenome ERZ773038 (study PRJEB29015, sample SAMEA2737966) | human oral metagenome | biome: human oral; feature: human-associated habitat; material: dental | place: China | collected 2028 ... | reverse complement strand
CGCATCGTCTTCCTGACCACCTTCTCCGACGACGAGTACATCGTGCGGGCCCTCAGGATGGGTTCGCGCGGCTACCTCATCAAACAGGACGTCGCCCAGATCGCCCCGGCGCTGCGGTCGGTGATGGCCGGGGTGTGCGTGCTGGAGGGGGAGGTGCTCGAACGCAGCGCCACCATGCGGCTGAGCGCCCGGCCGGAAACTGACGGTCCTCAAAACAGACCCCTGAGGGGCACCGTCTTCGCGGCCCTGACCGACCGCGAGTACGAGGTGGTCGAGGCCGTCGCCGAGGGGCTGGACAACGCCGAAGTGGCGGCGAGGCTGTTCATGAGCGAAGGCACGGTGCGCAACCACATCAGCTCAATCCTGGCCAAACTGGGCCTGCGCAACCGCACCCAGGTGGCGGTCATGTACTACCGCTCCGCGCAAGCCGGATAGCGGAGCGCCCACGAGGAGGCCGATGCAGCGATTGCCGCAGGAACCGCAAAGCGCTATCGGGGTGTCACTGATCTGCGCAGAGATCTGGATCTGTGATCCTCGAGGTCGTCCGATCTTCGCCCCTGAGTGATGACCAGCGCCTTGGTGGTGGGTGCTGCGATGTAGTGTCCCCGGCGCAACAAAGTGTTGCTCGACGCTGGAGCCGGGGTGTGGTTCCCTGAGGAACGTGGCCATGCCTAGAGCCACGGAAGCGAGGGAGCAGCATGAGTATCGGAGAGACCATCAGCGCGGCCCGGGAGGCTCAGGGCATGACGCAGAGCGACCTGGCGGGGAAAGTTTTCGTCACCCGCCAGGCCGTGTCCAGATGGGAGACCGGGGCGACGACCCCGGGCGTGGACATGTGCAAACTCCTCGCAGCCGCGCTCAATGTGCCAGTCACTCGGCTCCTGGAGATGCCCCCGGAGCCCTGCTGCCAGAGTTGTGGCCTTCCCCTGGGCAAGGAAACGGATTACGGCGCCGAGGCTGACGGTACGAAGTCGGAGGAGTACTGCACCTGGTGCTACCCGGACGGGTCCTTCACCGGCGAGGAGTCGCTGGACGCTTTCATCGAACACAGCGCCCCGTACATGGCGAGGGCGGTCGGCATCTCCGAGGATGAGGCCGTCTCCTACCTGGCCGTTGTCCTGCCGACGCTCGGGCGGTGGGCGGACCCGGACGGCAGGGCGCGTCAGGGCGCTCGATGACCCCGTCCCGGCCGCGCGGTGGTGCCAATCCACGACGCCATGGCCCGCGCGACCTTTCACAGCTGGGCCGGGCCGGCGGCCGCCGGGAGGCCGTCGAAGTCTTCGAATGGGTGTGTGACCGGTGAGGGTCGCGGGGCAACCGATGCCGGCCCTGTCGGGGTGGATGGAGACGGCGGCGGTGAACAAAGCTTCGGTCACGTTCCGATGTGAGCTTTGCGAAGTGCGGAGAGCCGCTCAGCGAGGCCATCGTGGTCGGAGTCCAGGTCGGGGGCGTTGTGTGCGGTCGTCGGGTCGATTCGTGCGCCGAGCCGTCCGAGTTCGATTAGCAGTGGCACTGTTGCCATGCCTTGTTCGGTCAGCGAGTACCTGCCCTGCTTGCCGCGAGTGACGTCGTCCTTGGTGAGGAAGCCCGCTGCGACGAGATCGGTCAGTCGACGTGAGAGCACGGGGGCGCTGATGCGCTCCTCGCTGCCGGTGAGCAGGTCGCGGAAGGAGCGCCGGTCGTGCAGGACGATGTCACGCAGGATCAGCAGGCTCCACCGGTCGCCGAGCATTTCGAGGCTCCGATTGATCGGACAGTGTGAGCGGGGTTGGGGAATCATCGGGCCTCCTCGCAGGTGGTTGCATTTTGTTATCGCCTACTCTACTCTGGTTTTCGGCTAGTAACGCATTGCAACCAGTTGCCGGGTTTCGCGGCACAGGAAGGACGCCATGAAAGCCTTTGTTCTGGAGAGATACGGTCAACCATTGCGCGCCGTCGACATGCCCGTCCCCGAACCCGGTCCGCGCCAAGTACTCGTGAGGACGATTGCCTCTGGTGTCAATCACGCCGATGAACGCACCCGCGTCGGTGAGTTCAAGGCCGTTTTTCGTCTCGACCTGCCGAAGGTGATGGGCGGGGAGCTTTCCGGCGAGGTGGTTGCCATCGGGGATCAGGTCACGGAGTTCGCCGTTGGGGATCAGGTCTACGGCTACACCGGTGTGGTCGGCATGGGAACCTGGGCCGAGATCGTCGCGGTCGATGCGGATGCCTTGGCGCCCGCGCCTCGCGGCATCCCGTTGGCCCGAGCAGCTGCCCTGCCGGTTGTCACGCTGACCGCGTGGCAGGCCCTCGTGACGATCGGTCGGCTCCAGCCGGGTCAGGCGGTTCTGGTTCACGGTGTCGGCTCGGCTGTCATTCAGCTCGCCAAACACCTGGGGGCCACTGTCGCCACCACGGTGTCGGCGTCCAGCGCTGAAACCGTCAAGGAACTCGGCGCGGACATCGTCATCGACTACCGCAATGACGACTTCGTCGAGAAGCTGGCCGACACGCCCGTTGACATCGTCGTCGACACCCAGGGGGGTGAGGTGAGCTTCCGGTCGCTTGAGGTGCTGCGTCGAGACGGGATCCTGATCGGTATCGCCGGAACACCCGATCCGGCGCTGGCTGATCAGGCCGGGGCCGGTGCGCTGGTCAAACTCGCCCTGTCCGCCCTCAGCCTCCGGCTGCGTCGCCGGGCCCGTAAGCTCGGCGCGCGCTACCGGTTCCTGTTCATCGAGCCCGATGGTGAGGCGTTGCGCACCATTGCCCGACTCGTCGATGACGGCGTCATCGAAGCCGCTGTCGATCGGGTCCTGCCCTTCGACGATACGTCCGCGGCACTCGATCAGCTGCTGGCCGGAGGAGTCCGCGGCAAGGTCCTTGTCACCACCGTCCCGGAAGAGGTCGCAACCCATGCCTGAGATCAACGTCGCCACTGGAGAACGTGCCACCCGATGGACTTCCGCCCCCACCCGACGCATCCGGGTCGACGGCGAGACTATCGCTTACCGTGACCTCGGGGTTGACGGTGGGACGCCGACCGTGCTGCTCACCCACCTTGGGGCCACCCTCGACGAGTGGGATCCGCGCATCGTCGACGCCCTCGCCGCCGGGCGTCGCGTCATCGCTGTCGACCTGCCCGGTGTCGGAGGCTCCACGGGACGTGTTCCGCGCACCATCAAAGGCATGGCCGATGCCGCTCGGGCCTTCATTTCCGCGTTGGGTCTGACCCGGATCGACCTCGTGGGATTCTCGCTCGGAGGATTCGTTGCCCAGCAGGTCGCCCTCGAAGCCCCGAGCCTGGTTCGACGGCTCGTTCTGACCGGCACGGGCCCAGCCGGAGGCAGGGGCATCAACCGGCCCACCGGTGCGGCCTACGTCTACATCGACATGCTGCGCGCCGTACTGGCCCGCACCGACGCCAAGGAGTTCCTCTTCTTTCCGCGTACGCCCGAGGGCAAGGCGGCAGCACGCGACTACCTCGCCCGGATTCGCGAACGGGTCATGGATTGGGACACCCCCATGACCCTGGGAGCATTCCGCGCTCAGCTCGTCGCGATCAAGGACTGGGGCCGTCAACAGCCGCACGACCTGTCCAGGATCACGGCCCCCACCCTCATCGCCAACGGCGACCACGACCGCATGGTTCCGACCTCGCTGTCCGAGGACATGCACCAGCGTATTCCCAACAGCACCGTGGTCATCTATCCCGACGCCGGCCACGGTGGTGTCTTTCACCGCTACCAGGAGTTCATTCCGACGCTGTTGGCTCACCTCGACACGTGAGTTCCAGGGCCCATTCTGGTTCATGGCAGAGTTGTAGGGCCAAGGCTTGTGGCGGGCTGCTTCAGGATATGAGTCGTAGATACGCGGCTCTGGCTTTCATCTCGAAAGGCATCACGTCGTCAGTGGGTTGATGCCATATCCGAGTACGTGATCCCGGCCGCTGTGGATGCCAAGTTCAGGGAAGTGTGGTCATGTCACCGAGCGGGAACGCATCTGGCCGCGGTCCTGGTCGCGCGCACCGCCCTCAGCGACGTTCTGGCAGACGCCGAAGCGTCCCGACCGGATTTCCTCATCGAGTCGCTGGACACACTGGCCTCGCAGGGGCACCTCAGCGCTGATCTCGCCAGACGTGCGGAAGCCACCCGCTCGCGGTGGTGCCCTCCCACTTACCAGTGACGGCAGACGAGTCCGAAGCCTTCTTGAACCTCGTGGTCGAGATCATCATCAGGATCTATCCCGGCGGCCCGATGGCGTGGAGACCGGGAAGCGCGGTGAGGCTGATCGAGGACGGGACTTCGAAGAGTTGGTTGCCGGAGTTGAGGTTGGTGATGTCTGCAACCGCGTTCTGGGTTGGCTGGTTTCTGACTAGGAGGCGGCGTGCCGTTGATGCGTTCGGCGGTACAGGATCCTGCAACGGGAGTCGTCTATTGCTTTGACGCAGAGGTCTTGTTATCTCGCCTGGCGTCGACGAGGACGAGCTTGATCTTGATGCCCTTCTCCTTTACGAGAGTGGCGATCGTGTCCTCGACGCGCTTGATGCGCGCGGGCGCGAAGTCCTCGTCGTAGTGTCCGACGCATAGGTACACGCCATAGCTGATCTGCTCGGTCTTCATGTATTGGGGCAACTGGGTCGCAGCGCCCTTGAAGAAGCCGCTGCTGCGGATCACTTTGACTTCGAGGAGGGCGCGATCTTCCCAGCCCTTGGAGAATTTGAAGTCGACCGGACCGCGGCCGCGGTTGACCTCCTGGCTGATGTCAACCTGTGCGGCACGGCAGGCTTCGGTCCACATCGCGCCGGCGATAGCCTGGATGACTTCTTCTTTCTGCGGGCTACCGGCGGCCCACAGCGCGCGCCACAGATCAGTATTCTCGACTGCGTGCTGGAAACGTGTCGCGAGGAGTTCGACGAACGCCGGAAACTCCTGCTGCTGGGTAGGAACCTCGGCTGAGGTTATGGGCGAGGCCTTACCCACGGCCTCTCCGGTCTCCCGCCAGAAGACCAGGCCTTTCGGGTCCATCTCGACATCGTAGGGCAGGTGGGGCATCTGTGCTACCAGTCGCAGGTAGTCGGCTGCCTTGTCTGGATACTTGCGGGCGAAGCGTCGTGCCAGGACGCGGCGGTCTGCTTGGTTGAGGCCCTGTGCGATCTCGTAGCTGAAGTCTTGTCGCAGAAGATGAGCTTCGTGGACCTCGGCCCACTTCCAGAACTCGTCCGGGGCCACCGTCGGGATTTCCTTCAAGAACCGCTCGGGTGCTAGCAGAACTCCACCGCCGCCGAACGGGGAATTCGGTAGTTCGATCTTGGCGTCGGGAAGCCACCTGGATCGCTTCCGGTCCCAGCCGGGGTGCTTGACGGCCACTGGCTCCATCGTGATGCCGAGCTTCTTGGACACCTTCTGGGTGTATCGGATGAACCGGTGCTTGAGAATGTTGCAGAGGATGTCGCTTATCCGATCCAGACCGATTCCGCTGGAGAAGAGGTTGAAGCCCGCGATAGACGCGAGGTCTTCGATGTGCCCGTACTGGCGTGCGAGGTCGAGGATGTCTGCCATCTCGCGGGCGACCTTGGGTCCTGTTCCAGAGCCGTGTGGGGCGCCCATGCTCAGGCCAAGGCAGAACTCGTTGGGTTCGGGGAACCTCAGCAGCTCAAGCGCCTTCTGGTATGCGAGTGAGTTCTGGTTTCCCTTGGATTGCTCGATGAGACGTGCTGCGGCGTCGAAGAAGTCCGTGACTTCCTGCTTGGCTCCTGCCCACAGGGGCTTGTTGTCGTCGAACACCAAGAACGGGTCGACATATAGCGGCGTATCTTGGTCAAGCAGAGGGTTGAACCACGGGCTCGTCTTGCCGTGGGCCACGCCGAAGGCGCTGCTGAACCTCATCTCGTGCTCCCCTCTGCGTCGACCTTTGCCCCGCTGGCCGGCTGCGGGGTGGGAGCGCGTTGTCGCACACTGTGCCCGTCCGGGGCGCACACGTCCCGCATTGGTTCCCCCATCAGGGCTGAACCAGCGTAATCAGTCTTAGCGGGAAGGAGTCGCATCGGTTCTCCCGGGATTAGAGGTGGGCTCAGGGTGTGGGTTCGACGACGAGGCGCAGCCGAGGCTTGGTCCCGCTGCCGGCCGCGACGATGTTGTCGATCTGCTCGATGGTGAAGCGGCTTGCTCTTGCCAGGTCATCGGTTGTGGTTCCTGCTTGGTTGAGCAGATCGACGGCAGCACCGAGCAGATACGGGGACTCAGGGGGACCGAGCGGACCGGGTTCGGGGCAGCCCTGGCTGCGTAGGTGCTGGTTCGCGCGGCGGTAGCTGTGTTCGCCCCATAGTCCGATGGCGTGGCATCGGTAGACGAGAGCAGCCAGACTGATGCCCCACTTGGTCTTCGCTTGCAGTAGAGCATCCCAGTCGACCTTGCGTGGCAGGTCCGGCTCTAGCTCTGGTGTCGGTGCCAGGAACTCCGCAGCGAACTGGTGTGCGTGAGTCTCGATGATCTTGGAGCCGGGCTCGACGTCTTGGTGCATCACGAGGTGGCCGAGTTCGTGGGCGGCGTCGAAACGGCTTCGTGCGCGGTCATCCTTGAACGGAGAGAGCAGCACCAGGGGTCGGTGGCCGGCTTCGGTGGAGAACGCGTCGACGCGGGGGTCGATCTCCGGTGGCAGCCGCAGGGTGATGATTCCGTGAGCCTCAAGAAGACGAGTGACGTGTGGGACCGGCCCCGGTTCCACACGGAGCCGGGAACGGGTATCGGCGGCGATGGAGGCGATCAGGGTTGGGGAGGGCTCGTCGTCGACTGGCTCGATGATGTCGGTGACCTGGGGGAGGTCGACGTACTGCTCGATGACCTCGATGACGGCCAGTGCGATCTCGGCGAAGGCAAGGGCCTGGTCACGGGAGATGGCCGGTGTGGCTCGCAGCGACCGGAAGTGAGCTTCACCCGTGGAGACCGTCGTCAAAGGGCGGCCTTGCCTGAAGAACTCGATCGGCACGCCCAGGGCCAACGCCAGTTCCGCTGCGACGGTGTTCGTGGGCCGGCCACCGCGCTCGTACTGGGTGATGGCCGCTGCCGTCACACTGGTCTGCGCCGCCAGAGCGGTCCGCTGCATCCTGCGTAGGCGCCGCGCAACCGACAGGCGCTTGCCATCGAAGTCGGCCAAGGCTCCGCTCGCGCGGCGACGACGTGCCCGTTGACGTGACTCGGATTCGAACGTCACAGTCTGTTGCCTCCTTCCTGTCGGCGCGGCTTGAGTGCCAGGGCGGGCACTGGGGCGGGCTTATCGCCGAAGGTCGATCCGTCGTAGGAACCGGGTCCTTCACCGCTGGTCGAGCTGTCTTGGGCGGGCGGCTCGTCCCACCAGACGGGGGTCACCGCGATCCATCGCTGAGCGCTTGCTGTGGGCAGTCCCAGCCACCCCGCAGTCAATCCTGTCCTCAGCTCCGCACCCCACACCAGGAACACCTCACGACATTGAGTGACTTCGTCAGCAACGTTCGGAAACGGAAACTCGAACAACGGCTCAGCCTGCGGGTTTCGCGACGGCGGGTTATACGCGGCATGGTTGCGCAGCGCCGCGGCCTGTCGGCCCTCGGAGCCAGACCAGTCGAAGTCCGCCTCGAAATTCGGGCGACGCCCCGACCTGAAAGGTGCCTTGACCAAGCGCACGTCAGCTCGGGGAGTGTGGAGCACCGTCGAGCCGAGCTCCTTGCTGGCAACTACCCCAGACGCTCGGAGCACGGCACTGTCCGGCACCTCGGCGAGCAACCTGTTGGCCAGATTCCGCGAGGAGAGAACGCTCAAGGTGAAGGCGTCGTCGTACGCCTCCACTGGCTCGTGGCGTTCTCGGTTGATCCGCCATACCTCGGTGACCGCAGCCTGAACGAAGTCGATCAACCCCGCCTCAGCGAAGCTGGTACGGAGCGAGTCCAGGTGGACTTGCCCATGTGGGTCCCATGACGTCATGGCACCAGTTAAGCAGGATCGCCCGTCACCCGTAGATTCGACACGCTGATAAGCAAGACCGTTGAACATGTGTAGGAAAATCAAGCAGATGCACGTGTTGCTGCTTGAGTCCTCCCGCTCTCTGGCACCCTGGTGCCAGCGGCGGATGTCGTACCCGCCCACTTCCGAGAGATGAGGTCCCAGCATGGCCAAGAAGCCTGCTAATGCCGGCAAGTTGTGGACAGCCGCCCATGACGCTCAGCTTCGCCGTGAGGCTGCGCAGAACACCCCGACCAGAGCCCTGGGCCTACAACTTGACCGGACCGAAGACGCCGTGCGCAGCCGGGTTGGCGAGCTGGGTGTCTCGCTGAAGCCGACCAGTCAGAGTCCCTACGGCCCCGCGGCAAGAAGCGTTAGCTAGCGGCACGGCCGACCTGTGAAAGCGAGCATCGCGAAGGACTCGCACTCCGCGGCCGTTTCGGTGGACAGGGCTCGCTGGCTGACGCGACCTAGGGCTCTGGCCGCGGGGATCGAGCGGATCGCAATACGATGGTTGTTACAACACCGAGGTGTGCTTTCCATCTGGCGACGAGGGTCACGAGATGAGAACGACACCAGATGTACTGTTATTCATGCTGTTTGAGGTCGGAGGTGAGTTAGTTGAGAGTGCGGCTTGGGCTTGCTCGCGGGCAGTGGCAGTACCGGACGCTCGTGAAGCGCCTCAACGCACGTCCTCCGCTAAGTACGAACTGTGTTCGGCCCGGTCGGCGTCCATGACAGGGCCCGCGATCGGGCCTTGGGCTGTGACCTGAAGATCCTGCTGATTTACTCAAGCGCGCACTGCGTCACGTGAGACGGCACCCTCGTTTTGCTTGGTTTCCCTGGTGGCTGCTGCTGCGCTTGAGCCGCGTCCCCGCGGCGATGAGTGGTGCCAGTGCCTCGTGCAGGGTAGGGATCACGCTGTGGCAACCTAGATGAGGGTGCCGCAAAAGGCGCTCCACGAGTAAGTGATAAGTCGATGATGCCCGTAGGATTTCCCCATGATGCAGCGAATGAGCATCCGATGTCGAGGATGTGAAGAGGTGTTCACGCTCCGTCTAGGGATCAACGTGTCCAAGCGAGCAGCCTTCTACGTCCTCTGTCCCTTGTGTTGCCTGCCCATCCAGGGGGAGGTCAATGGCAACTCCATTGAGAACGTGAAGCTCGACATCGGCGGAGACAACGTCCCCTTGGAACAGGAGGCACCCGTCACCACGGCTGATTTGAATGCTCCGGTGCTTGTGACGGCCGATTCCATGAAGGGTGATTTCTTCGGAGGCATGACCAACCTCACCTTGGTCTTTCTCTGTCAAGACAGGGTCTCGGAGTACGTGACTGCGGCGAACCGGGGCATTGCCTTCCTTGAGGAGGGTTGGCCCGACGTCGAACGGGCACTCAGGTACTACCTCAACTCAGATAACCAGCGTTTTGAGGTTGCTGTAAAGAAGATGGGCCCGATTCTGCCAGGCATCGGCTTTGCCACCACCCATGAGCGAGCTAGCCAGCTTTACACCCTCCTAGGAGCGGCGTCGCTAAGAATCATGGCCCCTTCGGACGAGGGTAAGGTCTTCGTGCATCGTCTGGGCCTCAAGCACACCGCGGCGCTGCGTGAGGGCAGCTACCGGGCATATGCCAAGGAACTGTTTTCTTCGGGGCAGGTGCTCGACCTAGAACGCCGGCAGCTCGAAGAGCTGCTCAACTTCGTCGATCACGCCGAGAGCTGGCGTATGGGCATGTTGCCTCGGTACATGCGCCCCGACGTGGATCTCGAAACACTCGATTGGCGCGTGCTTCGCAACGAGTTCCCCATCCTCCGTGACCTCTATATTCACGGCTTCGAGACCGTGTGTCGAGGACTCGGCCCCCTCATGGCCGCCCAGAACACTGTCAAGCGGAAGAACCCGAACGATTTCGGTGAGGTCTCGCCTGAGGGGCGACCTAACAAGAAGCTGCCGCCTCCGGCCAGCATCGTCAAATTCGAACGCTTGGGTAACGCAGACAAGCTGGCATTCATACGAGCGATCCCTGGCATCTCCCACATTGACACCCTCTTAGACGGACCCCTGCGGAACGCCATTGGGCACTCTTCTGCCCGCCACGACCTGCAGACAGGTCGCATCGTCACCGATCGCATGCCACAGGGCATCACCTATCTCGATTTCATGGCCAAAGTGGCGGATGTGTTCGAAGCGCTGATGCTGATCATCCAGGTCACTCGTTTCATGCGCGTCGCCTCTTCTCCAGATTTCTCGAAGGGCTAAGCGCCGAGTTGAGGATTATCCGATTCTGAGGTACACCAGTTGCTAACGTGCGTACACCCCAACCGGCGATGTGGGATGCGTCTAGTGCTGGGTGAGGGGCAGGCGGGCTCGGCCAGTGGTTCAAGTGGGGACACCAGTGCCGAAGAAGTCTTGGTCCTGGGCCCAGATCGGACCGCCGGACGGTTGGCTGGTCCGCCTCGGGCCGAACCGTCGCAACCGCCCCACCGCGTGCCCAGGCCAAAGCCGGAATTTACCACCGACCACGAAGCGCGGCCCCGACGTAACAGCCGCTAGCGCGTTCGGTGATCGGCATGAGCGCCAGCCTCGTGTGACAGTGACACGGTTGGTCGATCCAGGCGAAGCACCAGTCCAGGAACCGCGGCCGCCCTCAACTAGTTCACCCCAGCACCACACCACCTATGGGTGAACGGGTACTTACGCGCTTCTACTCAGCAGGTGGTTGATAGCCCGGGATCGGCCAGGTGTAGTCCGCGATGACAGACCCGGAGTTGGGGTCATGCTTGTCGATCTGTTCAAGGATGTCGCTCAGCGGGCGGTCTTTATTGGCGAAGTCGGGGCCGCCGCTGACCTGGACCCGCGGCCATACTGGGCGCGGGAGCGAAGAGTTGCCAGCAAATGGGTGATCGTCAGGATGGAAATACATGACCCTCTCCGCCGAGGCCTGCACCGCTTCGTTGTGCAAGTTTGCCAAGAGCGTTCGTGGAGCAAGATCCAAGACTTGCCTGGGGCCCGGATCCATCTCCTCAATCCAGCCACAGAAGCGTACGCCGATCCAGTGCAACGATGATGGCCCAAGCGCCCAGGAGACCGCGGTCCTGATACCCTTCGCCAGGAATCAGGCAGACGGGAACGTCCGAGGTGGCAAGCGCTTTCCGGGTGAATTGGATCCAGCACCACGTTCGGTTCAAGACCGTCTCAACGGCTCGAGCGCGCATCCGGGCGAGGGTTGCGAGATGCTCGGAACTATCTAGCACCACAGCTGGCCCCTCAGCGGAATGGAGGTCATTCCATACACGTTCAACCTCCGCAATAGGTACCTCCCGGGCGAGCCCTTGGCACGTGGCGTGATGTAGATAGGCCAGGCCGCCCATGCCAACCTGCATCCTGAGCGAAATCGCCTCCCTCTCCCTCATCATTCGCCGGCTGTCTGGGCCACGCAGATACTGAATGGCGATCCAGCGAGCCAGGCTGAGACGGTCTTCCTCGTCCACCTGGAAGCTCTCGACGTTCCTCGCTCGACGCAGATCTGGAGCCGCTTCGCTCTCGACCTGGCTAAGCCATCTTTCCCACGCATCGCTCACGCTGCTGTCCGGCAGGGTGACGCTGTAGAAGTTCTTAATGACGGCAGCATTCACGACGGAAAGGGGATGTTGTACGCCAGTGTCGAGTGCTACCCTGCACCAACCGGTCGGCGTCGTCCGTGAAGGCGCGCAGATACATTCGGGGCACGACATGATGTCGTCTAGGGCGGTCACCGGACACGTGATCTATCCATTCAGGGATGTGACGAGGTCTACGTATCCGAAGTCATGCACGGTGGAGCAAACCGTCCTACTGGGGTTTCGGCCGCCCCTGCTCCGCGTGACTGGATCTTCTGGGACTGCTGCAGGGGCGGCTGCACGGTTAGGCGGCAGCCAAGCTGTGGTGCCTTGTGGTGCCTTGTGGTGCCTTGTGGTGCTGCAGAGAGTCGCGCTGGCAGGTGCGATCACCCGCCAGCGCTCATTGCGTTCGTCATCACCTTCGCCGAGCGCATGCCGCCGAGCACCGCGAGAGATGAAACGGTCACTTACATCGTTTACCGGACAGTCCCGAGTCGGGTTGTCCGCTCATGTCTCTTCCTTCCGCTCGCTAGCGTGCAATGTCTGCTTTGAAAGCCAGGGTGGGTCAGGGGCAGCAGGTGGGTTTGAGTCCTTTGCGGGCCGAGAGCAGTGCGGCATCCTTGTTGCTGTGGGCCGATCGGAGCGCGCTGATCACTGTTTGCTGTGTCTCGGGTGACCAGTAGATCCGCAGGTTCTCCCGAGCACGGGTGATGGCTGTGTAGAAGATGCTGTGGGTGATGTCTTCTTCGTTGGCGCTCGTGATGACCACCTTGACGTTGTCGTACTCAAGGCCCTGCGCTTTGTGGATACCGACGGCATAGGCCACTTGGAACGGGACAGCCGTGGTGTCGGTATCGTCGTCTTCGTCGCTGATGCTGTTGTCGTAGTCGTAGACGGGGAAACGGACGGTCGAATCTGCGACCCATTCCAAGTCAGGGTAGCCGTCCACGTCGAGTTCGGTGATGGGCCTGTCGACCTTGACGTCGAATATAATGGAGCCGGGAACGGTTTCGATTTTGACGATAGTTCCCTTGAGGTTGTTGTACAGGAGGCCGCGGAAGCGGTTCGTGTCGGAGAACACGACGGGGTCCCCGACTTTGTACGTCGCCGGGCCCCACTCGACGGGCGGTTTCAGGTTGCTGGCCTGTAGGAACCGGTTGATGTTGTTGATGCCGTACAGGCCGTCATAGTTGAGGGCGAGGATGATTTCGTCGCGGTCGTGGTGATCAAACAGGCTCGCGTCGAGCACGGTCGAGTAGCCGTTGCGGGCAAGTGCCTCGGTGATCGACTCGTCGAGGGTGCGGACCTTTCCCCACAGGTCGATCAGGGCCTTGCTGCTGGTGCGGTACGGGGTCTTCAGTTCGAAGACGGATTCGGGGTCGATGTAGGACCTGATGACATTGAACCAGTTGCCGAACCTGATGGCTTCGATCTGGTGGACGTCACCGACCAGGACGAGCAGCTTGAAGCTGGTGTTGTTCAGGACTTCCAGGAGATCGGCGTTGCTGACGGTTGAGCATTCGTCGATGACGAGGAGACTGTAGGCGCCGCTCGGGTTGTTCTTGTGCTTGGCGATCGTGCGGAAGGTCGAGTTGGCAGCGGTGACGCGTCGCCGCAGGTTCTCGACTGCGGGGTTGGTGTTGGCCAAGAACAGCTTCTCGTTACCGGCGAAGTAGTTGGCGACGTGGTCGACCATACGAGTCTTTCCTGTTCCTGCCGCACCATAGATCAGCGCAACTCGGGACTTGGCGAACAAGTTGGTGAGCGCCTCTCGCTTTGCTGGGTCGTCCACCTCGTGTGTTGTGGTGGTGAGCCATTGCGCTACGGCAGCCGAGTAGCCGGCTATTCCGCTGGCTGCGTGGGCTTGCAGCTGCTTCACGATGGCGAACGTGTCGTCTTCGTAGCCTTGGATGAACACGTGCTCCTTGTCGAGCACCAGGTCTCTGGCGGGGCGGTGCTTGTAATAGAGCTTGCAGTTGTGGGTTGCGATGAGCGCTTTTATGTCCTCGAGATTCGGCAGCTCGCTGACCGGGGTGTATAGAATGCCGCGGTCCTCGACGTTGCGCTTCACCCGTCGAGCGAGGAGTTCGTGCGTGCGTCCTGTGGCGTCAAAGCTGTTGATCAGGTCCCAGAAGCGGGCGATGTGTCCGAGCGGGTCAGTGCAGAAGGGCATTTTATCGAACGGGATGCACCCGTATTCGAGATACAGTTTGGAGAGGCTTGGGTTGGGTTGCTGACTTTTCTGCGACCTGAGGACGGTGTTGCGCATCCGTAGGAGGAGGTAGCGGAGCATGTTGTGGCCGGGCTTCTTGTCTCGGATGATGCGTCGGGCTTCGTCGAGGGCGGGGAAGATCTGCGGCGTCTTCGTCTTGGCCGTTCCTCGTGCTTTGAGATCTTCGTACCGCTCCGGGGGCGCGTCGATGAGGTCGAGCAGGGTCGAGCCTCCGGACAGGCCGGCCATCACGAACTTGTACTCGTCCGAGTCGGTGTAGATCCGCTTCACCGGCTGCCCGACCACACTGGCGAAGTGCTGCAACTCACACGGGCGAATGGATACCTCCCAGTTGCGGATAAGGATGATGGGCATTTGCTGACCGAAGACTTCGATCGTCGTGGCTTGAAGGCCCAAGTTGGCCGCGTAGTTGTCGGTAATGTCGATGTCGGTGAAGGCGATGATCCGATCGAACTTGCTGACTCGGTTCATTGCCTTGTAGAAGGTGACCTCGTAGAAGATGCTCCCTTGGACGACGAACGGCCGCGTCTTGTGGATGTAGAAGCGATCGTACCGGGCCGACGTCGCCTTGCCTGGTTTGTCGATCTCAGCAGCGATCTTCTCGTGGTATTCCGATAGCGCAGGGTCTTGGTCCAGCGGGAATGACTCCAGATTGTCGAGGATGTCGACCCCAAGCTTGTCGTGGAGCATGGTGCGGAGCCGCAGCAGGTATTCGTAGTAGCGGAGCATCAGCCGCTCGGAGGTATCTCCATCGAACGTGTAGTGGGAGACCGACGGCTGGAGCAGTCGGTGGAACTTGGTCACGAAGTTGAGCCGGCCGTTGGCCTGTACCGCCGCAAGGGCGGCCTGGATCGCGTCGTAGTCGTATTCGGTGGCAGAGTCCTTGGTGTGCAAGTAGACCGCGGCGCCCTCGACCAGGTTGCGTATCTGCGAGAGCAGATTCTGCGCCAGAAGGCCGCGTTGATCCGACAGGGCGTCGATGTTTGCGCAGATCGCGGCGTCGATGCTGGTGACGTGCTGGGCGACCGTGGCCATGGGAACCTCCAGGGTAGGGAGTGTGTGCTTTTGGCCGAGCTTATAGCCAGATGTCGCTGAGCGCTCGCTAACGTCGAGACACCATTAGTGAGTCCACTCAGCACGACGCTCCCTGGGTCCCGTTGGGCTGGTTTTCTGGCATCGGTTGCAATGCCCCGACGTGGCTGTTCATTGGAGGGCTTGGAAGCTCGCTTCGATGGCGTAGCGGCCGATTTCTCCGCACCGGTGGGTGTGCTTGCTATCTGGCGACTGGAGTGCTACACGTTTTGTGGACAGTGATGAAAAACAGGTTTAATCGAACACGTGAGGCATAAGTCTGTATCATGTCCGCTTCAAAGGTTCAGTGAAGAGTTCAAACAGCAGGTCGTGTCGGGTGGGCGTTGAGAAGCCCCTGCACGGCCAGCCGAGGTGGCAAAGTCCTACGGTCTGGTCCCGCGAACCGTGAGGATGCTGGGTGTACAAGTGGGGAAAGCCCATTCCGGCATCGAGGGTGAGGAAATGACGGCGGCCCGACTTGCTGAGTGCAAGAAAATCAAGGCCGAGCTGCGTGAGGTCCGGACGGGGGATCGATTTCAGAGATAAAGCGGCGGCCTTTCCGCCGTGGCGGGAGTCCCGGTCAAGAGCACGATACGCGTACACTCCTCCGTCGAGGAAGGCAACCACCTCGGAACCTGTGTGATGTGCCGGTGTCTGGTGGTGTCGCATTCAGGCTGCTACACCCTGGCGGAACAGGGGCTTGTCGGAAAACCCGCAAAGCGCCGTAGAGGAACTCGCTAATTTTTGTGACGTGTCTTCCTCACGCGAGCTCCGAACGAACCCAGCTGCTGTAGACGGGTTCGCAAAGTCTTGGAACGCAATGGTGTTGCAATCAGTCCCAGGGGACGGTGCGCCGGTTCATGCAGCCTGGAGGGCCTGGAGGGGGTGTCACACCCTGCCCCAAGGCCCACAACCACCGTGCCTGCGGCCGACCCCTGGCGGGGTGTCCCGATCTGATCGAAAGGAACTTCACAGCCGCGGATGCTGGTGGGTGACATCACCTATGTTCACGCCCGGGAAGGATTCGTGTGCCTGGCGGGCCGTGAGGGGGCCGTCTGCTTGAAAAGGATTGTTGGCTAGGCCACGGCAGGGACGCACGCGAGTCGAATTGGTTCAAAACGCCCCGGAGAAGTGGCGGTTCGGAACTGTCAGCCCGTCAAGGGTGTGATGATTTTTCATGTCGAGTCCGGGGATCGCAGTACACGTCCGCCGAGTACACCGAGGCTTATTCATGGGGTGTAGGCGAAGATGAGTCCGGTGACGGCTTGTATTGTG
>ERZ773038.1080-NODE-1080-length-16136-cov-7.015360_pt1 | contig 16136 bp, 11 predicted proteins | sample MGYA00511665_ERZ773038 | MGnify/ENA primary metagenome ERZ773038 (study PRJEB29015, sample SAMEA2737966) | human oral metagenome | biome: human oral; feature: human-associated habitat; material: dental | place: China | collected 2028 ... | reverse complement strand
ACGTCACTTAACCCGCGAGAACGTACCTCTAGCAGACGTTCTCGCGGGTTAAGTGGCGATCTCGCAGACCGCGACGCCGATCCCCGGGCGCCCCGCCCCACCGGCCGTCTTGCATGGTGGGACGGCGTCTCGCATGTCGTGACGCGACCGATCCGCTCGGAGTACCGCCTTCCCAGGGCCGCAGCGGACGGCCCGCACTACTGCAGACGACGGACAGAACTGGTTGTTTTAAGCGTCAGACAATTTTTCCAAGACGTACTTTTGAGGAGTTTCCGTGGGCGGGAAACCCTTCATACTCGGCCAGCGCACGAATGGGCTCGTGCATCTGCTGCATGGTTTCAGCACGCATTGACAGGAATGACGTCGTCTTCATATAGGTGTGAGCGGTGACTCCAGAATGCATTCGGCTCGCCCCGGTCGTCGGCAGCGTGGCGGGTGTGCCGCCCACATAATTGGAGGCTGCGAATGTCGTATTCTGGCCCAGAAGCAGAGTTCCGGCGTTCTGGACAAGATCTACATAACTCTGCGGATCTGCTACTGCCAATTGCAGATGTTCTCCGGCGAGTTGATTGGCGACGTCTATTGCCTCCTCCGTAGAGTTGAACGTGAATATTCCTCCGTTGTCCGCAATGCTCTGGATCGCGTAAGATCGACGCGGCTCCGGCAGTTGTGAAATTGCAGAGGGCAAAGACTGGGAGACCTTCACCGCAATAGAATCGTTACTGGCCAGCAAAATAGCGGAACTGTCGGGACCGTGTTCGGCTTCGTTGACGAGATCATACGCGACAAGTTTTGGATCCGCGCCGTCGTCGGCAACAATGATCGAATCAGTAGGGCCAAGACCGGCTACGGTAACTACTCCCCGCGTCTGCGCATATTCTTGAGCGTAGACGATTGCCGGACTTCCCGGACCGACAATCATTGGAACTTTTGGCACAGACTCTGTTCCAGTAGTCAATGCGGCCACCAGAGCCGGGCCATTCGCGCATAAAACAATATCGACACTAAGTCTCAAAGCGACGTAAGCAGTAGCGCTATCGAGGCGCGGCCCGCTCGCATTGGGTGGGATCACCATGACGAGTCGCGGCACTTTAGCGGATCGTGCAGGTGCGCCTATTTGAACCGCAACCGATGGGAACGAGCCTTTTCCATTCGGAACGAAAAGTCCTGCCGAGGAGATTGGGCGAGCAATTTCTCCCCACATGTCTCCGGTCGCGCTACTCGACGCCCATGACGCTCGAGAAATAATCTCATCATTATACTCGCTCACGCGTTTTATGGCGGTGTCGAGCGCCTTCCGCGTGGCATCATCACATCGGCGAGCGGTGTCGTGGAGTTCATCGGAATCAACTCGAATGGACTGCACATTTCGTCTGTCGAATGTTCTGGTGGCCTCTTGAACAGCCAAGTCGCCGCGTATGGCGACGTCCTCGCAGAGGTGTTGAATTTGCTCACGAAGAGGCGAATCCGTTCGCTTGGAAAGACGTCGTGTTCGCAATAACTTTTGGCAGAGGTGCTCTCGAGGGTCCCAGGGGATTGGACTAAATCGAGTACGTGCGTCCATAATAATACTGCCTAACAGGATCCCTCTTCGAAGAATTTGACGACGGTGTGGAGATGGCGGAATCTGCGACTCAATGAAGAATACTCTTATTATAGTATAATCCCTCGAAGACAGTAGAAGTGCCTTTGGTCACACCTTCTGTACGGGAGAGCACCCATGACGTCTTCTCCCGATCTGCACGATGCGCGCAGGGGCGGAGCACTGTGAGGACGACCGCCCCAGGACGGGGACCGTGGCCTGCGCTACCCTCCGACCATGAGCAGGATCTACGCCGTCGAGTACCGCTATGTCACCGACCAGGACGAGGAGATGGCGAAGATGCGCCCCTCGCACCGGGCCTTCAACGGCCGGCTCGCCGACCGGGGGCTGCTGCTGGCGGCCGGCCCCTGCCCCGGCACGCACGAGGCCCTCATCGTCGTGCGCGCCGAGGACGAGGCCGGCGCCCTGGCCCTCCTGGACGACGACCCCTTCCACAGGGCCGGTTTCATCGCCGAGCGGGTCGCGCGGGAGTGGAACCCGGTCATCGGCCTGCTGGCCTGAGCCCCCGGGCGGGTCGGGCCCCCGTCAGCCGATCGGCCCCATGGGGCCGATTCGTCTCACCGATCGGCCCTCGGGCGCCCCGCGCCGGGCCCCGGGCCCGCCAGGCGGGGGCCGAGCGAGCCCACCAGGTGCATCAGGGCGACGACGACGCCCGTCATGACCGCGATGACCAGCCAGGTCGTGGGGGCCGGCCACTCCAGGAGGAAGAAGGCCCGCACCGGTGCGACGAGGACGCCCATCACCGCGATGGCGCCCATGAGGACGATCAGGCCCAGGCGCCAGCCCCACAGGGGCCGCGCCGTCAGCGTCAGCAGCGCCAGCCCGCAGGCGACCAGTACGAGCGTGGCGCCCGTGGTCACCTGCCCCGGGGCGGCGCCGACGGCGGCCAGCCAGGTGCGCGCCGCCAGGGTGCACGCGCCCGCGACCAGGCCCGCGGGCACCGACAGGACCAGCACGCGGCGCAGGAAGCCGGAGCGGTAGCGGCGGCGGTTGGGGGCCAGGGCCAGGACGAAGGCGGGGATCCCGATCGTCAGGGAGGACACGATGGTGAGCTGGCGCGGCAGGAAGGGGTAGGAGATGGCCGTGAGGGCGACGACGACGGCGATGAGGCTGGCGTAGACGGTCTTGGACAGGAACAGGGAGGCGATCCGCTCCGTGTTGGCCATGACCCGCCGCCCCTCGGCGACCACGCCGGGCAGGGCGGAGAACTCCCCGCTCAGCAGGACCAGGCGCGCCACCGCCCGCGTGGCCGGCGCGCCGTTGCCCATGGCGATGCCCAGGTCGGCGTCCTTGAGAGCCAGGGAGTCGTTGACACCATCGCCCGTCATGGCCACGGTGCGTCCGCGACTGCGCAGCGCCCGGACGAAGGAGCGCTTCTGCTCGGGGGTGACGCGGCCGAGGACCTGGGCCCCCTCGAGCGCCCCGGCGAGCGCGTCCAGGGTCGCCGGGTCTGTGGCCTCGGCTGGCAATTCGCGGGCGTCGAGGGCCACAGGTCCGCCCCCGTCGGGAGATGTGATCGCAGCGCCGGCGGCGACGGCGGCAACGGTCGTCGGATTGTCACCGCTGATGATCTTGACGTCGACGCCCTGGGAGCGGAAGTAGGCCAGGGTCCGGGCCGCGTCGGAGCGGATCTGCTCGGCCAGCACCACGAGACCGGCCGCCCGCCTAGTCGCCGGCAGGCAGGGTTCGTCGTCGGTGCCCCGAGCGCAGGGCTGGGGCGCGCTGACCACGGCGAGAACGCGCACTCCCGTGGCCGTCAACCGCTGGGCGTGGGCGAGCAGGCCGGGGCCCGCCTGCGCCTGGGCCAAGACGATCTCGGGGGCGCCCATGATCCAGGTCTGGTGGTCCAGGACGGCGGCCGACCATTTGCGTCGGGAGGAGAAGGCGATGGCGCCGCTGACGCGCGATGCGACGTCCTGCGCCCCGGGGAGAGGACCGCTCGCGTCGGCGCCGGGAGTCGCGGACCCTTCCGTGAGTCCTTCGAGGATCGCCTCGGCGGTCGCGTTCGGGTCAGCGACCGCGGTGAGAGCCAGCAACGGCTCACGCAGTGCTGCGGTAGCGTCGATGAGAGCTCCATCGCCGTCGTCGGCGAGGACTTCACTCAGGGCGATCCGGCCGGTGGTGAGCGTGCCGGTCTTGTCCAGGCAGAGGGTATCGACGCGCGCGAGGACCTCGACGGCGGGCAGCTCCTGAACAAGCACCCGACGGCGGGCCAGAGTCAGGGAAGCGGTGGCGAAATTGACGCTCGTGAGCAGGACGAGCCCCTGGGGCACCATGCTGACCACCCCGGCGATGGAGGCGACCAGGGCGGCGCGCCACTGGCCCGCGGGGACGGCGGCGGCGCTGATGGCCGTCCCGCGCATCTGCGACCAGAACAGCAGTAGAGCGACGGGCACGATCACCCAGGAGATCCACTGCAGAACGCGGTCGGTGCCCGCCTGCAGTTCGGAGGTCACCACCGAGTAGCGGCGGGCCTCGCTCGCCAAGCGGTTGGCGTAAGCGTCGGCGCCCACAGCCATGGCACGCACGAGGGCGGTGCCCGCGAGCACAGTGGTCCCCGACATCACCCGCTCGCCCGCACGGGGCCGGACGGGAACCGACTCGCCGGTGAGGATGGACTCGTCGACTTCCAGGCCGTCAGCCCGTACGACGGTGGCGTCGGCCGGCACCTGATCCCCGCTGCGCAGACGCAGGACGTCATCGAGGACGATGTCGGCCACGTCGATCTCGATGACCCTCCCATCGCGCACGGCGCACGCAGTAGGCGCCTGAAGGACGGCGAGACGGTCGAGCGCGCGCTTGGAGCGCACCTCGGCGAGCGTGCCCGTGGCGGTGTTGAGAACCATCACGAAGCCGAACAGGGCGTCGGGCCACCTGCCCACGAGGAGCACGAGGACGAGCGCGGTCGCCAGGATGGCGTTGAAGACCGTGAAGACGTTGGCGCGCAGGATCGCGATCACGGAACGGGAGGTGCGCACCCGATAGGCATTGGTGCGCCCCTCGCGCACGCGTGCGGCGACCTGCGCGGATGAGAGCCCCGGGAGCTCGTTGGACGCCGGCGTTTCGGGACCTGCGGGACCGGGGCGTTCGACGCGCCCCCGCGGGGCGCTCACGAAGGCCTCCGGGTGCGGATGAGCGAGGCCACGGCCACGAGAAGGAGTGTGACGACGATCAGTCCCAGCGAGACCGCGGTGGGAGGCTCGGGGACGGCGGTGACGGGGCGTCCACCGGCGACGAAGGGCAGCGTGTTCTCATGCAGGGCGTGGTTGACGAGCTTGAAGCCGATGAAGCCCAGGATGACGGCCAGGCCGTAGGGCAGGTAGACGAGCCGCTCGAGCAGGCCGTCGATGAGGAAGAAGAGCTGTCGCAGGCCCAGTAATGAGAAGGCGGTGGCGCTGAAGACGAGGAAGGGCTGGCTGGTCAGGCCGAAGATGGCGGGGATGGAGTCGAAGGCGAACATGAGATCGGCGCTGCCCAGGGCGACGATGACGATGAGCAGGGGCGTGATCATGGTGCGTCCGGCGTGCCGGTGTATGAGTCTGTTGCCCACGAAACCGTCAGTCGTGGGCAACAGCCTTCGCACGAAGCGGGTCACGGAGTTGTCGACGTAGGCGGTGGCGTCCTCCTCCTCGTCCTCATCCTTGCGCGCGTCGACAACCTGTTTGACGGCGGTGTAGACGAGGAACGCGCCGAAGAGGTAGAAGACCCAGCTGAAGTGTTCGATGAGGGCCGCGCCGAGCAGGATGAAGATCAGGCGCAGAACCAGGGCGGTGGCGATGCCCAGCAGCAGCGCCTTCTGCTGGAAATTCCGCGGCACACGGAAGGTGGACAGGATGAGGATGAAGACGAAGAGGTTGTCGACGCTCAGGGACCACTCGGTCAACCAGCCGGCGTAGAACTCCGCCGCGTAGATGCCTCCCGCGCTCGCCCAGATGGCCAGGCCGTAGACGGTCGCCAGGGCGGTGTACCCGATGGTCCAGCCGGTGGCCTCGCGCATGGACGGCGGATGGGGATTGCGGGCATGGCCGACGAAGTCGATCGTCAGCAGGCTCATGACGATGATGGCCAGGGCGAGCCAGGCCAGGGGGCTGACGCTCATGTTCTCGTGCTCCTTGACGGGACCGCACCGTACCCGGGTGCTGGTGGGGCTCCGATCCGGGCCGGCCCGGGCTTGACTCGCGGTCGCCGCAGGACCAGCGGAACGGCAATGAGAGCGACTGCGATGTTCCGCACCGGCCGGGCCCCAGTGGGCGGCCCTCCGTCGGCGGCGGGGACGCCGTCTGCGCCGCCGACGCACGGGAACGGGAATGCCGTCATGGTGCGCTCGGCACGACAGCGAATGCGCCGAGCGTCTCGCCCGCTCGTGGGCGGGACGGGCGCGGGAGCGCCTCGCATGACGGCGTCGGGGGCCGGCCATCTCAGGACGTCAGCATCCACTGGTGATACCTCCGGTACGACTCGGGTACCGGAGGTCTCCTCCCGCCGCGTAATTCCTGCCGCCGTAGCGGCCGTCATACTGGCCTGCGACGCCGGGGGCCGGCGTTCACAAACCCGGTCCGCCGTGGTGACGACGTCGCCGTTGGTGGGAGTACTCCCCTCCGCATAATGACGTGTATAGCGAGTGTAACGTCCCAAGCGCTCCCCGGACTCGACCGACGAGAACAAATGCTGTGGCATCGGCTACTCGTCGGCCGAATCCGGGGAGCAGGGCCGTGACGCGAGCCCGCCCCGGACGGGCCTCCCCGCCCATCAGTCGGACGGGGTCTCGTCGTCGAATCGGTAGAGACGCCAGGTGAATCCTGAGTCGTCCTGCCACTGCCGGGCCAGGGTGGCCACACCCCCGCCGTCGTCGAAGATGCCTGGGTAGCGGGTCGCCACGGCGTCCGCTGAGGAGTCCTGTCTGGAGGTGACCAGGGCGAACCGGACCCCGTACCCGCCTGGATCGTTCAAGGCCACGGTGAAGTCCCGGTCGGGGGTGATGACGAATTGCTTGGGCCTGTCACTGGCCAGAACGACGGCGAAGGAGTAGGCCACGTCGGTGACGACCGAACCGTCGGGCAGGCTCATCGCGTCGATATCCGACGCGATACGGTCCGTCATGACGTACTGCCCCGCGCTGGCCGACTCGCGCGCCAGCGTCTCCTCGCGCGCCAGAAGGGGGTCCGCCTCCCCGATCCACGCCAGAGGCATGGCGATGGTGAGACCCACGACCAGCAGGAGCGTGACGAATGCGGCCGGGAGGCGGTGCCCGTCGGAACGGAGCCCGGCCGACCGCACCGCCCCGCACAGGCAGGCGGCCGCGAGCAGGCCCAGGGGCACGGCGGCGATCTGGAACCGCATCCATCCGAAGGACATGCCGAACAGGAAGGTCAGCTCCTGAAAGCCCAGAACGGCGCCCAGCACGACTGTGGGAGCCAGGATCCGGGCGTCCGCGCGCACCCAGGCCGCCACCAGGGCGAAGAGGAGCAGCGGCGGGGCCAGCGGCGCTGTGTGGACCAGCTGTGCCAGGAGATAAGCGGCAGCGTGCCCCATGCCGGTGCCGCCGGTGACGGCGTCGATGGTCTCCCGCGCCGTCCCCACCTGGGCGGAGTTGCCGTACTGGGAGGTGAAGGTCTCCAGCCACGAGCCCATGATGATCCTGCTCGCCAAGGACCACAGGGCGAAGGTCGCGGCCAGCGGCGTGACCGCCAGAGTCACGTCGAGCAGGGACACCGTCCACGGCCGGCTGCGACGGCGGGCGCGCAGAAGCGAAACGCACAGCACCAGCAGACCGACGGACACGCCGATGGCCAGTGCCTCGTAACGCACCAGATAGGCCAGCCCGGTGCCCAGGCCCACGTGCACCAGCGCCCAGGGGTCGTCCGTCTGCAGCCAACGCAGGAGATGACGTGCGGTGTAGACGCACACGGCGAGCAGCATCGCCTCACTGGCCCCGGTCGCCGCCGACAGCAGAACCAACGGGTGAACGGCCATGAGCACCGTCAGGGCGGCAGCGGTCGCGGGCCCCGCCCCCAGATCACGGGTCAGTCCGTGGAAGCGGCCCACGGTGTAGGCCCCGCACAACGACGAGACGATGCATCCGGCCAGGGCATGGCCGGCCAGCGCCGGCCACAGCGGCGTCGCCAGCAGCAGGGGCATGGTGAGCAGTGACGGCAGAGGATTCCACACGAAGCCGATAGCGGCCAGGTGCGGGTCCCGGCTGAACAGCGCATAGTAGCCGTTGGCGACACGGCTCATGGCATCGGGGAAGACGAGGTCGTGAGCGCTCAGCCACGCCGCCACGGTCAGGTACATCATGAGTGCGCTCAGAGCGAGCACCTGCTGGACGCGACCGTCCCGGTCGCGGGCCGCGTGCCTGGCGGCGACGGCTCGTGCTCCGGCGCTCGAGGTCGTGAGGACGGATCCTGTGGGGAGGGCGGCGGCGGTCATGCGACTCGCCCCGCCATCGGGGCCGCCGGAACCCGCGCCCGATTCAGACCGTGAGCGGTCTTCTCCCAGTAGGAGGGCGCGGTCACAAGCTGGATGACGGCTTTGAGGGCCGCCAGCCACATGAGCGCCCAGTACAGGGGCATAAGGAAGGCCGCCAGCAGAAGGTCGGGGCGCTCCATCTGCCGGGCGGTGAAGACGCCCATGTAGAGCACGGCGAGGTTACCCAGCACCAGGCAGATCATGCCGAGGTAGTAGACGACCGATGGGAACAGGGCCGCAAGCGTCGGGTCGTGGGAGGTGAACCACATGACAGTCAGGGCCCAGAAGAAGCCGTTGAGCGCGGACAGCAGCGGCGTCCCCGCGATGAAGACGACCAGTCCGACGATGCCGCGCCATCCCAGCTGGCCGGTCACGAGCCGAGGCCGGCGCGCATGCACCAGAAAGGTCTGGACATAGCCCTTGTACCAGCGGCTGCGCTGACGCACCCAGTTGATTGCATCGGAGTTGGCCTCCTCCCGCGTCACCGAGTCGAGCACCCCGACCTTGTAGCCGGCGCGGTGCAACCGCAGGCCCAGATCGGCGTCCTCGGTGACGTTCCACGGGTCCCAGGCTCCCGTCGCGCGCAGCACGTCGGCGCGGAAATGATTGGAGGTCCCGCCCAGGGGCACGGGGGCGCCCAGAGCGACGAGCCCGGGGAGCATATTGGCGAACCATGAGCCGTAATCCAGTGCGAACCATCGGGTCAGAAGATTCTGGTCGGAGTTGTAGAAGCCGAGCCGGGCCTGCACGCAGGCGTAATCGGGTCCCAGGCGCCTCATCGCTACGACGGCGCGCCGCAGCTGCAACGGGTCGGGGGCGTCCTCAGCGTCGTAGATGGTGCACATCTGCCCTTCGGAGGTCAAGAAGCCGTAGTTGCACGCCTTGGGCTTGGTGCGCGGCTCGCGGGAGGGCACGTAGACGATCCCCAGGTGATCACGCGGTTGAAGGGTCTTAGCGGCTTCGGCGGTCTCGTCGTCGTCCGCCTCCAGGAGGAGCTGGATGTCGAGTAGGTGGCGCGGGTAGTCCAGCGTCTCCAGGCGCTCGACGAGGTCCGCCAGAAGCGGCTCGTGGAAAACCGGCACGAGAACGGTGTAGACGGGCAGGGCAGCGTCGGGCACCGCGCGCGCCTCCTCATCGGTAACCGCCACCATGCGGCCCCCGCGGGCGCCGAGACGGAAGAGGATGAGCCGGTAGGTCAGGGCGGTGACGTAGGCGAGCGTCGCCACGGCGACGAGCACGATCCCCGCGACCCGGGGGCGCAGTACGAGCCCGGCCAGGACGACCGCGGTCGCACCAGCCAGAAGGACCCTCTGCCAGCGCACGAGCGTGCCGCGGGCCGAGTACTCCGGCGCGGCCGCCGACAGGCCGAAGCAGGACAGGCCGATGAGCTGGTCGCGGTCGCCGCGGACCTCCACGGGCGTCGGCAGGGTCAGAGACCCCGCGCGCTGGACGGTCAGCGTCATGCGATCCACCCCCTGGCGGCCACGAGCACGGCGACGGCGGCGGCCGCGGGGACGACCAGCCTGAGAGGCGGCAGGGCATCGAGCTGCCCGACGGGAGCGGGTCCCCATCGCCACGCTATGACGATGCTCACGAGCAGGCAGACGGTCAGGCCGACCGCCCCGGGGATCGGAGCCGCCAGGGCCGGTCTGGTTCCCAGCAGGACGGGCAGGACGGAGGGGGCCAACCAGCCGGTCTCCCGAGTGCCGACCATCCAGAACAGGACTCCCGCCGCGAGGCAGACCGCAGCGAGAACGGCCGCCGCGGGGTGGAACGCGACGTCCCACTGGGCCACGATCCAGCCGGCGCTCGCCAGTCCGCCGGCGCCGAGAATCCGGTCGAGATCGCGGTCGTCGATATGGGGCTGACGGCGGCGGGAGAAGACGAGCGCGCACGCCAGCACAACGGCACCCGCATCCCACAGCCACGCGCCCGGTGGTCGATCGGGCACGAGTACGGCGGTGCACAGCAGGCAGATCGCACCGAGTACGGCGAGATGCTGGGAGGCGACGGGTACCCCGGCGCGTGCGGGGGCCGAAACCTGCGAGGTGGTCAAGGACGAGGCGCTCACCGGCGTCTCCTCTCCACGGCGAGCCCACCAGGGGACGGGCGCCGTCAGGGAACAGAATCAACGCCCCGGCGATCAGGACCACCAGGGCTCGTAGCGTATGGTGGCACACGCACGGGGGTTGCGCTGTGATCCGCGTCGGCACGTCGTCGGGAGATGGATCACGTTACGGCGGCCCGCACGCCGGCCCCGCCGGCAGCGACTCGTTCAGGCGGTAGCGCGCATATCGCGCAGCTCCTTCTTCAGGTCCTGGATCTCGTCGCGCAGGCGGGCCGCGAGTTCGAAGTGAAGGTCCTCAGCGGCCGCGTGCATCTGAGCGGTGAGCTCGTCGACGAGGGAGGCGAGATCGCTCTCGGCGGCTCCGGCGAGCCTGGAGCGGACTGTGGCCTCGGCCGCCTTCTTACGGCGGGAGGTCACGGACCGCTCCTCGTGACCGCGGTAGCCGCCGGCCAACAGCTCGGCGGTGTCTACGTCCTCGCGCGCCAGCATGTCGGTGACATCGGCGATCTTCTTGCGCAGAGGCCGGGGGTCGATCCCGTGGGCATCGTTATAGGCCAGCTGCTTGGCGCGACGCCGTTCGGTCTCCTCGATGGCCTCGGTCATGGCGGGGGTGATGATGTCGGCGTACATGTGCACCTCTCCGGAGACATTGCGGGCGGCGCGTCCGACAGTCTGAATGAGCGAGGTCGATGAGCGCAGGAAGCCCTCCTTATCCGCATCGAGGATCGCCACCAGCGAGACTTCGGGAAGATCCAGTCCCTCGCGCAGAAGATTGATGCCGACCAGCACGTCGAACCGGCCCAGCCGCAGCTCGCGCAGAAGCTCGACGCGGCGCAGGGTGTCGACGTCGGAGTGGAGGTATTCCACGCGCACGCCGCGATCGACCAAGTAGGTGGTCAGATCCTCGGCCATGCGCTTGGTCAGCGTGGTGACGAGGACCCTCTCGCCCTTGTCCGCTCGAATGCGCACCTCCTCCAGCAGATCGTCGATCTGCCCCTGCGTGGGCTTGACGACGATCTTGGGGTCGACCAGGCCGGTGGGCCGAATGATCTGCTCGACGACGCCATCGGAGCGCTGCGTCTCATAGTCCCCGGGCGTGGCGGACAGGTAGACGGTCTGACCCACCCGGTCCTCGAACTCGGCGAAGGTCAGAGGACGATTGTCCAGGGCGGAGGGCAGGCGGAAGCCGTGGTCGATCAGCGTGCGCTTGCGCGAGGCGTCGCCCTCGTGCATGGCGCCGATCTGCGGGACGGTGACATGGGACTCGTCGATGACCAGGAGGAAGTCCTCTGGGAAGTAGTCGAGCAGCGTGTTGGGCGGGGTGCCCGGGGAACGTCCATCGATATGCATGGAGTAGTTCTCCACGCCCGAGCACGTGCCGATCTGGCCGAGCATCTCCAGGTCGTAGGTTGTGCGCATGCGCAGGCGCTGGGCCTCCAGCAGCTTGCCGTCGCGCTCGAGGACGGCCAGACGTTCGGCCAGCTCCGCCTCGATACCCCTGATGGCCCGCTCCAGGCGTTCAGGGCCGGCGACGTAGTGGGAGGCGGGGAAGACGAAGACCTGATCGGTGGCGTCGATGACATCACCGGTCACCGGATGCAGGGACGCCAGGGACTCGATCTCATCGCCGAAGAACTCAATGCGGATGGCCAGCTCTTCGTACATGGGGATGATCTCGACGGTGTCGCCCCGTACTCGGAAGGTCCCGCGGGTGAAATCGACGTCGTTGCGCGTGTATTGCATGGCCACGAAACGGCGCAGGAGTTCATCGCGGTCGATCCGCTCGCCCACGGACAGCGGCGTCATGCGGTCGACGTACTCCTGGGGCGTACCCAGGCCGTAGATGCACGAGACCGAGGAGACGACGACGACGTCACGGCGGGTCAGCAGGGAGTTGGTGGCGGAGTGGCGCAGGCGCTCGACCTCGTCGTTGATGGAAGAGTCCTTCTCGATGAAGGTGTCCGTCTGCGGAACGTAGGCCTCGGGCTGGTAGTAGTCGTAATAGGACACGAAGTACTCAACCGCGTTATTCGGCAGCAGCTCACGGAACTCGGCGGCCATCTGCGCGGCCAGAGTCTTGTTGGGCTCCATGACGAGGGTAGGGCGCTGCACCTTCTCGACCAGCCAGGCGGCGGTGGCGGACTTGCCGGTGCCGGTGGCCCCGAGCAGGACGACGTCCTTCTCCCCCCCATCCAACCGCTCGGCGAGCTCGCGAATCGCGGTGGGCTGGTCGCCGGACGGCTGGTAGGGGCTGATGACCTCGAACGGCTTGTCGGCGCGGCGCAGATCGGTGACGGGACGCATGCGCCAAGGCTACGCGGCGGAGGCCCCGACGGTCGGATGCGGTCAGGCGTCGTCACGGCGACGGTGAGTCCGCAGACGGCTCACTGAGGATCATGCCGGACGTTCCGCATCCGGGACGCGGGCACCGCATTCCGGATCCGGGCCGTCCGCGCCTGCTCGAGATAAGGAGGCTGAGCGCGAAACGGCCCGTCTCGGCCGCGTCGGGGAGAGCACGAGACCTCAGGTGCCGCGCAGGTCGGAGCCTCCCCATTCGACGGCCGTCAGGCCGGTGCGCGGCGGGGCCGAGGCGAGCGTCTGCTCAGGCACCTCCTGATCGGGGACCTCCCCGACCAGGAGGTAGACGCGCACGAAGACGTCCGGCACGATCGAGGCGCCGGAGCCCGGGTCGGTGAAGGTATACCGGGCGACTTGAGAATGCTGGTCGGCGGCGAAGGTGAGCAGGGACCGCTCGTGCTGCTCGATGCGCGGCGCCCAGAAGGTGATGAACTCAGCGGCCTCCCGGTCCGTGAGCCCCAGCAGGCCCAGCATGTCCTCCAGCAGCCCCGTGACCCGATCCCGGGTCACGACGAAGCCCTCGGTCTGCTCGAATGGTTTGGCGGCGATGCCCTCCCAGAACAGGGACGGGTAGGTGCGCCCCGACGGATCCGTCAGCGTGCCGTCGGGGGCCGCGGTGACCGACCAGACCGCGCTGGTCCCCTCCTGCCGGGGCTGCGGGTAGCAGTAGGTCAGCTGCCCGTCGTAGGCCAGGGCGACGTCCAGGGCGGCCTCCGCTTCCGGGTAGATGGAGAGGACCGGCTTATAAGCCCTGCCGTTCGGGCGCCAGCCGCCGCCTCCGCGGCCGTTGTCCCCGCGGCCGTTGCCGCAGGCCGCCAGAGCGCCCGCCGAGGTCAGGGAGCCGAGGGCGAGTACTGACCGGCGGGAGACATCTCGAACATAGCGCACGATGACCTCCGAAGATCTCCGGTGAACAGCCGGCGGCGAGGGCCGCCGTGACCCGGCCGTCGCACGGGACCGACCTCATGGAACAGCCGCGGGTAACGGTAGCAGATCGGTGCCCGCGGCCGGCAATGATCCCGCGACGCTCATGCAATGCCGGCGGAAACGCCGGCGGAGATGTTGGCGCGGACGCGATGCTCCCACAGCCAGTCCACGCCATCGACCAGGTCCTGCTCGGTGCCGTTGTTGACGAGCACGACGTCGGCCGCCCGCCGGCGCTCCTCATCACCGACCTGGCCGGCCATGCGACTGCCGGCCTCCCGGCGCGATAGCCCCCGCTCCTCCAGCCGCGACAGCCTGGCCGTGAGGGGAGCCTCGACAACCAGGACGCAGTCGAAGAGGTCCTCCGTCCCCGTCTCGATCAGGAGGGGAACGTCGTAGACGGCCACGCCGTCGGGTCCCGCTTCCTCCATGCGCCGGGCCGCCGCCTGGGCGATCCTCGGCAGAGTGATGGCCTCCAGCTCGGCGCGGGCGCGGGGGTCGGTGAAGACCCGCGCGGCCAGCGCGGCCCGATCCAGGCCCCCGTCCGCGGTGAGGACTGCGGTCCCGAAGGCTTCGACGACTTCGGACAGACCGGGGGTGCCCGGCTCCACCACCTCGCGGGCGATGACGTCGGCGTCGACGACGCGAGCCCCGCGGGCCGCGAGCAGCCGCGCCGCGCCCTCCTCCGGCGCCGGCGGGGGCTCGCCCCCGAACAGGGGGCACGCCGCCTGGAAGGAGCACCAGTCGCACAGGCGCGAGCGGCGGGGCGCGAACCGCCCGCTGCGGGCGCAGTCCTCGACCTCGTCCCACAGCCGCTCCAGGCGCACGGCCGTGGACTCCAGCTCCGCCGGGTGCGGGTCGTGGGTCAGGACGCGCCCGTCCTTGAGGTAGATCAGCTGCAGCCGCCGCGGCGCCCGGCCGCGCATGAGCCGCAGCACCAGCGCGTAGAAGCGCATCTGGAACAGCGCCTCCGCCACGAAGCGCGGCCCGGGGGAGCGGCCCGTCTTGTAGTCCACCACCCGCACCGCCCCGTCGCCGGCCACGTCCAGGCGGTCGATGAAGCCGCGCAGGAGCAGCCCGCCGCGGGTCTGCGCCTGGACGAACAGCTCGCGCTCGGCCGGCTCGAGCCGGGCGGGGTTCTCCAGCCGGAAGTAGGAGGCGATGAGCCCGCGGGCCTCCTCCAGCCACGCCTCGACCCGTCCGGGGGAGTCGAACAGCTCCATGACCCGCGGGTTGCGCCCCCGATGCTCCTCCCACTGGTCCGGCAGCATCCCCAGGGCCGCAGACACGGTCCGCTCGCCGGCCGGCAGGTCGTAGAGCCGCTCCAGCACCGCGTGCACGAGGGTGCCCCTGTGCGTGGCCAGGGACCCCGGCTCGTCCAGCCGGTCCACGGTGCGCAGCCGGAACAGCAGGGGGCACTGCATGAAGTCCTTGGCCCGCGACGGGGACAGGGCCGCGCGCCGGCCCTCCGGCGCGCCGGGGGTCGCATGGTCGCTCATGCCCCCGAACCTACCCCCGCCGGCCGACACGAACCCGCCCCTGCGCACCCCGGCGCCGGACCGGCTAGGCTCACCCGCATGTCACCGCAGTCCACGCCCCGCGGATGGGTCCTGGGCCGCATCGGCGGCGCCGACGTCGTCGTCCAACCGGCCTCGGCCCTGCTCGGGCTGCTCATCGCCGGGTCCTGGTACCCGCTGGCCGCCGACGCCCTGACCGGACTGAGCGCGCCCGCCGTCGCCGGGGCGGTCGCCGCCACCGTGGCGGGCGCGGCCGTGAGCATCCTCGCCCACGAGCTCGCCCACGGCGCCGTGGGAGCCGCCCTGGGCCGCAGACCCGTGCTCTACGAGCTGCACCTGTGGGGCGGGCGCACCACCTTCGGCCCCGCCGGCGCCTGGCGCCCCTGGAAGGACGCCCTGACCTCCCTGGCCGGCCCCGCCGCCAACCTGACCCTGTGGGCCGCCGGCCGGGCGGTCCTGGACACGGCCCTGCCGCCACTGGCCCCCGCCTTCGCCCTGTGGGCGCTGACCTGGGTCAACCTCGTCCTGGCCGTCTTCAACGCCCTGCCGGCCCTGCCCCTCGACGGCGGCCACGCCCTGGCCGCCGCCGTCGAGCAGGTCACCGGGCGGGCCCGGCTCGGCCGCACCATCGCCGCCTGGGGCGGCCTGGCCGTCATCGCCGCCATCGCCTGGCAGTGGATCGCCCGCCCCCTGCTCGTATCCGCGCGCCGGCCCGACTCCTTCTCCCTCATCCTGGCCGTCATGGTGGCCTGGCCCATCGCCACGACCAGCTGGCGGGTGCTCGGACTCGGACGGGGGGAGCGGGCCGCCGCCCGCCTCGACCTGCGCGACCTGGCCCGGCCCGTGGCGGTGGTGCCCTCCCGCACCGACCTGGAACGGGTCCGCCGCATCCTGGACGACGACGCCGCCCTCGTCCTGGTCACCGACGGACCGGCCCTGCTGGGCGCCATCGACGACGCCGGCCTGACCGGGCTCGGCGCCATCGACGAACGGCGGGCCACCGCCGGACAGGTCTGCCTGGCCCTGCCCGCCCGCGCCGTGACCACCACCGCCACCGGGCCGGAGGCCGCCCGGGCCCTCAAGGCGGCGCGCACCGTCTCCCGCTGGCTCGTCCTGGTCGAGGACGGCCGCATGAGCGGCGCGGTGCCCACCGGGGCGAGGTGACCATGACCGACGCCGCCCCGACCCCCGACGACGC
>ERZ773038.1079-NODE-1079-length-16137-cov-6.297289_pt1 | contig 16137 bp, 11 predicted proteins | sample MGYA00511665_ERZ773038 | MGnify/ENA primary metagenome ERZ773038 (study PRJEB29015, sample SAMEA2737966) | human oral metagenome | biome: human oral; feature: human-associated habitat; material: dental | place: China | collected 2028 ... | reverse complement strand
CCCAGCCGATCGCGGCGGGGGCTGCAGCGGGGCGGGCGCGCGCCTCCGGGGCCGCTGGAGGGCGGCAGTGCGGGCTCCCGGCGCCGTCGACCGGCGGACGCGCGGCGCTCCCGCGCACCGCGCTCACAGCAGTTTGTTGGCCCTCATGTAGGCGGCGAGGTCATCGTACTGCCCGTCGCGGTTGCCGTAGGCGACGATGTTGCGGGCAGTGGAGAACCAGGGCCCGGCGCTGGGGCGCACCTGCCTGAGGGCCCTCTTGAAGTCCTTCATGGTGACCATGCGCACAGTGCCGGTGCGCATGGAGTCCATCATCGCGTACTCGACGGCGCTGTCGGCCAGGTGGGCCAAGTCCGCGCCGGTGAACCCATTGGTCTGGCGGGCCAGGTGGGCCAGGTCGATGCCCTCGACGGGCCGCGACCCCAAGTGGTGGCGGAGGATCGACTGGCGGGCGGGCTCGTCGGGGGGCAGCACCGCGACGGAGCGGTCGAAGCGCCCGGGCCTGCGCAGCGCCGGGTCCACGTCCCACGGGACGTTGGTGGCGGCCAGGATGAACACGCCCTCGTTCCCGCTGTCGATGCCGTCCATTTCGGTGAGCAGCTGGTTGGTGACCCCGCGCCACCCGGAGCTGCTCGCCTGGCTGCGCTTCTGGCCGATCGCGTCGATCTCGTCGAGGAAGAGGACGACGGGCGCGTGCGCGCGGGCGGTCTCGAAGAGGGAGTGGAGGTTCGCCTCCGAGTTGCCGATGAACTGGTCGAGGATGTCAGTGAGGGTGATGCTCACGAAGGAGGCGCCCATCTCGCCCGCGAGGGCGCGTGCGATGTAGGTCTTCCCGCACCCCGGGGGGCCGTAGAGCATGAGGCCGCCCTTGAGGCTCTTGCCGTAGAGCCTGCGCATCTCGGGATTGCGCAGGGGGGCCAGGAACGCCATGTTGAGGCGGTCCTTGACCGCCTGCATCCCTCCCACGTCGGCCAGGGTGAGGGTGGAGGCCTCGACGTCCCACATGTCCTCGCCGCCCGGGTCCGCCCCTTCGTTCAGCTCGGCTTCGCGCCCCTGGACGAAGGCGGGCGCGGGGCCGCCGACTTGCTCCTCGGCGCTGTCCCAATCGAAGCCGCCCGGGCGGCCGCCATCCGCCGGCGCCTCTTCCCGGGCGCCCTGCGGGGCCGGCGCCTCGGGGGCGGGCCCGGAGACAGGCTGCCCGCTGTCCTCCGTGGCCGTCGGCGTGCTGTCCACCGGGGCGGGCCCGCCCGGAGCCGAACCCGCTGGGGAGTGGCCGGCGCCCTGAGGGGCGGTCGGGCCCTCCTCCGGGACCGGGTCGTGCCCGCTCTCCGACGGGGCCGGGGCCCCGCTGGGCACACCGTCCGACGAGGCCGGGGCCCCGCTGGGCGCACCGTCAGAACGAACCGGATCCGCAGTCGGCACCCCACCAGACGGGGCCGGGTCCCCGCTGCGCGCGGCGTCGGAAGAGGCCGGGGCGAAGCGGGAGGATCCGGGATCGGCCGGCCCGACAGGGGCGGAGGGCGCGGGCGGTGCGCCGACGGAGGGCCCGGGATCGGTTCCCCCGGCGCCAGTGGAGGGCGCCCCACCGGTGCTCGCGGGCTGGCTGGGCACTCCGAGAACCCGCCGCATGAGGGCTGCGGCGTGCTCGTTGGCCGGGTCGGCGGCCAGGACAGCGCCCAAGTGGGGGACGGCCTCCGGGCCCCGCCCGTCAACGATGAGCAATTCGGCCAGGTGCACGCGCAACGGCAGGTCCTCCGGCCGTTCTGCGACAACGGCCACGAGGGAGTCGATCAGCGGATTCGTCATGCACCAAGCCTACCGACTGGCAAGGCCGGGACGATTCTGAGCGTCCTCAGGTGTGCGCCGCCCCACTGCGCGCGCGCCCACTCGGGGAAACGCCGCTCAGCGCGTCCCCACTCGGGGAGCCGTCGCTCGGCGCCGCCCACCGCGAGGGCCCGGACGCGGCTCCATCCGGGGCTTCCCGGTCGTTCGCCGCCCCATCCGGCGCCTCCGGGGCCTCCCCGTCGTGCGCGGCATCGGGAGAACCGGCAGCAGCGGCCGCTTCCACCGCGCCGCCCACGGCTCCATCATCAGCCGGGCCACCCGCATCCACTGGGGCCCCCTGGGGCCCTCCGGCGGAGTCCGCGCCCGGCGCCCCCGCCTCGTCGGCGCCGGGACGGAACGCCTCGTCCGACGAACCGCCCTCGGGCTCGGGCATGTCCGAGTAGGGCTGAGCGGCCTCGGCCTCGACAGGCGCATCGGGATCGAAGGACACGACTTTGGGCGTGGAGTCCGGGTCGGTCGCCCCCGCATCGGCCTCGTCGAAAACGGGGACCACCGGGGCGGGAGGCCGCCAGTCGGCGTCCTCCTCGGAGAACTCGGGGATCACGGGGGCATCGGGGTCGCCCGGGGCGTCGGGGTCCTCGTCGAAGGACCGCATGGCCGCGGGCCGCACCGGCTGGGGCATCTGCTCGGCGGGGGAAACCGGCTCTTCCTCGCCGCCCGGAATCCAGCGTTCGTCGCTCATGCCGCTACCCTACCCCAGCGCCCAGCAGGAGCACGCCGACGACCCGGATCAGACAGCGCCCGCGCGCCAGGCGGCCAACCGCGGCGTGAACACGGTGGTCGGGAGGGTCCACGCCGGTTCCCCGAGTCGGAACACGGCAAGAAACCGCTCCTCGAGCGCCAGGGCACGGGCCACCGCATCGGGGGCACAGGACCCTTCCTGCCGGTGGCGGAGCCGACCAGACGGCGTGCCCAGCGGGCGCGCCCCCCGCATCGGGGCAGGCAACAAGTCATCGGAGTAGGCGAATTGCCTACCCCAATGGGTGGTTCCCTGCCCCAATGCCGCAACCGGGCCCGGAAGCGCCCGTAGCGCGTGCGCTGGCGAGGGCCCCGCCCACAGCGCACGTCGACGACCCCGAGCGGGCAGCGCCCGCCCACAGCGCCCAGCGGCGCGGGCCCGCGCGAGGCCCCGGGGATGACGAACGGCACCGCGTTGCGCGTGTGAGCCCGGCGCGGCGCCCGGGTACCCTGGTCACCATGCGCGGTAACCCACGCGCGCCCGTCGACAGCAGGAGGACTCCATGACCGGACCGGTGTTCGAGGCCATCAACTGGAACAGGATCCAGGACGACAAGGACCTGGAGGTCTGGGACCGCCTGACCGGGAACTTCTGGCTGCCCGAGAAGGTGCCGCTGTCCAACGACCTGCCCTCCTGGCAGACCCTGAACAAGGACGAGCAGACCATGACGAACCGCGTGTTCACGGGCCTGACCCTGCTCGACACCCTGCAGGGCACTGTGGGCGCCGTCTCGCTGATCCCCGACGCGCGCACGCCCCACGAGGAGGCCGTGTACACCAACATCGCCTTCATGGAGTCCGTCCACGCGAAGTCCTACTCGTCGATCTTCTCCACTTTGCTGTCGACCGAGGAGATCAACGAGTCCTTCCGCTGGTCCAACGAGAACGAGGCCCTGCAGCGCAAGGCCCAGATCATCAAGTCCTACTACGACGGGGACGACGCGGAGAAGCGCAAGGTCGCCTCCACGATGCTCGAGTCCTTCCTCTTCTACTCGGGCTTCTACGCCCCCATGTACTGGAGCGCGCACGCGAAGCTGACCAACACGGCCGACCTGATCCGCCTCATCATCCGCGACGAGGCGGTCCACGGCTACTACATCGGCTACAAGTACCAGCTGGCTGTGGGCGAGTCCACGCAGGAGCGGCGCGACGACCTCAAGGACTACACCTACTCCCTGCTCTACGAGCTCTACGAGAACGAGGAGCAGTACACCGAGGACCTCTACGACCCCCTCGGCCTGACCGAGGACGTGAAGAAGTTCCTGCGCTACAACGCGAACAAGGCGCTCATGAACCTGGGTTACGAGGCGCTCTTCCCCCATGACGCCACCGACGTGAACCCGGCGATCCTGGCGGCCCTGTCGCCCAACGCCGACGAGAACCACGACTTCTTCTCCGGTTCGGGCTCCTCCTACGTGATGGGCGAGGTCGTGGACACCGAGGATGAGGACTGGGACTTCTGAGTTTCACGAGGCCGGGGCCGGGGCGCGCGAACAACGCGGCCTGACCGCCTCCCCCACCTCAAGACGCGCGTGGGTGTACCCGCCATCTGGCGGGCACACCCACATTGTTTTCAATGGCTCCTACGGTCGCCACCAGCGACAGAAATACGACACGACCTGTCCACACTCTGTTTGCTCGGACACAATTATCGTCACACATGTAGCATGTGCACCAAATGTCACAGGCGCATCATGGCAAGGTATTCCCTGCCATGACGGACCTTCGATGCGAGCGCGCAGGCCTTTGCTCATCGGGAACATCCCGGCACATGGGGCCACACCGCTTCGCGCGGCGGCTAGACTGTGACTGGGAGCGGCCTCGCTTCCACCCACACCGTACGTCGCGCGCACAGCGCGGGGCATGAGGAGAGCACGACTATGAGTATCTTCGACCGCTTCGAGAGCGCCGTCGAGAGAGGCGTCAACGGCGCCTTCTCGCGCGTGTTCCGGTCGGGGATCAAGCCCGTGGACATCACCACGGCGATCCGCCGCGCCATGGACGAATCCGTCCAGGAAGTCTCCGCCTCGCGCATCATCGCCGCGAACCACTTCTCGGTCTACGCCTCGCGCGCCGACCTCACCTCCCTTGAGGCGTCCCTCGACGTCCTCGCCGACGAGTTCGCCCAGCAGGCCACCGAACACGCCGCAGCGAACAGCTACTCCCTCCTCGGCCCCGTCACGATCGAGTTCATCGCCGACGCCTCCGAGCCCAGCGGCACCCTGAAGGTCGACGCTGAAAACCGCCGGGGACCCGCAGCCCCCGCCACGGCCTCGTCCGCGTCCCCCGAGCACCCGATCATCGACGTCGACGGCGAAAAGTGGCTCCTCACCGAGCCCGTCACCGTCATCGGACGCGGCTCCGAAGCCGACATTGTCGTCAACGACTCGGGCGTCTCACGCCGCCACCTCGAACTGCGCATCACTCCCACCGGCGTGATCGCGACTGATCTGGGCTCCACCAACGGCTCCTTCGTTGAGGGCCACCGCATCGACGCAGCAACCCTGCTTGACGGCAACCAGATCGTCATCGGACGCACCAAGATCCTCTTCTGGACGCACCCAGACCAGAGCGGAGTTTAATGAAGTGACCACAGACCTCGCATTTACCGTTTTCCGCATCGGGTTCCTGGTGCTGCTCTGGCTCCTCGTGCTCGCGGCCGTCAACATGCTGCGACGCGACATCTTCGGCACCGTCGTGACCCCGCGCGGCAAGGGACGCGACAAGGCCACCTCACGCCGCAAAGCCTCCCGTGAGAAGCGCAAGGACAACAGGAAGCGCACCTCCACGAACCCCCTGGCTCCCAAGGATCTCCTGGTGACCGGCGGCCCACTCGTCGGCACCATGCTGCCCCTCGGCGAGGCCCCCATCGTCATCGGCCGCTCCCCCGCGTGCACCCTCGTGCTCGAAGACGAGTACGCGTCCAGCCGCCACGCGGCACTCACCCCCCAGTCCGACGGCTGGTGGATCGAAGACCTCTCCAGCCGTAACGGCACCTTCATCGACGACGCGCGCCTCAACACCCCGCGCCAGCTCAAGATCGGTGACGTCATCCGCATCGGCCAGACGACTCTCGAATTGGTGGGTTGATATGTCAGGAAACGCGGTTCAATTCCACTACGCTGCCCGCTCCGACGTGGGCCTCGTACGTTCCAACAATCAGGACTCCGGCTACGCCGGCGCGAACCTGCTGGTCCTCGCCGACGGCATGGGCGGTCCCGCAGGCGGGGACATCGCCTCCTCGGTGGCACTCGCGCACCTCGTCCCCCTCGACACGGACTCGCACCCGGCAGACTCGATGCTCCCCCTCCTGCGCGAGGCCCTCCTCGACGCGCACGAGGAGCTCACCGACCGCTCGAGCCGCGACCGCGACCTCGAGGGCCTGGGCACCACCTGCATCGCAATCATGCGCTCCGGCAACCGCCTCGCGATGGTCCACATCGGCGACTCGCGCGCCTACGTGCTGCGCGGCGACACGCTCACGCAGGTCACGACCGACCACTCCTTCGTGCAGTACCTGGTCGACACCGGCCAGATCACTCCCGAGGAAGCCGAGCACCACCCCAACCGCAACGTCGTCCTGAAGATCCTCGGCGACGCGCAGGCCGACGTGGCCCCCGACGAGACGATCCGCGAGGCCGTCGTCGGCGACCGCTGGATGCTGTGCTCCGACGGCCTGTCCGGCGTCGTCTCCCCCGAGACAATCGGCCAGGTTATGGCCGATTTCAAGGATCCGGGCGAGTGCGCCGAAGAGCTCATCCGCCTAGCCCTCCTGGGCGGCGGCCCCGACAACATCACGTGCGTGATCGCGGACATTGTCCCCGCCGGCACGTTCCCGCCCGCTCCCCCGCAGATCGTGGGTGCCGCGGCCATCGACCGCAACGCCAAGTCGCGCGGCGGAGACGGAGCGGCCGCGCGCGCTGCTGCCCTGGGATCCTCGGCTTCGGGCACCCCCAGCGACGAGGCCGAGGCCCCCGCCGAGCTCAAGCCCCGCTCCTCGTGGTGGACCCCCGTGTTCGTCTCACTCGTGACGGTCCTCGTGGTCGCCGCGTCGTGGATGTCGTGGAAGTGGACGCAGACCCAGTACTACGCGATCGGCCAGGACGGCTACGTCGTCATCTACCAGGGCATCCCCCAGTCGATCGGCCCGTGGCAGCTCTCCCACGCCGTGGAGGTCTCCAACGTCGCGCTGTCCGACCTCGCGCCCGTGGACCGCCAGCGCCTCGACACCCCGGTGCTGCGCTCCTCGCGCGCCGATATCGACTCCTACATCGAGGGCCTGCGCCGCTCGGTCGTCCATCCCGACACCCCCTCGTCGCCGACGCCCCAGTCGGGCGCGCCGCAGTCCGGTGAGGCCCAGTCCGGGGCACAGAGCGGGGGCGCCTCCTAATGGCTACCGTATCGATCGCGCCCGCCCGGCCTCGCCGATTCCTGGAGCTGACCCTCATGGGCCTGGCTCTGGCCGTCGGCATCACCGGCTACGTGCTGACCTCGCTGAACTACACGGGGGAGATCCCCGCGAACCTTCTCACGCAGGTCGGCGTGCTCGTCGCGATCGCCATCATTGCCGAGGTCGGTGTGCACTTCCTGGCCCCCTACGCTGACCCGGTGATTCTGCCGGTCGCCGTCGCGCTGACGGGCCTGGGACTGGCGATGATCTACCGCCTCGACCTGTCGTACGCACGCAGGGACGAGGCCGTGGTGGGCTTCCGCCAAGCGCTCTTCGTGGGCATCGCGATCGTTATCGCGGCCATCATCTTGATCATGCTGCGCGACCACCGCATGCTGCGCCGCTACACCTACACCTTCGGCGCGCTGTCGCTGTTCCTCCTGCTCCTGCCGATGATTCCCGGCCTGGGGCAGGAGACCTTCGGTGCGCGCGTCTGGATCCACCTGGGTCCCATCTCCGTCCAGCCCGGTGAGCTCGTGAAGATCACACTGGCGATCTTCTTCGCCGGATACCTCGTGACGAACCGCGACAACCTGGCGATCGGCGGCCGCAAGTTCCTGGGCATGCGCCTGCCGCGCGCCCGCGACCTCGGCCCGATCATGGTCGTGTGGCTGATCGGCATCGCGATCCTCGTCCTGCAGCGCGACCTGGGCACCTCGCTCCTCTTCTTCGGCCTGTTCGTCGCGATGCTGTACGTGGCAACGAACCGCGTGTCGTGGCTGGTCATCGGTTTCACGCTCTTCGTGCCGGCCGTCGCGATCGCGGTGAAGTCTTTCAGCCACGTGCAGACACGCTTCAACATCTGGCTCAACGCCCTGGATCCCGAGGTGTACGAACGAGGTTCGTACCAGCTCGTTCAGGGTTTGTTCGGCCAGGCCTCGGGCGGCCTCATGGGCACCGGTTGGGGTCGCGGCTACCCGCAGCTCGTGCCGCTGGCGAACTCCGACTTCATCCTGTCCTCCTTCGCGGAGGAACTGGGTCTGACCGGCATGGCCGCCATCCTGGTCCTGTACCTGATCCTCATCCAGCGAGGCCTGCGCGCGGCGCTGACTGTGCGCGACGGCTTCGGCAAGCTCCTGGCGACCGGCCTGAGCTTCTCGCTGGCCATTCAGCTGTTCGTGGTGCTCGGCGGCATCACGCGCATCATTCCACTGACCGGCCTGACGGCCCCGTTCCTGGCCGCGGGCGGCTCGTCGATGGTGTCCTCCTGGATCACCGTCGCGCTGCTGATCCGCGTGTCGGACGCTGCTCGCCGCCCGGCCTCGACCCCCGCGCCGTGGAACTCCGGTATCCAGCCTGCCGTGGGAGTGGGTGAGTGAGCCGTGAATAACCAGATCCGCAAGATCTTCATCATCGTTCTCCTGATGTTCGCCCTGCTGGGCGTGGGCGTCACGAACACGCAGTTCATTTCCGCGTCCTCACTCAACGCCGACGCTCGCAACCAGCGCACGATCCTGCACGCGGCCGAAACCGACCGCGGCCCAATCATCGTCGACAAGACGGCCGTCGCTTCCTCGCAGCGCGAGGAAGACTCGAAGCGCTACGTGCGCACCTACTCCGAGGGGCCGCTATACGCGCCGGTCACGGGCTACTTCTCGTCGGTGGGCAACGCGTCGACGGGCATTGAGGCCGCCGAGGAGGACGTCCTGGACGGCCAGTCCCAGACCCTCCTCGGACAGCGCCTACGCAACCTCCTGACGGGCCAGAATCGTCAGGGCGGCGGCGTCTCCCTCACCCTGAACTCTCAGATGCAGAAGGCTGCGGCCGAGGCCCTCGGTAACCGAAAGGGTGCCGTCGTGGCCCTCGATGCGCGCACCGGCGCGGTCCTGGCGATGTACTCGTCGCCGACCTTCGACCCGAACCAGCTGGCTTCCTCCGACGCCAACGCGGTGTCCGACGCGTTCTCCGCGCTCTCCTCGGACCCAAACAATCCCCTGCTCAACCGCGCGATCTCCGAGCGCTACGCCCCCGGCTCGACGTTCAAGATCCTCACGACGATCGCCCTCATCGAAAACGGCCTCGCCGACCCGGATATGCACATGCCCTCGCCCGTGTCGACAACCCTGCCGGGCACGGCGACCGAGGTCTCCAACATCGAGTCCTCCACCTGCGGCGACGGCGAACCGACGCTGACCGAGGCCTTCGCGCGCTCATGCAACACGACCTTCGTGCTGGCTTCCGAGCAGCTGACGAACCAGCAGCTCCTCGACGTGACGAACCGCTTCGGCTTTGGCCGTGAGTCTCAGATTCCGCTGACGGTAACGCCCTCCGTGTTCCCCGCCGACGCGGACGCCGCACAGCTCGCGATGAGCTCGATCGGCCAGTACACGGTTCAGACGACGCCTCTGCAGATGGCGCAGGTCGTCCAGGCCATCGCGAACGACGGCCAGATGATGACCCCCTACCTCATCGACTCGATCGTGGACGCCGACAACCAGGTCGTGCGCACGAACAGCCCGACCGACGCCGGTAAACCAATCTCGTCGGAGACGGCCTCGAAGCTGCGCGCCATGATGGAATCCGTGGTCTCCCAGCCCTACGGCACCGGCACGACGATGGCCCTGCCGAACATTGCGGTGGCCGCGAAGACCGGCACTGCCGAGACCGGCAACGGCGACCGCGCGAACGCCTGGGCCGTCGGTTTTGCCCCGGCGGACAGCCCACGCATCGCTTTCGCCGTCCTTGTCGAGGGCGATGACAACGATCCCACGCCCCACGGCGGAGACGTGGCCGGCCCGATCGCCCGCGCCCTCCTGGAAGCGGGGCCGCAGTGAGTACGCCACGCATGACTTCCGGTGCCGGGCGAGTGCTCGGAGGGCGCTACACGCTCCTCACCCCGATCGCCCAGGGCGGCATGGGCGAGGTGTGGAAAGCCCGCGACCGCGTCAGCGGCCACATCGTCGCCGCGAAGGTCCTGCGCCCCGAGCTGACGGGCGAGGAGCTCTCGCTCTCGCGCCTGCGCCTCGAGGCCCGTAACTCGATGTCGATCTCGCACCCGAATATCGCCAACACTCAGGATTCGGGCGAGGAAGACGGCATCGGCTGGATCATCATGGAGCTCGTCGACGGCCATCCGCTGACGGATTACCTGCGCGGCGGCTCCCGCATTGAGCCCGAGTACCTCTTGCCGATCCTCGTGCAGGTCGCGATGGCGCTGGGCGCTGCCGCGCGCGCGGGCGTCGTGCACCGCGACATCAAGCCCGCGAACATCATTGTTCGCCCTGATGGCATGGTGAAGCTGACAGACTTCGGCATCTCTCGTGCGAACGGCCAGGTCAACCTGACCGCCGCGGGCATGGTCATGGGCACCGCCCAGTACCTGCCGCCCGAGCAGGCCATGGGCGAGGTCGCCACCCCCATCGGTGACCTCTACGCCCTGGGTGTCATCGCCTACGAGGCCGCAGCCGGTCGACGCCCGTTCACCGGCGAGACCCAGGTGGACATCGCCTTCGCGCACGTCAACGATCCCGTTCCGCCGCTGCCGGACTTCGTACCCGAGCCCCTGGCCGACGTCATCTTGCACCTGCTGGAGAAGGACCCCGCGAAGCGCCCCGAGTCCGGGTCCGCAGCCGTGCGCGAAATCGCGAGCGCCGCCAAAGCGATGGGCGTGTCCGTAACCCCTCGCCCACTGCCCCTGCCGAAGGCCGCGCAGCGCCCCGAAGAGGTGCGCACGCCCGTCCAGCCGTCGGTGCCGATCGTCGCGCCCGTGCGTCACCTGACACGCCGCACGCTGCCCGACGAGATGCTGCAGCCCCCCTCGGGACTCACTCCGAAGGTGCGTGCGACGACGGGCCGCCACGCCAAGCTGCCCATCCTCGACGAAGCAACGACGATCGCCCCCTCCTCTGCCCCGATCCCGATCACGGGTCACCACGCCGCCGTCCCGCGTATCCTCGACGAGGCCGAGGTTCCCCCGGTCTCTCGCCCCGCGTCCGCTCCTACCCGGGTTCGTCGCCTGCACCCCGAGACAACCGGCGAGCAGCCGCCCGCGGTGTCAGGTGCCGTCCGGTCGCTGACCTCGACCGGCCGCCACGCAGCCGTCCCGGCCCCCGCAGCGAATCCGCCGGCACCGGTGTCGGCCCCGATCCCGACGCGATCCACAGCCAAGACAGCCCCCACGCACCCGGCTCCTGCACCCGCTGCTCCTGTGCCCGCGCAGGCCGCCACCGCCCGCACGACCACGGGTTCCATCCCAAGACATGCAGCTCCCGCTCGCTCCGAGCAGGTCCCGCAGCCCAGCAGCGGGACCGCCCAGCGCCCCCAGGCCTCGGCGTCCGCGCAGCGTTCCGTGCCTATCCCGGCCCCTCCGGCCGGCGCAGCACCCGCGCACACCGCCGCACCGAAGACCCCACTGCCGTCCGAGCCGCAGGATCGACGCGCCGCCCTCGCCGAGCGACTGCGCCAACGCGAGGCGGCCCGCCAGGCCGAAGACGCAGCCGAGGAACAGCGCCGCGCAGCCGTCGCCCGCGAGGAAGAACGGCGCCAGCGCGAGCTTCAAGAAGCCCGCGAACGCCGTGAAGCCCGCGAACGCCGCGAGGCCGAAGAAGCCAAGCGCCAGGCAACCCCGCGCATTCCTCAGCCCGCCCGCTCCGAGTCGCCTCGCCGCGACAAGGCGGCCACGGCCTCGTCGCCGCGCGTGTACGGGACCGTTCCCCAGCCTCGCGCAGCCACGCCCTCAAAGCACCAGCGACGCTCGGTCTACGAGCCGCAGCCCGAGAAGGCGAAGCGCGGGCCGCGCTGGCACGAGCTCGACGCTCGCAGCGCGCAGCGTATCCGTCCGGCGGCCAAGACCGCGTACTCGCGCAGCGTCGTCGCACCACCCGTCCCAGCATCCAGGCAGATTATTCGCGCGGTCATCGTCGCAATCATCGTGATTGCGCTCATCGCGCTTGCAGCTATTACGATCAAACACATGCTTGGCTCCCTGATGCAACCAGGTGCGGGAGCACACATTATCGAGGAGGTTAGGACATGGCAGAGCCCATGGCCCACCGTCTAGCTGGCCGATACGAGGTCCGCTCGCTCATCGGGCGAGGCGGAATGGCCGAAGTCCACCTGGGCTTCGACACTCGCCTGTCGCGCGTCGTAGCAATCAAGATGCTGCGCCGCGATCTGGCGCAGGACTCGATTTTCCAGGCGCGCTTCCGCCGCGAAGCGCAGTCGGCGGCGTCGCTGAATCACCCGAACATCGTCGCCGTGTACGACACGGGCGAGGAGATCATCGAGGATGCGACCGGCCGCTCGATCGCGGTGCCCTACATCGTCATGGAGTACGTCGAGGGGCACACGGTCAAGGACCTGATCTCCGACGGAACGGCCGTTCCGATCAACGAGGCAATCGAGATCGTGTCGGGCGTCCTGTCTGCCCTCCAGTACTCGCACGCGAACCACCTGGTGCACCGCGACATCAAGCCCGGCAACATCATGCTGACGTCGGACGGCAAGGTCAAGGTCATGGACTTTGGCATCGCGCGCGCCCTGACGGACTCGCAGGCCACGATGACGCAGACGAACGCCGTCGTCGGCACCGCCCAGTACCTTTCCCCCGAGCAGGCTCGCGGCGAGACCGTTGATGCTCGCTCTGACCTGTACTCGACCGGCGTCGTCCTCTTCGAGCTGCTGACGGGCCGCCCACCCTTCAAGGGTGACTCGGCCGTCGCCGTCGCCTACCAGCACGTCGAGCAGATCCCGCCCACGCCCTCGTCGATACTGTCCGACATCCCGGACTCGCTCGACCGCGTGGTGCTGAAGTCCCTGGCGAAGAACCGCGAGGACCGCTACCCGAGCGCCGCAGCAATGCTCGCGGACCTGCAGCGCGTGGCCCAAGGCCTCGACGTGGGCGCGCCGCCCGCTGACTCGTGGGCGACCGAGGTCCTGCCCGCCGCCGGCATGGCGTCCGCACGCACCGCCGCGACCACGCCGATGGCCGCGGTCCCCAGCCACGCGCCCGCCGCGGCGATGGCCACGACCTCCACGTCGCTACCCGCTGTTGCCACCGATGACACTGCGAACGCGGCAGCCAAGGCCCGCAAGCGCCGCACGGCGATCATCGCGACCGTGTTGCTCATCGCCCTGCTGCTGATTGGCGGCTCGGTGTGGGCCCTCACACGCGGTGCCGCCGAGCCCAAGTCGATCGCGGTTCCCAACGTCGTCGGCCTGACCCAGGCCGAAGCGAAGACCCAGATCGAGCAGGCTGGCTTCACGTGGGAGCTCAACCCCGACAAGGTCGCCTCCGACACCGTCGCTGAGGGCTCCGTGGCCTCCACCGACCCCGCTGCGGGCACGCAGGCCGAGAAGGGCGCGACCGTTCGCGTCACCATCTCCTCCGGCCCCGATTCGGTGACTCTGCCGGACAACCTGGTTGGCATGAGCCCCGACGACGCCCGTAAGGCGATCGAGGCCCTTGGCCTGAAGTGGGAGCTCGACTCCAGCAAGGTCGCCTCCGACACCATTCCCGAGGGCAAGGTCGCGCAGACCAACCCCTCCCCCGGCTCCAAGGTGAAGGCCGGCCAGACGATCCGCGCCTACCTGTCCTCCGGCTCGGATCAGGTGGACGTGCCCGACCTGTCGGGCATGACCCAGGATCAGGCGCGCAGCACCCTCAAGGGCGTCGGCCTGGAGTTGGGCAACGTGACGAGCGTTGACTCCGAGAAGGAGAAGGACCGCATCGTCGAGCAGGATCCCGCGACCGGCACGAAGGTCAAGAAGGGCACCGCCATTGGCGTGTCCATCTCGAGCGGCAAGGCCGCGCAGGTGGAGATTCCCACCGTCGTGGGCATGGGCCGTGAGGACGCCGAGGCGCAGCTCAAGGCCCTGGGCCTGACCGTCACCATCGAAGAGGTCGCAGGCAACCAGCCCGCCGGCCAGGTCCTCTCCGTCGAGCCCGGCGAGGGTTCGAAGGTGGAGAAGAATTCGACCGTGAAGCTGAAGGTATCGAAGGGCAGCCAGAAAGGAAACAACGGCGGCAATAACAACGGCAACAATAACGGGAACGCCAACCACTGAGTGACCCCCGGGCTGCGTCGCGGTGACGCCGTGTCGCGGCCATCCCGTTGATCAGTGAGGCCCGCGCCTGCGAGGAGAAATCCTCCGGCGCGGGCCTCAGCGTATGCGCGGGGGCGCGGGCGTTCGCGCGGGAGTGCGCGGGCGGGAAAGCGGCCCCTTACGCGGATAGGTTATGACGATGTGGATAGGTTATCGGCATCCGGATAGGTTAATAAGCTATCCGGATGCACACAACCTATCCGCACACATGCGCCCACAAGCACATCTGCGGCACCATAGCTGACACGCCCGCTTGCATTCACAACGCGCTACACCTGTAAGGGAGCATTGCAGCAGCTCGGAAGGGGTGTCACGCTCCCTAAGTGATGTAACACCACCAACGAACAAGTACTTTTGCGGCCGCGCCATAAGAAACTCGCATCAAATGGGGGGAATGACGCCATATGGCGCTCCGACACGCCGGCGACACGCACTCCCAGGGCTCGAGATGGCGCAAAACCCCCACTGCCGCCCACTTGAAGAAGCGAATATCAGGAGACTGGGCTACGGCGCCCTGAGAACTGGATAGGAAACGACAATCTGGATAGGTTACGGCGTTCTGGATAGGAAAGTAACCTATCCAGAAGAGCCGTTCCTATCCAGAACAGAACGTCCTATCCAGTACAGGCAGCGACGCTCAATGGCCCCCGCGGAACCTACAGCTTGAAACGCTCCGCGACGACGGGCTTCAGGGACACGGCCCGCTCGCGCGCGTCGGCGTCGCCGCAGGCGGCCAGCCAGTTGGCGAACATGAGGTGACCGGACTGGGTCATGACGGACTCGGGGTGGAACTGGACGCCCTCGAGGGGCAGGGAGCGGTGACGCACGCCCATGATGATGCCGGACTCGGTGGTCGCGGAGACCTCGAGCTCGTCGGGCATGGTCGCGGGGTCGATCGTCAGCGAGTGGTAGCGGGTGACGGTCAGCGGCGAGGGCACGCCCTCGAAGACGCCGCGCCCGTCATGCGTGATGACGGAGGTTTTGCCGTGCATGAGCTCGGGCGCGTGCCCGACGGTCGCGCCGAAAAGCTCGCCGAGGGACTGGTGCCCCAGGCACACGCCCAGCATCGGGATGCCATGCTCGGCGCAGTCGGCGATGGTCTGCAGGGACGCGCCGGCACTCTTGGGGTCGCCGGGTCCGGGGGAGATGAGGACGCCGTCGTAGCCGGCCTCGAACCACGCGGGATCCACGACGTCGTTACGCACGACGTCGACGGTCGCACCCAGGTGGCGCAGGTAGCCCACGATCGTGAAGACGAACGAGTCGTAGTTGTCGACGCAGAGGATTCGTGCCATCGCGGGTCCTTTCATGTACGAGGCCGTGGCCTCTTCTCCGGCATCCATCGTAGGGCGCTCCCCCAGTGGGCGCGCGGGCGTTGTCCGCTCTCCGGGCGCGCAGTCGCGTACGGCGGCACCCAACCGACGTCCGTGGATACGACACGAGGCCGGGGTGCCCCGACCTCGTCCCATCCTCAAGCGAGCGACTCAGGCGCCGCCGACGGAGGACTGTCCCAGTTCCAGGTAGGACTGGACCCAGGGGTAGACCCAGGTGAACAGGGCGGCGACGGCCGCGCCGATGAGGGCCAGGGATTCAATGACTTTGAACCAGGTGGGTCCGGGCAGGTGGCGGAAGATCCATGCGTACATGTGGGGTCCTTCAGTTCGTGGGTTCGTCGACGAGTTCGGCGGGGACGCCCGTGTCCTTGGGGGTCCAGGATTCGAACTTGAGGTGGACGATGTAGCGCTGCCAGTTGCCGTATTCGGGGTGGCAGGTGGTCATGGTCATCCAACGCTCGGTGGGGGTTTCGGACCAGGAGACGTCGTCGATGACGGGGGCGACGACGCGCATCTGCGTGGGGTCGGTCGCGTCGATGATCTCGGAGGAGACCATGGAGTAGACGAGGTAGTGGTCGTCGACTTCCACGACGACCTTGTCGCCCTGAGTGAGGCGGTCGATCCAGCGGAAGTTGTTGCCGTAGGTGCGGCGGTGACCGGCGATGGAGAAGTTGCCGACTCCGCCGGGCTGGGTGGTCATGTCGTAGTGGCCGGCCCAGCCCTGGTCGA
>ERZ773038.1077-NODE-1077-length-16155-cov-7.267205_pt1 | contig 16155 bp, 10 predicted proteins | sample MGYA00511665_ERZ773038 | MGnify/ENA primary metagenome ERZ773038 (study PRJEB29015, sample SAMEA2737966) | human oral metagenome | biome: human oral; feature: human-associated habitat; material: dental | place: China | collected 2028 ... | reverse complement strand
CAGGCGTCGACGCCGTCGAGGTTGCCGATGCGATCCGGTTCTTCGTCGGCGAGCCTTTCCTGCTCCTCGCGGCTCAGCGAGTCCCACCATTCGGCCACGGCGCGGGTGTCGCTGGTGTCCTGAGGCATGGGAAGGGGCCCGTCCACGGTGTGCTTGAGGGAGCCTTCGGGCTTGACCTTGCCTTCTTCGATGTCGCTGAGAGCTTGCGAGTACGCCTCGTCTATCTCGTTGGCTTTCTTGACGGCCTTATCGACGCGGTCTGCGCACTCGTCGACCGCCTTTTGCCTGGCGGCTTTGTTCATCTCGTAGGAAGTCCCGGCCGAAATGAGGGCGCCCGCTCCCGGAAGCGCGTAGCTCAACGGGTTCATCGCAGTGCTGAGAGCCACGTCGCCCCAATCGGTTCCGCTCGTGTCTTCCACGGTGCCGTCCGAATGGATGGTCAAACCGGAGCCCTCGGCGTGCGCCTTCGCGTCTCTCACGAGGCCCTGCACGGCGCCCATGCCCTGCTGCATCGTGGACGTCGCGGTTTTCATCGCCCGCAGATTCACGATGAACTGGGCGGCGTCCTGGTCGATTTCTTCGACCCTCTTGTCCGCCGCTTTGCGGGCGTCGCCCTGCCAGCTCGTCGACTTGTTGAGCTCGAGAATCTCGCGCCCCCAGTTTTCCGCCTCCTTCTCTCGGATGCACAGTTGTTGATACTCGGTTTCGAGGGTCGACTCTTCCCAGTCGGTGATGTCGCTCCATTTCATGGAGAAAGTCCTTTCTTAGCGCCGAAACGTCGGCAATTGAGCTCTGATGCGCTGTCCGTTTGCGCACTTCACGGTTGCGTGATTCGAGCCTCACGCGGTCACGGCCGACGACGAACCGCCGGAGCCGTGCACGCGGGGCATGGGAGCCGGAGCGTCCGAACCCTGCGCGCCGGGAAGCGGAACGGCGTTGCCCGGATTCTCGACGTGCGGCATGGGGGATGGAGCAAAAGAGCCGCCGTCGGCGCCGACGCCGGGAATCCGCGGGCCGTAGTCCGCCCCTCCCCCGCGGGTGAAGACCGGCGGGTCGGAAGGCTCGATTCGCGGCATTGGGGCCGGATTTCCGGGTGTCTCGGCGTGCGGCATCGCAACGGGGTCGCCGGAAGGCGCCGCGTGCGGCATCGGCGTCGGGGCGAACGAACCCGAGGAGTTTGTCACCGAATGGACGCTTCCGTGGGACGTGAAGACGGGGTTGCCCGAGCCTTCCGCCGTGGGCATGGGAACGGGATTCCCCGAGTTTCCGGCATTCGGCATGGGCGCGGGATCGCCCGGGGCCTCCGCCTGCGGCATGGGCGCCGGGCCAAAGGAGCCTCCGTGAGAGCTCCCGCCGCCGGAAATCTGGGCCCCGTAGCTGTGCCCCTGCTCGACGGAGGGGAGGATCTTTCCACCTTCGGTTTCGACGTGCGGCATCGGCGCGGCGTTTCCGGAGGTCTCCGCGTGCGGCATGGGCGCGGGATCGCCCGAGGTTTCGACGCAGGGCATGGGCGCGGGGTGAGATCCTCGAGCCCCAGACGAAAAGGAATCGGAATCGCCGCTCATCAAATTGTGGATGCCGCCCAGAGCGCCTCCCATCGAGTGATGCCCGCCGTGCGAGCCGACGATCTGGCCGCTCTCGGTCGAACCGTACGAATGGCCGCCTACAATCGAGCCGCCGCCGGGGGAGCCGAAAAGCTGGCCGGCGCCGCCGTTGGCGGAGCCATACGAGTGGCCGCCGCCAGCTGAGCCGCCAGACGCGCCGCCGGCCGACCCGTAAGAGTGACCGCCGCCAATTGCAGCGCCGCTCCCGCCTCCGGCGTCGCCTGCGCCGCCGTCTCCTGCTCCGGCGCCTATTCCCTCGGCAAAGCCGCCGGCGTCCCCGGAGGGGGTCATGCCCTGATACATCCCCGCCTCGTTCTGATCGGTTTGCTCGATCGTCTTCATGGTCGCCACGAGATCGTCCGAGTAGTCGCTCAGCTGATGCTCAATGTCTTTGAGCTCGTTTGAAAGATGCTCGGACGTCGTCTTGACGGTCGAGGCCGCCTTGCCTCCTGAAATCTTCCCCGAGATGCTGCCGGCTGTATCTTCCGTCCGCATCCGCTGACTTTTGGCGGCGCAGTCTTGCGCGTTGCCAGCCTCAGTCGCGAGCTCCTTCGGATCTGCAGACAGCGTGTCCGCCCCACCTGGTCCCATGCGCGAAACTCCCTTCAAGTTTTTGGACATTCGGCGCGACGCCGCCATTCGGACAGGCACATTCCACCGGACTCCTCACAGGGCGCCGCCCTTAAGCGGTCTAAAGTAGCTTAAATGATCGACAGGCCAGTCAAAAACTGTATCTTCTCCGTAAGGCGCGATTCGCACGCCGAAGGCGCGGGACAATCCGACTTTTCCTTGAAATGGTGCGCATTTCAACGTCGCGCACGTCTGTTCACATCCGAACGGAGGTCCGGCATTCCGCGGCAAATCGATCGCGCAGCCTCGCGCGGCAAAAAGGCCGCGAACAGATTCTCCAGTTCACGGCGGGCGCCTCGAGCAGGCGGCGACCGCGGAAAACAGCCGCAAAAGAACAAAGGAAAGGCGTTGTGCAACGAAGGGCGAGACGCCACGCAGAAAGCCACATCCCCTCCGTAACGAACAACATACACTGGAGGTCGCATGTATGATTCAAATACATTAGAATAGTATTTTTAATACTCCGACAGTGACCAAGCGTATGCGATCAATCAAGGTCCGCCCCCGCCACCGAGACCGATCCGCGCGCCAGACCCCGCGCATGCGCCCGCTCGGGGTCTGACTGACCGCGGCTTCAAGCCTGCCAAGCCTGCGTCGTCGGACAGCGGTCGCCTATTCGCGAGAGGCCGTTGCCGGGCTTTCTTCCTCCTGCACGGCGGCCTCGCCTTCCTGCGCGGCGGGCTCGCCTTCCTGCACGGCAGCGTCCCTTTGACCGGCGGTCGCCTCTCCCTCGCGGCGCAACGTGGCGACGAACCACAGCGGGGCGGCAACGATCAGCCCGACGGCCGGCATCGTGACCCCCGAGTCGTTGAGCAGCGCAGCGACGACGAGCGCCGATACGAGCGAAACCGCCGAACGCCTCACGATTTCGTCCTCAATCCGGAGCCGAGCGAAGTGTCCGCGCTTGGCCAGCAGCCAAGCGACTGCGCAGATCGCCGCGACGATCGCCAGGGCGACGGGGATGAAGAGCGCATTTCCCCCGAATATCTGGGTGACTTTGCGCCAGACGATGGCGAGGCCGCCGCCGTCGAAGAAGGACCCCACGAACTTGCCGAGGTGAGAGCGCTTGGGGGCAGGCTGAAGGTAGTCGAAGAGGGCGAACACGAAAGAAACGGCGACGGCGGCGCCCAGAACGGCGGCGAAGCGAAGCCAGGTGAGCCGCTTTCCGGCGACCATCGTGGCGAGGACGCCGAGGCCGACGACGATGACCGGCGGCCCGCCGAAGTCCGCCCCGAACTTCGCCGAGCCGTCCAAGAGCACGGCGAGCGCGCCCGCGCCCAGGATGACCGCGACGGACTTTTTGCGGGCCGTCCGCGAGGAATGCCAGGCGAGCAGCAGCACGAGCCCGGCGACGAACATGGCGACGGCGTTGTTCGAAAAGCCGTAGAAACGCCAACCCACAAGCGGCTGCATGCCCAGCAAGGCGGCCAACTGGAGGGGGTACCCGTGCCATATGCCGTCGAGGAGCACGTCAAGGGCCAGGGTTCCGGCGGTGACGCCTCCTATGACGGCGAACGGGGCGAAGGGCGACTTTCCGCGCAAAGCGATGAGAGCGAGAACGGCGGCAATGAGCACAACCCCCATGAGCAGGCTCACGAGGGGATTCGACATCCTCCACCAGGGAATGAGGTTGACGAGCAGGGTCGAGACAGGAAGCGCGGCTGTGAGGGCGCTCAATTGCAGGAAGAAGCGCTCATTCGTCTCCGTCCACCTGTGAGACTTCCGCTTGGCCCACATGAGGAGGATCGCCGCGGACAGCGCGGCGAGAAGAACGTAGAAGGAGCCGGAAAGCGAGCGGGTCACCTGCGCGCGGGTGTGTTCGGCGTCAAGCCGGGCGATGTTCGCCTCCCCGTCGTCGGAGGCCTTGGCGGTTGTGATGGCCGAGCCTATCGCGTTGCCGCGGGCTTGCGGCCCTGCGCCGAGCCAGCCGGCCAGCGTGGGCATGATGTCCGTGACCTGGATGAGCCCCGGCTGCCGCGTCGAGTCCGACGTCGCGAGCGCCGGCCCGCCCATGCGGGGCCCGGCTGCCGCGAAATATCCCAAATGCGGCCGCGAGGAGTCGGCGTCGGCCACGTTCGCCACGAGCACGGTGGCGTTGGGGGTCTTCTTGCGAATCTGTTTGACAAGCAGCCCGAACCGGGCGTCGATGTAGGAGATCTGCTGCTTTACCGCTTCGGGCGCAGCGCCCTCGGGCGTGAAGTACTCGCGCAGGCGCTGGGCGATTCCCGGGGCCTGGACGGGATGGTTCTCGCTCAGTTCGTTGCCGGGGTAGCGGACCGCGCCGAGGTCGATCACCGTGACGTCCGCGTCGGACCCGGCGTAGGCTCGCGCCGCGCCGCCGACGTCTCCGTCCTCTCCCGAAACCGGCAGCGGGGCGAGGGCGGCATAGCCGCCGAGAAGGCGGCCGTTCGGCTTGGCGAGGGCGAGGGCGGCGCCGGGGCCGACGGCGAGGGCGCTGCGCCCTTGGAGAGCCTCGCCGAGCGCGCCGATCTTTGCCTTGTAACTGCTCGAGGAATTGGCCTCTTTCAGCTGGGCCCACCGGACCGGGGCTTTGCCCGCCACGGTGGGCAGGCGGCAGCCGTCGTCGATCGTGCGCTGCCCGGACCCAAGGGCCGTCCACCCTTCCACCGGGCACGCGGTCTCGCGGACCGTGCGCACCACGATGTTCGAAACCGCCGCTTTCTTGCCGAATTCGTACAGGTGAGGGGCGGTCTTCCGGGTCACGTCCGTCCAGCTGACTCCCGAGAATCCGACGACGACGACGGGGCCCTTCCCGCCGCCTTCGGCCGCGGGCTTCCCCGCACGAGCCGTTCCCTCCGCGCGAGCTGGCGCGCACACCCCGGCGAGGACCGCGAGCAATGCCACTACGACGAGGATCGTTTGGCGGGCGGAGCGAAGGACCATGAGACCAGCCTATCGGAAGCGGCGCAGGCGGCATGCACTGCGGCCAAGCGCGCCTACCCCGCAAATCCCCGAGATCGCCCGGCGAATCCTGGGGTTTGCGCTCGGTCTCACGGCGTCTTGCGGATCGGTGAAATCGCCCAAGCGTCGACGCCGTCGAGGCTGCCGAGCGAAAACGCCCTGCGGGTGCGAGAGAGCCCTGCCGATGCGAGAACACCCTGCGGACGCGAGAACACCCTGCCGATGTGAGAACGCCCTGCGGATGCGTGAAATCGCGGAAGAAAACGGCATGCGGCGGTCCGTGGCCAGGCCAAGGCGTCGCCCACATTTCGGAGGGTTGGCCCGTCCGCGGGGAAACCGGCAGGTAAAGTGTGCGAGCGAGAAGAAAGCGGGCGGAAGGAGACCAATGAGCGCGACAAAGCAGGCCCCCCTGCGCTTTTCGTTCCTGGGACCGGCGGGAACGTTCACGTACGCGGCGTTGAAACAGGTGGCCCCGCCCGATTCGGTCGAGATTCCGGCGATCGACGTTCCGACGGCGCTCAGGCTCGTGCGCTCGGGAGAGGCGGACTTCGCCGTCGTCCCGATCGAAAACTCCGTCGAGGGCGGGGTCAACGCAACCCTCGACGCGCTGACGGACGGCTCCGCGCTGCAGATCAAGGCGGAGATGCTCGTGCCGATCGCTTTCTCGCTCGCGGTCAGGCCGGGCACGCGCCGCGAGGACATCCGCGCCATATCGACCCACTCGCACGCGTGGGCGCAATGCCGCGGATGGATCGCCGAGCGCCTCGGCCCGGTCGTCCACGTGCCGGCGACGTCGACCGCCGCCGGCGCGAAAACCCTCGCCGAATCGGACAGCCCCGGCTTCGAGGCGGCCCTGTGCCCGCCCGCCACCGTCGAGCTCATGGGCCTCGAGTCGCTTTCCGACGACGTCGCCGACAACCCCGGCGCCGTCACCCGGTTCATCATGGTGGGACTTCCCGGGCCGCAGCCCGAAAGGACGGGCGCGGACAAAACCACCCTGCTGGTCCAGCTCCCGCACGACGAGGCCGGCGCGCTGCTGAGCATGCTCGAGCAGTTCAGCGCCCGCGGCATCAACCTCTCGCGGATCGAGTCGCGGCCTATCGGCGATTCGCTGGGCCGCTACGCCTTCTCGATCGACGCCGAGGGCCACCTGTGCGACGAGCGCATCCAGGCCGTTCTCATAGGATTGCATCGCGTATGCCCGCAGGTCGTCTTCCTCGGCTCCTACCCTTCGGCCAGCGGCGAGAGGATCAGACCGCGCCCCGGAACGTCCGACGCCGACTTCCGGGCAGGGCGCGAATTCGTCGAGAGGCTGCTGGCCGGGCGGGCGTAAAAAGGCGTCTCCGCCGTAAGGAGGCGCCTCCAAGCCTGCACAGCCGCTTCTTCGCGGCCCGCAAAGGCAGAACTGCACGACCGCAAACGCGCAACGGCGGCGAAGGCAAGGCGGAGCCGCCGGAAGGCCGCCCGCTCACAGCACGTGGACGGTGAGCGCCAGCGGGTCGATTTCTGCTGTGACTTTCGTGGCGTATCCGAGGGCGTCGCCGTCGGCCTCGACGAGCTCGGGCCGGTCGGCGGTGACCGTCGCCGAGCGCATGCGCCGCAGGTCGATCGTTCCCGCCGAGGGCAGAATCGTCCGGCGCACGCCGATTCCCTGCAGGCCCATCCGCCGCATGACGTCGCCCCAGCCGAAGATCCAGCCCTTTGTGTCCAGAAGCACGAGGTCGAGCCAGCCGTCGTCGATGCGGGCGTCCGGCGCGAGCACGAAGCCCGCGGGAAGCCGCGCGCAGTTGGCGAAGAGGATCGACCTGGCCTCGACCCGGAAGCTGTTCGAGCCGTCGCCGGCCACCACCGTCGCGTTCACGCGCGAACGCCGCATGAATTTAAAGCCGGAAACGAGGTAGGCGCCCCAGCCCATGGCGTGTTTGAGCCCGTGGTCGGCGTCGTTCATGACGTCGGCGTCGAAGCCCATTCCGGCGATCACCAGGAACGGCTCGCATCCGGCGAAGGGCCGCGCGTCCGGCCCCATGTCGGCGATCTGCGCAAGTTCACCCTCCGTCGGCTCCGGGGCGCCGATTCTGCCGACGTCGATCCGCTGAAGCCTTCCGGTCAAGGCCACCATGGCGAGGTTGCTGAGCGAGGAGCCGAGCGGAAGGTTGAGGTTGCGAGCCAGCAGATTTCCCGTTCCGAGCGGAAGAATGCCCAGCGGAATGTCGGTTCCGGCGAGCTGCCCGGCGACGGCGCGCACCGTCCCGTCCCCGCCCGCGGCGATCACCACGGCGGGCCCCTCCGCCAAGGCGGCGCGGGTTTGGCCCGCTCCCGGATCGTCGGGGGTCGTGCCGTACCAGCGGGTCGCGGAGTATCCGGCGTCGGCCGCGGCCTGTTCGACCACCGCCTTGAGGTCCCCCATGTCCCCGATCTTCGTGGGGTTGACGACGACGGCGACCGTTCTCTCGCCCGTCCCCTCGGTTTCCTGCGGCAGGATTCCCGCCGACGCCGCGTTGGCGTGCACGAGTCGGCTCCTCAGGGCGCCGATTGAGGCGCGATTGTGCAGCGAGAGGCAGAGAGCCGCGAGAGCCAGCGTGAGCGTCAGCCACCAATGCCATGTCATGCTCTAAGGTTAATGCGATCGAAGAGTAAGAGGAGTCATCTGCGAGCGCTGCGCGCAACGACGTAGAATTGTCCCCATGATCGACATCCGCTTTGCACGTGAGAATCCCGATGCGGTGCGCGAGTCCCAGCGTCGCCGCGGCAACGACGAGGCCTCGGTTGACGCGCTGCTGGCCGCCGACGAGGCCCGCAGGTCGGCCCTTCAGGCCTTCGAGACCGCCCGCGCCTCGCAGAAGGAGCTCTCGCGTTCGATCGGAAAGGCCAGCCCCGAGGAGCGCCCTGCCGTCCTCGCCGAGGCGAAGGCGCTGGCCGAGCGCGTCAAGCAACTGGAGGCCGCGGCGAACGAGGCCGAGCAGGAATATCTTCAGGCCAATGCGGCAATCCAGAACATCGTGCTGGACGGCGTTCCGGCCGGCGGCGAGGAGGATTACGAGGTCCTCAAGCACGTGGGCGAGCCTCGCGCCTTCGACTTTGAGCCGAAGGACCACCTCGACGTCGCCGAGGCGCTCGACGCGATCGACATGGCGCGCGGCACGAAGGTCTCCGGCTCGCGCTTCTACTACCTCAAGGGCGTGGGCGCGCGGCTCGAGCTCGCTCTGCTGACGATGGCCGTGGATCAGGCGGAGGCCGCCGGCTTCACGATGATGACCACGCCGACCCTCGTCAATCCGGACATCATGGCCGGAACCGGCTTCCTGGGCGCGCACTCGGACGAGATCTACTATCTTCCGGCGGACGACCAGTACTTGGTCGGCACCTCGGAGGTGGCTCTGGCCGGATACCACAAGGACGAGATCGTCGACCTTTCGAACGGCCCGCTGCGCTACGCCGGGTGGTCCTCCTGCTATCGCCGCGAGGCCGGCTCCTACGGCAAGGACACGCGCGGGATCATTCGCGTCCACCAGTTCAACAAGGTGGAGATGTTCTCCTACTGCCGCGTGGAGGAGGCCGAGGAGGAGCATCGCCGCTTCCTCGCGTGGGAGGAGGAGATGCTCGCGAAGGTCGAACTGCCCTACCGCGTCATCAACACGGCCGCCGGCGACCTAGGCTCCTCGGCCGCGCAAAAGTTCGACTGCGAGGCCTGGCTCCCCACACAGAACCGCTTCATGGAGGTCACGTCGACGTCGAATTGCACCACATTCCAGGCGCGGCGGCTCGGCATCCGGGAGCGGTTCGACGGCGAGACCCGCACGGCTGCCACGCTGAACGGGACCCTCGCGACCACGCGTTGGCTGGTCGCCCTGTTCGAAAACCACCAGCGCGCCGACGGCTCGCTGTACATCCCCGAGGCGCTGCGGCCATACCTTGGCGGGCGCGAGAGATTCGAGCCCGTTGCCTGACGAGCGCCTAGGTTCCGAGAAACGCTCGACTTCGCCATTCGGCGAGCAGCCTTCCGCCGCTCGCCGAAGCCGAGCAGGCCGTCCGACGGATCCCGGCACGCCGGGCGGTTCCGACTCTCCTCACGGCTCTGAAACCGTCGGCCACCGTTTGCCTTCGGAAGCCTCGGGTTCCTTCTGCAACCGCGGCAATTCGTCGGCCGAGCGCGAAGACCCTTCCCTCGCTTCTGAGGCTTCACGCAAACCCGCAACTCCGAAACCTTTGACCGAGGGGTCGGCAAAACCGCGGGCCGCTGCAGCCATGAAGTCTCTGGCCGAGGCGGTAGAGGAGTCCGGCCTGCCCGGGGCGGGGCCGGATCTGTTTGTGGCCCTTGACATCGACGGCACGGTTCTTCGGCACAACAACACGCTTTCGCCGCGGGTGGGCGAGGCGATCGCCGCGCATATGCGGGCGGGGACGCGGATTTGCCTGGCCACCGGCAGGGGCATCTACGGCACTCGCGAGGCTCTGGACAAGGTCGGCATCGCCGACGGGCTGGCCGTGTGTTCCAACGGGGCGATCACGCTGGATTTGGCGCGGGATGAGGCGTTCAACGTCCACACCTTCGATCCCTCACGGCAGGTCGCGGCTTTGCACGCCGAGCTTCCCGAGGCGCTGTACGCGGTGGAGTCGCTCGACGAACCGCGGCGCTTGACCGCGCATTTCCCGGACGGCGAGCTGACGGGGCCGTCCGTCGTCGTCCCGATCGACGAGCTGGCGGTCCCCGACGCTACCCGCTTGACGGTTCGCTACCCGGGCATGGGCGCGGGCGAGCTCATGGACGCGGTGCACGCGGCTGGTTTGCGCGGCGTCGAGTACGCGATCGGCTGGACGGCTTGGCTCGACGTCTCCCCCGAGGGCGTCTCGAAGGCTGCCGCGTTGGAGGATGTCAGGCAGAGCTGCGGCGCCGCGCCGTCTTCCACGCTTGCGGTGGGCGACGGCGGCAACGACGTCGAAATGCTCGGCTGGGCAGGCCTCGGCGTGGCAATGGGCGACGCCGGCCCGTCAGTCAAGCAGGCCGCCGACGCCGTCACCACAGGCGTCGACGCCGACGGCCTTGCCCTCGTCCTCGAACTCCTGCTATAATGTCAGGACTCAAACGCTGCAGCAAATGTTTTAGTTACCTTTAATAGATTTAGACAAGGCAACTATGTTTTCAGTTAAGTAATAGGCCCCAAAAATCTATTTTTAAGAAGATACACATCAGCCCTGTTTAAGAATGTCTTATTCAGGCAGAACGCTCCTCTTTTCACGCTCATTTATGTCCGCAATAACCTTCTTGAGTTCGGCCGCAGAAGCTGCATCTTGAGTTTCCAAAGATTCGACAGTCAACTCCAAGTTGCGTTTGGCGAGATTTGTTTCCGTCGCAAGTTCGTTAAGAAACTTACTCAGAAAAACCATCAAATTATTATCATTAGCACCATCAGCTCCGATACCTATTCTCGAATCTTTCTTGATCAAACCTCCGCACAACTTCCCATGCTGCTTCACCGATTCAACCGCATCAAGAAGATTTCTCTCTATTCCCGGTAGATCGTTACCTATCACACCTTCCCTTACCTCAGTTCCATTGCCACTCTGATCCTTTTTAATAGACAACGTTCCACCATTTTCTGGATCTATAGCGGCGAAATTTACGCCGTATGGCCTTTCAGCCTTAAGGCGCTCCTTCTCGGTAGGCCCCCCTTTCCCTGTGCTGCCGTTTCTGCCAGTCACATTCGCAACGTTATAGTCCAGTTTAGCTTTTAGTTCTCTTTCACTTTTTTTAATCTCTTCATTTAAATCTGTTAAACATCCCTCGAATGCAGCCACTGCACCATCATAATTTCCATTACCGTTCGCTTTACTAACCTCCTCCCTGTCATCGGCCACCTTTTCCACGATCTGCAGACCCGCGCCCCCGACGGCAAGAGCCACCCCTGCCGGGCCGACACCCGTCGCAATCGTCGCAACAGCCGCAACCACAGCCGCACCTATGCCAGCCACCGTCGAGACTTTAAGCCCAGCTTTGGCTGTCGAAGGAGTAGCAGCCTTACTGAATACATCCGTTGCGCTGTTGATGATATTAACAACTCCCTGCCGAGCCTTTACAAAAACCTGTTGTTCGCCACCTAAAGCGCTTCCACCGGCACATAGCAATTGAAAATTGCCATTAATAGCACCAGGCATCGCATGCACATAGTTCGTCCTAAACGCATACCAAGAAGCACCCGACATCGCATCATCGTGGTCCACTATTAGGGTGCGAAGATAGAAAGCAAGTTCACTAGCCCCTGTAACCCCTTTATCGCTACCCGCAACCGCAAGCAAATCGTATGCTTTTTTAAAGTGTCCGCCACTTCCTTTGAGCTCATCCACTATTGGATTTGGATCAGGCAGATTCAGCCACGGTTCCAGAGCTTGATCAATCCTATTGCTGACTTGCTGAAACCCTTCAGCGAAATTATGCTGCTTAATTAACATATCATGATTGGTGTCAGGGCCGTATTGGGCGTCTTTTTGGTGATGCGTCAAGTCTCCGCTCCCGTCACCGAGTTCCCCGAGAAAGAGGGGGGAGTGAGACTGTAGCTTTGACGTGACGGCGTCGCGGGAACGGGGACTGGAGGATTGACGGCAAATTGCGGCGTGTGCACGGTTATAAAATAATAACCGTTGTCGCCCTTAGTATAGCTACTTGAATCGACATGGTCTTTAAGCACCTGCCAAACATAGGCATCTATGGCGGCTCGTTTAAGTCGAGCGATAGGAGTTAACCCACCCTCGCCCCCTGCGACGGACAACCCGTCGTAAGGAGCATTGTCGGATCGCATACCTTCAAAATCGTCAATACTCATCGTTTTTCCTCCTAGAACGATTGGTTGAAGATGACTGCCTTTTGCAGTCGCGCGATTGACAATAGTTACGCTACCGCTTTCAGACACTCGCATCGGTATAGTAGCGCAATTCTCGACGGCACGTTAATGATCAAACTGGGTATTCAAGGATTTAGTTGTTGGTGGGAGCTACAAGCCGCTGTGGACGGGACAGCCAGAGAGGACGCGGACTCACACGCACGATCAGCAGCACAGTCAAAACATCTGCCAAGACCTGCGAAGTCAGATCGCCTTGGGCTCTTTTCCCCGTTGTGGCGTCGGCCGTCTAAACTGGCGAAATGACCAATAAGCCGAGCATGGTCTAGACCGCACGGCTTTTCCTGCTGGAGGTCTGTCGAGTGCCCGGAGCCGTCGCGGACGACGGGCTCGAAACCATCATCGACGGAGACCGCCAGCGACCATTTTGCCGCCGGCATTCTGCGGGTACACGGACCACGACGGCCTGTCGATGCCCCGATGGGTGAGCTGTTGACAGCGTGTGGCTGACAAGATTGAAGCCATCGATTGGTCGATGCTGTAGCCGACCTTCCTGTCCAGGTTGTTGACCGCGTACACAGGTGAGTCGCTCCGGGTTTGATGGAGGCGGTGACGATTTTGAAAGGATCGTTGTCGTGACTGCGCCGGGGAAGCACCCTTGAAAGGCTGGCGGTCTGCGCGGTCGGTTTGTGTTTGGACGTGTTGAAAGACCCAGGTCGAGCAGAGGAGCGGTTTTGGGACAGGTCGGGGAAGAACTCGATGTCAGTCCACAAGGCCTTGCGCGGAGGGGTGCGTCAAGCCGACGTCGATGCCGGAACGCGTCCGGGCCTGACGACGAGGCAGACAGAGCGGATCGGCCAGCTCGAGGTTGACAATCGCCGGCTGCGGGCAGCGAACGCGATCGGCAAGCGCATCGGCTTATTGTTGCGGCCCGGGCTCGATCGCCTATGGCACTGATGTGCCGGTGCATCGACTCCCGCAAGGGGAGGTCGGACACGGCCGGTCTGCCTGATCGAGCCAGGGCGTACGATCGCCTCGAAGTGCCTCTTGCGCAGCCACATCCGCTCTCCTTCCAGGAGGAACGTGTGCGATGAGGTCCCGGGAAGGGAAGTCCATGAAGGCTCACATGGATGACTGCGGGTCTTCGGGGCAAGAAAGATGCACACGATGGACGAGCCGGCCCGAGATCGCCGAGCCACTGCCAGAAGGGGCCATGTCGCCCGCCGCGGTAACGACGTCGAAATGCTCGGTTGGGCCGGCCTCGGCGTGGCAATGGGCGACGCCGGCCCGTCGGTCAAGCAGGCCGCCGACGCCGTCACCACAGGCGTCGACGCCGACGGCCTCGCCCTCGTCCTCGAGCTCCTGCTATAAACCGTCAATCATTTCTTTTGGTGTAGTTTTCAATATCGTTGATAATCGAATCGAGCGCTCTTTGGCTGGCCTCATCCTGAGCGTCAATGTCGTTAACCGCAGCTTCGAGACTTCTTCCCCTAATCCCACTTCTTCGCCCAGCCCATTGAGACACCGAGCTATTGTAACCAGCAAAACACCGAAACTGAATCAATGGCCCAAGCCTTCCAACACCTATTCTTTCATGTCGAGTTATAATTTTCGTGAACGACATCGCCAGCCTTCGCACTGCCCATAGACGCATCATCTCCTAATCTCGGACCCTAAAGATCAAGATCAACGACACTACAGACGAGGGTTAAACTTTACTCCCGATTCGTCCGGCAGTCCAGTGCGTCCCGCAACAGTACACTGGACTGCCTCCACAACAACGCCGCAGCAAACTGCACAGGAGCGACAGGTTCTCCAGATAGATCATAAAAGCAACTCAGTACTTACACCATTCTCACGTGTCGTTCTCACAAATCATGCCTCAAGGAGGCAACCAAGAATCGTTAAGCGCAACTATCATCCTTGCTTTTCCTGGCTCTGCCCCATCAACTCAGCAAGCTCCTGGTAGGTTGGATTCTGTGTAGGAGTTTTATCATCATGATCGTCATGTGACGTAAAGTACTTGTTCCTATGCGACTCAACATCTTTACTCGTTTGATTTTTCTTGTCCCAAGGATCAACCCCACTGCCCGCGCTGAGCTCGCTTTGATGTAATTCGAGAGCTTTTCTAGAGGTTTCATCTTGAGCTTGAACATCGTTTAAAGCGAGCTTCAGGCCGACTACACCTTCTTCAATCTTCCAACCGAGATCTAATAATAGCTCGTATATAGTCTGTCCCATCTGATCAAATGCGACACCAGGACCATTGGCCCCTTCCCCAATTGATCCATCACGCATAACAATTGTTTGCATCGTGCAACTTGGTATACCCGAAGCCGCCAGGTTGACCAGGTCACGTATCGCTAGCAAGGCCTTTGAAACTTCATTGACGGTAGACTCATCCATTTCCATCTCACTAGGACTGCTAGTAATGGCTGCAGGCTCTAGGTGCAATGAAGCGCTTGCACCGCTCATCCCCTTGTCTTTGGCCATTTCAGTCATGTTTGCAGTCGAATTATCCGAAATTAGTTGTTCGCCGTTACGTAGCCCAGTGTTAAGACCATCAACTGTAGCCTTAAGTTCATCTCTCATTTGCGAGTAACTTGTGGGTGTCGTACTTCTGCCTTTCATTTCCTTTACTTTATTTTTCACTTGCAATACCAAGCTCCCTGCCTTAACCGTCCCTTCCGCAGCGCCAGAACCGGGAATGGCAAGCGCAGACAGTCCTTTGTCCAAAAAGTCGAAGGTTATTTGGAAAAGGCCGGTGGCATACTTACCCGCACCTACGCGTAAGCTCGCAAAAGAATTCGTAGCGTTTTTTACGACCTCAATCACTTTAGGCCTTAAATCCGAAAAATACTTCATCTCTGCGAGAAATGATGAACAATGAACGTTCGTCACTACACACAGGTTGCTAATAACATTCTTAAGGTTACTATAATAGGTTTCCTTAAAGGTGGACATTGCCGTCCCCCTAAGATTCGGCATGTGCATCTCCAAGTTACCCACCTGAACTCCCATCGACCCCCCGCCCCCTATCGAGGGAAGGGTCAAGGTCGGGGAACTGTTCAAAGCTGAGGGCACAGTGATCTCACCAGTTGATTGTGCCAAGCTTGCAATGACTTTGACACGATAATCGTCAACATACCCTCCGATGGTCTCTGGATTAGGCAACGTCTTCCACGAATGAAAAAGATCATCAACCATCTTTCGAATATTATTGAACGAATCTTTGTAGCCTTTAGATGCCTTATCTCCATCAAACAGATCCTCAGCAAGATCCCCCCAAGCGGAGCCACTACTGTACTCGCCCCCTCCGTTACCCTGTCCGTCAGGTCGGGTGACCGTCTGATACTGATCCTGTGCAAATCTATACGAGTCCCCGTCGATGAAACACATGCATTCACTGCACATATAGGCATCAATAGCGGCTTGTTTGAGCGGTCCAAGAAGCTCATTGAGCTCGACACCGAAGGCGTCGCTGCTTGAATCCATGGTTCTTCTCCTTTTAAGTTCTCGGATTGCAGGCTAGAGATTGGCAGGCACCAGGACCCAAACTCCAACCATCTTGCATCTTATACTAACAGTTGAAGTTAATAGTCTATTGTGAAGTTGCCCACATTCGGTTCAACCAATTTTCAGAGCGTAACACGAACAGAATCTTTTGACATACTTTAATTAAACCATGTTCCACCACAGTCCTTTTCCCATTTTTCATCTACAGAACTACTTCAATTCATAAGATAAGGATGGTGAATCAAGTTTCATACCAATAAGTTTTTACAAAGCTAAGTCAGTACAATGTTAGACTGGTAAGCAATTTGGTCGCATACATCCATTCGGGAACAGGACCTATATCTTAAGTAGGCACAATTAGCCGCTTTCAGCAGACATAATTTACAAATTTTCATAATTACATATTTAAATTAATGGGATTTGATAGCTTTTAACCTGTAGAGATTCCTTTTGTATCACTTTGAATGTTTTTCCCATTTCGGTGTCGGCCGTCTAAACTAGCGGAGTGACCAATACGCCGAGCATCGTCCAGACCGCGCAGCCTTTCCTGCTGGCGGTCTGCCGAATGCCCGGCGCCATCGCGGACGACGAGCTCGAAACCATCATCGACTGGGGCCGCCTCGACCCGAACAGCGGCATCGAGACGATCT
>ERZ773038.1076-NODE-1076-length-16164-cov-6.006456_pt1 | contig 16164 bp, 21 predicted proteins | sample MGYA00511665_ERZ773038 | MGnify/ENA primary metagenome ERZ773038 (study PRJEB29015, sample SAMEA2737966) | human oral metagenome | biome: human oral; feature: human-associated habitat; material: dental | place: China | collected 2028 ... | reverse complement strand
GACAGGAACTCCGAGTAAAGAAGAAATGATAAAAGTAGTAAAAAGTGAAGAAGCTAAAAAAGCAATAGAAGATGGCTTAAAGAGTTTAGATAAGGATGCTTTAACAGAAAAGGGAATAATAAAAAGCTATGAAGTTGATTATGATTCAGTTAAGCACAATCCTATGGGTGGCATAATGTTTGATATTTATATTAATAATGATAAAGAATTATATATAAGAAAAACTCTAGTAAAAGGAATAGATGGGAACCTAACAAGCGGTGGTGGGGGATACTCAAGCAAGTTAGATAGGCTATTGGAGAAGTTAAATAATGAATAAATATAGTGATTTTCAAAGAATGAATATAGCAATACCTGAATACAATAAATATGGAATAAATGATTCTGTGATGATAGGCAGTATCACAAAAATAGGTTACGTCGCAGACTTCAAAGACAAAGCAACAGGAGAACAAACATATGTAGTAACAGACAAACGCCTAGGAGAAAACCCAAGTATAATGGAGCTAGCGAGTGTAAAAAAAGTAACGTTATTATATAGAGGTTTAAAGAAGTCCAGCACAAATATTAAATAATCCAATAGATTTTTTGTTGATTTGATAGTTAATGATAAACCTATGGCAAAGAAGATAATTAGCTTTTTAATAAAATAAAACTCTAATACCATAATTAAATAGGAGTCTAGTGTAGAGGATATAGGCTCTTTTTAGTAGTATACTAAATAAATATTTAGGAGGTGTATAATGAAAAAGATAATTAGTATAATAATGGCATTGATAGTAGTATTTTTGATAGGAGGATGTAGTAAAATGACAGGAACTCCAAGTAAAGAAGAAATGATAAAAGTAGTGAAAAGTGAAGAAGCTAAAAAAGCAATAGAAGACGGCTTAAAGAGTTTAGATAAGGACGCTTTAACAGGAAGAGGAATAATAAAAAGCTACGAAATTGATTATGATTCAGTTAAGCGCAATCCTATGGGCGGAATAATGTTCGATATTTATGCTAATAACGACAGAGAGTTGAAAATATTAGGGGGAGTAGATAGGGGTAAATCTGGAAATATTTCTTCAGCAATTGGAGGATATTCAAATAAGTTATATGAATTATTACAGGAACAGAATAATGAAAAAATATAACGATGAAGAAAGAGTGGAGATAGCCAAAAGAGAATATTACAATTATGAGAAAGGGAATCCATAATAGGGAAAGGGAATTTACCAATAGGCTACGTCGCAGACTTCAAAGACAAAGTAACAGGAGAACAAATATATGTAGTAACAGACAAACGCCTAGGAGAAAATCCAAGTATAATGGCGTTAGCGAGTGTAAAAAAGTAACATTATTGTGTAGAAGATCAATAAGCCTAATGCAAATATTAAATAATCCAGTGGATTTTTTAGTTGATTTGATAGTTAATGATGTACCTATGGCAAAGAAGATAATTAGCTTTTTAATAAGATAAAACTCTAATACCATAATTAAATAGGAGTCTAGTGTAGAGGATATAGGCTCTTTTTAGTAGTATACTAAATAAATATTTAGGAGGTGTATAATGAAAAAGATAATTAGTATAATAATGGCATTGATAGTAGTATTTTTGATAGGAGGATGTAGTAAAATGACAGGAACTCCAAGTAAAGAAGAAATGATAAAAGTGGTAAAAAGTGAAGAGGGGAAAAAGATTATAGAAGAAGGTTTGAAAAATATAGAAAAGGATGCTCTAACGGAAAAAGGAGTAATAAAAAGCTATGAAATTGATTATGATTCAGTTAAGCACAATCCGATGGGCGGGATAATGTTTGATGTATACATAAATGGAAATAAAAAATTAAACGTAAACTATGGTATAAGAAAAGAACTTGATGATGAACTAGTTGGAACAGGAGGGGGATATTCCAAGGAATTAGAGGATATTTTGAGAAGTAAGGAGAAAGTTGATGAATAAATATTTAGGAGGTGTATAATGAAAAAGATAATTAGTATAATAATAGCATTGATGGTAGTATTTTTGATAGGAGGATGTAGTAAAATGACAGGAACTCCGAGTAAAGAAGAAATGATAAAAGTAATAAAAAGTGAAGAAGCGAAAAGGATTATAGAAGAAACATTGAAAAATTTAGAAAAGAATGCACTAACAGATAAAGGGGTGATAAAAAACTATGAAGTAGACTACAGTACGGTCAGGAATAATCCAATGGGTGGAATAATGTTTAAAGTCATAATCAATAATGATCCAGAAATGACGGTTACTTATATATTAGATAAGCCACAAGGCAAATTAGAAAATAGTGATGGGAGCCCTTCTGTAAAATTGTATGACAAACTAGGAGGGAAAATCTATGAGTAAGTTTACATTTACAGATGAAGAAAGAGTAGAAATAGATAAAAAAGAATATGAATTTTATACAGAGAGACAGCCGGTAATATTAAATAAAAGTAAAAATATTATCAGCTACGTTGCAGACTTCAACGACAAATCAACAGGAGAACAAACATATGTAGTAACAGATAAATGCCTAGGAGAAAATCCAAGTATAATGGAGCTAGTAAGTGTAAAAAAAGTAACGTTATTGTATAAAGGATCAACAAGCCCAATGTAAATATTAAATAATCCAGTGGATTTTTTTGCTGATTGGATAGCTAATGATGTACTTATGGCAAAAAAGATAATTGGATTTGAGCTAGATACACCACCACCTTAATTACAGAGTTCAGCAGTAACTTTAAGAGAAACCTTAAAAAAATTATCCTAATGCAAAAATAGATATGTATGGACATTCATTAGCGTCAATGAATGTCCAGTATGCAGTGACAAGTTAGATGAAGTTAATACATCTCTTGAATACTTTGGTTCATTTATAAATGATTGCTTTGGAAATCAAAGTTAATCTTTGTAATAAATTTTCAGAATATTCACATTAAAATATTTTCAATAAATAAAATTTATGATATAATTTAATGTAAATGAATAACAAGAAAAGGAGAGAGATATTATGGTATCATCATTAAAATTTGTAGGGAATACACCTATATATAAAATAGACAACACAAATATTTTTGTGAAGCTTGAAAAATATAACTTAGGGGGAAGCGTTAAAGATCGTGCTGTTCTTGGTATGCTGGAAGAAGCAAAACGTCAAGGGAAAGTGAATAGCGATACTATTATCGTAGAACCAACTAGTGGAAACACTGGCATTGCTGTTGCTATTTTAGCATCAGTATTAGGCTTAAAGGCTGTTGTTATTATGCCTGAAAGTATGAGTGTAGAGCGTCGTACGTTAATTAAAGCATATGGAGCACAATTAATTTTGACACCAAAAGAATTAGGGATTAAAGGGTCAATCGATAAAGCTGCAGAAATTCGTGAAAAATATGACAATGCTATTTCTTTAAGCCAATTTGATAATCCTGCAAATCCAGCATATCATTATGCAACTACAGCGAAAGAAATTTTAGAGCAAGTTCCAGATTTAGATATCTTTGTAGCAGGAGTGGGAACTGGCGGAACATTTTCTGGTGTTGCTAAATATTTGAAAGAAAATAAACCTGAAGTTTTAGCAATTGCACTTGAACCAGAAGAATCACCAGCTATTAGTAAAGGACATGGAGGGGTTCACAAAATCCAAGGTATTGGAACAGGATTTATACCAGAGAACTTTAATAAAGAACTTATGGATGAAATCTATACAGTATCAAGCGATGAAGCAATAAACGAAACTAAAAACTTCGTGAGAACAACTGGTATTGGAGTTGGAATTTCCTCAGGAGCGGCTATTGCTGGTGCGAAAAAAGTAGCGGCTAAATATCCCGATAAAAAAATTGTAACAATCTTACCTGACGGAGTAGATAAATATTTATCTATGTTAGAGTTTGATGAAGTTACATATGTAGAAGTGTAATGAAGTTTTTTGATAATTTACGCTATAACATTAACCGAGTGCTTAGAGAAGATCCTGCTGCTGAGTCTAAACTTATGATATATTTAACATATCCACATATAAAGGCATTGAACTATCACTATTTTGCACATAAGCTATATAAGAAAAACCATCACACCTTGGCAAGAATACTTGCTAAACGCGCTAGACGAATAACAGGTATAGAAATTCATCCAGGAGCCAAAATAGGTAAAGGCCTGTTTATAGATCATGGTATGGGAGTTGTAATTGGCGAAACTGCAATTGTGGGGGATAATGTTACTATGTACCATGGAACAACTTTAGGAGGGACGACATTAGATCCGATAAAAAGACATCCAACTATAGGAAATAATGTTATTATCGGTGCAGGTGCCAAAATTTTAGGTAATGTCACAGTAGGGGATAATTCTAAAATAGGAGCAAATGCGGTTTTGAAAAAGAGTGTTCCACCTGGTACGCTAGTTTATGAGGCTCGTCCTACAATAAAATATGAAGAATAAGATTAACTGAAATCTAAGTTATTTTGCTTGGATTTTAGTTTTTTTAATTATAAAATAATGATAAATAAAGGTAATAATTCATTTTTTAGGAGGTGAGATGGTGAAAAAAATAAAAAATTTAATTTTCGATTTAGATAATACATTGTATGACTTTAGTACGATATGGAAAAAGTCTAATAAATTAGTTTTTGAATATCTTGGGTATGATAAGATAACGTCTTATGATGAATTTTTTAAAGCTTATAAAAGAATAAATAATGAACTTATGAGAGAAATTCATAGAGGAAATCTTAAGTTGATAAATCTTCGCAATGAAAGATTAATTAAGACTATGGAAATATACGGATTGCATTTAACGTTGGAAGATTGCACTATTTATTATAGAAAGCAGTTTGATTTTATAATAGATTGTATAAAACCAGATGAAGAATTAAATGAGAAGTTAAAAAAATTAAGAAAAAAGTATAAATTAATTCTTTTGACCAATGGAAAGAGCTATGAGCAAAGATTGAAGCTAAAAAAACTTGGTTTAGATGAATTATTTAGCCTGTATATTTCTGAAGAGACGAAAGTAAGTAAACCTAAACCACAGGCGTTAACGAATATTTTGGATAATGAGCATTTAATTGCAGAAGAAACGATGATGATAGGTGATTCACTTTTCTACGATATAAAACCAGCTCAAAAATTAGGATTAAAGACTTGTTTAATAGAAAAAAAATGGCATTTCGATGACAAAATTGTCCATTATGAAGGATATAAAGTAAAAAATATTAATGAATTTCTTGAACAATTAGAGATGTTATAATTCATAAAAAATAAAAATTATTTTTCTGACTATAAAGAAAACATTAAAATATTTATATCGTTAAAAAACTCAGAGTATAGCAATCATAGTCTTGATGTCGGTTATTTGATTATATTTATCAAAAATAAAATTAAAATAATTGTTAAGTATTTTAAAAAACGCTATTGAATGAAATTATATAATTTGTTATAATGACCATGGAAACAATAACAATATATACAAAGGAGACAATTTTATGAAACAAAGTAAATTGTTAGCTGTAACTATGGCAGCTGTTTTATCATTAACATTATCGGGGTGCTCATCATCTAAACCTGCAGAAAACAATAGTAATACTCCAGCAGTAAAAGCTATGTCTGGGGAAGATTTAAATAAAATAGAAAAAGATGATAAAGAAAAAGAAAAACACCTTGTAATTGATGTTCGTGCAGAAAATGAATATAAAGAAGGACACGTTAAACATGCTATCAACATTCCATTAGCTGATATCGAAAAAAATATCGATAGAATCAGTGCTTGGAAAGAAAAATCAGTAATCGTATACTGTAATACTGGTAAGAAAAGTAAAGAAGCTGCTGAAAAATTAGTAAAAGCAGGATTCAAAGATGTAAGTGATGCCAAAGGAGTTAAAGAATATAAAGACTACGAATTAGTTAAATTTACTACATTACTTGCAGACCAATTCCAAGCAGCTATTGATAAAAAAGAAGGTACATTTATCGATGTTCGTGAAGCAAAAGATTTTGAAAAAGGACATGTAGCAGGAGCTAAAAATATTGATGTTAAGAATATAGATAAAGATCTTGCAGCATTACTACCAGCAGACAAAAACGCACCAGTTTATACTTACTGCTACAGTGGTAACCGTTCGGCTAAAGCAGCTCAAAAAGCTGTAGAATTAGGCTACACAAATGTTTATAATGCTTGGGATGGAGCAAAAGAACACGAATACAAATTCTAATGAATAATAAATTAGTGTTAATTATTAGGAGCTAATAGGCCTTTAGGGTATAATATAAGGACGAGGTGTTTATCTTAATGTAATAAAATTTTACGTTTTGCCTTGTCTTTTATTAAGTAAAAAAGGAATGAAGGGAAATAGATTTAATGAAAAAAAATAAAATTTTAACTGCTAGTATAGCAGCGGTATTATCATTAACATTGGCAGGATGTTCAGGATCAGCTTATTCAGTAAAAGGTGATGACTTAATGAACATTCAAAAAAATGAACAAGAAAAAGAAAACCATCTTGTTATAGATGTTCGAGATGAAGCAGCTTATAAAGAAGGGCATTTAAAATATGCTATTAACATACCAGTTGCCAATATTAATAAAAGTATTGAAGCAATAAGCTCATGGCGTGAGAAAAAAGTTGTTGTTTATAGCGATGACAATAACAAATCAAAAGAAGCGTTAGACAAATTAACAAAACAAGGATTTAAAAATGTAAAAATCGCTCAAAACACAAAAGAGTACAAGTATGAATTTGTTAAATATACAGTATTAAATGGTGCTAAATTCCAAGATGCACTATTAGATCATAATGCTAATAACTTCTTCTTGGATGCACGTGATAAGAAAGATTTTGAAGAACGTCATGCAATGGGTGCTAAAAATGTGGATTCAAAAGATCTAGACGCCCTTCAATCTGTATTACCAGAAGATAAAAACACACCAATATACGTTTACTGCTATACTGGTGATCGTTCATCGGTTATTGCACAAAAACTTATAGATTTAGGGTATAAAAATGTTTTTAATGCATTAGATGGGACAAAAGAATACAATTATAAATTTGAAATGGCAGATTGTTGTAAAGAACCTAGTGATGCAACAAAAGGTTCAGAAACATCTCATGATGGACATGCAGATCATAATTCTACAAAAAAAGATGATCATTCAGGGCACAATCATGGTTCTGATAAGAAAGATGACCATTCAGGACATAATCATCATTAATTAATGAAAGGAAGGGGGAGCATAGTCTTCCCCTTTTGTAATATTTTATGAAGGAAAAAATTATACTATTTACGCGAGTTCCTAAAGTAGGGACTACAAAGACGCGTCTTTATGACTTTATGTTACCAACAGAAGCTGTAAATATTCAAAGAAAATTATTAAAGAAAAATTATGACTTACTAGCAGAAACTAATAGAGAACTACTTGTTTGTCATGATGGAAATAGTTCAGATGACAAAGAAATGGCAGAGCTTATTTCATGTGAGAAATTTTATTATCAAAAGGGTGATAACCTAGGCGATAAAATGTATAACGCATTAGAGGAGGTTATCTCGGATAGTAAAGTTATTTTGCTTGGTTCTGATATTTTTAATTTAGACAAAGATATAATAGAAGAGGCTTTTGATAAACTTGAAACACATGATGTTGTTATTAACCCAAGTGAAGATGGTGGGTATTTTTTAATTGGTATGAAGAAAGCTATAAAAGAAGTTTTTGATTTACCAAGTTATGGGGACAGTTCTGTTTTAGAAAATTTAATTAAAGTTTTAGGGAAAAATAATCTCACTTATTATTTAGGTAGAGCTGCTCTTGATATTGATATAAAAGAAGATTTACTCTATGCTGAAACAGGTTATAAAAATATCAAACTATTAGGGGCTGGGGAGTACAATATTAACTTTACATTCGATGAAGATAATATGAAGAAAGTTCTTCGTTTAAATATGAAGAGCCAAATGAACTTGGATAATCAAATAGAATACGAATTTGAGACTTTGGAACTATTAAAAGATAGTGGAGTTACGCCTAAACCATATAAACTTGTGACAACTACCGAGTATTTGCCATATAATTATTTGACGATGGAATTTTTAAAAGGTGTTGCATTAGATTATACGAAGGACATGAAGATTGCGAGTTACTTGCTTAGTAAAGTTCACAATACAACATTTGGCGAAAACAATCTTATTAAAGCAGAAAATCCATTCCAACTTATGTATGACGAGTGCGAGAGCATGGCAAGTAAATATTTAACTTGGGAGAATGCAGATGATAAAGTTTCACAATATATTAAAGAGTTTTTAAAAAACTGTGAAGAGCTTATCCCAACGGAGTACAAAATAAAGAATCTATGTATTATTAATACAGAGCTTAACTCTGGAAACTTTTTAATTGGAAATGGTAAGGAAGATAGTTATATTATCGATTGGGAAAAAGCTTTAATAGGAGAGTGTGAACAGGACCTTGCACACTTTTTAGCGCCGACGACGACGTTTTGGAAAACAGATATAGTTTTAACACCAAAAGAGATTGATGATTTCTTACAAGATTATAGCCAATATCGTAACTATGATCGTGCTCGCTTTGATAGATATTTGATTTTTAATTGTTTACGAGGTGTAACTTGGTGTTCGATGGCTTACAGAGAATATAGTGAAAGTACAAAGCTGTTGACAGATGAGTTTACTTTCAAGAAAATTTCATCTTATATTAGTTATGAATTTTTAGAAAAGATTTCAAAGTATTTTAATTAGAAAGTATAAAAGGAGAATATTATGACGGAGTTTATACAAAGTTTTGGTGTTGTTGCACCAATTGTCTATGTATTGATGTTTGCGATACTGCCGGTGTTTTTCTTTCCAGTCCCAATTTTGGCTGTAGCTGGAGGACTTGCATTTGGATTTGTAGAAGGTAGCTTATTAACATTCTTAGGAGCATCTATAAATTGTTATGTAATGTTTGTTATCTCAAGACGTTTTGGGCGTGATTGGGTTCGTAATTACTTAGCGAGAAAGATGAAACCGGAACAGCATGCACGTATTTTTGGAGTTAGTGATGAAAAGCTAATGATGAGCTTAGTAATATTACGTCTTATCCCTTTAGTTCCGTACAATATGATAAACTATGGATATGGACTTACTAATATAAGTTTAACAAAATATATGATAGCGAGTGTACTAGGAATTGTACCGGGAACGATTGTTTTCTTAAACTTTGGGGCAACTAGTTCCAACGTTTTTAGTAAAGAGTTTTTAATCGCTTCATTACTAGTAATACTACTTACTGTAGGATCAATCTACTTATCAAAATTGGTGGAAAAAAGAGAACAACAGAAAAAATCTCAAGAATAAAAATAATCTCTTTAAGACTTTTAATTTTTGTCTTAAAGAGATTTTTCATGTTTAGTTGTTAATTTATTATATGTAAATTATACTTACTTCAGCAAAAGTAGCATTTCCAGTTAAAATTACTTTAACGTCATTAGTATTTGGTGTAGAAAATGGAGTATTAACTTCGCCGAAAATTGAAGAGATTCTATTTTCTACAGCCCATTCTTTAGGGACGAATATTTTTACATCTCCAAATGTTGCTGTAATGCTTATATGAACATCTTTGATAGAATAAGTATCTAATTTTTCAAAATAAATATTCGTACTACCAAATGTTGTAGTTGATCTGAAATAATCTAGTTCGTTAATATTGATATAGCGAACATTTTCACCAAAAGTAACGTTAGAATAATCTTGAGTTTCTGTTTTTTTAGTATATCCACGGAATCTATCTCTTTTACGTTGGAAGCTATATTTTAATTTTTTTGGAAATAGCATTGATATACCTATGCTAAGAAGAATAGCGATCCAAATTACTTTTCCAGAAGATATAGTGGCAAAATGGAAGTGTTTATTATAAATAATAAATAGTAATGCTATTGGTAACATAGTTCCAAAAACATCAAAATCAGTTAACCCTCTTACAATAAAATACCCTAAAATAATAGTTCCTAAAGTTAGAAATATAGTTCCTGATGGAAAGAAGTTTAATTCGCCAAATGCGATTGATATTGCAAAAATAATAAATAGTAAACCTATTAGACTTTTTTTTCTCATAAGCTTTTACCTCATTTCTTTTAATTTTTCTTTGACAATTTTGTAATAGTGTCTTGATATATGAACAGTTTTTTTGCTTTTTGAAAAAGATGCGGTACTCGCTCCTGAAAAAGATTTTTCAAGCGAGTAAATTGCTCGAAGATTTATTATTGCAGATTTAGAAACTCGACAATAATAAAATGGAATTATACTTTCTAATTCATAAAGTTTGTATTTCACTTCGTAAAAGTTATCATAAGAGTGTGCATAAACTTTATTATCATCGGTTTCGAAAAATAAAATATCACTAAGAGGAATAAAATATTCTGTGTCATCTTTATAAAAAATAATTTTTTGGGTGCTTGCAAGAGCTTTTTCCACTAAATCTTTTATCGCGATAACATCATTATTTAACTCAGGAGATTTTATAATAACTTCAATATCCGTAATATTTGAATCAAGTTTAATATTAATTTTCATATTGTCTCCTTTCTTTATTCTTATATGTATATCATACTACATATTTGAAAGAAAATTAATAGTTTTTCAGTAAGTGGTAAAGAAGATAAGGTAAGTGGAGAAAAAGTAGGTTTAAGGCGGTATTACTTTCTATGATAAGCTATTGCTTTTTTAGTTTTTTTGTTGTATAATAAGTCTTGTTCATGGGAGTGGATGAGTTCTGGTGTGCTCTCTAGTCTTCAAAACTAGTATGAGGGGTTAAGAGCCTCTTGGGTGGGTTCGATTCCCACACATTCCCGCCAGTCTTTATAATTATAGATGGAGTCGGTGCAACGCATCGATTTTTTTTATTATAATAGTGATATTATTTAAATTAGATAATTGCTAATAGAAAATAATCGTTTGTAAGAGAGTGAAGTAGAGTGTATAGTGGAATCTTAGGAGGATTATTATGGCGAAATTTTATGCAGTGAAAAATGGAAGAAAAGTAGGGATTTTCTCAACATGGGAAGAATGTCAAAAGCAAGTGGTAGGTTTTAAAGGTGCTATATACAAAAGTTTTAAAACAAAAGAAGAAGCAGAAGCATATTTGAATGAACGTGAAATTATCAGCGAAAAACTAGAGAAAGTCGAAGGAGTTTATGCATATATAGATGGCAGTTATGATAGGATAAATGGCATTTATGGTTCTGGAGTTGTTATTGTTGATGGAGATCAACATTATGAATATAAGCATGCTGGCAATAAAGGAGAATATGCTGAATTACACAACGTAGCTGGTGAACTAGAAGCAGCAAAATTTGTTATGTGGTATGCAGTTGACAAAAAAATTTCAGAAATAACATTATTCTATGATTACCAAGGTATAGAATCATGGGCAACGGGTAAATGGAAAACAAATCTTGATTATACCAAAAATTATAAGGAATTTGCTGATAAAGTATCAACTAGGGTAAAAGTTAATTTTGTAAAAGTCAAGGCTCACACGGGTGTGGAATTAAATGAACGTGTTGATAAATTAGCAAAAGAAGCTATCGCTGAATTTAAGAAGAACAAGATGTAAAGTTAGTTTGAAATAATAAAAGGAGAAACTTCAAAGGTAAATATAAACCTTTGAAGTTTTTTAAAAAAATATAGAGTTGATGTACAATAATTAATTTTCAATCTTTTTTGCTAAGAGCACTACATAAGGATATGAAGAATTTTTTGTTGGTTTTGGGTATTCTTCATATTTTATGATTTCCCAGCCGTTATAGTATTCTAGTAATTCATTTTTTATAAATGTAAATGGAAATGGTACTGCCGGAATATCTATAGTATTTAGTGCACTAACAATAAGGTTATAGCCACCAATATTAGTCTGTTTTTGCATATTGCGAATAACGCTAGAGATACGTGTGGGATTAATATACATAAAAACATCTGTGGCCACAATAAAGTCATAAGTATCCTTTATATTTGCTTCATTTATTTCATGTTTAAAGATATTTAAGTTTAGTTTTTCTTTTACAGAGATATCGACTAAATCTTGCAAGAATTTTGCATTAGTATCAACGGCAGAAATTTGATAACCAAGAGATGCAAGATACAATGAATTTCTTCCTTGGCCAGCCCCTAAGTCTAAAACCTTGCATGGAGATAGATAGTTCATTGCATTAACAACTTCGGGGTGAGCAGCGCCTAAGTCATATTTATAGAAGAAGTAATCTTGAACTTCGCAATAAAACTCAATATGAAATTGTAAATCTGTTGATGTAGGACTTATACGAAAAATACTATTCGGTTCTATAAAACCAGTATCAGTTTTTTTGTTATAATTAAATTCTTTTATACTTTGCAGTTGCTCGTCAAGAAAAACAAATTTCATTTTTCCTTTTATAATTATTATCTTAGTCCAAACTCCGCTTTTAGTATAAAATCCTTCCCGATACTCTCTTGGTAATGAAAGAGCAGTAAGGGTAGATGTACGTTTAAAACAAAGTAGATTATATTCCATATACTGCTCCTTACTAAATGATACTTTTTAATATATTATATCATGAGGAGGAATTAAATAAAAATGATATCCGAAAGAAACTAGAGAAATTAGAGCTGTTTGTAAAAATAATTAAAATATAAATATAATCAATACTTTTTAGTATATTATAGTACGCTATAAAGTTTCTTAAAGAGCTGTTTTATAAAGAATATTTTTTAGTTTTAAAATAGATATGTTATAATTATATGAGTATAAGAGGAAGAGGTAATATTATGGTAAAAGTGTTATTTGTTTGTTTAGGAAATATTTGTCGCTCTCCTATGGCTGAAGCGGTATTTCGCGATATGGTAGAAAAAGAAAATTTAAGCGAGAAAATAAAAATAGATTCAGCAGCGACATCATCATGGGAACATGGAAATCCCGTTCATCATGGGACTCGGGAGAAATTAGCAGAAGTAGGTATAAGTGTTGAGGGAATGTATTCTCGACCTTTAAATGATAACGATCTTATAGCTGATTATATCGTCGGAATGGATGATAGTAATATTGATAATATTAAAAGATTTATCCGTGGTAGACAAGCAGGAGAGGTAAGAAAACTTTTAGAGTATGCTGGACGTAATCATATTATAGATGATCCTTGGTATACAGGTGATTTTGAAGCAACATATCGCGATGTGGTTCAGGGGTGTGAGGCTTTACTTGAAAAGATAAAAAAAGAAAAGTTATAGTAGGAGGTTGTTATGCTAATAAGAGATGTAAACTTAGAAGATGCTGGGAGAATAGTTGAAATATACCAACCTTATGTAGAGAACACAGCGATAACCTTTGATTACGAAGTTCCCAGCGTAGAATTTTTTGAAGAAAAAATTAGCAATACACTTCAAAAATATCCATTTTTAGTAGCAGAGAAAGATGGAGAAGTTTTGGGATATGCCTATGCTGGAGAATTTTACCCAAAGGCAGCCTATGCGTGGACAACAGAAATTACAATTTATTTAGATGAAAAAGTACGAGGCGAAGGTCTAGGAGATAAATTATATAATGAACTTGAAAAGAGATTATATGATAAAGGGATTTGTCGAATAACTTCTTGTATTTCTTATCCAGATGAAGGAAGTGTATCATTTCATGAAAAACATGGTTTTAGAAAAGTAGCGCATTTTCAAAATATTGGCTATAAATTTAACCGTTGGTATGATGTGGTGTGGTATCAAAAAGACATAAGGGACAGTGATGTAGAGCCAGAGTACATGATATAAAAATAGTTAAAATAAACTAATGTGATAAAAGAGGATATATTTTATTATAAGGAATATACGAGAGAGAGCTTATAAAGTAGGTGAGTTTGTGAGGAAAATTATTATTTCAGACATTCATGGTAGTTATTATACTATGAAAAAACTGTTAGATGAAATAAAATTTAATCCAGAAGAAGATAAAATAATTTGTCTTGGAGATATGTGCGACAGAGGAAAAAATACAAAATTAGTGTGGGAATATTTTTACAATTTACAGAAAGACTATTCTCACCATGTTGTTTTATTGGGTAATCATGAAGATATGTTTAATCTCGCACTAAAAGAAGCGAGATATAACGTACTTGATAATCGGCGCCAAGATCATTATTTTAGAAATAATGGATTAACAACATTACAGTCATTTTATCCAGAAGCGACAATAGAAAATAGAAGATATTATTTTAAAAAATTTGCTAGAGAATATAAAAAATTAAGACTATGGTTAAAAAAACTTCAGACACGCTATGAGTCTTGGGATTACTATTTTGTTCATGCGGGAGTAGATTTTAATAAAAATTTTTGGAATCAAGAACATAGAGATATAGTCTGGATAAGAGAGCCGTATTTAAGTAGTGATAAAAAGTACGATAAAAAGATTTTTCATGGGCACAGTCCGGTAAGAGAAGAACCCTATTATGATATTCGAGAAAATCGTATAAATATAGACGGGGGCTGTGTTTATGGAGGGAAATTAAATATTGTTATTATAAATGAAGATGGTAGCATTCTGTTTAAGCAAAGTAAACAATTAGAAGAAGATATTTATAAATAATCAAGAAAATTTTTATATAGAAAGTGGAATAATAAGAAATTAAGGAGGGTTTTTATGATTGTAGAACTTACTAGATTTAGAGTAAAACCGGGGATGAGTCATAAAGTAGATGAATGGTTAAAATTTCTGAATGATAATATGGAAGATGTTCTTTTAACTTTAGAACGTGTAAAAATGTATGTTGAAACTATTTTTCGAGAAGAATTAAATGGAGAAGAATATTTATATTGGTACTCTGTCCAAGGAGAGCAAGGGGAAAATGTAGAGACGTCTAATCATGAAATAGATAAAAAGCATCTTGAGTACTGGGAACAGTGCATTGATCCAAGTTTTGGTTCGAAAGATTTAATTACCGAAGTGGTTATGATTCCTAAAAAAATTCAGGCGATAATGAAGTAAAATTAAAGAGGAGGATTCTATAAATTTATGGTTAATTCTCCTTTTTCAATTCAAAAAATTATAAAAAAAAGAGCCGAGCACATCTGTCTCGGCCTTTTATAGAAAAGGAAAGTTTATGAAGTTTATAACTATTTACTAGTTATATACACATTATAAAAACTGAACCTTAAATATAATTAAAATTATACTTAAAATTTAGTCCTTAAAACTAATTACCTTAATTTTTTACTAATAAGTAACTAAACTGTTATTTTTTGTAGGAAATATTTCAACAGTGTTACAACATTGAATTTGCATTACAAATTGGAAAATCTATTGAAGTTTGTAACTTAAGGGGAGTATAATATAGGAGACTATTAAAAGTTTAAAATTAATAAATTGATGAAGGAGAATATTTTGATGAGAAAACAAGGATTAAAGATAACGAGTAAAGTGTTAACAGGGCTAGTATTGTTAACAGGAGTAACAGCACTCCCAACAAATGCATTAGATGTAAATAATGCAGCGGTAGATGTAAACGTTAAAGAAGTAAAAGTAAGTGTATATGAAAAAAATGGTAATTATTATGCGCGCTTAACATCAGAAAAAGAAGTAGCAAATGTTGTAGCACGTATTGTTGTTGAAGAAAGCAAAGCTGAATTTGTTATTAAAAGAGATATAATAAAGCCTGGAGAAGCGGTAGAAGTAGAATTGGATTTAAAATCTAAAACACCTACTAAAAAATTACCACATACAGCAGTAGAAAGAAAAACTATCAATACTACAGTAGAAGCTGGTGGGTATAAATTTAAAATTTCAGTACGTTATGAAATAGCTACACCAGAAGTTAAAGCACAACAAGAAGAAAATAAAAAAGCAGCTGATGTAGACAATTCGGCTAGTGGAAAAGAAGAACAACCAAAAGCAGAACCAAAAGAAGCAGAAAAACCTGCTGAAACTCCAAAGCCTGCAACGCCAGCAGCACCAAAAGAAAATACAGTGCCAAAACCAGAAACAGGTAACGCACAACCTTCTAATAAACCAGCAGGAGCAACAACATTATTAAATGCACCAGCAGCGGTTGCACCAAAAGCTCCAACAATTATGAATAATGCAACGCCAGCATCACCAAAGGTAACTAATACTGAGAAGAAACAAGAAGCTCCTAAACAAGCGGCACAACCAGCAGCTACACCAAAGGCTGCAGCACCAGCGCCACAAG
>ERZ773038.1074-NODE-1074-length-16180-cov-9.414016_pt1 | contig 16180 bp, 6 predicted proteins | sample MGYA00511665_ERZ773038 | MGnify/ENA primary metagenome ERZ773038 (study PRJEB29015, sample SAMEA2737966) | human oral metagenome | biome: human oral; feature: human-associated habitat; material: dental | place: China | collected 2028 ... | reverse complement strand
CCAGTCATCTGTAGGACATCGCAGTCCTCGATCACGAAGTACGTTCTCGACGGCGCTCGAGGCTGCGGTCGCCTCAGTTTCATGAGCCTCGTCATCATCATCATCCAGTCGGCCCAGGATCGCGCCTGAGAAACAGGCCCTGAGCCGGTACGGTGCCCGGCGCGGCTGCGTTAGGATGACGCGGTCGCGTGGCTGCCCGCAAGGTGCGACTCCCTGTCCCAGGCGACCGGAGGAAATCATCGTGCCCCAGATCGCCGCCGTATCGCGCACCCCGGCGCCGCCCGAGACGGGCCAGATCGTCCAGGTCCGGGGCGCCATCTGGGCCGTCACCGAGGTCGAAGCCCAGGGCCTGCCCCGCAGCTCGGCCGACGACGGCCGCCCCCTCCTCGAGCACGTCGTCACCCTCCAGTCCCTGGATGAGGACCGCATGGGCGAGGAGTTGCGCGTCGTCTGGGAGCTCGAGGTCGGCAACTCCGTGGTCCCGGACCGGGGCCTGCCGGAGACCATCTCCGCCGACGACTTCGACGACCCCGACACCCTGGGCGCCTTCGTCGACGCCGTGCGCTGGGGCGCCGTCACCTCCGCTGACCCCAAGGCCTTCCAGTCCCCCTTCCGCTCGGGCGCCACCCTGGAGCCCTACCAGCTCGAGCCGTTGCGCCGGGCGCTCGCGGCCCCGCGCACCAACCTGCTGCTGGCCGACGACGTCGGCCTGGGCAAGACCATCGAGGCGGGCCTGGTCATCGAGGAGCTCCTCCTGCGCCACCGGGCCCGCTCGGTCATCATCGTGTGCCCGCCGAGCCTGGCCCTGAAGTGGCGCGACGAGATGCGCGAGAAGTTCGGCCTGGACTTCGTCATCGTGGACTCCGCGCGCATGGCCGCCGACCGGCGCACCTACGGCCTGGCCGCCAACCCGCTGCGGCTGCACCCGCGCATCATCGTCTCCATGGCCTGGTTGCCGGGCGTGCGCGCCCAGCGGCTCCTGCGCGAGGTCCTGGCGGAGACCGACCGCTCGGCATCGGCCCGCCGCTACGCCTTCGACGTGCTCGTCGTCGACGAGGCCCACCACGTGGCCCCGGCGGCGCCCTCGGCGGCCGGGGGAGGGCGCGGCTATGCCGTGGACTCCCAGCGCACCCGGGCCCTGCGGCGCCTGGCGGACAAGTGCGAGCACCGCCTGTTCCTGTCTGCCACGCCCCACAACGGCTACACCGAGTCTTTCTCCGCCCTGCTGGAGATGATCGATCCGCGCCGCTTCGCCCGCGGCGCGAGCATCGACTCCACCGCGTTGGAGGAGGTGACTGTGCGGCGCCTGAAGTCGCAGATCACTGACAAGGACTTCCGCAGCCGCCGGGTCGAGGTGCTCCCCTATGAGCCCTCCGGCGATGAGGAGCGCGCCTATGCCGAGCTGGACTCGTTGCTGCGCAGTTCCGGGCGTGCCCAGGGGCGGCGCAACCTCGACATCGCGGCCCTGCTGCTCAAGAAGCGCTTCCTGTCCAGCCCCTGGGCCTTCGCCCAGACCCTGGAGGGCTACCTCGCTCCCGCCCTGCCCGCGGGCGACCCGGACTGGTTCGGCGACGACAATGACGCCTACGACGATTACTACACCGAGGTCATGGGATCGGGGCAGTCCGATGAGGAGGAGGGCCTCATCGCACAGCCGGAGCTGGACACGCTGTTGGCCACCCGCGGCTCGGACCCGCTGAGCGCCGCCACGCGCGAGCAGCTCGAGGATCTGGCCCAGTGGGCGCGCGGCTACCAGTCCCGCCCCGACTCCCGCCTCGAGGCCCTCATGTCCATGCTCGACGCCGTCTGCAGGTCCGACGGGCGCACGTGGACCAATGAGCGGGTCGTCGTCTTCACCGAGTACGCGGACACCCTCGACTGGATCGTCTCGGTCCTGCGCCAGCAGGGCTACGGTGAGCGCCTGGCGGTCATCCGTGGTTCCACCTCCGCCGAGGAGCGCGAGGACATCCGGGCGCGCTTCAACGCCGATCCAGCCGAGGAGGACGTGCGCGTCCTCGTGGCCACCGACGCCGCCGGCGAGGGCATCGACCTGCAGACCTACTGCCACCGCCTGGTCAACTTCGACGTCCCCTTCAATCCCTCCCGCCTGGAGCAGCGGGTGGGACGCATCGACCGCTACGGCCAGCGAGAGACCCCCACGATCTTCTACCTCGCCCCCGTGGCCACCGGCGAGGGCCTCTACGCGGGGCACCAGGACTTCCTGGGACGGCTGGCGGAGAAGATCGCCACCGAGACCCGGGACCTGGGCGCGGTCAACCCGCTCATCGACGAGCAGATCACCAAGCGCTTTCTTGGGCGCAGCCTGCGCAAGGCCCCGGCCCGCGGCCGCGATGAGCAGGCCATCGACTCCGCCCTGGCCGGAAGCGGGCGGCTCAATCAGCAGCTGACTGCCTTGGCCCGTGGCTATAAGCGGACCAAGGTGGGCATGCACCTGACCCCGCAGGCCGGCTGGCGCGTGGTGGATGAGGCCCTCACCATGACCCACCAGCCTCCCCTGGAGGAGGTCGGTTCCGAGCTGACCGACGCGAGCGTCTTCGTAGTCCCGGACCTGGCGCGCTCCTGGCAGGACGCGGTGGCCGGCCTAGATACCCGGCTTCACCCGGGCCGGCTGCGGCCAGTGACCTTCGATGAGGAGGCGGGGCGCGTCCCCGGTATCGTCCACGTCCACCTGGGCCACCCGCTCATGCGCAAGTCCACCCGCATCCTGCGCGCCAACCTCTTCAGCCCCCACTCGGAGGTCAGCCGGGTGACGGCTGTGGTTCTGCCAGGACTGGATCACTCTTGCGCTGCCTCCATGTCTCGCCTGGTGCTGGTGGGGCGCGGCGGTCTGCGTCTGCACGAGCAGGTCTTCGTCACCGGCGTGCGGCTTCGCGGGCACCGCATCGCCGAGGAGACGCTGCATGAGGTCCTGGACCGCTCCCTCGACCCGGGCAGCTACCGCCTGGCTGGCCCCGAGGTGCGCCGCCACCTGGCGGCCCTGTGGAACGACGGCGGCCACCTGCGCACCCGCCTTGTGGAGGAGACGGCCCGCCGGGCCCAGAGCCTGCAGGCGGGTGTCCACCAGAGCCTCGACGAGCGCTGCCAGGCGGATCTCGACCGAGTGCGCGGCATCTTCGCCGCCTTCCGTGCCAACCTGACGGACTCCCTGGCCCACCTACGTGCCCAGGAGCGCGAGCAGCAGGCGATGCTGGACCTGTGGTCCGGTGAGCAGCGCCAGCAGCGCGCCCGGGACATCCGAGCCATGGAGGACCGCCTGGAGGACCTGGTCGGGGAGGAGACCCGCGAGGAGGCGGCGGTGCGCTCGCGCTACGAGGATGTTCGGCCCTACGTCTCCTCGGTGGCCCTCGTTCTGGCCGTCACCGAGGAGGACGCCGAGACCTGGGGGAGGCAGTCATGAGCCCGAGAACACCCGCATCGAAGAGCCGTACCAGAAGCGGCGCCGGTAGGGGAGCCGCTGGTACCGACCGCGGCGCCTCGGGCGGGCGCAGCACCGCCCAGCAGCACCGGACGTGGCTGGGCCTGGTGGACACCGAGGGCCCCTTCCTCTCCGTGCCCGTCCTCACCGACCTCTATCCGCAGGGCATACCGGGGCTGAGCCGCGAGCGCCGCGAGATGCTGCGTGCCGCTAAGCCCGCCCTGGACCGGGCCTGGGACGCCTGGGACGCGGACCGGGACTCCGAGGCGGTCCTCGCTTCCTACCGCCGGGCCCGGGACGCCTGGGTGGGGACAGTACTCACCGAAGTCGTGGGCTGGGGCGGCCTTTGGACGACGGCGCAGGACCGCCCGGCGCTCGCGGAGACCTACCGCGCTACCTCCGACGGCATCCAGGCTGTGACGGTCACCCCGACCGGGGCGCTCCTGCGCGGGGAGGAGACCGGTGCCCTGGTCCTGGTCACCGACCCGGCGAACTCCCTGCGGGAGGTGGGCCAGGACGGCTGGGCAACGAGCCCCATCGACCGGATGGCCGCGATGCTGCGAGCCCCGGGCTCCACCTGCTCCATCGGCGTGGTCACCGACGGGCGCTGGTGGGCCATGGTGAGCGCCCCGCGGGAGGGGAGCGCGGCCTCCGGAGTCGTCGACTGCCAGACCTGGGTGGAGGAGCCGGCCACCCGCGACGCCTTCTGCGAACTCCTGAGCGTGCGCCGCCTGGTGGGCGGCACCGCGACGCAGCGCCTGCCCCGGCTCTTCGAAAAATCGATCCTGGCGGCGGAGGAGGTCACCGAGGCCCTGGGCACCCAGGTGCGCAGCGCAGTCGAGCTCATCGTCTCCGCCCTGTCCGACGCCTTCCTCGACGCCGCCGAGCGCGAAGCCCCGGCAAACCGAGAGAGTACTGAGAGCGCGGCGCCGGGCAACGATACGGGCGGAGAGACGGGCAGTGGCCCGCTGGGAGCCGAGCCCCGGGAGGTCTACGAGGCGGTTGTCACCGTCATGATGCGCTGCGTCTTCCTCCTCTTCGCCGAGGAACGCGGCCTCCTGCCCACCGACTCCCTCTACACCGGCGGCTACGGCCTGGCCACGGTCCTGGACGCCCTGGAGGCGCGCGCCCGCGACGAGGGCGAGGAGTCCATGGACGGCACGAGCCTGACCTGGCATCGACTGCTGGCCACCTCCCGCGCCTTGCACAGCGGCGTCAACGCCGAGGACATGCGCATCCCCGCCTACGGCGGCTCCCTGTTCGACCCCGAACGCTTCTCCTTCCTGACAGCCACGGATGCCAGCGGCACCCTCCTGCTCACCGTCTCCGACCGGGTCATGCTCCACGTGCTGCGCTCCCTCCAGACCGCCCGCCTCAAGGGCCAGGAGACCCGGCGCCTGTCCTTCCGGGACATCGACGTGGAGCAGATCGGCTACATCTACGAGGGCCTGCTCGGCTACACCTGCACCCGCGCCGAGGAGACGACCCTCGGCCTGCTCGGCAAGGACGGTGAGGAGCCCGAGGTCCCACTATCGGTGTTGAACGAGCTCGCGGAGCAGCATGCCGAAGATGCCGACCTCGCCGGGGCGATCATCGCCTGGCTCAAGGAGGACCAGCCCGGGGCCAAGCCACCCACCCGCAGCGCCCTGGCCAAGGCCCTCGCCGCCGGGGACACGCTGCCCGACGCCGACCGCGCCCTGCTCGCCGTCACCCGCGATGAGTCCCTGCGCGCAGACCTGCGCCCCTGGATCGGCGTCATCCGCAGGGACCTGCGGGGCCGGCCGGTCGTCATCCAGCGAGGGGGCCTCGTGGTGACCGAGACCCCGTCACGGCGCAACGCCGGCGCCCACTACACGCCCCGCTCTCTGGCCGAGGAGGTGGTGAGGTATGCCCTCGAACCACTCGTCTACTCACCCGGCCCCCATGAGACCGACGACCGCAGCCAGTGGCAGCCGGTGTCCTCCGACCGCATCCTCGACCTTCACGTGGCGGATATCGCCTGCGGCTCGGGCGCCTTCCTCGTGGCGGCGGCCCGATTCCTGGCCCGCGAGCTCGTCGAGGCCTGGACCCGTGAGGGCGCGCTGCAGCAGGGCACACGGCCCGGCGACCTCGAGCGACAGGCTCTGAGACAGGTCGTGGCCCGCTGTCTCTACGGGGTGGACATCAACGAGATGGCCGTGGAGATGTGCAAGCTCTCCCTCTGGCTCGTCTCCCTGGATGAGGACAAGCCCTTCAGCTTCGTCGATGACAAGGTCTTCGTCGGCAACTCGCTCCTGGGTATCACCGACCTGCGCCAGTTCAAGGCCCAGCACATCGACCCCGCTGCAGTGACCACACAACGACTCTTCGAGCTCGACCGCACCGGCGCTTATGCCAAGTCTCTCGATGTCGACACCGTGGTCAAAAGAGTGACCAACCGTCGCCAGGACCTCGCCAGAGAGGTCAGCAGCACCGACCCCGCCCGTTCCACGACCACCAAGCAGCGCCTCCAGCACGAGAACGAAGAGGACCTGAAGCTTCTGACCCGAGTGGCTGACGCCATCGTGGCCGTGGGCCTCAACCCCACGATTGGGGCGAAGCCAGGCAAGCAGCTCAATGAGGCCTACGGAGTCCTGGCGGTGGCCCTGGGACGGGCCTTCCCCACTGAGGGAACCGGTGACGACTCCAGCCTCAAGGCCATTCTGGAGCGAGGCCTCGCCCCGATCGTCCCTACCGACTACGAGCGCTGGCACTGCCTCCACTGGCCCCTGGCCATGCCCGAGGTCATGGAACGCGGCGGCTTCGACGCAATCATCGGCAATCCGCCATTTCTCGGAGCCAAGAAACTCAGCCCAACGATGGGACAGAATCTCCGTGAGTGGTTCGTCCACGTTCTGGCTAAGGGAACGACGGGAAACGCGGATCTTGTCGCGTACTTCTTCCTACGAGCCTTCAGTCTGTTGCGGCCTACGGGGACGCTCGGGATTATCGCCACCAACACTGTGGCCCAGGGGGACACCCGCGAGGTAGGGCTTGATCGCATGGTTGCTGACGGCTTCGCCATCACTCGGGCAATCCAGTCTCGTAGCTGGCTGGCGAGAAGCGCCAATCTGGAGTACGCCGCCGTGTGGGGAACCCGAGGCCACGTCGCTGACGAAGCTCTGCGCGTGTGCGACGACGCGCCCGTCGCCCGCATCAGCACCCTCCTCGAGCCGGAAGGCCATGTGACCGGCCAGCCCGAGCGACTTGCGGAGAACACCGGCATCGCCTTCATCGGATGTCTTGTGCTCGGCACAGGCTTCATCCTGGACTCGGAGGATGCGCAGGCTTGGATTGCGCAGGACCCGCGTAACGCCGAGGTCATCTTTCCTTATCTCAATGGTGAGGACCTCAACTCTCGATATGATTGTTCTCCATCAAGATGGGTTATTGACTTCTTTAACCGCTCAGAACGCGAGTCAAGTACATACCGTCTCCCATTTAGTCGCGTGGTCAGCGACGTTAGGTCTGAGAGACTTCTGAAGAAGCAGCCATCGTATCGAACATATTGGTGGCAGTTCGCCCACAAAGGTGCCACATGGAAAGCGGCCACGGCGATCCTAGATGAGGTGCTGGTCTTAGCGCGTGTGAGCAAGACAGTCATGCCCATGCGCGTACCCACAGGTTCTGTGATGAGCGAACAGATCGTCGTCTTTGCCACAGACTCTTATAGTGAGCAGGCAGTGCTGTCTTCCTCCCTTCACCAGACCTGGGCAATCAAGAACGGCTCTGGCATGAGAGGCGATCCCCGATACACGCCGTCGGACGTTTTTGAGACCTTCCCCCGGCCTGAACCCACGCCGGAGCTGGAGGTTATTGGTCGCACGCTGGACACCGAGCGGCGCGAGATCATGCTGCGCCGCGAGCTCGGGCTGACCAAGCTCTACAACCTCGTCAACGACCCCGGCCTGGAGGTGGGCACCGATCCGGATGTGGACCGCATGCGCGCCATCCACGTGGAGCTCGATGCAGCCGTCGCCGCCGCCTACGGCTGGGAGGACCTCGACCTCACCCACGGCTTCCACACCTACCGGAAGATGACCCGCTGGACCGTACCCCCGGCCACCCGCGTGGAGATCCTCGACCGCCTCCTGGAGGAGAACCACCGCCGTGCCGCCGCCGAGGCCGCTGCTGCGGCAGCCTCCGGTCAGTCCACCGGCGGTCCCCGCTCCCGGCGCGGCCGCAAGTCCGCCAACTCCGTCCAGGCCCAGGAGGCGACCCTTGACATCTGAGACCGCGCCCTCCGTAGCCACTCCTTCCACCGACCCGTCGGCCGCGGGCCACTCTCACGACGGCACCACCTACGTCTTCGATGAGGAACTCGGCAACACCTCCGCCTCCGCCCGGGCCGGACTCGTCGAGGTCCTGAAGCGCGAGCTCATCGGCCCCGCCGAGGGAGACACCGAGGTCCTCACCACCCCGCCCGATGATCGTTACCTCCTGGGCCGCATCGCTCCCACACGCTTGACCGGCGTCGCCGACGACCTCGAGGCCGCGGCCTCCACTGGTGCCCCCGTCACCGGCGTCGAGGAGGAGATGACCAACGCCACCGCCGAGGAGGACCCCGGCGAGGACACCGATGACGAACCCGTGCGCCGCGGACTCATGATCCCCGCCTCCATGGGATTGCGCTTCCAGGTTCCCGCCGACCCCGCCGAGCTGGAGTCCATCACCGTCCACGTCAGCTGGGGCACCTACGAGACCACCGGCCGTGATGACGCAGAGGCTCCGGTTTCCTCCTCCGACCCGGCCAGTAGCCGGGACTCCCGCATCACGCGCTACCGGCGCATCCCGCACCACCACAGCCTTCCTCTGCGCCTGGCGGACCTCACCCCGGGCCGCACCCAGGACTACGTACTCGAGGACGACGTCACCCTGCGCGTCGACTCCTACCGGGACACCTCACCGGCCGGCGGACCGGGTGGTCGCTACCTCATCGAGCTCGCCCTGTGCAACGACCAGATCACGCCCCGCCGCATTCCTGTCCATGCCTGGATGTTCCAGACCCAGATCCATGTGGATGCGGACAACCGGGACGTCTTCCTCCCCGTCCACGACCCCCTCCTTCCACCGGCTCCCGGCGCGCAGCCGGCCTCCGACCCGGAGGAGGCCCGCCTCGAGCTCCAGTACCGCGACCGCCTCGAGTTCGCCGTCGGACGCACCTGCTCGGCCGACTGGAGCCTGCGCAAGCCCCCGCCCGGCGAGAGCGCACCCCGCCGCGCCTTCCAGGTCCGCACCACCTGGATGCCCACCGTGGAGACACCCCAGACCACGGCCACCCCCGGTCCCGGCAGCCGAGCTCAATATGCGGACCCTGGCCACCGCGGCCGAGTCCCAGAACACCGCCCAGCTCCGCGCCGCCCTGGAACCCATCGCGGAGGCCTACACGGCCTGGCTGGGGGAGCAGGAGACCGCCGTCGCCGCCCTGCCGGAGCACCTGCGGGACACCGGCGCCGAGGCCCTCGCCGAGGCCCGCCAGGTCCTGGGCCAGCTCACCGAGGGCATCGACCACCTTCTGGCCGACCCCGAGGCCCGCCGCTGCTTCGCCTTCATGAACCGGGTCATGGCCGACCAGCGCGTCCACTCCCAGATCGCCGCCGCCCGCACCGTCGACTCCGGCCTCAGCGTCGAGGAGGCCGAGGCCCGCGTCCTGGCCGGCGGCTACCCCCACCACTGGCGCGTCTTCCAGCTCGCCTTCATCCTCATGCAGCTGCCGGCCCTCACCGACCCCGCCCTGCCGCGCCGCTCCGGCGACCTGGCCGCCGCCCAGCTCCTCTTCTTCCCCACCGGTGGAGGCAAGACCGAGGCCTACCTGGGACTGGCCGCCTACGCCTTCGCCATCCGCCGCCGCCAGGGACTCCTCGAGACCCCCGACGGCCCTATCGACGGACGCTCCGGCGTCACCGTCCTCATGCGCTACACCCTGCGCCTGCTCACCTCCCAGCAGTTCCAGCGCGCCACCACCCTCGTGTGCGCCGCCGAGCTCGCCCGCCGCGAGGACCCCGCCACCTGGGGTGAGGAGCCCTTCCGCATCGGCCTGTGGGTCGGCACCGCCGTGTCCCCCAAGCGGGTGAGCGAGGCCGAGGAGGAGCTCAAACGGCTGAATGACCAGGGCGGCAGCGGGGCAGGGCACCGCTTCTCCGCCCTCCAGCTCGGCCACTGCCCCTGGTGCGGCCGCACCCTCACCCCAGGCGACGTCAAGATCGGCCCCGCTGCCGGGAGCGCCGATCGCGTCATCCTGCGCTGCTCCGACGAGCTCGGCGAGTGCCCCTTTTCCGAGGGTGATGGCAATGTGCCCGACGGCCTGCCGGTCCTGACCACCGACGAGGAGATCTACCGGCTCGCCCCGGCCTTCGTCATCGCCACCGTGGACAAGCTCGCCCGCCTCGCCCGCGAGGGGCACGCCGCCACGCTGTTCGGGCACGTCGCCCGCCGCTGCGAGCGCCACGGCTACGTCCCCCACCCCGGTCACGACTCCACCCACGACTTCACCGGCTGCACGCTTGGCGAGAACGGTCGCCACCAGGCCAAGGGAGAGCTGCCGGTGGCCACGATCCGTCCCGCCACCCGGCTGCGGCCCCCGGACCTCATCATCCAGGACGAGCTCCACCTCATCACCGGGGCCCTGGGGACCACGGTCGGCCTGTTCGAGACCGCCGTCGAGACCATGTGCGCCTGGAGAGCACCCGACGGCCGGCCCGCACAGCCCCTCCTGGTGGCCTCCTCGGCCACCGTCCGCAACGTCGCCGACCAAGTTCGCGGCCTCTACGGCCGCGACGTCACCATCTTCCCGCCCCAGGTCCTCGACGCCTCCGACACCTTCTTCTCCCGCACCGTCGAGGTCGACGACGCCCACCCCGGGCGCCTCTACGTGGGCCTGTCCACCACCGGGGTGCGCCTGACGGCGGCCGAAATCCAGACCACCCAGACCGTCATGGCCGGCGCCCAGCTCCTCTTCGACCGGCTCGGGGCCGCCGCCGACCCCTACATGACGCTCGTCGGATACTTCTCCGCCACCCGGGAGCTGGCCGGAATGGCCCGCTACGTCCAGGACGACATCCAGACCGGCCTGGCCAAACCCGGCCGCGACTCCCGCCTGCCGCGCCGCCGCGGCACGGCTTTCGGCGCCCTGCACCTGGGAGAGCTCACCTCGCGCATCGCCTCCACCGACATCACCGCGACCCTGGACCGCATGGCACTCACCTTCGACCCGGGCGTCGACTCCACCACCGCCAAGGCCGCCGCGGCCGCAGCTGCGCAGGCAGGCAAGAAAGTGGAGCGGCGAGAGGCCGCGGCGAACCCTTACGACGTCGTCCTGGCCACCTCCATGCTCCAGGTGGGTGTGGACGTCTCCCGCCTCGGCCTCATGCTCGTCGTCGGCCAGCCCAAGAACACCGCCGAGTACATCCAGGCCACCTCCCGCGTGGGCCGGGATGCGAACCGTCCCGGCCTCGTCATCACCCTGGGCAACTGGGCCCGACCCCGCGACCTGGCCCACTACGAACAGTTCCGCCACTTCCACGAGACCTTCTACGCCCGCGTCGAACCGTTGACCGTCACCCCCTTCTCCGTCACCGCCATCGACCGCGGGATCGACGGCGCCCTCGTGGCCGCCGCCCGAGTCACCCAGGCCGGATGCAGCGACGGCCTCAACCCCGAGCACAACGCCGGACGCGTCACCGAGCAGGCCGAGGCCCTCGACCGGCTCGCAAGCAAGCTCTCCGTCCGCATCAGTGCGGCCGCCGGCGAGGAGGAGAGCAAGTATGCCCGGGACCGCCTGGCCGGGCGCGTGGGGGAGTGGAAGAAGCGCCAGCGGGAGGTCGCCAAGAAGCATGGCGAGCTCGTCTACGAGCGTGGTGTGGATGGCGTCAAGTATTTCCCACTCCTGCGCTCAGCCGAGTCGGCCGGCAGACGCGGTTCCAGGCCCGACGACGCCCCCTTCGTCGTCGCCGGCTCCATGCGGGAGGTCCAGCCCGAGATCAACCTCCTCGTCTCCCCGGACCCCGCCCGACTCATCGACGACTCAACCGACGACGCCCCCGCCTGGGAACGCCAGGAGCCCCGCGAGGCCAGTGACACCAGTGACGCCCAGACGGATCAGGAGAAACGGTGAGCCAGGACCAGGACATCGACCAGGACGGCTCGGGCGCCCTCGACCTCGACGACGGGATCGGCGTCGACCCCCTCGGCGACGCCGACGACCTCAGCCAGAACCAGGCCAAGAAGAACTTCGCCAAGGTCGGCTCCGCCCGGCCCACGACACTGCTCTACACCTACGGCCCCGGCGCCATTATCGATCTGCCCCACTTCACGATCATGCCCACGGGCCTAGACGACTGGGAACGGATCTGGCGGCGCCGCGCCGCCGCCCCCATCACCGTCCACGCGCCCCGCCTCCTGGAAACGGTCCAGCTCATGCTCGGCCACCAGGTAAGCGAGCTGCGGCGCTTCCCCTGGCAACCCTCGCGACCGGGCGCGCGCCGCGACGGCGACGATCTGGGGGTACCCGCGCGGGTCTTCCCCCAGTGGATGCGCTGCACCGGCTGCGACCTCCTGGCGCCGCTCAGCCGATTCGTCAACGGCTATCACAACACCCATCCCTTCCGGCCCGACCAGGCCGTCTTCGAGCACATCGACTGCCCCGGGCGCCCCGGCCGAGCGGGCGCGGCCCAGGGGCGCAAGGGCGCCAAGGGCGCAGTCAGGCGCAGGGGCAGACGGCGCTCACCGTGCGTGCCCGCCCGTTACCTCATCGTCTGCCCGAGTGGCCACCTCGATGAGTTCCCCTACGACTGGTGGGTCCACGAGGGCGCCCACTGCCCCAAGGCCGCCCACCCCGAGCTCGCCATGAGCGACACCTCCCAGCGGGGCGCCACCGCCTTCATCTCCTGCCGCGCCTGTGGAGTCCGCCGAGGAATGTCCCAAGCCCTGGGGGAGGAGGGGCGCCAGCGGCTCCCGCGCTGCCGCGGCCGCCACCCCCATCTGGGGATCTTCACCGAGGGAGGCTGCCAGGCCGAACCCCGCGTCATGCTCGTGGGCGCCTCCAACCTCTGGTTCGCCGCCACCCAGTCCATCATCGACATGCCGCGCCTGGACCCCGCGGAGCAACAACGCGATCGCCTGACAGCCCTGGGACGAGCCTTGGGCGACGATCTCGAATCGGTAGGGGAGAACCTTCCCTTCGTCCGCATGCTCCTCAAACGAGGCGATGCCGATGCCGTCCGGCTGCGGGACCTTGACGATGACGAGCTCACCGAGCTCCTGAGGATGCTGGCCCTCCCCGCGGAGAGCGACGACGACCGCCTCAAGCGGCGCGAGAGCTGGGACCCGGTGGACCTCCTCGTGCCCGAATGGAACTATCTTCTCACCGAGCCACCCGGCGATCACCACGAGGACAGCGACAGCGGGCTCGTCATCTCCCCGCGCGGCCTCGGGGACGTACCGGCCGGGGTGAGCCGGGTGCTCGCCGTCGACCGCCTGCGCAAGGTCAACGCCGTCCTCGGATTCACCCGTGTGGACGACTACGACCGGGTCGACGACTCCGAGGCCCGGCTCGTCTCCCTGGCCCGCTCCGGCCGCCCCACCTGGGTGCCGGCCACCGAGGACCGCGGCGAGGGGATCTTCATCCAGCTCGACGAGGCCGCCGTCGCCCGCTGGGAGTCCAGGGTGCTCGCCAGCCCTGTGTGGGACTCCCACCGCGCCGCCCACCGGCGCAACTTCGAGCGGCGCTTCTCCGAGACGGCCAAGCAGATCAACCCCGACGAGCGCCTCGCCCCGCCGCGCTACTGGCTCATCCACACCCTCGCCCACGCCCTCATCCGCCAGATGGCGATGTCCTCGGGCTACGGGGCCGCCTCCATCAGCGAGCGCCTCTACGCCTGGCGCGCCACCGAGCAGCGCGAGGCCGCGGCCGGGATGCTCCTGACCACCACCGCCTCCGACTCCGATGGCACCCTGGGCGGGCTGGTCTCCCTATCCGAGCCCGGCCGCCTGGCCGACATCCTGGGCCAGGCCCTGCGCGCCATGACCCGCTGCTCCTCGGACCCGGTCTGCGCCCGGCGTATCCCCCAGGACCCCGAGGACTTCCTCCACGGTGCCGCCTGCCACTGCTGCACCATGGTCTCGGAGACCTCCTGCGAGCGGGCCAACCGCTTCCTCGACCGGCGCTTCGTCATTCCGCTGCCAGAAGTAAACGGCGACCCGGGCGCCGGCACGGGGAGCAGCCACGATCTCGCCTTCTTTTCCGACTACCAGGGCGGGTAGAGGAACCTCATGGTGCCCGTCGACGTTCCCGATCCGCTGCGTGCACTGGGCGCCTTTCTCACCGGAAGAGAGGCCGACGGCATCGCCGCCCGCCTGGCCGGTGGGGCGACGCTGAGCCAGGCGCTCGTCGTCGTGCCCGCGCCCAGGAGATCGCGGGCCCGCGAGCTGCTGGGGGCCGCAGGACTCGGGCCGCAGGCGCGAGAGCACTCCGTGGCCGTCCTGCGAGCCGTCGCCGGCGCCGCCTCCAGGCTCAAGGACGTGACTCCCGTGTGGACAGCCCCGGCCGGGGCCGTCGGCGGCGGGGCCCTCACGGCGGACGTGTTCGCCCTGGTCGGCAGTGCCAACACCTCCGTGGTCTGCGCCACCTACAACCTCCAGCCCACCTCCGCCCTGTGGGTAGCCCTGGTGAACCTGTGCGCGCAGCGTCCCGGTGTATCGGTTCGCCTCTACCTGGACACCCAGGCCGCCGACGGGCCCTTCCACCGGCCTGAGGACCGGCGAGAACGTCAGCGGGAGCAGGGCCGTTACCGGGGTGGCGGCTCCCATCTGGACACCGCTGAGATCGCCCGGCGGCTGCGCGGCGCCGTCGTCATGCGCACCCGCGCTCCGAAGGACGACGGGCGCGCCGTGACGAGTCACGCCAAGTTCCTCAGCATCGACCACCGCTTCCTGCTGGTGGGCAGCGCCAACTTCTCCTACAGTGCCGAGGAGCGCAACGTCGAGCTCGGTCTGCGCCTCGATGACCCCGCCCTGGCCTACAGCGTGGAAAAGCAGATGCGCGATCTGGAGGAGACCGTCTACGAGCGGGTGTGTGGCTGATGTGTATGTGCAGTTACCTGAACGACAGAATCGCCGGAATTGGAATGTGCAATATGTGTGATGGCAACGTCATTCAGTCGTTTTCTGTTGAATTGGGTTGATAGTTTGGGTCGAAAAGTCGTTCCCTGTTGGGGACTCCTCGGAAGGCTGGAGTGAGTGTGTAGTCGTTGGCCGACAACTTGATTGCGGAGTCGACGACAAAGTGGTATGAGTCGGAATAATGTTGTTGTGTAGGTTCTTTGAAGCGAACACATTTTCTGGTTGGCGAATCTGATGCAAAGTAAAGTGCCGTCGGAGCAACACTATCGAAGTATGCGTGGCGCTGAAGGTCAACCCCAAAGGCTTGAAGTTTCACGGTGTTCGCGACTCTTTCGATCCATTCACTAAGCTTTTCCATGCCATCAATGTTTTTCAGTGTAAAAACACTAGGGTAGAATGAGGGTCTTGTCTCGAACACTGAGTGGTATCCGTCATATGTTTTCCTTGATTCATATTCGCGGATAGCGAGATCAAATGCTAACCTCAGTCGAAAAAGAGCTTCGGTCAGATCGTTGTGACTCCTCATTCTGTCAGCGCTATCTATTAAGGTTCGAACTTGCTCGTCCTTAATGAAAAGCAATAGTGAAATTTCGTCGAGTTCGATTCCAAATCCTGCCTTTACTAGTTCATTCACCAGTGTAACTGTGGTGTCTAGGTGGCGACGTAAGGTTTCGTCTCGAATCTGGTTTCCGTGGTGTTTGAATCCAACTCTCGCGTTGTTGAGGGCTATGGCTGAAGATCTAAATCCCTCTATCTCCGAAGGGTTGTCGAGGCTCTTTATGGTGCCGTCGAATAGTGCGCTGAAGTCTTTTCCTTTGATTTGCGCTCGATTGTGTTCTCCGACGATTGCGAGCGTGGCTTCGACAACGTCCTGCATTGTGTTGATCGCTAGATTGTTGATTGGTGTGGGGGCAGTAACTGAAGATTGACATGAAACTAACTGGTATCGAATTAAGCTCAGTCGTTCGGTTTCAGATTCGGATAGTTCATTACTGTTGGGGTATTTTGAGGTGTCTTCGCTGTGGGTTTCGGGAGTGTGGGCTGAGGTGTGTGAGGGGGTAGTCATAGATATATCCTAGGGGTACTGGCGGTTTGGTGATCACGCGAATCTGAGTCAGGTGTTGAGATAATAACTGATGTTTTATCCAGTCCTAGGACACGAATGTGAAACTGTTTGAGTGACACGATGCTCAGGCCCGCCGGCCCCGGCGTCGCGCCGAGCCTCGGTCCGCCCCGCTAGGGTGGACGGGTGCGCCTCGTCATTGCCTCCTGCTCCGTCGACTACTCCGGCCGCCTGGACGCCCACCTGCCCCGGGCCACCCGCGTGCTCATGCTCAAGGCCGACGGCTCGGTCCTCATCCACTCCGACGGCGGCTCCTACAAGCCCCTGAACTGGATGAGTGCCCCGGCCCGCCTGACCGTCACCGAGCCGGACGAGGAGGCCGCCGCCGACGGCGTGCGCGAGGTCTGGGAGGTCAGCGCCACCAAGACCGACGACCGCCTCGTCATCCGCGTCTTCGAGACCATCTCCGACGTCAGCCACGAGCTGGGCGTGGACCCCGGGCTCACCAAGGACGGCGTCGAGGCCCACCTCCAGGAGCTCCTGGC
>ERZ773038.1073-NODE-1073-length-16210-cov-25.084742_pt1 | contig 16210 bp, 14 predicted proteins | sample MGYA00511665_ERZ773038 | MGnify/ENA primary metagenome ERZ773038 (study PRJEB29015, sample SAMEA2737966) | human oral metagenome | biome: human oral; feature: human-associated habitat; material: dental | place: China | collected 2028 ... | reverse complement strand
ACGGTCAGCAGGGGTTCTCACCCGAAGCACGTGGTTTTGTTCCCCGGTCAAAGTCGCAGGATAAGACCGCACAGGCAAAGCCTGAAGCAGTAAAGAGCGAGAAGACCGACAAGAGCGTGTCAGCTCAGAAGGACGCTGAATCGTCTGTGAAGAGCACCGAGTCGGCTAAGGCTCCCGCGCGTTCGCACGATACGAAACAGCTCCACGCTGAGGCACAGACTCAAGAGCACACGCACGTTTCGGGCGCTCAGCAGCCTGCCCAGCAATCCGAGGGTGCTAAGCCCGCGAAGCCGAGCTCCGCCGAGTCTAAACAGACCTCTCACGTAGCGAAGGCCGAAGCGCAAAAGCCCGTGAAGGATGCTCACAAGAGTGCTCAGACAAAGCCTCAGAAACCCGAATCACCTTCGCCGCAGGCTCAGACTGCCGCGAAAACAGAATCGGCTCAGGCACAATCGATCCGTGAAGAGGTTTCTGCCCCGAAGCCGGGTTCGGAACGGGCGGCGCAGGCGCATACCGGAAAACCCGGTGCGAAAACCGAAGCGCAGACCGTATCTCAAGAGGCCCCAGCCCAGGCTGCGAAACCCGCCGAATCCCCGATACAGGCGGCTGCATCCGAGAAGAAACCCGAGGATAAGCCCGCCGAAACCACGGCGACCAACGCACAAACCGCCACCCAGCCCGGCACATCTTCTACCGTGAGCTACGGCATCGACACTGCCGAAAAGAGCACGGAAAATGGGGAACGTGCGGTACAGGGTACTGCGCAGAAAAAGCAGACCGAGAAAGGTCAGGGGAACGCTGGCTCGTCCGATACCAAGGAACCGGCAAAACCCGCAACGGTTAGGTCTGCTAAAGGTACCGCCTCCACAGGTGCCGCAGCAAAAACTCAGGAGCCCGAGAAAAAACCGGCGGCTCAGGTGGAAGAGTCATCGTCAACCGCTCAGGAACCGCAAAAATCGGGTGCTGAAACCCCAGCGGAAGCCGCCCCTGCCGCCGCACAGAATATGACGCAGGCACAGTCCGAAGAGGCTAAGGCAGTGGAAGCTAAACTCGCCGAGAATGCGCCGGTCAAATCAGATTCCGTGACCTTCACGGCGGTGCTGCCCGTCGTTACCCCGGAAATGAGTTCCGTGCAGGGTGCCCGTCCTCAAGAGGACGAAGAGGCAGCCGATGCCTCTGATAAGACGAAGAGTGCGGCATCCGAAAAATCCGGTAAGAACGAGGAACTTCCGTACCAGACACAGACGGAATACACCTCAGCATTCGGCACTGCAGATACCCCGAAAGAACCCCCGCGCGGGCTGCTTTCACGCGTTTTCGGAAGGCGCCGGTAACATGGATATTTCACAGCATACGTCTCGTGGTGTTGTGCGGTATAGACCGCACGCGTGCACGACGGTTCTCATAGCATCCCACTTCTAACTCGTATAAACGGAGTTCTCATTGGCTATTCATCGCAAGATTCTGCGCTGGCTTGAGACCGAGCTTTTTGAAGGCAATATTCAGCTCGGTCAAAGCCTTCCTGACGATCAGCGGATTGCCCACGCCATCGGTGTGGGACGTTCCCGAACCCGAGATGCACTCAAAACCCTTGAAGATATGGAATTGATGCGCCTGTACTCTGGGCGCGGTAAAGAGATCATTCCTTATCTCTATGAGGAACCGGCGGCTGCGGCTGCGGGGCCCATTCGTCTGCACATGTCTACATCGCGTTACCCAACCCGCGATATGCTGCAGACCCGCATCCTGCTTGAGAGCTGGGCGGTATCTAATATTGACCCCGACAAGGTCTCATTTGATGAGGTTGATGAGGCCCTTGAGACGCTCCAAGACGATACTCTGAGTATTGGTGAGTTTCTTGACCAGCTTTTGACCTTCCACCACCGGCTGGTGCGTTTGGCGGGTAACGAACTGGTCGTGGGCTTGCTGGTTGCGATCCGCCAGTCTTCCTTCGATTCCCTGCTGTCGCTTATGGGACGTTTGCCGCTGTGGAGCAGCACGATGACGCGCATCCGGGTGGAAAACCGTGCCATTGTAGATGCTGTCAAGGACGGCGATGCCCGCACCGCGCGCGAGCTAATTGCCCACCAGCTGCAAGAGCTATACTCCGAAGCTGGCATAGAACTGGATCAGGCGGCAAATACCCCGAACGGTATGCCTGGTGACCCCTCTGAGGACGACGAGGAATTCCAGGAGGAGGAATACTCCGAGGAAAGCACTGATTCTTCCGAAGAGCCCGAATCCGACGCTGACGTGGAAGAACACGAGGAAGCGGAGCCTGAGCAGGATATCGACGAGAGTATTCCCGAATCAGAATATAAGGCTGAGCAGGAGAAATCTCCGGCCGCGCAGCTTCCAAAAATTATTCGTGAAGGAAGCACCGTTTCACGCCGCCGTCAAGGGCGGGTGCGCGTGCCGACCCCGGTGGCCGTGGGCTTCGAGGAAGATAAACCCGAGGAGACCGCATCCGCCGAGAACACGGGTGATACCCCCACGGCTGACATTCCCGAGCAGCAGGAAACCGTGGAGAGTACCCACGAGTCTCCGATCGATCCCCTTGAGGAAACCGCAGCGCACGAACCCCAGCTTGAGAGCGTGCAGCCCGAATTTGAGGATGACGTTCTGCCGGTTGACGAGCCCAGTGAGTCTGTATCTGACGATGCACAGGACAAAGAGTCTGCTAAAGAGGTAACTGCAGAAAAGGCTCCCGACAAGTCTGCTGATGGATCCGAAAAATCCAAGTCTTCGGAAGAAGCACAGGATGACTCTGCCTCTCACGAAGACTCAACTGAGGGCACCGAGGATAAAGACGCTGAAGAGACACCCGACGAACAAGAACCCGTCAGGGAAGTCTATGTCGAGAAGGCTCCGGTAGGTAAAATCTCCGCCGAAGAGCTTGTGGCGACCGGCCTTATTCCGTGGCGCACCATGGGACAGCAAGCCGAGAGCGGAACCTCAACCCAGGCCGAAGCTGAGGGGGAGGACGATGTTATTCGTGCGCCCCTGCGCCGAAACGTGCCGCCCGTGCGCCCCGCGCAATTCTCGCCGAGCAAGTCTGAAAAGTCAGAGAAACAGGAGAAGCCCGCGAGCGAGCGCATCAGCCTGATTCGCCGCGTTCGCCATTACTTCGGTCTTGATTTGCCGCATACCCAGGCGGTCAAGCTGGTTGAGGCGCAGGAGGCGGCCGAGCAGAAAGCCGCAGACAACGCGAAATTTGCGACAGAACCTCCCAAGGTAGAGCCTAAGTCCGCTTCTGCTTCATCGCCTGAGGATGCCCCTGCCGCTGCCTCCGCCGAGGCCTCCAAGTCTTCGGCGGCTGAGCAAGAGCGGGAAGCCTCCACAGAGCCGAAGAAACCAGCGACGGAGCCCTCGCTCGCGAAGGCGGCAGAGGCTCCCAAGCCTGCTGAGGAGTCGAAACCCTCGAAGCCATCGAGCGATGTAACTTCTAAGAGCGCCGAGCCCGCGCCGGAGGCAGCACCTTCGGATAAGACAGATTCGAAGCCTGCTAAGCCTGCGGAAAAGCCCGCATCCGCTCCCGCACAGAGCGTAGATTCGGCGAAGCACGAGAAACCCGCCACAGAGACCCCTCAGACGGATTCTTCTGACTCTGTGAAGGCAGAACCTTCGGATGCGCCCGTTCAGAGGGCGGCGGCGAATGTCGAGTTGGAGGAAACTCCGGAAGAGATCCGTTCTGAGTTGCAGAGCGCGATTACTCTGGACGAGCCTTCCCCCGATTCGGTGCCGACCCCGACCGCTGAGCCCGTGGCGGTCAAACGCCCCAATCGCAAGGATTCAGAATCTCAGGCTCCGGTGAAGAATGTTTCGGTTGCGGCTGCAGCCATACCGCAGCCCGTTCCAGCGGTTGCCCGCCCGGAAACGGCTAATCTGAGCGGTGTCGATTCGACTCCGGTTGCTCCTGCGGTGAACGAAACTAAGAATAAGCCTGTGGAATCTCAACCCAAGCAGAAGGCTCAGGCAGAGACCGAGAAAACACCGGTAAAACCCGCCCCGTCACCTTCGGAGATTGCCCAGGCATCGGCAAAACCGGCTTCGAAGAAACCCGAGACGAAAAAGCCTGCGCCCGTAGCAGGTAGCGCCTCAAAGTCTGCATCCGCTAACAAGAAGGCTCTGACGGCGGTAGACGCTAACGGTGCTCCGAATCCTTTTGAGGGTTTCGACGTCCTGGGAGCTGTCGAGCGTGCGCATGCGGCGGAAGCGGCTGCTGCTCAGAAGAAGCAGGCAAAGAAGCAGAACCCCGCAAGCGAAGCTAAAAAACCGGCTCAGAACGGTGCTTCTAAGGGTGCCAGTGCCCTCTCGAAGGGGAAGAAGAACCGCAAGAGGCGCCACTAGCGCTATCACGCCACCATCTGGGGCGGCGGGAACTCGGGATTATGTACCCGTGGTTCTCGCCACCTCATGTATATCCGCTGCGGTGGAAAAGACACCGGGGGCGAGAGAAAGTTCGCAAAATCGAAGGTTTTCTGCCCTTCAAATGGTGAAAATAGGCTATTACCTTGTACCCTAGGAAGGTAGCGTTCTCAAAACGCTTGGGTACTGCCGTGCCTAAAATGCCTTTTAGAGCGTTTATACCGGTATAAACATACCCGGGTAGCTACCAAACCGGTTTGGTTTGGCCGGGTCTAGAAAAGTGAGGAAATCCTATGGGTTCCGTTATTAAGAAGCGCCGCAAGCGTATGTCCAAGAAGAAGCACCGTAAACTGCTTCGCAAGACTCGCCACCAGCGCCGCAATAAGAAGTAATTAAGGCTTCTGCGCCCCGCATCCAGCAGGTTCAACCGCAAGGATGCGGGGTGTTTTGCCTCTGGCGCACCAGTGCGTGAACCTAGATGTGGCGCTGTGACCTGTATATATTCCCGACCGAGCATATATGCGAACAAGAATATAGAGCATAGGGGAACATAACTATCAGACATATATTGCGTGCAGACGTGGGCACACAAGATCGCGCGGTAGAAACTCAAGAAGCTGCACAGGTATACACTGGGAACTATGCCTGAACCTGTCATTGAACTTCTGACCCGTCCCGGATGCCATCTCTGCGAAGATGCGCGCCTAACCGTGAGCGAAATCTGCGCCGAGTACGGGCTGGACTATACCGAGCTCGATATTACCGATAACCCGGATCTGCTCAAACGCCACGAGACCGAAATTCCGGTGCTGCGCATCGACGGCGAAGCGAAGGATTTTTGGCGTATTAACCCCAAACGCATGCGCAAGATTCTCGACAAGAAACTTGCCCGCTAACCGGACACTTCGCAATATATTTTGGGGTAGCGCCGAAAGTCTGAGAAACTGAGAGAATGACTACTCAGCCCACGGTTACGGTTCACCTGATGCGCCACGGCGAAGTTCACAACCCCGAACGCATTGTCTACGGCCGTCTGCCGCACTACGCTCTCTCCGAGAAGGGGCAGCAGATGGTGCGCATGAGCGCCCAAGAATTTGCTCAGCGCGCGCAGGACGGTGCCAAGATTGTGCATCTGGTATGCTCACCCTTGCTGCGCACCCGCGAATCTGCCGCGCCAATCACCGAGCTGCTGGGTCTGGAGGCACATGCGGATCAGCGGGTTATCGAAGCCGATAACTATTTTGAGGGCGAGCATGTCACCAGGCAGGGCCTTCTGCGCAATCGTAAACACTGGGGCAAACTCTACAACCCTCTGCGCCCATCCTGGGGGGAACCGTACCTTGACCAGGTAAAACGCATGGCATCCGCTATTCAGGATGCGGCACGCACCGCCTACAACAAAGGCGGCGAAGGCGCACAAGCGATTATTGTCTCGCACCAGCTGCCCATCTGGGTCACCCGCCTGGGGTTAGAAGGCCGCTTGCTGCAGCATGACCCGCGCACACGCCAGTGTAACCTTGCCTCGATCACCTCCCTCGACTTTAAGAGCACGGATTTTGACCATGAAATGCCGCAGGTGAGCGGATACTCCGAACCCGCCTCGCCCCTGTACGGCGGCGTGATTCAGCTTCCCGGAAGCTAGTCTCCTATAGTTTAAGAACGCAGGCCTTCGCACACACCGATGCCGCCACCAGCTGGCACGGAAGGAAAGCATGAACCCTATGCCAAAACCCACGACGCCAAATACCCCACTTACTCGCCGCGCGCTTCTGCATACGGGTGTGGGTATTTGCGCCACCGCCGCAGGTGCTGTGCTCCTCTCGGCGTGCTCATCCAGCGATGATTCCCTAGCGAAACAGGCAAATTCGGGTGATAACAAAGGCTATATCGCGGGCGATGGTTCCGTCACCGAATACCAGGAAGCCGAACGCGGTGACCCTGTCGCCTTCACCGGCGAACTCTTCGACGGAAAAACCGTAACTGCCGAATCCCTGCGCGGTAAACCGGTACTGCTGAACTTCTGGTATGCCGGATGCGCCCCCTGCCGCGCCGAAGCACCCGACCTGCAGAAACTCTCCGAAGAATTCAAAGATAAAATCGCCTTTTACGGCGTGAACGTGCGTGACGAGAAGAACACCGCGGAAGCCTTCGAGCGCAGCTTCAACGTCACCTACCCCTCCTTCAAAGACGTTACGGGCAAGGTTCTTCTCTCGCTCAGCAAATACGTACCCGCGCAGGCGGTGCCCACCACTGTGATCCTGGACGAGAAGGGGCGCGTGGCATCCCGCGTGCTGGGGCAGGCTAACCCGTCCATCCTGAAAACCCTCGTCGAGACCGTGACGAAGGGTGCCTAGCGTGCCGCACACGCCCGTTCAGCCGCTCATCGCTATCGCCGGGGTCGGTGCTTTCCCCGTGGCGAGCATCAGCTCGACCGTGCTAGACGGCTCGCTGTGGCTGTCGATACCGCTTGCCGCGCTCGCGGGGTTTATTTCTTTTGCTTCCCCGTGCGTGCTGCCGCTGGTTCCGGGGTATTTAGGATATGTTGCGGGGCTGACCGGGGCGAATATACCGGCAACGGGTGCATCACAAGCTGATGGGCATGCGGCGGAGCCCGTGGATGCGAAAACTTTCGCCCTCGTGAACCCGGCGGCGGCGCGGCACGTAGCGCCAACGGCACCTCAAACACAGGATGTAGTAGACAATCACAGCGCTTCTGCGCCTATAACAGCAGAGAGTAAAGCTCAGACACCGAATGAGTATGCTGTAACTCGCCGCAAAGCCACCTGGCGGTTACTCGCCGGAATTGCCCTGTTTATCGCGGGATTCTCCGCTATTTTCGTGCTTCTCTCTGTTGTCCTCGCCCAGCTCGGTGCCGCACCCTGGCTCAAGGGGCAGTCCTGGGTCACGATGGTTCTGGGCGCGTTGGTTGTGCTTATGGGAATCGTATTTCTGGGCGGGCTCTCGATCTTTCAGACCGATAAACGCCTGCATCGCCGCCCGGTCACCGGGTTGTGGGGTGCACCGATTCTGGGTATAACCTTCGGGCTGGGGTGGGCACCCTGCATCGGGCCGACCTTCGCGGCCGTGCAGACCCTCGTATATACGGGCGGTTCCGGCACCGGCAAGGCAGTCGTTCTGACTCTCGCATACTGTCTGGGCCTGGGCGTTCCTTTTCTGCTCGTGGCATGGGGCATGGGCAGGGGAGTGAGCACCCTGGCGTGGGCGCAAAAACATCGCCTGGGCATACAGCGGGTGGGCGGTGCCGTACTCATCCTGATCGGGGTATTGCTTATGACGGGGCTGTGGACCGACCTGATGTCATGGATACAAGCGGCATTACCCGCCTACGAACTACCGATCTAAGAAAGGAGGGCTGTCATGGTTTCCGAACACAGCGACGATGAAAACACTTCAACAGAGGCAAAGGATACAAACACCGCAAACCGCAAGACGGGCAAAACCGCAGATGCCGGGCGTGCCGTGAACGCATCCGAGAAGACCAAGAAAACCGGTAAATCAGCGCGCAAGGATGCGCCAGCCCTCGGGTTCGTGGGCATGCTTCGCTGGTGCTGGACTCAGCTGACCAAAATGAACACGGCGCTCATGCTTCTGCTTTTGCTGGCGGTGGCGGCGGTGCCCGGCTCGATCTTTCCGCAGCGTGTCCAAGACCCTACCAAGGTTACCGATTACATTAAGAACCATCCCGGCTGGGGCGAATTTGCCGATAAAATTCAGCTTTTCGACGTGTTCTCCTCGGCGTGGTTCTCTGCCATCTATCTGCTGCTGTTTATTTCGCTGATCGGATGCGTAACCCCGCGCGCCATCAAACACGCGAAAGACTGGCGTAAGCCCCCGGCACGCACCCCCAGAAACCTTTCCCGTATGCCGGTGCACCGTCAGCTTGAGATTCCCGTGGCGGATGCCGGGCTGAACCTGAGCGCCAAGGGTGCGATTGAGGATGCGGCGCGCATCCTGAAAAAGAGCCACTACCGAGTTGAAATTCGGGACGAAGAGAACGACCATTACTCGGTCGGTGCTGAACGCGGGTATCTGCGCGAAATCGGCAATATTCTCTTTCACGTGGCGATGATTGGCATTCTGGTAGGGGTCGCCTTCGGTTCGCTCTATGGGTACCGCGGACAAAAAATTCTGGTTCAGGATGAAACTTTCGTCAATTCGCTGATTGGCTACGATTCGTTTACCCCCGGCACGAATTACAACCCCGACTGGCTTACCCCGTATGCGGTTACGCTCAATAATTTTCAGGTGCGCTACGACCGCCAGCAAGACAGCCACACCTACGGGCAAGACCTTGACTATAAGGCGGAGCTGACGGTGCATGATCCGCAGGGCGGCACCGAGCAGAAGACCCTCAAGGTGAACGAACCGGTCGATATTGGCGGTACCAGCATTTTCCTCTCGGGTAATGGGTATGCGCCCGTGGTGCGAGTGACGGACGGCGAAGGTAAAGTTGCCTACGAGGGCACCGTGGTGGGCATCACTACGGACGGTAAATACACCTCATCGGTGGTGCTCAAGGTTCCGGACGCCAAGCCCAGTCAGCTCGGTTTTGTGGGCATGTTCCTGCCTACCGGCGACTATGCGCGCGGCACCACCGTACCCCACTCGGTAGATTCCGCCCCCGCAAACCCCATGCTGATTTTCCAGTCCTATTCGGGCGATCTGGGGCTCAACTCGGGGCAGCCGCAGAATGTTTACGTGCTCGATACCTCTAAACTGCAAGAGCTGAACTCCATGGCACAGGGCAACGGCATTGTACTGAGCGCTCAGAACCCCGAAGCCGTGCTGCCCGATAACAAGGGAAAGATCGAGTTTTTGGGGTATAAACGCTATGTCGGTCTGGATGTGCGCCACGACCCCGGGCAGAATATTGTTCTGTACTCCTTTGTGGTCGCGTTCGCCGGGCTTATCGTCTCGCTTTTCGTGGCGCGCCGCCGTGTATGGGTGCGTGCCCACACCGCCGATGGCGTGCTCGTGGTCGAATACGGTCTGCTGGCACGCGGGGAAGACCCGCGCCTTGCGAACGAGGCCGAACGCCTCACCGATGCTTTCGCCGCCGCTTGGGGGCTAGAATTTGATGATGATAACCATGATGAAAACGAGGGTAAGTAGCCGATGCTGAACGACTCATTAGCGCGCTCCAGCGAACTATTTATGTACATTGCGGCGCTGATTTACACCGTCGTTTTTATTGCGTTCACCTCCGATGTGGTGGCAAACTCGCGCGTGACACGGCGCCTGGAAGGGCGGTCTGAGGGTACCGCACAGAAACCCAGCGTCAAGGCGAAGATAAAGGTTGGTGCAGGCGCTGTTTCTGGCGCATCCGCGACGGCGAATACCGCTGCGGATACGGTTCGCACGGGCGGTACCGAACAGGGCACCGGCGAACGCGGCATGGGGTATAAGGGTGCTGCCGCACGGGCTCTCGAAGGTGAGGTTGCCGATTCTGCGATGCTGTACACGGGCGTTCGCCGCCCCGCCGCGCGCATCGCCGTGGTTGTGATGGTGCTTGCCGCTCTCGTGCACACCGCCGCCGTGATAATGCGCGGTATCGCAGCGCAGCGCGTGCCCTGGGGGAACATGTACGAGTTCTGCACCACAGGCGCGCTCATGGTGTCTGCGGTGTTTCTGATAACCCTCATATTCCGCGATGTGCGCTTCGTGGGCACGCTGGTGTCTGGGCTTGTGCTCATTATGCTGTGCGCCGCCACAATTGGTTTCCCCACGCCGGTGGGGCATCTGAAGCCTGCGCTGCAAAGCTATTGGCTGGTAATTCACGTATCGATCGCGGTGTTAGCATCCGGGGTGTTCACGATTACCTTCGCGATGGCTGTACTGCAGCTGGTGCAGACCAGGCGCGAGCAGCGCATTCTGAACGGGAAGTCGGGCGGATGGGCGTTTATGCGCTTGGTTCCGAGCGCCCAGGCTCTAGAGAATTTTGCGTTCCGCATGAACGCGCTGGCGTTTGTGATGTGGACGTTTACGCTTGCCGCCGGTGCGATTTGGGCGAATCACGCGTGGGGACGCTACTGGGGCTGGGACACCAAAGAGGTGTGGACCTTCGTGATTTGGGTGGTGTATGCGGCGTATCTGCATGCGCGCGCCACCCGCGGCTGGGCAGGTCCCCGCTCGGCATGGCTGTCTATTATCGGCTATGCGTGCATTATCTTTAATTTCACGGTCGTGAACATTTTCTTCTCGGGTTTGCATTCATATTCGGGGTTGTAATCTGGGGCGTGAAACCGAGAGTGATTTATACATAGGGTATTTCGCCGGTATATGATGCGGCAAAAAGTACTCTGGTGCGTGATTATCATCTTCGGGATGTCAATTAGCGGTCCACACGCTTGAGATAACGGCTCTCGACGGCTGCCGGTAGCTGGCTCTGCGCTGTTATATGCCGAGTGGAGAATACCGTGAGTTGAATATGTTTATAGCGTGATATTTCTTGAGAGCAGTTTTATCTGCGTGATTAATATATTGTGGCGGTATTAAACACCTACCGGGTGTTTTAGTACCGCCCACAATATTTATAAAAAATCTCTAGTACCCCGTGTCTTAGTTTTTAGAGCCATCTTGCCCGTCAGGATCGTTGCTTTCGCCGTCAGAGCGTTCACCCGTGCCGCCGTCCGCAGATCCGGTGCCCGCATCCTTTTCGCGAGATCGGCGCTGACGGTCGGCCTTCGTCTTGAGCCAGCGCAGGTACTCTTCATCATCGTCGGGTGAAGATGTTGCCGGTGGCGGTGTGCCTCGCCGAGAACCCGTGAACCCGCCGCCCTGCTGCGTTTTAGGGGCTCGCACGGCGCGCGGACGGCCCAGCAGAAGCCACAGGAGAGGACCCACAACGGGGAAAAAGATCACCGCAATAATCCATAGCCATTTGGGGAAGGTACGCATCTGGTCCTGATGCGTGCGCAGCGCATCCAAGAGAGTATATAGAGTTAGCCCCACCACCAGGGCGAAAGCACCAATAATCATCATGGCTCGAATCATAGTCTCTAGTGTTACACACTCTGAGCATAACCAACAATGAAAACTGTCAAATAATCTGTGACGTTCCCGGCGTGCCGCATTCGTTTGCTTGGGGGCTTATCGCAACCCCGATACACTGGATGTTATGAACTTGTTCAAGTACACACTGCTGCGGCTCGGCCTCGTCGTAGTACTCTTTTACCTTTTTATGCTGATAGATGCGGGTATTTTTATTGCTGGTCCCGCCGCTATTCTATGCGCCTTCGCCCTAGCGTATATTTTCTTCCCCAAACTTCACGCCGCCGCCAGCGCGGATATGCGTAAAATTTTCAAACGCGCCCCCACCATCAAAAACAAAGATGAAGCAGAGAACCGCACGCTCGAAGATCAGCTCGTCGATGAGCATAAGAAGGTTTCGGGTGAAGACTTCTAAGATATTCTCTCATCAGAGCTAAATCTAGCTCCATAGAACAAAGATGCGGCACCCCAGCCCCAAACCACCCGGCGGTGGCAGGGGCGCGGGATGCCGCATCTTATGTGTATCAGGTGGCGAGCAGGTCGTTTTCGATCCGAGCAGGTAATATTTTCCTACCTACTCGCCCAAAAACTACCTGCTCGCGGCAACTCTTAGTCTTGAGCTGCCTTCTGGTAGATGTCCCAGACGGGGCGGTCGAAGATCGCACCCGAGACAGACGTATTGTTATTGGTTGCGAATGAGGTTACGCTCTGAACTTTGCCCAGGCCGGTCGCATTATTGTAGTCGGCAAGCCACGGGCCACCTGAGGATCCGCCCGCGAACTCGCATCCCGAAAGAGTGGGGAAGTAGTAGGGAGTAATGCGGATCGTGTGGGTGTTCCCCCAGCAGGCGTGCATAACCCTACCAGACTCTTTGTTGCCGGGGTATGCGAAGACGGTGCTCTCGAAGATGAGGCTGCGGTCCACATTTAAGCCGTGCCCGCCTACCATATTCACGAGGAGCTGACCCTTCTCGTTGGTGTTGGTCTTGATGAAAGCAACGTCGTGCTTGTAGCTGTCGCCGGTACCGCCCGTGGGCTGGCCGTACTGAACCCAGTCGTTGGCAACACGCAGGTACTGTGCGCTGAAGGTGCCGTGCGGGCGCACGCCCCGGTTGTAGCCGGGAACAAACACGATGTTGCGGTGCCAGGTCTTATTCTTACCACCGTGCACGCAGTGACCGGCGGTTACCACGGTACGCTTGGTGGGAGTGTTGATCGCCGCGCCGGAGCATACATAGTTTTTACCGTCACTAGCGTCGGTGTAGAAAATCTTGCCGTTGGTGTGCGAGAAGTTCGTTACCTTGGAGGCACCCTGAAGCTGCACACCATTGCGTGCGTCCTTCTGTTCGGGCAGAACGGGGTCTACAGACTCAGCGGTGGTTTCAGGCTCGTCAGCTTCCTGAGTGAGAGTCTGCGGGGTGTATTCCTCACCGGACTCGTTAGTTTCCTCCTGAGAAACGACCTCGGGATTCTGCTCTTCAGTCTCCATCTGAGAGACGGCATTGTTGATCTCCTGCTGGGGATCCTCTACGTTATCTGCAGGAATAGCGTTTTCCATACGCTCGGTCGTCCAATAGGTAATGACTCGCGGGTCTCCCTCGGGAATAGCCCCCGGATTCTCGCCTTCCTGACCTGCCACAACCGATGCCTGGGGATCGGCGTTAAGAACGTCGTCGCTGAGAGGTGCTACTGCGGAAGCGGAATCGTCGCTTCTCTCAGAGACGGTGTGGGCGTACGATGCGGAGTCGTTAGGGGTAGAGACCGCATTCGCGGGGATAAAACTTGTAGAAACAAGCAAAGATGCTGCAAGAAAAAAGGGTGCACGCTGCACGGCACCCTGAAGTGAATGGCGCACGAAAGTGTCCTTTCAGGTGGGTAGAGTGGTGATTCAAGAGTCGCTATGTAATTGAGTGAATGATATGCCAACACTTGAAATTACTATTAATGTAAATAAAGATTTTTTCAAATGTCAATACGACATGCAGAAAAAGGTGAATTATGTCATCAAAACTCACGATGTGAGAACATATGAGATTCACCCGTTGTACCATGCCCCCTGTGAGACTTAAAAAGACTCTTTATGTGAATATAGCTTTAGAAAACCTACTAAATTCACATAAAGACTCCCTTTAGTATGATGGAGGGTCTGTAAGAATAGTGGGAATCTGCGGAATTACGCGGTAAAAACAGAGTTCAGGGCGTTTTCGGCAAAGTGGTGCATATTCTTAATACCCTGTGAAAACCTCAACGGTATTACTCAATAGATTTAATCCATGTAGCCATACTGAAATAGCAACTAAAATACTATAGATTAGTGCCACAATTCCTGCTTGTTTGAGTACGGGTATAAGCGCCGGTCCCTGTTTAAACAAAACCGTTACGCAAGAATGAACGGTTGGTCCCAGAAGAATAAAAGTTACCAAAAACCAGGGATTATGCGGAACCACAAAAGCACCTATGAGAAGTGCTATCAGCATTTCAGCACAATAGGCGATGCGCGCCCGCCAATCCCCAAGCCGCACCGCCAGCGTAAGCTTACCGGATTTACGGTCGGTCGGAATATCGCGCACGTTATTTGCCATGAGCAGAGCGCAGGAAATGAGTCCGATAGCTATCGCGGACACCCACCCGGTCACTGTCAGCTCATGAGACTGCGTGTAGAGGGTACCTAAGGTGGCGACCAGGCCGAAGTAGACAAACACGAAAATATCGCCCAAACCCATGTAACCGTAAGGGCGTTTACCGCCGGTATACCCCCAAGCGGCGAAGACCGCGGAGGCGCCAATTGCCAAGAACCACCACTGGTTTGCCAACGCCACCAGAATCAAACCGGAACACATGGCTAGAGCAAAGCACAAAAACGCGGCGTATTTGACAGATTTCGCGCTTGCCACGCCGGAACCGACGAGGCGCATCGGGCCAACCCTGCCCTCATCGGTGCCTTTGATACCGTCGGAATAATCGTTTGCGTAATTCACCCCGACCTGTAGAAAGAACGCCACCAAAAACGCTAAAAACGCATACCAGGGCTTGAACGCATCAATCTCGTACGCTGCGGCTGATCCGGCGATGATAGGGGCGAGGGCAAGCGGTAAGGTGCGCAGGCGTGCGCCTTCAATCCACTCTGCGGGTGTTGCCACGGTGATCCCTCCGGTAGCGAGCGTGCGAAAACTGATTCTCGGCGGGGCCTTTAGCCCCTCGTATTTGTGTATTCTCTGTACAGCATACTGTATATAGCCTGCCGGTCGGGTTTGCCCGTGCTCGCGGTCGGAAAATCGGCGAATATCCTCAGGAATTTGGGGGCACCCGCCGCACCTAGCTTGTCGGTGCAGAACTCACGCAGCATATCGCATGTAGCCTCGGAGGTATCGGGTGCACTCTGCGCCCCGGATGCGCCCCGCAGCGTGATCGCGGCAGCCACCGCCGAGCCCCAGCGCGCATCGGGAATGCCCATGACCGCAGCCTCACGCACCGCCGGATGGCTTTCAAGAACGGCGGCAACTGCCCGAGCGGAAACTTTGACCCCTCCGGTAATAATCACATCATCGGAGCGCCCCACAATGTTCAGCATCGGGGCGCCCTCGTTCTCTGGCGCATTCGGGGCAGAGGATGTGAGCGAGCCGTAATCGTCGGTGCGATACCACCGGTACCCATCGGCATCAACGAAGAAATGCGATGCGGTGCGCGCGCTATCGCCCATATACCCGCTGGCAAGGTGTTCACCACCAAGCCAAACGCGCCCGATGTTAGGGGTTCCCCCCGCCGAAGCGTCGCCCGCCACAGAACTGTCTAATAAACCCGCGTCCTCGGGAATCACACGCAGCCGCACCCCGGGCAGTGCTACCCCCGAATAGACGCACCCACCGGCGGTTTCTGCACTTCCATAGGTGGTGACCACTTTCAGCCCGAGCTCTCGCGCCGCCATCAGTAGGGATGCGCTCGCCGGGGCACCGCCAAGCAGGATGCCGGTGAACTGACCGAGCGCATCGTAAATCTCTGACCCCAGTGCGGGGCTGGCTTCGGCGGCTTCTAGGAGCTTATGCACCTGCGTGGGCACAAGAGAGACGAACCGGCGGGCGCAGCTGAGCCGTTCGGCGGCGTTCAGAAATACTTCGGGTGTGAAACTAACCCCGTCGGTAACCGATGCGGCAACTACCGGTGTCGTTCCGGCGAGCGCCGACCGGGCGAGAACCTGGGCTCCCGCCACATAGTGCGCGGGCAGGGCGAGAAGCCATTGCGCAGGAACCTCAGAAGTAGCCCTCTGCGGTTTAGCTGAACCGGCCGAAGGGCAGTCCGCAAAAAACCTCTCGGTCGCCCGAGCGGATGCCCTCAGCGCCCGCACGCTTAACGCCGTCTGTTTTGGCGTACCCGTGGACCCGGAGGTGCCCACCACGAGCGCAAGAGACTCCGGGTCTTCTGTCTGCCCGCGCGGGTCTTGATGATCGCGAGCACTGTTCGGCAAGTCCCCAGTGAGAGAACGCTCGAAGGCACGCAGAATCTCCTGTGGATCGGCGGGTTCATCGGCGCTGAGGATGACCGCGTGCGGATGCAGCGCATCCTCGTGTGGGGCAGGAAGCGGCGTGAGTGAACCGGGGAATGCGCCTGTCATAGCGCCTGCTTCGCCGCTATCCACCTGGGACTCGCGGGGATCGCAGGGACCCTCCGGTACAACAGAACGGTTATTCTGCAACGCGTGAAACCCTAGAAGTAGTAGGGATAGTTCGACCAGTCGGGGTCACGCTTTTGCAGGAACGCATCGCGTCCCTCCACAGCCTCATCGGTCATATACGCCATGCGGGTTGCTTCGCCCGCGAAAACCTGCTGCCCGAGCA
>ERZ773038.1063-NODE-1063-length-16309-cov-62.277470_pt1 | contig 16309 bp, 15 predicted proteins | sample MGYA00511665_ERZ773038 | MGnify/ENA primary metagenome ERZ773038 (study PRJEB29015, sample SAMEA2737966) | human oral metagenome | biome: human oral; feature: human-associated habitat; material: dental | place: China | collected 2028 ... | reverse complement strand
GCCCCATGTTGATTTTGCCGCTCGCCGATGTTGATGCCGCAGCCAGCAGAAACCCGATGAGCATGGAGCCGGAGTCACCCATGAAAATCCGGGACGGCTCAAAATTATGTGGTAGGAAGCCGGCACACACGCCCACCAATCCTGCCGCGATGATCGCCGGCGGGTATGCGGACACCATGCCACCCTGATCGTGCAAAATCGTGAGCGAAAACAGGAGAATCGACCCGCCGGCAATCATGCCCAGACCGGCCGCTAACCCATCGAGTCCATCCACAAAGTTAATGGCGTTAATCAAGGTCACGGTGAACAGCACCGTAATCACCACCGACCAGAATTGGTCGAGCAGCACCGTGGTGCCATCGCCGAAGGGTATATAAAGCAGCGTCCAGTTCAGCCCCAACATGCTCATGATGAGCGCACCTAAGAGTTGGCCGATGATCTTCGTGAGGGCGTCGAGCTCCCACAGGTCATCGATAGCACCCAGCATGACGATGATGACCGCACCACCAACAACCGCGTTCATTTCCGGGGTGATGGGTTGAAAACCGCGGGTGAGGGCGGGCAACTGGTCGGCCAGAAACACTGCCCCAATGAACCCGGTAAACATGGCCACCCCACCCATGCGAGGCTTGGGGATGGTGTGAACGTCACGGTCGCGGATTTCGGTCATCCAATTTGACCGGACCATGAGATACCGAATGACCCCGGTGGTGAGGTACGCCAGCGACAAGGCCACCAGCAGCACAAGTCCGAGTTCCCGGAGGGGGACGCCTGCACCCGCACCCATTTAGCGTGAATTCTCCGGTGTGCGGGCCGCTGGGGTGAGGGTTTCCGGGGCAACGCCAAGCACGTCGGCGATGCGGGTGGCGGGGATGGCACCCTCGCGCAAGAGCCGCGGTTGGTCGCCGGAAACATCAATGATGGAGGATGCCACCCCCACCGAGGTTTCCCCACCGTCAAGGTAAACGTTGACCTTATTGCCCAATTGTTCCTCCGCCATGGCCGCGGTTGTTGCCGGGGGCTGACCGGAAATGTTCGCGCTGGACACCGCCATGGGACCGGTTTCGCGCAATAATTCGATGGCGACGGGGTGGAGCGGCATGCGCAGCATGACCGTGCCGCGGGTGTCCCCCAGGTTCCACATCAGCGAGGGGGCTTGCGGCACCACGATTGAGAGCCCACCGGGCCAGAAGGCCTCGATGAGGGTGCGAAGCTGGTCATTATAGGAATGCACCAGGCCCCGGGCGGTATCCCAGCTGCCGACCAGCACCGGCACGGGCATGTCCGGGCCCCGATCTTTGGCGGCCAACAGCCGGGCCACCGCGTCGTTGTCGAAGGCGTCGCACCCTAACCCATAGAGGGTGTCGGTGGGAAGTACCACGAGGCGGCCAGATTTCACGGCGCCCACGGCGGCCTTAATGCCCAGGCTACGAACTTCTCCGGTATCAGTGCAGCTATAGATCCTGCTCACAGTAGGTTTCCTTATGTCACATCGTGGTGGTTATGGTCTTCGCTTTCGCGGCTATAATTCTCACAGCTTAGTCCGTACTGTCACAAATCGCTGTCACAAACCGGGGTTGCCCCGCCCAATCCTGGTGCTGCGTTACCTGGCGCAGCCCCGCTTCTGCCACGAGCTTTACGACGTCCGGCCCGGTGGTGTCGTCGTGTTCGCAAGCGAACACTCCCCCCGGCGCGAGGAGGCGCCGGGCTGTGGGAATGAGCCGGGTGATGACGTCCATTCCGGTGTCGCCGCCGAAGACCGCCATGGGCGGGTCGGCATAAACCTCTGGTTGGAGGTCGGTGGTGTGGGGTACGTAGGGCGGGTTGGTGACTACCGCCGTCGCTTTCCCGTTCAGGTGTTCGAGTAGGGTGGGGTTGGTGGCGTCGCCGGCTACGATGGTGACGCCGAGGGGGTCGAGGTTGGTGTGGGTGTAGGTGAGTGCTTCTGGGGAGAGTTCTACCGCGTAAATGTTGGCGTCGGGGCGGGCGTGGGCGAGGTAGCCGGCGATGGCGCCGGAGCCGGTGCAGAGGTCGATGATGAGCGGGTTGGGGGTGTTGCCAAGGTGGGTGGCGACCCAGTCGGCGAGTTGTTCGGTTTCGGGTCGGGGGATGAATACTCCGGGTCCGACGGTGAGGGTGAGGGGGCCGAAGGGGGCGGTGCCGAGGATGTGTTGGAGGGGTTCTCGGTGGGCGCGCCGGCTGATGAGTTCGGCATAGTCGTGGTGGAAGGTGGCGGGGAGGTTGTTTGGTGGCATGAGCCGCACGGTGAGCGGGTCGGTGCCGATGAGGTGGGCGGCGAGCGTGTGTGCGTCGTGACGTGGGGAGGCCACACCGGCTGCTGCCAGGGTGGCCTCCGCTACGCGCAGTATTTCGTGCACGTGTGTGAACCTGTTCTTATTCGGCTTCGAGTCGGGCGGCGCGTTCCGCGGTTCGGAGCGCGGTGAAGAGGTCTTCCATGTCGCCGTTGAGCACGGAGTCGAGGTTGTTTGCCTTGAATCCGATGCGGTGGTCGGAGATCCGGTTTTCCGGCCAGTTGTAGGTGCGGATTCGTTCGGATCGGTCGAGGGTGCGGATTTGGGCTGCTCGGCCTTGGGCGGCTTCGGCTTCGGCTTGTTCTTCCGCTAGTGCCTGGAGTCGGGCGGCCAGCACTTGCAAGGCGCGGGCCTTGTTTTGGATCTGGGATCGCTCTTTTTGGCAGGTGACGACGATGCCGGTGGGCAGGTGGGTGATGCGGACCGCGGAGTCAGTGGTGTTGACGCCTTGGCCGCCTTTGCCGGAGGATCGGTATACGTCGACACGGATGTCTTTGTCGTCGATTTCGACGGCGGCGATTTCGTCGGGTTCGGGGTAGACGAGGACACCGGCGGCGGAGGTTTGGATTCGGCCTTGGGATTCGGTGACGGGTACGCGTTGGACTCGGTGTACGCCGCCTTCGAATTTGAAGACGCTCCAGGCGCCGTCGCGGGACGGTTGTTTGGAGCGGATGGATAAGGTCATGTCTTTGACCCCGCCCAGGTCAGATTCGGACAGACCAAGCACTTCGGTGCTGAATCCGTGTTTGTCGGCGTAGCGTTGGTACATGCGTACGAGTTCACCGGCGAAGAGGGCTGCTTCTTCCCCGCCGGCGCCGGCTTTGATTTCCATGACGATGTCGTCACCGTCGTGGGGGTCGCGGGGGGCGAGGAGGTCGGCGAGTTTCTCTTCGAGTTCGACTACTTCGCCGGCAAGGCGGTCGGCTTCGGGGGCGAATTCGGAGTCTTCGTAGGCCATTTCTTTGGCGTCGGCAAGGTCGGCGCGGGCCTGTTCCAGGGCAGTGTTCACCCTCATGATGGGCTGCAGTTCCGAATACCGTTTCGATAGTTTTCGAAACAGTGCTTGGTCCCCCACGGTTTCCGGATCGGACATTTGGGCTTCGATGCCTTGGTATTCCGAAACGATGTCGTCTACTGCCGAAACCTGATGAGATTGGCTAGCCATCGTGTTTTTTAGTCCTCCCCATTGCTCATGAAGGCTCGCTGTGCCGCCACTTGGGCGAGGAATTCCCCGTTGGTCTTGTACTTTTTGAGCTGCGCGATCAATGTGTCGATGGCTTGTTGGTTATCAAGCACGGACAGGATGCCGCGGAGTTTGTGCATGACTCGGGCTTCTTCGGGGGCGAGCAGTAGTTCGTCTTTGCGGGTGCCGGATGGTCCGATGTCTACTGCGGGGAAGACGCGCCGTTCCGCGATTTTGCGGTCGAGTTTGAGTTCGGCGTTGCCGGTGCCTTTGAATTCTTCGAAGATCACGGTGTCGCCGGCGGAGCCGGTTTCGACCATGGCGGTGGCGATGATTGTGAGCGATCCACCGTTTTCGATGTTTCGGGCGGCACCGAGGAATCGTTTCGGCGGGTAGAGGGCGTTGGAGTCGACACCACCGGAGAGGATTCGGCCGGATGCGGGGGATGAGTTGTTGTAGGCGCGACCCAATCGGGTGATGGAGTCGAGGAGCACTACTACGTCTTGTCCTTGTTCTACCAGGCGTTTTGCTCGTTCGATGGCGAGTTCGGCCACGGCGGTGTGTTCTGCCGGTGGGCGGTCGAATGTGGAGGCGATGACTTCGCCTTTGACGCTGCGCTGCATGTCGGTGACTTCTTCGGGTCGTTCGTCGACAAGCACAACCATGAGGTAGCATTCGGGCCGGTTGGTGGCGATGGCGTTGGCAATGTTTTGCAAAATTGTGGTTTTGCCGGCCTTCGGGGGAGATACGATGAGTGCGCGTTGACCTTTACCAATGGGCATAATGAGGTCGATTACGCGGGTGGTGAGGATACCAGGTTCGGTTTCCAACCGGATGCGTTGGTTGGGGTAAAGCGGGGTGAGTTTGTTGAACTCGGGCCGGTTTTTAGCTTCCTCGACGGTCATGCCGTTGACGGAGTCGACTCGGGCCAGGGGGTTGTATTTTTGCCGGTTGCGGCCCCGATTGTTGTTGTACCGGTCGTTGGTGTCGGTCATGCGGACGGAGCCGGTGATGGCGTCACCGGAGCGGAGACCGAGACGGCGCACCATTTGACTATTGACGTAGACGTCGGCGGGACCGGCGTGGTAGCCGGAGGTGCGGACGAATGCCACGTTGTTGTCGACCACGTCGAGGATGCCGGCGACAACTTGGAGTTGATCGTCGCGGTTGTCTCGGCTGTTTTGGTTATCCCGATTGTCGTTGCGATTGTCGTTGTCGTAGTTATCGTTGTCTCGGTCACGGCCGCGTCGGTTACGGCGGCCGCGTCGGCCCCGGCGGTCGTCGTCCCGATCGTTACGATCGTTACGATCATTTCGGTCGTAGCGTTGGTTTCGATCGTTACGGTCTGTCCGGTCGCTGCCCCGGTCGAAACGGTCGTGGTTGTCGCCGGAATCAGCCTCGGTGTCGGCGTCGCCGCTGGTGGTTGCGTTATCACTGGTGTTGGCATCATCAGTGTCGGTTCGGGAATGTTGCCGCCGTTCGTTGCGATCGCCCCGGTTTTCGCGTTCTTCCCGGCGGGCCCGGTTGCGTCGGGCCCGGCGTTGGGCGGAGCGGGATTCGTAGCGGGTCTCCCCCTCGGTGTCACCATCATGGGTGTCTTCCGATGTGGTGTTGGTGTCTGCTGTGTCGTCGCCGGCCCGGCCATCACCTGGGTGTTCGGTCCGGGTGGCGCGGCGCCGGCGGGGTTTATGGTCTTCCGAGGCCTCAAGCGCGTTGTCCGCTTCTGCCGCTGGGGCGTCGTCGACAGGCTTGGTGTCTTTCCGACGTGGGGTGCGGGTTTGCCGGGGCTTTGCGGCGTTGGCGTCGGCCGCCGGTGCGGGACTGTCGCCGGAAGCGTTGGTGATGGCGGCGATGAGCGCCCCTTTGCGCAGGGCGGATACGCCTTTAAGTCCGAGGTCAGCTGCGAGTTTGCGCAGCTCGGGTAGACGCATTGCAGCGAGATTTCGCGGTGCGCCGTTATCTGTTGTGGTCACAGATGTCCTTTCATTTGCTTCACCAGCTGGTTTGGTGCGCTGTATCGTCGAAGAGTGGCGGCAGTGTTTGTTTTAGGGCGTGCCAGTAACGATGTGGCTAAAGCTGGAAGCTCCCATGTGTATTTTTAGGTCATTGGTCGTGTGGGTACACGGCCGTCCGCGGCTTGGGGCGGAAAGGTGTTTCCACCCAAGCGTCATGAACTTCCTGGGTTTTCCGGTGGCCCGGTGAGCGGTTGGCTAGCGCCGTTGTGTCGGCCGGTGGGCAGGTGGGCGCTCACCAGCAGGGTACGCGGAAAACTTTTGTGAACGCGTTGTCGTTCTTTTTCACGGACTTTCTCCACCGGGCGGCGGACCGCTTATAGGCAAGCGGGGCTGGGGCGGAGCGGGATTATGTCGAGCATACGCCGTATGTGTAGTTAAAGAACGGCAAGTGATTGCGTAGGAACGTTCTGGCTAATAGTGTAGCGCACCTTAAACCGCAGGTAAAAAGTGCCTGGTTTTCGTTGGGGTATTTTCAGTATTTATGCTGTGTTAGCGGCGGGTTTGGCCAGTGGTCACGTTGTGGTTATTGGGATTTTTACTAGAGTTTGTAGCATGCTTTCGACGATGCAGGATTTACCGCTGAATCTTTCGCGGATTCTCACTTATGGGGCCACGGTGTTTGCCGATTGTAAGGTGACCACGTGGGAGTCAGGGGCAATGCAGGAAACAACGTTTGCGGAAATCGCGGCGCGGGCTGCGGCATTGGCGCATGCGCTGCATGGGTTGGGGATCACCGGCGACCAACGGGTAGCAACGCTCATGTTTAACTGTGCGGAACATGTGGAGACATTCTTTGCGGTGGCGTGCAAGGGGGCGGTGTTTAACCCGCTCAATAAGCAATTAATGAACGACCAGATTGCGCACATTATCAACCATGCGGAAGACGAAGTGATCATTTGCGACCAGCGGTTGGCGAAACAATTGGGGGCGATTTTAGCGCTGGGCTGCCCGACGGTGAAAACTGTGGTGTTTATTGGACGAGCCGATATTTCCGCCGCGGCACGGTTCATTCCGGACCCAATCACCTGTGTGTCGTACGAAACCCTCCTCGACGGGCAGTCGACGGTCTACCATTGGCCGGTGCTGGAGGAAACCACGGCGGCAGCATTATGCTATTCAACAGGCACAACCGGCGCACCCAAGGGGGTGGCGTATTCCCACCGGTCCATATATTTACAGGTGTTAAGCCTGCGGACCACGGATTCCATGGCGATTGAGACTGGCCAGTCGTTTCTTTGTTGCGTGCCGATTTATCACGTGTTGAGCTGGTTTGTGCCCATTGCCGCATTCATGTCGGGGGCGCCCCTGGTGTTCCCCGGCGCGGACGTGTCCCCGGAGGGGTTGGCGAGCCTGATTGCGGCATGCCACCCGCGGGTGGCCCATGGGGTGCCGACGATTTGGATTCAGCTCATGGTGCACTATATGCGCACTCCCCCGGAGCGCATGAGTTTGCAGGAGATTTTTTCAGGCGGTTCGGCGGTGCCGCCGATTCTCATGAAGTTATGGGAGGAGCGTTATGGTGTGGATATTGTGCACGTGTGGGGCATGACGGAGACGTCCGCGGTGGGCACGGTGGCGCGCCCCCCGGCGGGGGTTTCGGGGAAGACGCGCCGGGCGTACCAGATTAGCCAGGGCCGGTTTCCGGCGTCGATAGAGTATCGGGTGGTCAATGATGGGGAGATTGTGGCGCAGTCGGACCGGAACCAGGGGGAAATCCAGGTGCGGGGTAATTGGGTGACCGGGTCGTATTATCATTCGCCGGCGCAGGATGGTGCGGGCGCGGCCGCGGTGTTTCGGGGCTCCGAGATTAATGATGATGAGGAGATTGAGGAGCATTTTACGGCGGATGGGTGGCTGCACACTGGGGATGTGGGTTCGGTGTCGGCGGATGGGTATTTGACGATTCATGATCGGGCCCGGGATGTGATTCGGTCGGGTGGGGAGTGGATTTATTCGGCATTGTTGGAGAATGAGATCATGGCGGCGAAGCCGGTGGTGGAGTGCGCGGTTATTGGTTACCCCGATAAGAAATGGGGTGAGCGGCCGTTGGCGGTAACGGTGGTGGCGGATGGCGTGCCGCGTGATCGGGACACGGCGGAGCAGTTGCGGGATCATTTGCGGGAGAGTTTTCCGTCGTGGATGCTGCCGGAGTATTGGACGTTTGTGGATTCGATTGATAAAACGTCGGTGGGTAAGTTCGACAAGATTGATTTGCGTCAGCATTTAGCAAATGGTGAGTATTCGGTGATTGCGCTGGTGGGGCCGGGTCAGTCGACGTAGAATCGTCGACAAGCACTTCAATTCGTTAATGTTTAGGTATTATGCGCAGTCGACTTCCATTTCCTACGTTACGGACCGCACCCACCGAATTTTTTGAAGAAAAACGCGATGATCTTGGGGTGTGGCGGCTTCAGGATACTTTCGGCCGGGTCGCCCGGGACCTCAGGGTGTCGCTCACCGACCGGTGTAATCTTCGCTGCACTTATTGCATGCCTGCCGACGGCCTGGAGTGGATTCCCCGCCCCGACACGCTTGACGACGACGAAACGATTCGACTCATCACCCTTGCGGTGACCATGCTTGGTATCCGGCAGGTGCGGTTCACCGGTGGGGAGCCGCTGCTTCGGCGGGGTCTGGAATCCATTATTGCCGCTACCGCCGCGCTCACCGCCGATACGGGTGAGCCTGTGACAACCGCGCTGACCACGAATGGTTTGGGCCTGGATAAACGCGCCGCCAAATTGAAGGCGGCCGGGCTGCACCGGGTCAATATTTCCCTTGATACTCTCGACGCCGACCAGTATGCCACCCTCACCCGGCGGGATCGGCACCGTGATGTGCTGGCCGGCATCGACGCTGCCCTTGCTGCCGGGTTGACGCCGGTGAAAATCAACGCGGTCATTATGCCTGGTGTGAACGAGACCGCCATTCTTCCGCTGGCCGAATATTGTCTCGACAGGGGGCTGCAGCTGCGGTTTATTGAGCACATGCCGTTGGGGCCACGGGATAGTTGGGATCGGAAGAAATTGGTCACCGCCGAGGATATTATTCGCCGGCTCCGGGACCGGTTTACGCTGGTTGCGTCGTCGAAGCCGCGGGGGGCGGCGCCGGCCCAACTGTGGGATGTGACCGGGACTACCGCGTCCGGGCCGGTGAGTGGGCAGATTGGGGTGATTGCCGCGGTCACGCACCCGTTCTGTGGAGATTGCGACCGTACCCGGCTCACCACGGATGGGATGATTCGGAGCTGCTTGTTTTCGCATGAGGAGACGTCGCTGCGGGACATGATGCGCGCGGGGGCGTCGGATGCGGAGCTTGCGGCGTCTTGGGTGCGCGCAATGTGGCGGAAAAAGGCTGGTCATGGCATTAATGATCCGCGGTTTGTGCAGCCGAGTCGCACCATGTCCGCCATTGGTGGCTAACATCAAAAAAGAGCAATCATCAACCCGGTGGTTGGAACGCCTACAACCACCTCACACCATATGTTATAGGGAGATTTTATGGCACAGGATCATTCGTGCGACCATCATGGTGTTCCGTTTCGGAGCCTATCCGACCACCTGGCGGCGGTACTTGCGGTGGGAAAGCCTACCACCACCCGGACCGTAGCGACCGAGGAGTCGGCGGGGCTGGTTCTTGCCGCGGATGCCCGGGCGAATCTGCCGGTGCCGCCGTTTTCCAACTCGGCCATGGACGGGTTTTTAGTGCGGGCGGCCGACCTGCCGGCGGGTGATAGCCCGTGGGAGCTGCCGGTCAGTGGGGACATTCCCGCAGGTCAAACTCCTATTGATGTGGCGCCGGGGACTGCGGTGCGCATCATGACGGGCGCCCCCACGCCGGTGAACACAGAGGGGCTCATGGTAGTGCCGGTGGAGGATACCAACGTTCCAGCCGGCGCGGTGGCCCTACCGGATAAGGTCGTGATAACCACCGCACACCATGATCGCACACATATTCGACACCGGGGGGAGAATTGTCAGGTGGGCGACATCATTGCCCACGCCGGGACGGTGATCGACGCGGGGGTGATCGCTTCCCTGCTGTCCACCGGGGTGACCTCGGTGGAAGCTTATGATCGGCCGACGGTCGCGGTGATTTCCGCGGGTGACGAGCTGGTGGCGTCAGTCGATTCGGTGGATCAGCTGCGCCCGGGAACGATCCCGGATTCGAACCGGCCGATGCTGGCGGAGCTGCTGCGGGAGCAGGGGGTTGCGAAGGTCCGGTCGGTGGTGGTGGACGATGATGCGGCCACGTTCCGCAAGCAGCTTGATGCGTTGAGCCGGGAATGTGACCTGGTGGTGACGTCGGGCGGGGTGTCGGCGGGCGCGTTCGACGTGGTGAAGGAAGCATTGACAAACCCTGCCGCCTCGGGCGCGACGGACATGTGGTTTGGGCCGGTACAAATCCAGCCGGGGAAACCGCAGGGCCTGGGCCGGGTGAATGGCACACCCGTGATCTGCCTGCCGGGAAACCCGGTGAGTTCGTTCGTGTGTTTCTACCTTTTTGTCATGCCGCTGGTCCGGGTGCTGTCGGGCATTCCCCCGCAGGCTGCGGCGCAGCAGGCTCGGCTCATGCTGCCCTCCCACGATCACATCAAGGCGCCCAAGGGTCGGGACCTGTTCATTCCCTGCGCAATCGATTGGACGGAGGGTGATGTGCACCCGGTCATTCCCGGCGGCATGGGGTCGCATTTCGTCGCGTCGCTGGTGGGGATTTCCGCCATCATTCACCTGCCGCTGGACTATGGGAAAACCCAGCCCGGCGACCTGGTACCCGTAATATTGTTGAAGGTTTAGCTCATGAAGTTTACGCATTTGACCGAGTCCGGTGCCGCCCACATGGTGGATGTGTCGGCGAAGCAGCCCACGGTGCGCACGGCAACCGCCCGCGGGGAGGTGGCATGTTCCCCCCAGGTGCTGGCCGCGCTACGGGATGGGACAGTCCCCAAGGGGGACGTGCTGGCGGTGGCCCGGGTGGCGGGCATTGCCGCAGCGAAAAAGGTGCCGGACCTGCTGCCATTGGCGCACACCATCGGGGTGCACGGTTGCCAGGTTGACCTGGAGATTTGCGAGGACCATGTGACTATTAGCGCCACGGTCACCACGGCGGATCGCACCGGCGTGGAGATGGAGGCGCTGACCGCGGTGACGGTGGCCGCGCTGACGGTCATCGACATGGTCAAGGGGGTGGACCGGTCGGCGGTGATTCGCCGCTGCGGCATCACGGCGAAATCGGGGGGCCGGTCGGGCGACTGGTCCCGGGAGCTGCCCTAACCAATGGAGAAGGCAGCGCCGAAACTTGCCGCCATCGTGTTGGCGGGCGGCCGGAGCACCCGCATGGGCCGCGACAAGGCGCAGGTGGTGGCGCATGGGGAGCGCCTGATTGACCGGCTGCTGCGCCAACTGCCCCCGCGGGTGCTGCCGGTGGTGGTCAGCCCGGCCGCGCTGGGGGTTTCCTGCCCGGTGGTGTGCGAGGACCCGCCGCATTCGGGCCCGGTGGCGGGCGTGGCCACTGGTGTTGCGTGGATTGCGCACACTCATCCCACAATCTCACTCGTGACGGTGCTGGCGGTGGACGCCCCGGATTCGCCGCTCCTCATTCCGCAGCTTGTCGACGCCCTTCGGCAGGCCGGCCCACAGGCGGATGCGGTGGCGGTGCTGGCAGACGGCTATGTTCAACCCCTGGGAGTGTTGTGGCGGCTCGCCGCCCTCCAGGCCGCATTAGAACGGGTGGGCGATTTCACCAAGGCACCACTGAAGCGACTCCTGCGGGGGGCAAACATCGTCACCATCACCCCCACAGGCGGAGTTGAGCGGGACTATGACACCCCCGAGGAGCTCCAAAACCTACCCCCGGCCGTGCCGATCGTACCCGCCGGCGAGACTCAATAGTCCGGTGATGCCGGCATCGGTGAGAATGCTCCACGCGCGCTGGGACCGCACCCCGGACTGGCAGAAGAGGACCGCCCCGTCGGGAACCCCGGCCGTGCAGCCGGCCTCCAGGTCCGAAAGGGGAACATTGATCGCCCCCGGCAGGGTGCCGCGCCGGTATTCATCCGCCTCCCGGACGTCGATAAGCACCCCGGTGGGCATGTCGGTGGTGGGCACCCGCAGACTGTGGCGGGGCGGTTCGGCGACGACGCGGGCGGCAACATCGGGGTCAGCGACGAGGGGAATGTACTCCCACCTGCCGGAAAGCCCATCATAGTAGCCGATGGTGCCGCGCAGGGGGTCGCCGATGCCGGCGATGAGTTTCAGGGTTTCCATGGCCATGGCGCTGCCCACCACCCCCACGATGGGCCCAAGCACCCCGGCGTGGGCGCAGGACGGCACGGCGCCGGGGAGCGGCGGGGTGGGGAACGCATCCTCATAGATGGGCCCATGACCTGCGTGAAACACGGAGAGTTGCGCCTCGTATCCGAGGATGGACGCCCACACGTGGGGAATCCCCAGCCGGGCGCAGCGGGCGGAGATCACGTAGCGAATGTCGGTGGTGTCGGTGCCATCAACCACCACATCCACGCCGGCGAACAGGCGTTCGGATTCCTCCCAGGTGAGCCGGCCATTGTGAGTACGAATGCGCACCTCGGGGTTCAGGTCGGCCAGCACCTGGCGGGCGGATTCCACCTTGGGGTGGCCCACCTGACTGGTGGTGTGAATGACTTGGCGGTGCAGATTGCTCACGTCCACGGTGTCGTCGTCGATGATGGTGATGGTGCCCACCCCGGCGGCGACCAGGTAGAGCAGGGCTGGGGAGCCTAGGCCGCCGGCGCCGACACAGCACACGTGCGCGTCGGCAAGCCGTTGCTGCTGTTCCGGCCCGAAACCGGGGAGGCTGAGCTGGCGAGCATACCGGGCATTCCCGTGCGAGGTCGGCATTTAATCCACACCCACCCACTGGATGCTGCCATCCGTTAGCTCCTGCTCTTTCCACAACGGCACGGTGGCTTTCACCAGGTCAGCCAGGTCCGCGGCGGCGGCGAAGGCATCCTGGCGGTGGGCGGCGGCGGCAATCACGACAAAGGCGACGTCCCCGATGGCCAGCGGCCCCACCCGGTGCGCAACCCACACCCTAGCTCGCTCGTGTTTTCGAATTATTTCCATTGCGGCCTCCCGAATGGCGTCGGCCGCGGTGGGGTGCGCGGTGTAGGTGAGGCGGCGCACCTGCTGGCCGCCATCATGGTTGCGCACTACCCCATCGAAGGTGACGACCGCCCCCATGGCATCGGTGCCGACCTGGGGCCGGGCCGAGGCCGCCAGGTCTTCGAGGGGTGTTTCGGTAATGATGGCGTCGATGACCACACCCGTGTGGGCGGCAACGTAATCGGGATCCGGTGAGGCGTTAATGGACATGGGTTCCTTCCAGCATTCCAACGAGCGAATCAATGATGGGGTCGAGCACTTTAATGCCGTCCCGGCAGGCGGACACGGAGCCAGGCAGCGCCATCACGAACGTGCGCCCCACCGTACCGGCAATGGCCCGGGAGCACACGGCGAGCGGAGTGGCGTGCAGCCCGGTCTGCCAGAATTGCATGGCGATGCCGGGCAATTGCTTGGTGAGGTATTTGGCGAGTTCGTCCACGGTTCTATCGTCGTCGCTGAGACCCGTGCCGCCGGTAGTGAGCACAACCTGCGGCAACGACGCAATATCACCGAACAGTTGTGCGAAATGGTTGGGGATGTCGGCGTCCGCCACGATCACGGGTTCCGGGGTGTCGAAGCTCCGGCTGGTCAGCCATGTGGCCAGCGTTTTTCCCGACTCGTCTTCGTAGACGCCTTGGGCCGCGCGGGTGGATGCCACAATGACCAGCCCCCGGCGCGGCGCGGCGGCCTGGTTGTGGTAGTCGTCGTAGTCGTTGTGGTCGGCGGGGTGGTCGTGTTTGCCCATGATGGTTGTCTTTCTTCAGTTGTGAGTGGTTGGTGCGAAGATTAGTTATACACCAAGGTTGCGCATATGGTGGTGCATAATAAGTGCCATGGATATTCATTATTTCGCTGCGGCACGGGCGGCCCGCGGGTTGGCGCACGAACGCATTACCACTACGGCCGCGACACTTGCCGAGCTTGTCGACGAGTTGGGGCGCCTGCCGGGCACAGGCACGACGGATTCGGGGTTGTCGTTGGCCCAGGTGTTGTCCCGGTGTAGTTTTTTAGTGGATGGCCGGCACGCCAATATGGATACCGCGATTAGTGCGGCCGAGCGGGTGGATGTATTGCCGCCCTTCGCCGGCGGATAATAGCTAAAACCTCTTTGCTGATTTTACACAATCGGAGTAAAACCTATCGAGCCAGGCTTTCCCATACGTTATCCAAGAGGGGACAGATGACGTCCAGGACGTCGGTGACTCCGCCGACGGAGCTGGGGGCGTTGATAATGAGGGCGGCGTCGGCGTTTCGGCTGGTGAGGCCAACATAGCCGCGGGAAAGGCCGGCGAGCTTGGTGGATTGCAGACCCTGGACCAGGATGTGACGTTCGAGGCCTTCTAGTCGGGTGTCGATAAATTCCAGGGCCGCCTCCGGCGTGCGGTTTCGGGGTTTAAGCCCGGTTCCGCCAGCGGTGAGGATCACGCGGGCCCCATCGGCCAGGGCTTGGCGAATCGCCTCAGAGACCGTATCAAAGCCTTCGGGAATAGTTACGGCACTTGCTACCGGCGCGCCGGCTGCCGCCAACCTTTCCCCCACAATAGGGGTGATCTTATCTTGCTTTTCGCCGTTTGATACACGGTCGGACACCAAAATGAACGCACTATGCATTGCTGCACTCCTGTTACTTTCTATAATATTTGAGCAATTCTACATTTCATGAGCCCTGCTTAACGAGTTTTTTGCCCTTAATAGGCCCATGATAGTAGAAAAATATCATTGTGGTTGAATGACCCAAATTTTACCATGAAGAAATTACCGAAAAACCAGACTTTCTAGCTTTTACACGGTAAAATCTACAGAAAAGACGAAGCGTCACATGACATCTTCGTGTTTTACCCCCATTCACAAGCCATGATATATCCCCCTTCATCACTATTTGAGTTTTGATAAGAACACCCTACAACCACCTACAAGGAGCGTTACATGACTTCCCTTGATACATCTGGGAAGGTTATTCAGGGCTGGGATCCCGAAACCCCAGAAAACTGGGACAAAAAAATAGCCTGGCAAACCTTGATCATCACCACCGCGATCTTATTCTTGGCGTTCGCCACGTGGTACCTTGTGTCAGCCATCGCCCCCATGCTGAATCGCATTGGTTTTCATTTCTCCAAGGGGCAGTTATATTGGATCGCCTCAATCTCTGGGCTTTCCGGCGGGCTTTTCCGTCTCATCTTCATGTTCTTGCCACCTATCGTTGGCACCCGGAAACTTGTTTCCATTTCTTCTTTCCTGTTTGTCATCCCCATGCTGGGATGGTTCATGGCCGTGCAAGACACCAGTACCCCGTTCTGGTGGTTCATGGTCCTGTCCTTCATCGGCGGTATCGGCGGCGGCGTGTTCTCCGGATTCATGCCCTCTACCGGGTATTTCTTCCCCAAACGCATGGCTGGCACCGCCCTGGGTATCCAGGCCGGTATCGGTAACTTCGGTGTTTCCTTTATCCAATTGGTTGCGCCCATGATTATGGGCGTCAGCCTTTTGGGTTTGGGTGCCTTCGCCCCCCAGAAAACCAGCGAAGGGCTGGTGTGGGTGCATTCCGTTGCCGCGGTCCTCATCCCGTGGGCTATTGTCTTGGGTATTGTCGGCTGGATCATGCTCAAGGACGTGCCTATTAAGGCGAATTTCCGGCAGCAAATCGACATCTTTGGCAATAAAAACACCTGGATTCTGACCATTATTTACCTCATGACCTTTGGTGCGTTTTCCGGGTTTGCCGCCCAGCTTGCCCTGCTGATTAACAATACTTTCGGTGTGGATTCCCCGTTCAAGGATGAGTACATTAATCTTCCCCGCGGCGCAGCCTACGCGTTCTTGGGCCCACTGATTTCGGCACTAGTTCGGGCCGCCTGGGGTCCATTATGTGACAAGTTTGGTGGGGCGATCTGGACGTTCATTTCCGGTGTGGGCATGACGGTCTTTACCGCCATTGCCGCACTGTTCCTCAAGCCGTCCGACCCGAACGAGTTCAACTGGTTCTTGGCGGCCATGCTCATCATGTTCTTCTTTACCGGCATAGGGAACGCGGGCACATTCAAGCAAATGCCCATGATTCTCCCCCGTCGACAAGCAGGCGGCGTGATCGGCTGGACCAGTGCGATCGCCGCTTTCGGCCCGTTCATTGTCGGCGTGCTGCTCTCTGCCATGGCCCCCACCACATTCTTCTGGGGTTGCGTCGTGTTCTTCGCCTTCGCTACCGCACTGACCTGGATTTATTACGCCCGGCCCGGTGCGCCATTCCCCGGTTAATCTCTGGTTATTTCAGCAAGCCACTTACAGCCCAGTGCTGGTCGGTTCCCGGCCGGCACGCTGACGATAACCAGCTTTTAACTTCATAGTCGTTATAACAGAAAGGTCAACGTACCGTGACAATGACTGACTCACCACGCACGGACAACGTCAATCCCTTATTTAAACTCGGTAGTTTTGTGCGCCGCGGCACCACCGGTAAGGAAGGTCAGCAGATTTTCCTTCAGGGTGGCCGGCAGGCGGATGTGTTTTACCGGGATCGTTGGGCGTTCGACAAAGTAGTGCGATCCACCCACGGCGTGAACTGCACCGGCTCGTGCTCCTGGAAGGTGTACGTCAAAGACGGCGTCATCACCTGGGAGTCGCAGGCGGTGGATTACCCCACGACCGGCCCGGACATGCCCG